>Ga0210398_10000385_pt1 | contig 51840 bp, 52 predicted proteins | sample IncBWC4OmetaG_FD_161047 | JGI IMG/M metagenome (GOLD analysis project Ga0210398, IMG submission 161047) | Forest soil microbial communities from Barre Woods Harvard Forest LTER site, Petersham, Massachusetts, United States - Inc-BW-C-4-O | ecosystem: Environmental > Terrestrial > Soil >...
CGGCTGTCGAGGTCGCGAATCCGGAATCGCCCATCCTGTCCGCTGATCAGGCAATGCTTGCGCGAAACCGAAGGATCGGTCACGGCGATGCCGTTCGAGCCTTCCCGCCCAATGGCGATTTCCCCGTGGGCTAACGGGATGGTCGAGTCTTTCAGAGGCCCGGAAAGAACCAGCAGTCTGGGACGCAAGCTACCCTCCACCGCGCTCTTCTTATCACACTTTCGCCCGTTTTACATTCCCGATCTGGCTTTTTTCCAATATCCGAACAGATAGCCTCTATCCAATCAGATAGCGGCACCAGTCCGCACTCGCACCTCCTGCCACTCCAGCCGACTTTGGTAAATATTTTGTTTCTAACCAGTTGGATGAACTCCGATCCCTTACCCAGCCCTCAATCGCGTTGGCACCCGGCGTGCACTCTCCGCATTGCGCATAGATTTTGGCGGAAAGCGATGGGGGAAGCGCTTTTTAATCCGTTCTTGCCGAGCTTGTGCGTATCAGGGACTCGAGGGGCCCCCTCATCGAGTCCCTGATTTTTAAACTCTCTTAGGCGTATTCCTCCTTCTCGTCATGTAGTGGGGCCCATCGAACCCGGTTTCAGAGAATTTCTCTGCAGGGGCCTCACGATGAAGAGACATCTAGCTGTAATTTTCCTAGTTTTCGCGTTCCTCGGCGCAGCCATAGCACGCACGCCTACCCTTTATATTGACGGACGGCTGGCGCCGCCACTGCACTCACAGCAAGATCTCCAACACCTGCTGGTACGCGAGCTACAGGATCAATCCGCGCGCTCAGCCGCAGAGGGGAAGTGAGGTTTTCGGAGAACCGGATTTAGGAGGAATTGTGATTGGAAGGACTGAAACCACCATCCTTATTTCGATTATGCTACTCGCTGGGTCCTTGGGGGCAGGAGTGGTGCCAGAAACTCAAGTCGATAACGAGCCAGATCCTAGGATTGAAATAGTGCCGGTCGACAGCGCCCATTCATCCTCCATACCTGCCTCGCTATCTGCGCTATCCGCCAAGATTCCCCCGGGCGCCTTCCTCTTGGTTAATCACACGGGCACTCCCATCACCGCGGTAGACGTGCGGTGGCATTACCCCGCCGACGATGGCGAATTGAAGCGGAGTGCGATAACGTGCGATGCATACGCTTTCGCTCCACTCGACCCAATTGTCAGGGCGAACGGTTCTTCGCTGAGAACTCCTTACGAATGCACGAAAGAGGAACTGTTCCCGCGTCTAGCAACGGGCGGGATTTTAGGGTCACCGCTTGCACCAGCGGGAAAGCCTCTGGCCGTCGCTCCCCAAACCACGATACATATTTATCTCGACTCCGTGATCTTCGGAGACGGCCTGATCTCGGGCCCTGATAAGTTGCAATACTACCTGCAAATCCAGGATCGCTATTTGGCGGTCAAGAGTTTTGTCGCGGAAGTCGCAGCGGGCAGAGGAGCCGGAGAGGATCTGCCGACGATTCTTGCACGTGTTCTCGGCGACGCCCGGAGTAAAACTGATGCCGGATCTTCAAAGTCTTCCCAGAGGCGCGCTTATTATGCCGGACTATTACAGCGGAGCCCAAGTCCCGAGGGAACCCTTGAGCAGTTAAGGCAGCAGGTAGCACCCCCAACTTTCAGCCACATCGGAGGAAGCCGCTGACATTTCGGAGCAAGGTGACGTTGTTGCTATTCGTTTTCATCGCGGTGGCTTCTCTGCCATCAAAGGTACAGACCAATTACCAATTTTCGTATTTTGTGTGCGATCCCACCTCATGCGAAGAAGAAGGCCCGGCTGAAACAACCGGCTATGTGTTGGTTTCCCCGAATAGCGATTGCACAGGAGGAGCTATCGACGGCATCAACAAGGATATCAAAATCTCGCTAGACAAGTGCAGTACAGCTTATATTCCCTATGCGTATATACAGAAAACGTCCACCGAGTATTACGACGATGACACCTGCACGTATTACTGGGTGGACTATGCGGCTTTCAACGGCGAGGTGTTCACCTCAGGAGGCGTTGTAGTCTACCACCTCGACACATCCTACGGGTGCGACGGGAGCGAAAGCGGCCCCGTCACCTTTGGAAACAAGCCCTGCTGAGGAGGCGGGCGCGATGCTGCCGAGAGTTCGGCTTTTGCTTTTGTCTTCCCCTCGTTTAAACAAAGGTATGGCAGCGGCTCGCGGACTTATTGGTAATTACTCCAGACTTATGCGCCCGTTATGCCCATCCTTGCAAAGTGCGCAAGGATGGGGCGCCCTCATTCGTCGCGCTGTCAGCGAAAGCGAAACGTAGTCAACCCGCCGCGGCATTTTCCCCGCTCGAGGTTACAACCGGCAGCGGAACCACCGTCCCGTCGCGATAGCTCACGCTGTTTCCCGAAATCGCCGGCACCCGCTCCCCAGGCACCAGAATTCCCACCAGGTTCAGCGGATCGGCCGCGGAAATCGTAATCGTTCCCTGCGCCGCATCCAGCTTGCGCAAAGCCCGCACCGATTCCACCGCAACCGGCAAGGCAAACTGCTCGCCCAAAAATCCATCCACAAAACGGCCGCCGCGAATCTCTCCACGATCTTCCAGCCGCCGAAACGCCATCAGCAATTCCCGCCACGGAGGCAGGTTCGCTTCCCGCGCCAGCACATCCCGCACCACAATTCCATATCGCCGCAAAAGCATCCAGCAAGCTGCTTCCACCGCACGCGGCCGCTCCACCACTTCCTCCGCATGCAGCAAAGCCCATCGCCCGGCGCTGTGCCGCGGACGCGCCACCCGCCCGCTTCCCTGCCCAGCCCGCCGTTTGGGATCGATCAACGATCGCAGATTATCGAATCCATCCGCTGTCACCAGTCCAGCCGCAACCAGCTCCCACAAAGCAGTCTCGATCTCAGCCTTGAGCTTGCCGGTCCCGCGCACAATATCCGCAAAGAAAGACGCCCCGCGCTGCCGCAGAAAATCCAGCACAAACTGCGCCCCGTGGCTCAACCCATTATTTTCGGCCACTTCCGCCCCTGGATGCCGCGGCGTCATCCAATCCGCATCCTCCCTCACAAAAAAAGTAATCGGAGCCACGCTAGTAGGAATCACCCGCCTCTGCCTCGGCGCCGCCCCAGCCTGCGATCCGTTTCCATTCGCCGGCTGAATCGAATCCAAGGTCGCCGGATGCGGCGATAACCTTCCCCACCCCACCGCCCCGGTCAGGCAAAGCTGATCGAGCCATTTCGGATCGTAATCCGTGACCCGCCGCGCCAGCACCTGCCGCTCCCACGCATTCGCCGGAATCTCAAATCCCTGCAACTGCCGCAACACTTCCAAAGTGCCGCGCTCGCCGTTCACCTGCGTCCCCACAGCCACATGCTGCCACTGCAACAGCCACTGCATGAACTGCGACTTCGTGACCGGCTCAACCTGCTTCCGCAAAGTAGCCACGGTCAAGCGATGAATCCGAGCTAGGAGCCGCCGCTCGCACCACTCAGTTTCACGCTCTTCTGTGGAGACCACAGCTCGTATGGGGACGGCCGCTTCCGGCCGTCCAGCCGAGCGAAGCTCACCGGCCCCGCCGCGAAAGCTTCCGCGCAGCACAGTCCCCGAAGCCTCCATCCGCAGTAAAGCCCCAGTGATCTCCCCGGCAGAAATCCCCAACATATCCCCAAGCTCAGGAGCCGTAACCGGTCCCAAATGCGACATCCATCCAGTCACCAGAGTCAGCAAAGCATCTTCGCGCGCGGGAACCGCAATCTCCACCTCCGTCAAGGCCGGCTCAAACCGAGCCTCGGGAAACAAAACAGAAAAACTCCGGCTCCGCTCCGCCGCTACCCAATAGCGCCGCAAACCGGCAACCGCCAAACCCGCGCGGCCTTCGCGAATCAACTGATCGAAATAAAATTTCCATTGCGCATCGCGATGAGCGGCCGGCCCCTCCGGCAGCGCCACCAGCGTATGCAGCACATCATGCAACTCATCCGCATCGCGCACATCTGGCCAGGCTTCATCCTGCACCTGCGCAATCGCCGCCGGATCCAGCCCTCCGACTTCCTCCAGCACCGACTCCGGCAGCATCCGCCGCATCTGCACCGCCCGCGCCCGCCGCTCCTCGAGCGGAGCGTCGTCCAGAAACGCATACGGATTCGCATTCAAAATCTCGTGCGAAAACTGCGACGGCACCGGCGTGTCCACCGCAATGCACCGGATCCGCCCATCCGCCAGCCCACTCAACACCGACTTCAACCCCTCGACATCCATCGCCTCGGTGAGCACGTCCTTCATCACCTCGCTCACCAAGGGATGATCCGGAATTTTCCGCTCGCCCTCGATGTTCTCAAAGCAAGCCGCCGCATCCGGAAATACCGACGCCAGCAAATCGTCCGACCGCATCCGCTGAATCTGCGGCGGAACTTTCTTTCCACCCTGAAATCGCAGCAGCGCCAGCGCCCGCCCCGCATCCCATCTCCACCGCGTGCCAAATATCGGAGAGTCCAGCGCCGCCTGCTCCAGAATCGGCTGCACCGTCGCCGCATTCAGGAAATTGAAAACATCGCCCAGCGGAAAACTATGCTGCTCCGCCAGCGCGATATTCAATCCGTTGTCGGTCGCCGCCGCCTGCAACTCGAAATTGAATCCCACGCAGAAACGCTTGCGCAGAGCCAATCCCCAGGCCTTATTGATCCGCCCGCCAAACGGAGCGTGAATCACTAACTGCATCCCGCCGCCCTCATCGAAAAAGCGCTCCGCAATCACGGTAGTCTGCGTCGGCACCGCGCCCAGTACGGCCCGCCCCTGCAGAATATATTCGATCGCCTGCTCCGCCCCTGAATCGTCCAGCCCGCACTCATCCTTCAACCAAACCACTGCCGCGGCCACATCCCGCTGCGTCGCCGAAAATCCCACCGGAGAAGTAGCAGGCAGCATCTCGCTGATCTTCTGCCGCAACCCGCCGATATGATCCGACAATTCCTCCGTCCGCGCCGGAGCTTCGCCTCTCCAGAACGGCACCGTCGGCGGCGCGCCCTTCGCATCCTGCACTAGCACCCGCCCGCTATTTGTCTCAACCCGCCGGATCATCCACGACGTGTTTCCCAGCAGCATGATGTCGCCGCGATTGCTCTCCACCGCAAAATCTTCATCGACGGTTCCCACTACCAACCCATCCGGCTCCGCCACCACCGCATACAAAGAATTATCCGGAATCGCTCCGCCACTCGTGATCGCCGCCAGGCGCGCGCCGCGCCGCGCCCGCAACTTCCCATTCACCCGGTCGCGATGAATGTAAGCCCCATAGCGCCCGCGCCGCGCCGCAATCCCCTCTGACAGCATTTCCAGAATCGAATCAAACGTCTTTCGCGAAAGATCGCGATACGGATAAGCCCGCCTCAGCAAATCGAACAACTCATCCTCATCCCACCCCTCGGACGAAGGCATCGGATCGGACGAAACCTGGGGTGCCCCAGCTTCTTTTGCGAGAAGTGGGACTTTCGACGGTGCGCTCCCCGCCGCGCAGGCCGCCACAATCTGCTGCGCCAAAACATCCAGCGGAGCCTCCGGAATCACCAGCCGGTCCAAATCCCCCAGCCGCACCGCCCGCACCAGAGCCGCGCACTCCAGCAAATCGTCGCGAGTAGTCGCAAACAATCGTCCTTTCGGCACTGCTCCGCGCCAGTGTCCCGACCGCCCCACCCGCTGCAAAGTCACGGCAATCGACCGCGGAGAATTAATCTGCACCACCAGATCGATCGTCCCCACATCGATTCCCAACTCCAGCGACGCCGTCGCCACCAGCACCCGCACCTGGCCTTCTTTCAGCTTTTTCTCCGCCGCCAGCCGCAGCTTCCGCGACAAGCTCCCATGATGCGCCGCAACATTTTCTTCCCCAATACGCTCGCCCAGATGATGCGCAATCCGCTCCGCCATCCGCCGCGTATTCACAAACACCAAAGTCGACCGGTGCTGCTCAACCAGTGCCGCCAGCCGGTTGTAAACCTCATCCCACATTTCATTCGAAGCCACTGGCCCCAGCGGCATCGGCGGAACTTCCACGGCCACATCGAGTCTTCTCTTGTGCCCAATGTTAACGATCACCGGATCGCTCTTGGGTGGCGCAGCGCCGCGAATAAAACCTTGAGACTCGGCCTCCTCCAACTGATGGTGCCCCACCCTTCGCGATTTTCGAAGGGTGGGATCCTCAAGCTCAACTCCCAGCGCGCTCTCAACCTTCGGGCATCGCAACACGTCCATCGACGCGATACGCTCAACTTCCAAAACAGGGGCTTTAGCCCCAGAGACACTTCCCGTCAGAAACCGCGCCACTTCCTCAATCGGCTTCTGCGTAGCCGAAAGCCCAATCCGCACCGGCTTCTTGTGCGTCAAAGCATCCAGCCGCTCCAAAGACAAAGTCAGATGAGCCCCGCGCTTGTCGTCGGCCACGGCGTGAATCTCATCGACAATCAGCGTCTCCACATCGCGCAAGATCGCCCGGCTCTTATCCGCAGTCAACAAGATGTAAAGCGACTCCGGCGTAGTCACCAGAATATGCGGAGGCCGCTTCAGCATCGCCCGCCGCTCCGGCATCAGCGTGTCGCCGGTGCGCACCGCCGTCCGAATCTCTGGCATCAGCAGCCCACGCTCCCCGGCCATCGCCAGAATCTCTCCCAGCGGCACTTCCAGATTTTTCTGAATATCGTTCCCCAGCGCCTTTAGCGGAGAGACGTACAGAACCTCAGTCCGATCCGCCAACTCGCCCGCCACCGCCTTGCGCACCAGCCGGTCAATGCAAGCCAGAAAAGCCGCCAAAGTTTTTCCCGATCCCGTAGGCGCGGAGATCAGCGTGGTTCGCCCGGCAAGAATGTGCGGCCACCCTTGCTCCTGCGGCTCGGTAGGCGTGCCAAACCGCTGCACAAACCACTCCGCCACTAACGGATGGGCCCAGGCAAGAGAAGAAGGAAAGGACGGCATTATCCCATTTTATCGAAAATAAATGGTTTCGCCAAGCGTTCGCCCAGCGCACCGGAAGCGATTTTTCTCTCTTCGCCTTCGTGCGTATTCGTGTTCCTGCGTATTGAATACCAGTCAGGCCGGCACGGTTCGCGACTGGAAAATGAGAAAAACAGGAAGATATAGGAAAGCAAAGACGCGGGAAGGAAGATCAATCAGCCCCTAAAACTAAAAAGCCCACCAGATGCTTGCTTGGGGCGTGCTCGGGTCAGCATCCGATGGGCCTACCGTTTCTCCTTACTCACCCTGTTGTTTTCAGGAGTAATTGAATTGATTAAACCCTATAACCCACCATAGTTCCGTCTAATTTTGTAAAACTTTGTAATTCTTTCCGTGAAGGTATAAGTACAGTAAAGTCGCGCAGACAGCAAAGCAGCGATGCGAAAGATCACCACCAAACAAACTAATCCGCAATCGCCGCAGTCTTCGTCGCCATCAGCTCCATGAATCGCGGATCTTTTCTCAACTGCGTAAACTCCGTGTCCTTATAAACATTTTTCAGGTCCTTGTATCCCGCCTCCATCGCTTTCCGCAAATATTCCAGCGACTGATCCGACAATCCCATCTTCGCGTAGAGCCGCGCCACCGTGTAGTCATACCGCGCGCGATCCTCCGGACTCGGCAACTGCGCCTGCACGCCCGTCCGCGACGTGCGCACGAATACATCGGGATCCAGCTCCAGCGCATGCTGGTAAGCGACCACTGCCGCGTCAAAATTCTTCTTCGAAAAATAAGCCGCGCCCAGGTTGCTGTAGAACGACGCTGAATTATCGTCGTGTGCAATCGCCTTCAAATACTCCTTGATCGCCGGATTAAATTTCTTGTCCTCATACAGCACCACGCCGAGATTGTTGTAAGCGTCGGCAAGCGTGCGGTCATACCGGATCGCGTGCTCAAACGACTTCCGCGCTTCCCTGTCGCGCCGCATCATCAGCTCGGTGATGCCGATCTTGTTCAGCACGTGCGCATCGTTCGGCTGCTTCGCCAGCGCCGCGCGATAATAATCCAGCGAATCGAGATAGAGTTTCTCTGCGCGCAGCGCATCGCCCTGCGACTCCAGCTGCGCCGCCGACGCATCCGGCGCCGGAGGATCGATCGCCCGCACCAGCGGCGGCGCTATCTGTACTTGATCGGAGTGAGAAACTTGCGCGAATAGCGCGGTGGAGGAAATCAGCAAAACTAGCAGACAGGCTTTCCGGCAGGACATACGCACCCCCAGACACCCATTTCTAAGCACATTCTGCCACAATTCCAGCCAAATAGCCCCAAAAATCTATGAATCGCCTGCCGCGTTCAGCGCCAACAAAAGACGGTGCCGTCCGTCGCGTCTTTCGCGAAAAATGGTGCCCGCAAACGCATAAATATCACAAGATTCGAATCGATTCCCGCCGGCACCAATCCTCAAAATCAGTTTTGTGATGGTAAAATGTATCACATGACAATAGTCTCGGTCCGCGACCTTCGCTACGCCTTCAAAAAGATCGAGAGGCTTCTTCGCCAGGGCGAAGAAATCCAGATCACCAAGCGCCGCCGCGTAATCGCCCGCCTGGTTCCCGAAACCACTGAAACCCGGAAAGAACTCCCGGATTTCCTATCTCGCCTGCGCACGATTTACGGCGAAAAAACCCTGGCAGTAACCGGCGCCGACCTCATCTCCTCCGACCGGGGCCGCGATTGAAGGTCTACGCCGACCCCAGCTTCGTCGTCTCGCTCTATAGCCCAGACGCCAACTCGGCCGCTGCGGTAAACGCGATGCAGCTTGCCCCAGCCGACCGCTTTCTCACCACCTTCGGAGAATTAGAAGTCATCAACGCGATGGGCCTCCGAGTCTTCCGCAAAGAAATCTCTCTCGAACAGGCCCATTCCTCGCTCGTCGAGTTCGAGAAGGACCTGCTACAGGGCGTTTTCCAGCTCCGCCCTCTGACTGACGCGATCTTTGGGCGGGCCAGCCAGTTATCCCGGCAAACAACTCCCAAGCTGGGCACCCGCACCGCAGACTTGCTACACGTAGCGGCCGCCGTCGAACTGGGCGCCGACCGCATCTACTCCTTTGACCAGCACCAAAGAAAGCTGGCCCAATCCCTTCGTCTCAAACTGATCTAAATTTGCAGGTGCCTATCCGTCGCCGGGAATCATCCAAAAACTGCCTATCCACCACTGTGCAAAAACAGGCGTAGCCCCTTTTTCCCGGCCCTACCCCCTTGACTTCCAGTCGATTCCTTGTAATAACTATTCGGTCCTACCGGACTGGTTTGGGGGTGTGTTTGTTTGGCGGAAATTCGTCTTCAAGAGGGTGAATCCCTCGAGAACGCCCTGCGCCGGTTCAAGCGCAAAGTGCAGCAGGAAGACATTATTAAAGAGGTAAAGCGACACTCCTTTTACCTCAAGCCCGGCGAGAAAAAGCGGGTAAAAGCGGCGCTGGCTCGCAAACGAGCCCGTAAGAAGGTTCGCAAAGAACAGGACTAAGCAGTCAAGGAGTTCAGAAAGCAGGCAGTAAAGGGTCGCGCCCTCCCGGCGCGGCCCTGCTCTGTTGGCCCCCGCCGCGCAGAGCTGCATTCGGGATCATTTTTTCGCGAGCACGTCAAATCATTCGGCATTTCATGGGAAAAGTTGTATCCACGCACCGTCCAGGTGCATGGCGGGCCGAGTCCAGGGGCAGTTTGAGGGGGTATGTACACAACCTGCGGTTTCTCCGCGCCAGCGCCTCCCCGCGCCGGCCGGCGTTACCACGGGCACAAGGGAGCCATCCTCAATGGAATTTCAGGACAAGGTACTTACCTGCATCGACTGCGGTGCGCAGTTCACCTTCACCGCCGGGGAACAACTTTTTTTCTACGACAAGCAGTTCAAGAACGAGCCCAAACGCTGCAAAGCATGCAAGTCCAAGCGCGTAGCTGTCCTCAATTCATCCCCATCCTCGCGAGACGGCCAGCGCTCCTCACGCGTCGAAACCCGCGCCACCTGCTCCCAGTGCGGTAAGGAAACCACAGTTCCCTTCAAGCCCACGCAGGGCAGGCCAATCCTCTGTCGCGAGTGTTTCTCGCAAAAACGCAACATCGCCACCGCCTGATTTCTCAGCGCGGCGATTCAAACTCGGCCGACGGCCCTTATCCCGCCGCGGCATCCGTCGCGCCATCGTGGTAGACCCCCGGCTTTAGCCGGGGGCGGCGCAGCCGCGGCGCGAGGGATCTCGTGTACGTCGGACTCACGCTCTCGCGTCCCCGCCAACTGTGATAGTCGTGCCCGCCGAAATGCTACGATAATTCCGTGCCCACCTTCCACGTAGAAAACTTCGGATGCCGCGCCACCCAGGCCGACGGCGCCGCCCTCGAACGTCAGTTCGAATCCCGCGGCCTCGCCCGCGCCGAATTCTCCGAAGCCGACCTGGTCGTCCTCAACACCTGCACCGTCACCAACTCCGCCGATCAGGACGCCCGCGCCGCCATCCGCCGTGTCCAGCGCCAGAACCCGCAGGCCAAAATCGTCGTCACCGGATGCTACGCCCAGCGCGCCCCGCAAGAAATCGCCGCGCTCCCCGGCGTCACCGCCGTAATCGGCAACTCCCACAAGCACCAGCTGGCGGAAATTTCTCTGAACAATTTCGCTGATCGATCGATCAGCGCTTCCGAAACAGAAGTTCGAATTGTGTCGGACTGCACTCCTGATGCAGACGACGCTTTTGGGATGCGCAGTGCTTTTGGGTGGCGCAGCGCTTCCAGCGCTGCGATCCAGACAGCGTTATCGCCAGCGGCTTTAGCCGCTGAGCCAAGCTCCCGCCACCAAACCCTGATCCCCACCTCCGCCCTAACCGGCCACTGGCCACCGAACCCCAACCAGATCTTCGTCTCTGACATCTTCGCCCACACCGAACTCCTGGCCGCCCCAGTCTTCGAATCCATGGGCGCCGGCGCCGCCGACCGCACCCGCCCCAACTTGAAAGTTCAGGATGGCTGCAACAACCGCTGCTCCTTCTGCGTAATCCCCAGTGTCCGCGGCCAAAGCCGCTCCCTCCCGCAGAAACAAGTAATCGCAGAAGTCAACGCCTTAGTAGCCGCAGGCTACAAAGAGCTGGTCATCAGTGGCATCAATCTGGGCCGCTGGGGACGCGACCTCATGTGGGGCGGGCACTCCTGCCCGCCAAAACTAACCGGGAATACCACGGCCCAACCTTTCGAGCGTCTACTCGCTGCCATCCTCGCCGAGACCCAACTGGAAAAACTCCGCATTTCCTCCGTCGAACCGATGGACTGGACCGACGGCCTGATCAGCCTCGTCGCCCGCTCGCGACGTATCGCCAGGCACGCCCACATCCCGCTTCAATCCGCCAGCGACGCCGTCCTCCGCCGCATGCACCGCAAATATCGCCCCTGGCACTATCGCGAGAAGATCGAAAAAATCCGCTCCGCCATGCCCACCGCCGCCATCGGCGCCGATGTCATGGTCGGATTCCCCGGCGAAACCGCCGCCGAATTCGAATCCACACGCCGCTTCATCGAAGATCTTCCCTTCACCTACCTCCACGTCTTCACCTATTCCGCCCGCCCCGGCACGCCGGCCGCCGCCATGCCCAATCAAGTCCCCGTGCACATCGCCCGCGAGCGCAACAAAATCCTGCGTGACCTGGCCGCCGAAAAAAAACAAGCCTTCATGCGCACCTTCGTAGGGAAAAAGATCGAAGCCATCACCTTGAGAAGAAGCGAAGCGGCCCAGTGTGGCGCGGGCACTCCCGTCCGCGAAACTACCGAGTGTCTGACCGATAACTATCAAAAACTATTCTTGAGCGGGCATCACCAACCGAATCGCTGGATCAGCGCACAAGTCGACGGAATAACCGATGGCTATTTCTTCGGAAGCGGCCTCATATGTTCGTGAGCCTGCCAGATCGAGCCGGCTTCTTATTACCGCAGCTCGGGAAATCCCAGCGCGATCAGCACTCCGCGTGCAATTCTCTCAATGACTTTTTCTGAGAGTCGTCGCAACTGCTGTTTCGGCTCCTGCAAGCTGCTCTTCCGAACTGTGGTAATGCCTTCCGCCTGAATCGTAGACGGCTCACGCAACCCGGTTTCCCCCGGTGAAAGAGAAATATGCGATGGCAATCTCGCCGGGGTAGTCGAGAGTGGAACGACGAGCACCGTGTTTGCCCGCTCGTGCAGATTCCGCGCTTCAATCGAAACAATCACCACCGGCCGCTCATTCTTATCCGGCGGATCGCTCGGGAGCCTGACATACCAGATCTCGCCCCGCTTCGGCATTTTCATCGGCCCGGTTTCTAAACTCATTCCGTCTCTCACATCTGCGACTCAGAGAATTTTCCCCATCGTCTCTCTTGCTTGCTTTCCTCATCCGAAAGCGAGTCGTAATACGCGGTCACCTGAGCCGCCACGTTCGCCCTCTTCCACTCGCGCACAATCTCCTCCACCGCGGCCGTCAGCGATTCCGCCTTCCGTTCCTTCTTGTAGTGCTCCAGCGCCTCGATTACATCTTGCGAAAGCGAAAACGTTCGAGGACGTTTCCTCTTGAGTTTGGATGCTATTGCATGCGACATTCCATCACTCCAATCGTATTATGATCTCTAATATCATTGATATTACACTTCGTATGTTCGAAAGTCGATAGAAATTCCAACCCGTCCTTTGCAGCATTATTTGCATACACCTACAGCGAACACCCGACAAAACATATCCCTCAACCCTGCTACGCTTTCGACGCTTTGAGTAGAATCCGTTCGTCCGAAAACTCGCCAGCCGTCCCCCAACCCGCAACAATTCCCGCAGCACCGGGTTTACCAGGGACGACCGGTCAAAGAGGAACCCAATGCGTATGACGATGACACGCTCGATCCGTACGATGTTGTTCGCCTTCGCAGTCCTGACAATGTCAATCGCGGCCTCCGCTCAGGTCCGCATCACCGTGGGCTTCGGTCCGCCCGCGATCCCGGTTTACGAACAGCCTGTCTGCCCCGGCGACGGTTTTCTCTGGACCCCCGGCTACTGGGCCTGGGATCCTGACTTCCAGGATTATTACTGGGTTCCCGGCACCTGGGTGGAATCCCCCGAAGTCGGCTTCCTCTGGACTCCGCCCTGGTGGGGTTGGGACGGCGGCGTTTTCTTATTCCATGAGGGTTGGTGGGGTCCGCAAATCGGCTTCTACGGCGGCATCAACTACGGCTTCGGCTACTTCGGAGATGGATTTGTCGGCGGCCGCTGGCAGAATGGCCATTTCTTCTATAACCGCGAAGTGCTCAACGTCAACGTCGTCAATATTCACAACGTCTACAACGAGCACGTCACCATCGTGAACAACACTCACGTCAGCTTCAACGGAGGCGAAGGCGGTCTCACCGTGCGTGCCACCGCATCCGAAGAAGCCGCCGCGCAAGGCCGGCACGTCGGCCCCATCGCCGCGCAGGGTGAACAGATGCGGCAGGCTCGCGGCAATCCGCAAATGCGCGCCTCCGCAAACCAGGGCCGTCCGCCCATCGCCGCAACCGCCCGAGCCGGCAACTTCCACGACGCAACGCCGGCCCGCGAAGCCGGTGCTCCCTATCATCCCCCGGTAAATCGCGGCCCCGAAGCGCGCCCCGGAAATGCAGAAGCGGGCGCATCCCACGCAGCGGTTCACCCTAACGATCTGCCCGTCGAACGCCCCGCTGCTCCCAACACGGGCAACCCAAAACTCGACAAGCAATACCAGAAGCAGCAGCAAAAGCTGGCCGACCAGCAGAATAAAGAACGCCAGAACCTGCAAGCCAGGCAGGAGAAAGAACACCAGCAACTGGCGCAGCGCAACGCCAGCGATGCCCAGAAACAACAAGTAGAACAAAAGCACGCTCAACAGACGCAGCAATTACAACAACGCCACCAACAGCAGCAGCAGAACCTGCAAGCCCATCAAGCCCCTCGGAAGTAAGCTCGCCGTGGGCGCCCCACTTCTCGCTTCCTTTGCGAGAAGTGGGACTTCTCTTTACATCCCATCATTCCTGTCATTCCGTCGCGAAAAACACTCATCTGGATGCGGCAGCGGCACTCACGGCGAGAGGCTGAATGGCCTTAAGCGCCTTGGAATGCTTCCGCCTGACCTCATGGATAGCAAAAGCGTCCTGCAAATTAAGCCAGAACTGCTCAGAAGTGCCGAAATACCTCGCCAGCCGCGCAGCCATCTCAGGGCTGATGCCGCGTCTCCCTCGCACGATGTCATTGACGGTCGGAGGAGTAACATGCAGTTCTACGGACAGCCTGTATGCCGAGATGCCCATAGGCGCCAAGAATTCCTCGCGAAGAATCTCCCCCGGATGAACTGCCCAACCTGCCTGACCTTCATTCTTGATACTCATTGCGCCGCCCATACAACAAATTTGACTCATCGCCATGCGACAAACAACTGCTCGTACTACCTGTGATAATCCGTCACTTCTACATCGTATGCGTCTTGTTCCTTCCACGCGAAACAGACGCGGTATTGATCGTTGATACGAATGCTGTGTTGGCCTTGACGATCACCCTGCAGGCGCTCCAGACGATTCCCCGGAGGTACCAGCAAGTCGTTCAATCGGGCGGCGGCATTCACCATTTGTAATTTCCGCTTCGCAATTTTACGCAGTCCCGAGGGGGGCATCCCTCGGCTCTTGCCGGTGTCCCAGAACTTTTTCGTGTCGGCGCCATGCCTTCCACCAAAAGTCTTGATCACTGCCGAAGCTTAACGTGTCTCGTTAATAACGTCAAGCATTAAAGTCAACATCGCCCTTTGAATCGGTTTGCGAAGTCGAAGGACCCCTATCAGCGCGCCACGAAAGCCGCCGGTGCGCCCTCACCCCGCCACCCAGTCCTCTCCAAAAACATCCCACTTCCCTGCCCCCGGCCCGTGGCATCCCGGCCGCTTCCCGCTCCGCAGCATCAAATGCCACGCCTCCTCAAAGCGCGCATACTTCTGCTCCGCATGTCCCGGAGCCACGCGTATATTGCTCTTCAACCGCAGCACCACCCGTGCCGGCAAAATAAACCACGTCGAAGTCGGCAGCACATAAATCGCAAAAAAATCCACTTCATGAATCCGGTAGAAGCGTATCCCTGTCCGCTTCAGATAACACACATACCCGCCATCTCCCCGCGCCACGCTGGTCGACTTGACCTGCACCCTCCGGAACCGTCCTCCATCCTCCACCGAAACGTCATACCGGCTCGAATCTCCCCAGGTCTTCGCCACGGTAAACCCGCGCCGCGCCGACTCCGCCATAAACAGCAACTCCACCCACTCGCCTCGCTGCTTGTAAGTCCGGAAATTCCCCTGCTTCATGATTGACTCCCAAATACGATCGGATCCTAAAACGATTAGCCAAAGACAATTGGCCCACGAACGATTACCTGAAACGACTGGCCTGAAAACGGCCGGCTCCCAAAAACACAAAAGGCGCGACCGGTAGGCCGCGCCTCAGCTGAATTTCGACTGTAATTGTATTATATCATAAAGAATAGGCCATCTGGGACATTTTTGCAGAAATATTTACTGAGTGTTTGCCACAAGATAACTCCAACCACCCGCCCTTTGCCTATTGACAACTTTTTTCCACAGCCCAACCATGTGAGCCCGATCACACCCAGCGGAAAGTCACATCACGAGAATGTTCTGCTCAAGCGCCTCTTCGTTTTGGTGGGACCTGCCCTCGAAAACCGCAGGGCGGCGAAAGATTGCGGCCCACGGCGCAAGCCGTCGGACAAAGGCGATAGCGTCACCCTGCTCCGCAGGGGCGATAGAACATGCCGCAGCAACCTGACCACGAAAGGCCTTCGACGCAGAGCGGAACCGGCGCTAAATCTGTTCCGGCTCCTCCGGATCGGGCTCCCGCACCGGCGCATCCGGATTCTCCTCCGGCGAAGGTGGCTCCTTGATGGGAGGCGGCATCGGCTCGGCCGGCGTGCGCACATGATACTGCGTGGGCAAAGTGGTCTCGACTCGCATCACCAGTTGCATGCCATTCTGATGCCAAATTCTTTCCAATGGAAGCCAGCACGCAGAGCGCAAAACGTCATCTAACACGCCGGAAAAGATCTGGCGGGCGTGCGCAACGCGCCCTATCCAGTTCATGGTGCGGACCATCGAAGAAGAACAGTGTCAGAGAACCGGCGAGGATCTAAGGCCGCGAAACTCGGATTTTTACTGTTTCTCCGAACGGAGCCGAAACGATCTACGCCGGTTCATGGTCCAGTCGCGTGCTCCGGCAAAGCCGCGAAGCCGCGAAAGAATGCAGCCCACGGCGCAAGCCGTGGGCGGGCGGGAAGATTTGAAAACCAGCCCCGAAGGGGCGAAAGAAACTTCAGGCTCACACTTTGCGGCATACCGTGACCCGTAAGCCGAATCGAGGACAACAAAGTCGTGCATGACAATGGCCAAAAACTAGAAGACCCAAAAACCATCCCCGAAACCGCAACCGCCAATGGCAACCGGCAAAACGAAGCGCACTTCGACTGGATCAAACAGCGCTCCGACTGCTCTCTCCCAAAAGTGTTCGCCACGTTGCGCGCCCAGATTGAGCAGGACGTACACACCCGCAACTCACTGCGCCCAAAAACCGCGCCCTACGAATTCTCGATGACCGAAAATCTCAACGAAATCACCGTCCGCCTGCAATCCGACGGTCCGCAAAGCGAGTTGCAGAAATCAGTGATCTTCGACCTGGGCGATCACGCAATCTCGGTAAGAGACGACGCCGGCAATCGCCTCTTCGAAGTCAACCTCGCCTTCGACGACACCGGGAAATGCCGCCTCAACATCAACGGCGAAGAGCGCGACTTCTGGCAGGTCCGCAGAATGGCGCTCGAAGACCTGATGTTCCGCGGCCTGTAACAAATATTGCTGGGGCGTTAAACCCGCCGCCTGGCCCACCCTTGCAGACACAATTCGAAAACTGAGGATGCCCCCCCGCCGCGCGTTTCGGCGGGTGGGCTTCGATGCTGCCTGCACCGTGCGGGGCCTTCACTCGTCACCGACTTATGATCCCGACTCAGGTTAGTAAGTCGCAATGCCTACTCGACTGCACCGCTGCTATGGCTCCGGCTATTTGTATTTCATCACCACCAGTTGCTACCGGCGGAAGGCACGGTGGCCCAGCTTTCAAAATGTCGGCACTAGAATATACAGTGGGTGCCCCGCTCTTGCGTTCTGTGCAAGGGCGGGACACGATGCTGCCGATGCCATACGGTGTTCACGTTTTCGCGGGTGGCTGTGATCTTTCAGCAAGTTGCAAGGCTGGGATTCTGACGCGCCGGCAGCAGCGAAGCCAGGCTGCAGGCCGCGGCCTCAACTCCGCCTTCGGCCACTGATTGATCTTCACCATGCCGACCTCATCAGAAGCAGAAGTCTCGTTGCGTTTCTTCCGCAAATAACGCCCGCTGCCGCCGGGCGCTGCCAATTGCGCCCTGCCGCACATGCTACAATGTTGTATTCTCAGTCGCTTACAGCGCAAGAGGAGGACAGTATCGACAAACGTTTTATCCGCATTAATGACCGTATCCGTGCGCGCGAAGTACGCGTGATCGACGACGAAGGCGGGCAGATTGGCATCATGCCTCCATTTGAGGCGATCCGCATGGCCCGCACCAAGAATCTGGATCTGGTGGAGATTTCGCCTACGGCCCAGCCCCCCGTCTGCCGCATCATGGATTACGGTAAGTTCCTCTACCAGCAGGAAAAAAAGGAACGCGAGGCCAAAAAGCATCAGAAAACCATCACCGTAAAAGAGGTCAAGTTCCGCATCAACGTCGACGACCACGATTACGAGACCAAAAAGAATCACGTGCTCCGCTTTCTGGACGAGGGCGACAAAGTCAAAGCCACGATCTTCTTCCGCGGCCGCGAAATGACCCGCACCGGCCTGGGCCGCCAGATCCTGGAGCGCCTCATCAAAGACGTAGAGCCGCAAAGCATAGTAGAATTCCGCCCCCGCCAAGAAGGAAATACTCTTCATGCGATTTTGGCGCCGAAGAAGACGGCAGCGGAACGGGAGAAAGAACGGGAGAAGGAAGCTAAGCAGAAGGCGAAGCAGGAGATGCGCGAGAAGCAGCTTCAAGACACTCGGGCGAAGCAGGTACCGGATGCGGGCGAGAAGCAGATTCTGGATACCCGCGAGAAGCAGATGCAGGAGAAGCCGAGTCAGGACGGGCGCGAAAAGCCGATGGCGGCGGGTTTGCGTCCGGCTGCGGAAGGACCGGCGGCGGAGCAGGTGAAGGCTGAGGCTGCGGTTCCTGTTTCTAATACGGGATCGTAGGTCGCTGGCGTTCACTTTTCCAGCTATTCAGCAGCAATTGAATATGACGGCTGGCAGGTGTGTCTCATCTGGAGCCGATTTCGAGGACTTATGCCAAAATTGAAAACGCACAAGGGCGCTGCGAAGCGCTTTAAGAAGACGGCTACGGGGAAGGTGAAGCGGGGGCATTCGGGCCTGCGGCACATCCTGTCGTCGAAGGCCAAGAAGCGGAAACGAAAGTTGGGGAAGGCCACGCTGGTTAGCGATGGCGATCTGCTGAAAGTTAAGCGGATGATACCGTATCAGTGAGAATTTGTGTGGCGCGGTTTGTTGCTGCGAGTCCGGCAGTAGAGATACTGCAGGCAAGCGGCCGAAGGGGCCGCTCTACACAGAGAATTGGGCGTGTGAAGAGGTCGGCGAAATATTCCTTACCTCCAGCCGCCGTTCCATCGAAATAAAAAAAGGAGAAACACCATGCCTCGTGTAAAACGCGGAACCAAACGCCGCGCGAAAAGAAAAAAGATACTGGACCGCGCCAGCGGTTATTTCCTCACTAAATCGAAGCTCTACCGGTCGGCGAAGGAAGCGGTCGAGCGCGGGCTGAAGTTCGCTTACTCCGGGCGCAAGCAGCGCAAGCGGCAGTACCGCTCGCTGTGGATTGTGCGCATTGGGGCGGCTGCGAAGCTGAATGGCTTGAGCTACAACCAGTTCATCCACGGATTGAAGTTGGCTGGAGTGGAGCTTGACCGGAAGATTCTGGCTGATCTGGCTGTGAAGGATGCGGCTGGGTTTGCGACGCTTGCCAGTCAGGCGAAAACTGCGATTGGGACCGCGTAGAGGTTGCAGTCCCACGTCTCGCAAAAACGGCGGGACATGGGGCACCGAGGTTTCAGATACGGCGAGATCCCTCGCCCCGCCGGTAAAAGCGCGGGGCTTCGGGATGACGCCTCGTTTTTTTCAGCACAAAATGTGTGACATTTTTAACCCCGTTCGCGGGCGGGCGAGAAATCTGTTTTTTGCTCGTGGTGAGAGAACAGCAGGTTCCTCACCGCGCCTTCGGCCCGGTTCGGAATGACATCCCTAGAGTTTTTCTGACAGCGAGTTTTCTGACAGCGAGTTTTCTGACAACGAGTTTTCTGACGAGGGGTTTTCTGACGAAAATGGCGTACACCGTTCCCACCTTGACGGATTATTCGGACGAGGCGCTGGAAAGCGCTACGGCGGAGTGCGTTCGCTCTTGTGGGCACGAAGCGGGATCGGTTCGTAACGATGCCGAGCTGAAAGCTTTTCGTGACCGGTGGTTGGCTCGCAAGAATGGCGTGCTTACGCAAATCAACGATCTTTGGTTGAAGGGCGCGCCGAAAGAGGCGAAGCGCGAGGCTGGGATTCGCGTCAACGAATTGAAGGCGCGGATTCAGGAGATCGTCGAGGGTGCACATGTTACTCGCGTGGACGCGATCGCCAGTTCGGCGGATCGGGTTGATATTTCTCTGCCCGGGATTCGGCGGGCGATTGGGGCGGAGCATCCCATCCTGAAAACTTCGCGGGAGATGTGTGCGGTGTTTCAACGGCTGGGGTATTCGATCGCCGAGGGGCCTGTCATTGAGACTGATTACTACAACTTTGAGGCCTTGAATTTTCCTCCGAATCATCCGGCGCGGGACACGCAGGATACTTTGTTTATTGCGGGGCAATCGTCGAAGGCGCAGCGGGAGCGCCTTTTGCTGCGCACGCATACTTCCCCGGTACAGATTCGGACGATGGAGAAGATGCGGCCGCCGATTCGCATTGTGATTCCGGGAACGGTGCATCGCAACGATCCTCCGGATGCGAGCCACTCGCCGATGTTTCATCAGATTGAAGGACTGGCGGTCGATACCAACATTACTTTCAGCGATCTGAAGGGAACGCTCGACCACGCTATGAAGGAATTTTTCGGATCGAGCGTGAAGACGAGTTTCCGTCCGTCATTTTTTCCGTTCACCGAGCCGAGCGCGGAGATGTTTGTTTCCTGCTTCATCTGCGGAGGCAGTGGGAAGCGCGAGAGCGGGCCGTGCCGTCCGTGCAAGCAGAGCGGATGGATTGAGATTCTTGGTTGCGGCATGGTCGATCCGAATGTGTTCGAGTTCGTGAAGGACAACGGATACGATCCGAAGAAGGTTTCGGGATTTGCCTTTGGTATGGGCGCGGACCGGATTGCTTTGCTGAAGTATGGCGTGGATGATTTGCAGTTGTTCTTCAACGGGGACGTGCGGTTTTTGGGGCAGTGGGCGTGAGGAGCTTACAGCTTTGTAATGCGAGGCGCTGTGCTCGAGAAATGAATCCGTAGGGGCGTAAGGGAAAACAGGTTCCTCGGCTTCGCTCGGAATGACAATGTTTTGACAAAGTTTTGAAAGAATGAAACTTTCCGCACACTGGATTCGGGATTTTGTTGATCTGCCGGTCGATGACCAGCGGCTGGCTGAGGATTTGACTGGCGTCGGGATCGCGGTTGAGGGGATCAGCGGGTCGGGCGCGGACACGGTCTTCGAGATGGAAATCGGGACGAATCGTCCCGATGCCATGAATCATTACGGCGTGGCGCGGGAGGCGGCGGCGATTTATGACGTCGGGTTGAGGCAGTTATCAGCAAAATCCCCACTTCTCGGAAAAGATGCGAGAAATGGGGCACCCGCAGCATCGCATGGTGCTCCCTTCCCGATCACGGTCGAGGAACCTTCGCTTTGCCCGCGATTTTCTGCGCGGGTGATTCGGGACACTCGAATCAAGGCGTCGCCGCAGAAGATCGCTCACCGGTTGCAATTGCTGGATCAGCGGCCCATCAGCAATGCCGTCGATGCTACCAATTATGTTTTGTGGGAGATGGGCAAGCCGACGCATGTGTTCGATATGGATTTGCTGGAAGGCGGGCGGCTCATCATTCGTCGCGCAAGAAATGGCGAGAAGCTGAAGACTCTGGATGGCGTGGAGCGGACGCTTAGTTCGGAAGATTTGGTTGTGGCTGACGCGAAACGGCCTGTTGGGCTTGCCGGAGTGATGGGCGGGTTCGGCACGATGATCACAGAGAAGACTCGGAATGTTTTGATCGAGTCGGCCTGGTGGGATCCGGTTACGGTTCGGAAGACGGCGCGGCGGCATGGGATTCACACCGATGCGTCGCACCGATTCGAGCGCGGGGCGGATTTTGAATCGACAGTTCTGTCTTGCGATCTGGTGGCGGAGCTTATTCTTGCTTCGGGCGGCGGGGATCTGGACGGCGACGTGATCGATGCGGTCTCGAGGGAGATGGATTCGGCTCCGGTGATTTTGCGGTTGTCTGAAGTGCATCGCATTCTGGGCGGGAATCTGAAGACTGGCGAGATTGTTCGGATTCTGAAGAAACTTGGATTTGAATTGATCCCCGCAGGGCAGGGCGAGGCGCAGTTTGAAGTTCATATTCCCAGCTGGCGGCTGGATGTGGAGCGCGAGATCGATTTGATCGAAGAGATTGCGCGGCTGCATGGGTATGACAAGTTTGAAAATACTTTGCCGGCTTATCGCGGGGCGGTGGTTGAGCTGCCCAATGCGCGGGCGGATACGACTTTGCGCGAGCGGGCTTTGGCTGTTGGGTATAACGAGACGGTGTCATTGAGTTTTATTTCGCATGAGGATGCGGAGGGGTTTTCTTCCGCTTCGGTTCTGGAGTTGGAGAATCCGTTGAGCGCGGAGGCGTCGGTGATGCGGACTACGATGGCTCCGGGGATGCTGGACATGCTCGCATGGAATTTGAATCGCGATGTGGACGATGTGCGGTTGTTCGAGATGGGGCGAGTTTACGAGACGCGGGATGGGGAGCGGGTTGAGCCGGAGCGGTTGTGTTTGGGCGTGACGGCGAGCGCGGTTAGCGCGGGGATTTCTTTGGGTGCGCGAATCGATGTCAGTTCCGGAAAGTCAAAATCCCCACCCAAGCCAAAAGAGGGCTTGGATGGGGCACCCTCGGCAACCACCACTATGGGAAAGTCAAATTCCCCACTTCTCGCAAAAGACGCGAGAAATGGGGCACCCTCGGGATTTGTGGCACCCTCGTCTTCTGAATCGACCGAGGAGTTTCGGGCGTTTAAGGGAGATATTGAGAATCTTCTGGCTGCGTTTGCTTATTCCGAGCTTAGTTTCGATCGGGAGACTGAGGAGTATTTTCATCCGGGGCGGTCGGCGCGGGCTCTGATGGATGGCGTGCCGGTGGCGCAGTTTGGGCTGGTTGCCGAGGCGGTTAAGAACGCGCGGAAGTTGCGGGCGGATGTTTACCTGGCTGAGATTGACCTGGAACAGCTTCATGCGCGCGGCTTGCGGGAGATTTTGTATAAGGCGCTGGCGAAGTATCCGGCGGTGGAGCGGGATTTTTCGTTCGTGTTTTCGGATGAGGTTGAGTTCGAGGCGATGCGGCGGGCGGTGATGGGGCTGGGAATTTCTGAAGTGCGTTCGTTCTCTCCGGTCGAGATTTTTCGCGGTGGATCGATTGAGCGGGGAAAGTATTCAATTTTGTTGCGGGCGAGATTGCAGTCGGATGAAGCGACGTTGCGGGATGAGCAGATTGCGGCGTGGTCGGAGAAGATGGTTGTGGCACTGCGCGGACTGGGTGGAGTGCAGCGAGTTTAGTTCTTTCGGAATTTTTTCGTTACGAGACAAGAATCCCTGCAATAAGTTCAAGATCCCCACCCAAGCCAAAAGATGGCTTGGATGCGCCACCCGCCTCGCCGTTGGAAAATCTTTCGCACTCGCGAGATCCCTCCGCGCGCTGGTGAAAGCGCGCCCGTTCGGGATGACGCCTTCGATGAGAGGCTTGCTTCACGAAAATCTTTCCCACGTTTTTCCTTTCTCGTGATTAGATAGATTTGCCATGAAATATTGCCGGTTTCGATTGAATGGGCAGGATCAGTACGGGTTTGTGGAGGCGGTTGCAGGCCGCGAGTCGATCGTGCGGGTTTTGCTGACGCCACCGGAGGAATCGGATGGGGACGTGGAGGGATTGCGGTCGCGGCGGATCGATCCGATTGCGCTGGATGCGGCGGAATTGCTGGCGCCGGTGCGGCCTTCGAAGATTGTCTGCGTGGGGCGGAATTACCGCGAGCATGCGAAAGAGTTGGGGAATGAGATTCCGACTGAGCCGGTAATTTTTTTGAAGCCGGATTCGGCTTTGCTGGCGCCCGGCGGGACGGTAAAGCGTCCGAAGATTTCCGAGCGCGTGGATTATGAGGGCGAGCTGTGCATTGTGATTGGGAAGAAGTGCCGGCACATTCGCGAGGATGAGGATGTGCGTCCTTATATTTTGGGGTATACGTGTTTGAACGATGTGACGGCGCGCGATCTGCAGAAGAAGGATGGGCAGTGGACGCGGGGGAAGAGCTTTGACACCTTCTGCCCGGTGGGGCCGGTGGTGGCGGATGGGATCGACCCGTGGGCCGGGGTGCAGGTGGAGACGCGGGTGAATGGGGAAGTGAAGCAGGCGGCCACGACGCGGGATTTTTTGTTTCCGGTGGATCTGGTGATGCGATACACCACGGCGGTGATGACTCTGCTGCCGGGGGATTTGATTGCTACGGGGACACCCGAGGGGGTGGGGCCAGTGAAAGCGGGAGATGTGATGGAAGTAAGCGTCGAGGGAGTGGGGACGTTGAGGAATCCGGTGGCGGATGAGTAACTGTTATTGCAACCGAAAGCGTTCGCGCATGAGGCGCTGGAGGCGGGGTTTGTAGAGGAGGTCGTAGGCTAGTTCTTTGTCGGGGAACATGGCGAGGGCGGCGCGCTTGGCGCCGGCGGCTAGTTCGGAGGCTTCTTCGACGGTGAGGCTGGGGTCCTGGCTGATGACGGAGCTGACCATGCTCATCATAACTTGCAGGCGGCGGAGGCGTTTGGCTTCGTCTGCGGATTCGGTTTGATCCTGCGGTAACGGTTGTTTTTCTGGATGGTCTGCTGGTTCGCCGATGGTCATTTGGTCCCCTGATCGTCGCGCCTAGTTGTTTTGATGTTGGCGGCGGGCGCGGCGTTGCGGTGGTTTTCCAGCATTGTGCGCGTGTGGGCGAGAAAAGCCTACGGCTCGAAAGTGCCGGGCCTGCGGGTTGGGGATTGCGGATGCGGATTCACGGCGTTGTGGGTTCACAACCTTGAGTGGGGGAAGGTCATCCATTGGAAGGTCAATTAGTCGAGAGTTATTGGCCGGGTATTGGTCAGGTTAGAGGCGTAGAATCACACATTGCGGGGTGCGTTGCTTTTGGGCGGCGGATTTCGCGGGGAGAGATTATGGCGCAATCCGGAAGTGGAGAGATGGACCGGCCCGATCCGAGTGAGAAGCTGGTGAAGGTGTTCGATACGGAAGTGGAGTCGGAGGCGATGGTGGTGAAGGGGCTGCTCGACTCGGCGGGGATAGAGAGCGATCTGAAGTCGGGCACATGGGTGCAGGATACTTTTCCGGGGCTGGGTGGGATGGTGATTCTGGCGCGGGAAGAGGATGCGGATGAGGCGCGGCGGGTGATTGCGGAGTCGCGAAAAGCGGCCTTGCGGGATTCGGGAGGCGCGGGCGTTGTCGATGACGACGTTACGGCTGAGTTGCCAACTCAGGAGTGACGGAGTGGCCGTCGAGGAAGAAGCTGACGGCGCCGTTTAGATCGGTGCGGTAGGTGCGGATGCCGGCGGCCTGGAGACGGTCGAGGACAGCATCTTTCGGCAAGCCGTAGAGGTTGTGATATCCGACGGAGATCATGGCGTAGGTTGGGCTGACGGCTTTCAGGATTTCCGGAGTAGTGGATGTGGCGCTGCCGTGATGGCCTACTTTAAGCAGGTCGGCGTGAAGCGGATGCAAAGCGGCGATGCGGCGCTCGACGGCTTTTTCGGCGTCGCCTTCCAGCAGAACCGAGGTTGCGCCGTAGGTTACATAGAGAACGGTTGAATCGTTATTTCTTGGCTCGATCCCTACGGGCCAGTCTTGCGGCGGAAAGAGAACGTCTACTTTCGCGCCCCCCATGGAAACTTCGTCTCCTTCCCAGTGGCGCACTACTTTGATTCCCAGCGCATTGGCTTCTGCGATCACGTTGTCCAGGGCGCGGCTGGGTGGTTCGAGACCGATCCATAATTCTTTGGGGCGAAAATCTTTGAGGATGGCGGGCATACCGCCGATATGGTCGGAGTGTGCATGAGAGATGGCGACGGCGTCGAGGCGGGAGATGCCGCGAGTCCAGAGATAGGGCGCAACTACGTCTTCGCCGAAATCGATTTGGTTTCTTGCGCCCCAGACTGGACCTCCGGCGTCGACCAGCAGAGTGCGGCCTTCGGGCATGACTACTAGGATCGAGTCGCCTTCGCCAACGTCGATGGAAGTGACTTCGAGTTTGCCGGGGTGCGTTTTCGGCCGGGCCGGAATGAACGCCAGCGCAAGCGATGCTGCGAGCATTGCAATGAGGCCCGATGCTGCGAGTAGCGGGCGTTTGCGCACGAAGAGCATCGCCAGAATGAGCGCCGCCGAGTCGATTGCGATCGTGAGAATGGAGGGCGTGGCTACGCGGAGATCGGCCAGACGCAGTCCTCCGAGCCCATGCACTGTACCGGTGATGGCCTGCAAGGCCAACAGCGTCAGCAGTGCGGGAATCTTCGCCAAAGTTACCGAAATATATCCGAGACAGAGCGTGAGTACGGCGGCGGGCATCAGAAGTTGCGCCAAGGGAACTACCGCTATGTTCGCGGGAAGTCCGATGGTGGTGGCGCGGTGGAAGTAATAGGCCATAGGAAGAGCTAATCCCATCTGCATTACGGCGGAAACGAGCAGCAGTTCGAAAATGGCGAGACAGATTAGCGCGGCGCCGCGCACTGCGCGCAACGACCCAGCGTTGCCGATGAATTGCGCGAGGCGTTCGGCGATCAGGCGGAGATCGAGCCGGAACTGGGCAATGCGGGGAACGAGTTGCGGGCCGTAGTCATCAGAATTCCAATGGGCCAGGGCCTGGCGATAGCGGTGTGACGTGCGCTCGACCAACGGAATGCAAATGGCGGCTACGATCAGCACGCATAGGAATGTCATTTGAAAGCTGGCGGTGAAGAGCTGGCGTGGATCGAAGACGAGCACGCCCAGCGCGGCGGCGCCCAGCGCGTTGACCATGGCGCGTTCTCGATACAGGAGGCGTGTGGTGAGGTAGATGGCGCACATCAGCGTGGCTCGCCAGACGGGCGCCCCGACCTGGGTGACGAAGGCGTAGGCCACGCAGAAAAAAATTGTCAGCGCCGTTGCGGGAATATCGGCGAGGCGCAGGCGGTGGAGGGTCCAGAAGATCACGAAGGCCAGGATCGTCACGTTCATTCCCGACACGACCAGGATGTGATAGGTGCCGGAGCGCTGGAAGTCCACGCGGGTGTCGCGGTCGATGAAGGCATCTTCACCGATGAGCATGGCGTCGAGCAGGGCGGCTTGCGGCGCAGGCCAGAGTTTGTGAACTGCGGCGACCAGGCCGGAGTGGATGCGCGCCCTGAATAGCCCGATGCGGGTTCCAGTGAAGCCGGGAAGCATGGTGAGTTCCTCCGCCCGAGCTGAGGCCAGCGCGGCGATGTTGTCAGAGGCGAGATAGGCTTCGTAGTCGAATGCTCCGGGGTTGCGGAAGTTGCGTGGGGTGCGGAGCTTCGCTGCCACGCGGATGCGGTTGCCGTAATGAAGTGGCTGGGTGGTGGTGCGGCTGTAGATTCCGAGACGGACACCCGCGTGAATCCGGTGGTAATTCCCTTGATCGTCGATTATTTCCTCGGTTTCGAGGTCGGCTCGCTGGCGGAATTCCTGGCCGTCCCGGCGCGCTGTGCCTTCTTGAGCGATGTGAGCGATCAGGCCAACCGATTGTCCGTCAAAGGAATCGAGGGATGTATCGCGCGGGTCCGCTGTGCCGCGGAGTTGGATTTGGAGGGATCCGATCAGGAAGAATGCGCTTAACGATAAGCAGAGAGCCAGTATCTTGCGGCTTCGGAAGTAGAGGGCTGCGGCTATCGCGGCGATGGTGGCTGTTATCCAGAGGGACGCGGGACGATTGGCGTGGACAAGAATTCCCGCGGAGTAGGCGGCTGCGGCCCAGAACATAGGTTGGCGCGGTGAGGTTGGACCGGAGGGGCGCATTGGTTGGCGGGCGAACCTCAGCGGCTAAAGCCGCGTGCAATTATGAGGAGATTCATCGCAGCGCTTGAAGCGCTGCGCCACCCAAAGGCTAAAACTGTTCGTTGATCCGAATCGTTCTGAACCCCTTCATCTTCAATCTTTACGCTTTCGTGGTTCCTACCTTTTGCAACGGCGAAAGGTGGGGCATCCTTTTTTAGTGGCGCTGCGCGACTGTCAACGGGCTAAGTGAACTACGCTCTCCAGGTGGTACGTTTGCGGGAAGAGGTCTACCAAATGCACTTCTTCGATGCGATAGCCAGCGGCTTGCAGTGGGAGCAGGTCGCGGGCCAGGGTTGCCGGATCGCAGGAAACGTAGGTGATGCGTGGCGCGTACGCCTCGGTTAGAGCACGCGCCACGCGATCTCCCAGACCGCTGCGGGGCGGATCCACGACAATGAGGTCGGGCGTATCAAGGTAATTCTGGGGGAGTTTGCCCTTCCCGACCCGCCCTTTGTTTCTTTCGCCATGCGACTTCGCGGATGAACCATCCGCGGCCGCACGAGCCGTAGCTGCCACTTCAGCCAGGTACTGCCCGGTCGCAGAGCGAACCGCCTTTCCGTTCGTAGGCAGATTGTATTTAAGGTCTTTTGCGGCAGTCTGTGACGACTCGACTGAAACCACGTGACGGAAGTTACACGCCAGGGCTGTGGAAAAAAGTCCGACGCCGGCGAAGAGGTCGAGCACGAGTTTGCCTGAGCGGCCGCGGGTGACGATCTCGAGAAGATCGTCGATGAGGAAGCGGTTGGTCTGGAAGAACGAGCCGACGCTTACGCGGAAGTTGGCGGTGCGGGTTCGATAGGTCAATTCCGGCGCGCCGACGGTGACGAGCGATTCGCGGGTTTCGTTTCCACTTTCTCGGATCGCGACGATGCCGGCGATCGCGGGGAGCGATGCGCGGAGATCTTCGGCCCAGGCTTCGGTGGCTTGCGGGTCAGCGCCGGGCCTACAGGAGAGTTCCAAGAGCAATTGAGTGTCTTCGGCATTGGCGAAGAACGAGACTTCCTGCACACCTTCGGGGACTTTTCCGGTACGCCCAGATTGCCAGAGGGCGGCGATGCCGCGATTGATCAGCGGCGAGCTGATTGGGCACTCTTCGACAGGCAACAGTTCGTGCGAGGCGAAGCGGAAATACCCGGCGGCGAAATCGGGGCGCGTTCGGAGTTGCAGGCGAGAGCGGTTGCGATAGTTCCAGGGCGGCGAGGGATGGGCTTCGATCTCAATTTGAAGATCGAGCCTGGCGATGCGCTTCAAGTTCTCCCGCAGGATTTGTTTCTTGATTTCCAGCTGCCGCTCGTAGGTGATGTGCTGGTAGTGGCATCCGCCGCAGCGGGAGAAATAGGGACAGGCGGGCACGATGCGATCCGGCGAAGGCTGGACGATTGCATCGAGGCGGGCGCGAGCGAAGCCGGGCTTCTGTTCGGTGAGCGTGGCTTCGGCCTGCTCCTCAGGGAGAACGAAGGGAATGAAAACGGCTTTGCCGCGGGACCGGTCTTTGCCGGGAACATCGCCGTGAAGACCGGGGCTGTGAAGATCGGGAGGAAGGTGAGCGAGGCCGTCTCCGCCGTAGATTAATTTTTCGATGGTTAAGAGCAAGAAACGATTTTACGTGAGAGCGGGGAGCGAGGCGGGCTCGAGCACGAGGGTAGGGCTCTGGGGTTGGGGAGTTTGCTGGAGATGATGTGGAGAAAATTGCTTGCGCCCGAGATTCCTCGCCCCGCTGGTAAAAGCGCGGGGCTTCGGAATGACGCCTTCATGGAACCGGAACATTCAAACTGAGCAACTACCGGGGAACTAGTTGGCTTCCGGATCGCCGGCATTTGCATTGCCGGAGCGGCGCTCGTGGGCGTCGAGCAATCGATTCATACGATCGATGATGGAAGCGAGACGGTCGGGATCGTCCTCGTTCTGGGCCATCGCCTGCAATATACGCCAACCTTTGGGCTCATCCCCGGGTGACATTTTCTTTGCAATCTCCTTCGGCATGAAATCGCAGGCCAAGAATAAGAGGTTGCTACGGGATAGCGGTATACAGTATTTTCTGTATTTCTTTTCAGCATGCTTTGGAAAAATCGGCGTTTCTGCGAGCGCGACTCGGAGCCGAAGTTAGTCAGCAGTTCTGCCTTAGATATCTCAGCAATTCTCCCGTTAAATATCCCGGCCGGCAGCGGCGCCTGAGGCCCAGGCCCATTGGAAATTGAAGCCGCCGAGGTGGCCGGTGACGTCGACGACTTCCCCGATGAAGTAGAGGCCGGGGACTTTGCGGCTTTCCATAGTTCTGGCGGAGAGTTCGCTGGTGTCGACGCCGCCTGCGGTGACTTCGGCTTTTTCGTAGCCTTCGGTCCCGGCGGGGGAAATCTGCCAGGCGTGGATTTGCTTTTTGAGCCGGGCCAGGGCTTCGTTGGTCGTGCTGGCTGGGGCATGCAGGTCGAGCCAGCGATCGGCGAGACGATGGGGCAGGAATTTTCGCAGTTCGGCGCGGATTGCGTTTTGGGTGCGCGGGGTTTTGGGGTCGCGAAAGGCTGCGATGACTTCATGGTTGGGCGCCAGATCGATCGAGATGGGCTCGGCGGGATTCCAGTAGGAGGAGATTTGCAGGATTGCGGGACCGCTCAGGCCGCGGTGGGTGATCAACATTTTTTCGCGGAAGCGGTGGGCGGCGGTGGAGACGACTACTTCGGAGGAGACTCCGGCGAGGTCGCAGTAGTGAGCGCGGTCTTCGGAGTTGAGCAGGAGCGGAACCAGCGCCGGGCACGGCTCGCGGATGGCTAGACCGAACTGGCGTGCCAGGTCATAGCCAAAGGAGGTGGCTCCGATCCTGGGGATGGAAAGGCCGCCGGTGGCGATGACGAGATTGGAAGCTTCGAAGCCGGGGTGGCCGGTATGGACTGTGAATTTGCTTTGCTCGATGGAGCGCTCGACCGAGGAAATGTTTGTGCCGAGGAAGATTTCTACCCGCGCGGCGCGGCATTCGGATTCGAGCATTCCGAGAATGTCTTGCGCGGAGCGGTCGCAGAAAAGCTGGCCGAGAGTTTTTTCGTGATAGGGGATCTGGTGCTTTTCGACGAGGGCGATGAAATCCTGGGGGGTGTAGCGGGCGAGGGCGGATTTTGCGAAGTGCGGATTGTGGGAGATGAAATTTTCCGGCGTGCAGTGAAGATTGGTGAAGTTGCAGCGCCCGCCGCCGGAGATGAGGATTTTTTTGCCGGGGCGCGAGGCGCGTTCGAGCACGGCCACGCGGCGGCCGCGCTTGCCGGCCTCGATGGCGCAAAGAAGGCCGGCGGCTCCGGCTCCGAGGATCAGGGCGTCGAAGGTGTGGGTCATGGTTGGGAACTCACATGTAGAAGAGGCTCAGGCGCGGGAGGTTGTATTTTTCCAACAGGCGTTTGTGGATGTATTGCTTTTGCAGCTGATCGATTTGCGGGGCAGTCATTTTGCGGCGGTAGGCGGAGAGTTCGCGGTCGGCTTGGGCGCGGGCGGCGACGATGATGTCGTCGGGAGTCGCGGCTAGAAGAGCGGCGAACAGTTTCTCCTCGAGGACGGTCAGGCGGCGTTCCAGCTCTTCGAGCTTTGGGGATTTCTTGTTATCGTTCGCTACCGTGATTTCTTCGGATAGTTTGCGAAGCGTGGTTGCGGTTTCCTTGGCTATGGCGCCTGCGGAGATTCCCGATGCGGCGGGAAGGGTTGCCCGGTCCAGCTGACCGGCGTTGCGGAGGAGGAATTGGGAAATAGTTTGGGTATCGAATCCCTGGGAAGGGTTTTCTTTATTTGAGGAATCGGGGGTAGCGGCACCGACTGCGGCTTCCTTCATGTCTTCGGCGGCGGTGAGCACTTGCTGTGAACAGTAAGCGAGGCTGTTTACTTTTTTCGATTTCGACGGGCGCTGATCGTAGCGGTCGAAAGCGGCGTCGATGCCGCGGAGGACGGCTTCGAGCGGGATTCCGGCGTCTTTCCAGGTTTCGATCAGGGCCCAGTCCAGCGTGGTCAGGAGCAGGCCTCCGCCGCGGCGGCGCAGGAATTGCTCTTCGATTTCGGTGAAGTAGTTGAAGTAATTTTCCAAGAGTCGATTTTAGCGTGGGAGGCGGGGTACGGGGCGCGAGCCGGAATCGTTTTTTGATTTTGAGTTGCGGCTGGGATTTTTTATTTCGATTTCGGCGGTGTCGTCGCCGGAGGGGCGCGATGTGGATGGGCGGTTACGCTCCCAGATGATGCGCAGGCCTTCGAGGGTCAGGAGGTCGTCGACGTTCTTGATGTACTTCGATCCTTTGCCAATCATGGAGCCGAAGCCGCCGGTGGCCAGCACGTGGGTTTGCGGGCCGAGTTCGTTGAGGAGAAGTTCGAGGATGCCGTCGACGAGGCCGAGGTATCCGTAGTAGAGGCCGGATTGCAGGCTGCCTACGGTGTTGGTGCCGATGACGCGGGCAGGCTTGCGAATCTCCACGCGGGGCAGGCGGGCGGTGCGCGAAAAAAGCGCGTCGGCGGAGATGCCGATGCCGGGGCAGATGACTCCGCCCATGTATTCGCCTTTGGCGGAGACGCAGTCGAAGGTGGTGGCGGTGCCGAAATCGACGATGACGCAGGGGCCTCCGTATTTGTCGAAGGCGGCGACGGCGTTGACGATGCGGTCGGCGCCGACCTCGGCGGGATTGTCGTATTGCACGGGCATGCCGGTCTTGATGCCGGGCTCGATGAACAGCGGCTTGGAGTTGAAATAGCGCTCGCAGACCTGGCGGAGCACGGGATCGAGCGGCGGCACGACGGAAGAAATCACGATACCGTGAATGCCGGAGGCTTCAAGGCTGGCCATGGAAAAAAGATTGCGGAAGAGGACGCCGTATTCATCGACGGTGCTTCCCTGCCGCGTGGCGACGCGCCAGTGGGCTACGAGGCGCTCGTAGCGCGGAGGAGCGGCAGCTCCGTCGCGATGGTTTGTGGCGCGGGCGAAGACTCCGAGGACGGTGTTGGTGTTGCCGACATCGAGGACGAAGAGCATGTTGGGATTTTACTCAGAGTTAGGAGAGGGTGGTAGTTTGCCTGGAAATGTTTTCTATGTGGAGTATACTGTGGAGCAGGTTCCACATATGGAAATCATTCAAATTGTGCTGGACAAAAAGCTGCTACACGCCGCCGACCAAGCCGCGAAGCGCACCCGACGAAACCGCTCTGCATTGGTGCGCGACGCCCTGCGGGAACACCTTCGCCGGTTGGAACTCCGGGCCAGTGAAGAGCGTGACCGCCAGGGCTACTCGCGGCATCCGCAAGCCGACCCGGAGGCACGGAGTTGGGAATCGGAGGCTGCGTGGCAGGAAGAATAACCAGCGGAAGAATCGCGCGAGGCGAAGTTCGGCTCTATCAGTTTGCCCCGCCCGACAAAAAGCGGCCGGCCCTGGTGCTCACGCGCAACAGCGCGATCGCGTATCTATCCACCGTCACGGTGGCGCCTGTCACGTCGACGATTCGCGGCGTGCCTTCGGAAGTTGTGCTGAACGTGGAGGATGGCATGAAGGCCCCATGCGCGGTAAACCTGCACAACGCCGTTACCGTTTCGCAGCAGCGCCTGGGGAAGCGTGTGGCCCAGCTCAGTTCCGCACGGATGAATGAGGTGTGCGCTGCCCTGCGGTTTTCTTTGGGATGTGATTCAAACTAAGTTATTCCGAGTGTTTCCTCTGGGTGCGGGGCTTTGTCCATCTATGAACTGCCCCACTCAAAGCCAAAAGCGACCTTGAATGGGGCACCGACCCGGCCGGTGGTGGCGCATCGAGGCCGTTATTTCGGCGCCCTCAGGCTAAGGTTCGGACGCAACGTACTGGGATCGGGCTTAGGTACTCCGGTCCTTGCCTGCGAACCCCCGGCGAGATTGAATGCGTATAGATTGTTGTCATCAGATCCCACGTAGAGGGTGCCGTTGGCGATCGTCGGCGAGGACTCGACTGCGGCTCCGGTGGCGAAACTCCAAAGCAATGCACCCGTAGAAGCGTTCAGCGCGTAGACGTAGCCGTCGCCAGATCCCACGTAAGCGACGCCGTTGGCGACCGCCGGCGAGGAGTCGATGGCGCCGCCGGTGGTATAGTTCCACAAAACTGCCCCAGTCCTCGCATTAAGGGCATAGAGGTTATTGTCCTGTGAACCGACGTATATGACGCCGTTGGCCAGCGCTGGCGATGACGTGGGAGCGCAGGTTGCAGTCGAGAGTTGACCACTGGACCATATCGGGGCACCGGTTGAGGCGTTGAGCGCATCCACTCCGTTGCCAACTCCGACGAAGACTATTCCGTCCGCTACAGCGGCGGAAGATATTACGGCAGAACCGACGTATGTTGGGCGCCTAACACCCACCACTACACAAAGGGCGGGCGAAAGGTCGGCGCTCCAAACCTGCACGCCGGTCGATGCGTTCAAGGCGTGAAGGACCTGGTCGTCGGAGGCGGCGTAGACTCGGCCGTCAGACACAGCCGGTGAGGTTGCGACGTTGTTCGCGGCGGCAAAGCTCCAAACCACGCTGCCGGTAAGTGCGTTTAGTGCATAGAGGTTGAAGTCGTTCGATCCGATGTAAACCGTGCCATTGGCTACTGCCGGTGAGGAGAACACTCCGCTCCCGGTGGTGTGGTTCCAAATTTCTGCGCCGGTGGCCGCTCTTAGCGCGTAAACATTGGAATCGGAAGATCCTATGTAGACCATCCCGTTACTGACCGCGGGAGTTGTCGCGACAAAGCCGTTGGTCCCGAACCTCCACTTCAATGTGCCTGCCACGCCATCGATGTCATACACGTTGTTATCCCAAGAGCCAACGTAGGTGTCGTAGTCGAAGATAAATTCCGGCCCGCGCAGAGTGAATGTCACGGAAGCTGTGTCGAGTTGCACCGGGGAGGAAGTTATGGCGCCGCCAGTCAGGTAGCTCCAAGCGACATCGATGTCTCCGACCGTGTTTTGGTTCAGGATGCTTTCGTAAGGATTGTCGGCTCTGTGGACGGCAGAGTAACGGAACGCCGACCAGTTGTCTTCGATCTGAACTGGAGCCTGCGCTGCCACGTCGTTGGATTGCTGCACCGCAGTAATCCAGTGTTGCCCCAGAGGAGTCGTAGGAGAGATCTGCAGAGCGAAGGCGAAAATGCCACCGCTGGGATTCGTCACTACCTCCGCGACGACGAAGTTGTCGAAGTAGAGATCGACCAGCGATGAGTTGCCGAAACCTTCGCCAAGGAGATAAACCGTGCTTCCTGGCACACCGCTGTAGCTAGTGAGGGTGCAAGCCCCTTGAAAGACCCTGCTATTGGCGCAAATCTGCAAGGTCGGGTACGTCGAGCCCTCAGCTTGGGAAGCGGCCGTCATGATAAGCGCAGCGATGCATAACACCCTGCCCACTGCTACACGACGCAGGCCATCGCCGATGGTTTGAGAGAGATGCATAATGCCTCCTGAGCGCGGTTTGCGCGATTCCGTTTGGGAAAATCTCCATTCTTGACGCTGGCGGAGCAGTGTAATAGTGTTTGGGGCCATGCGAACTGGCCTAAAAGGCCAGTTCCTGCAAAAAGGGGCCCCGTGTTCCGGAGGCATCATGCGACTGCGTTGCCGGCCATCGATTCCCAACGATTTCAAAAATTGGTTGCCGTACTCGACTGTACGAAGCCGCTATGGAACGTCGTTTGGCCGGCTGCCCGAAATTTGGGCGTCATTGCTATCGAAGGAGCAAGCCATTTCCTCCGTGGTGGAAGACCTGGACGCTCTAAAAAATGATCGTCTGCTATGTTTGGGTCTGGCCGTCTTCGTCAGCGATGAATTCGCCCGGCACGCAAAAACTTCGCCGCTGTTTTGGATTGGACCGGAATTGGTCCGGCGTATAGAAAAGCGAGAGTCTCCGATTCTGGACGGGGCTGCAATACGGCGGGCAAATTCGCGCGACGGGCTGAACGTGTTCGTCTGGGAAATCGATGTTCGTCCGGTGCCGGAGAATGACTTTCTGGCCATCGCTAGCGAGATCTCGACCGCATTTTTCAAGCAGCACGCGGGATTTAGAATGAAGGATATGATGGCGCAGCATCCCTTCGGTCCGGTGCTGCGCGCGGGATTTCAAGTCGGCGGGTGGCTATTCCACGACGGCGTAAGCGGCTACACTCCCCTGCCTCGAGTGGAGGCGATTGAGGCCGCTGGCCTTCCCTTCGTGTTGGGATCGAATTGCGAACTTGCCCACAAGCTGCCCGGGTCCTGGATTAGTACTCTCTTCAATTACCGCGAGCCGCGGATATTCTTCGCGCCGGGCGAACAGATTCTCCTGCTTCGCGCCCTAGAGGGACATACTGACGACCACATCAGCCGCGAATTAGCCATCTCGAATTCTGGCGTCAAGAAATGCTGGCAAGCGATCTATATGAGAGTCGGCTTGCGGTTGCCGGAGCTCTTGCCCGATGACTGCTCTAACGGCGGAGTGAGAGGGACAGAGAAAAAGCGCCGACTGCTCGCATATCTCCGAAGCCACCCTGAGGAACTGCGCCCTTTATTGGCGCCTTCTTCGAGACGGGGACAGGTCTCGCGCATGGCGTGTTTAGCCTAGTCGCAGATAACGCGCTTAAGGCAGCTGTGGATCGCCCAGACGGCATGAAGTCCTCAAGCCAAAAGCGGACTTGAGTGGACATCCAACTCTTCTGTCGCCGGACCGCACCCGGCCACTCGCGTCGCATCGCTGTATAGTGGCGTACATATTGGAGGGGACGATGCTTCGGAGAATTCTACATCTGATGTGCCTAATTACATGCGTAGTCCTGAGGCCCGCCGCTTATGCGCAGCAAAACCATTGGGCCGCGCCCGACGACAAAACCGCGAAGTACATGATTGACATGGAACGCAAGTGGGCCGAAGGTGTCTGCACGAACAATGGGGTTATCTCCGAGCTGCTCGCCGACGATTTTCAGGGCACGAGCACTCGCGGGGAGCGCTTCACCAAGGCGGATGAGTTGCGCGATGAAAAGGCTCCTCATTCGGCACACGACTGCGGGCTCGACGATGCCAGGGTGCGCTTCTTCTCGACCTCTTCGGGTGAAGACGTGGCAATCATTTACGGCAGCGAGCACGCCATCGGAAAGGACAAAGCGAATCCAGAGGCAAAGCAGTGCCAGGTCTGGACCGATACCTGGTTGAAACGCGACGGCAAGTGGCAGATCGCCGCCTCGCAGGACAACAAGGTCGATTGCAAGTAGCTGCGACGAGGAAACCGCGCGCGGATCGCGGATGCGATCGAAAGCTGTGCTGAACGACGAGAATACGCAAGCGCGGGCCACCCGCGAACGGATCAGGGCAGGTATCCGTCACTTCTCCACTGGCGGTAAAGTTGTATTTGCTGATCGCTCCAGAAAGGGCCGCCGGGAGGCATGGTTCGATTTACCAGCGTGTCCTCGACGCTTTGGGCATGGGCGTGATTGTTGGAAGGATCGGACATATAGGTGAAGTCGCCGAGAAAAATACCGCCTTTAATCATGTGGTCGATGTCGATTGGCCGGAACATCGGCCTTACGTCCTTCGCGAAAGAGACCGGCATTTTGTCACCATCCTGACTGCGTACTCGCGATTCGTTTCTACGTTGCGCTAAATTCTAACAGCAAGAGCGACGCCATCGCCGTCAGGCTCGGCTCGCTCCCACTCAAGCTGCTGTTTCAACCCCAAACGCGTCGTGCTATAAGAACGAATGCACCGCGACTACGCGCCTCGGCCTGCGCATATTAAGTGGCTGCTCGATTCCGACCCGGCGATCCGGTGGCAGGTTATGCGGGACCTCACTGCGGAAACCTCCGACGCGATTGCTGCCGAGCGGTCGCGCGTGGCGACTGAGGGTTTGGGTGCGCGGCTTCTTGCTCTGCAATCTGCCGACGGGAGATGGAGTGGCGGACCCCGCGGGTGGAGAGCCGACATGCCGAAGGAGCACCGAGACTTGCTCATTACTCTTTACAGTCTCTCGGTGTTGAAAGATCTTGGCCTGGACCCTGCGAGCAAGCGGGCTCGCAAAATGATCGATCGCGTCGAGAAGCGGCTGGTGTTTACGTGGCTTAACGATCGGCCTTACCTCCGCGGTGAAACCGAGCCTTGCATCAACGGAAGAATTCTCGGCATCGGGGCATATTTCGAGAAACCGAACGATGCCCTGGCCAAGCAGCTTCTGGCGGAGCAACTCGAGGATGGCGGCTGGAATTGCGAAGCGCCCAAGAGCCGGCGCTCTTCGTTCCATACGACGATTTGCGTGCTCGAGGGCTTGCTGGATTATGAACGAGCAGCTGGTAAGCCGGCGGTTGGCAAGTCCGTTGCGAAGGCGCGAAAGCGGGCTGAAAACTATCTGATCGAACGTGGCATGCTGCGCTCGCTTCGAAGCGGCGAAATCATCGACAAACGCTGGCTGCGGTTTTCGTTTCCGACATTCTGGCACTACGACGTTTTGCGCGGACTCGATTATCTGCGAGACGCGGGAGTCAAGCCCGATGGCCGGATGCGCGGCGCCATCGAAATCGTGATTCAGCGACGGCACCAGAACGGGCGCTGGCCGATGAACCTGATTCATCCCGAATATGTTCCTTTGAAGATGGAGACCGAAGTTGGCCGGGCGAGCCGGTGGAACACGCTGCGGGCGCTGCGCGTGCTGCGTTGGTATTACGAGTCGCCGTCTTTGCCGGAAGCGGAGCGAGCGCGGTGGAGCGGGCACGTTTCGGCGCAGCGTGCCGCTATCGCTTAACAGAAATATTTTGCGTTTCCGGGGGAGGCGTGTAAGCTTTCGCAGCGGGGTGACGCTCTCATGTGCTTTTCGGCGGCAGCGAACTTTGTGGGCAGTGGCGCACTCGGGGCGGTGGGCGCGGTCACGCTGACTCGGGTGAAGCACCGGCGCGAGCTGCTGTTTGCATCGCTGCCGTTGCTGTTCGCCATTCATCAGTTCATTGAGGGATTCGTGTGGCTGGGGCTGGATGGGATTTTCCCGCCCACGGTGACGCACAACATGGGTGCGGCGTTCATGCTGTATGCGCAGGGATTGCTGCCTTTTCTGCTGCCGCTGAGCGTGCTGCTGTTCGAGCCGGACGGCGAAAGCCGGCGGCGCATGCTTCCCTTTCTTGGCCTGGGCGTGGCCACTGCACTGTATATTCTGTGGGCGCTGACGGCGTACCCAACGGAAGTCTATGTCAAGGGAAACAGCATCGTTTACATCAATCAGGCAACCAACAATCTGGCGGTTGCAGTGCTGTATGTAATCGCGACCTGCGGGTCGCTGTTTTTCTCGAAGATCAGGATGATGGTGATTTTCGGCGCGGCGAACCTGGCCATTCTGCTGGCGGTGATGGAGTTCAAGCGCTACGCGTTTACCTCGCTCTGGTGCGCGTATGCGGCGGTGGTCAGCGTGATCATCCTGGTGTATTTCTGGAGAAGCCACGCGTCGCGGCCGTTCCGCTACGCGTGAGGCGGCCGGCGCCTATCTGATTCCCTGGACGCTCGGGAATGTTCCATGCGTGATAGGATTTGCGGGTGAGCGATTCCGCTTGCCTTCCGGCTTCCGCTTCGGCTGTCCCGGCTACGAAAGTTGCTTCGCGGCACTCTGTTCTTGTGCGCCTCACTCACTGGATTACTGCGCTTTGCTTTCTCGCTCTGCTGGTGAGCGGGGTTGAGATCGTGATCTCTCATCCTCGCTTTTACTGGGGCGAGACTGGAAATAATCTGACTCCGACTTTGTTCAAGATTCCGATTCCGGCTTCAAGGAATCTTGTGCCGACGGGCTACGGATACGTGCTGCCGGATCAAAACGGCTGGAGCCGTTATCTGCATTTTCAGGCGGCCTGGGTGGCGGTGCTCACGGGATTGGTTTATCTGATCTGGGGATTGTTTACGGGGTACCTGGGCAGAAGCCTGCTTCCGCGGAAGGGTCAGCTTTCGTGGCGGGAGTTTTCGGATGAGATTGGGAAACATTTGCGATTTGAGCGGCCCGGCGAGGCGGAGGCGTGGTCTTATAACCTGCTGCAGCGGATTGCTTACCTGTTCGTAATTTTCGTTTTGTTTCCGATGATCATATGGACGGGGCTGGCGATGTCTCCGGCGTTTGTTTCGGCAGTTCCGGCGGCGGTGAATGTATTGGGCGGACAGCAATCGGCGCGCACGCTGCACTTCTTTATTACGCTGGCGCTGGTGGCGTTTTTGCTGGTTCATATTGTGATGGTTTGGCTGGCTGGATTTCGCAGCCGCATGCGGGCGATGATTACGGGGACAGCGATTGCGGGCGGGGCTGGCGCACAGGAGAGCGCACATGACTGAACCTTCATCTGGCAATGCCGGGCCGAAAAAAATCTCGCGGCGCAAACTGATTGCGGCTGGACTGGGTGCTGCCGCTGGCGTGTCGGCTTTGGGCGCAGGCGCGGAGTTGGCGCAGAAGTATGGATTGATTCCGCCCGATCACCGCGGAATTTACGGGCTTGGCGAGACGCTGACTTATGCTTCGCAGCGGTTGCTGACGCGGCATTCACTGGCGCGTGAGTTCTCGCGGAGCCAGATTTCGGAGCGTCCGTTTCCGAATGAGATGGCGCCTCCGAGCGAGGCGTTCAAGCGCTTGCAGAGCGGTGGATTCGCCGACTGGCGGCTTACCATCGATGGCTTGGTTGCGCGGCCGGCTGCGTTTTCGCTCGACCAGATCAGGAGTTATCCCTCGCGCAGCCAGATCACGATGATTCAGTGCGAAGAGGGATGGTCGTACATCGCCGAATGGCACGGCGTGCAACTCTCTCACGTTCTCGATCTTGTGGGACCGCTGCCGCAGGCTCGGTACGTGGTTTATTTCTCGCTTGAGCCTGACTGGTGGGACAGCATCGACATGGCCGATGCGCTGCATCCGCAGACTTTTCTTACTTATGGAATGAATGGCGGTGACTTACCCGTCGGCAACGGAGGGCCGCTTCGGCTGCGCGTGCCCCGGCAGATCGGCTACAAGAATGTGAAGTTTATTACTCACATGACGGTTACCGACACTATGAAAAAGTTCGGGAAGGGATTGGGGTCGGCGTCGCCGGAAGGTGGGTATGCGTGGTATGCGGGGATTTGAGCTGGGAATCGAGGCGCGTCGGGCGTCGATGACGTGCCGATAGCCCTCAGCGATGGGACATGAGATGGGACAAACAAATCGCCCGTTTTGTCTCTGACCGGCATGAAAACTGGAGCTGACGAGCGGACTTGAACCGCTGACCTGCCGATTACGAATGTCGTGGGTAACGAGCATTCTGAGGCACTTACAAGCCTTATGACGGTGAGTGACGATCTTTGAAATTCAGGGACTTACAGAATTGCGGGATAGAAATATCCCGGGATAAATGGGTGGGCGCTGCCTTGAAACGATCAGCCAGCAGTGGCAATATGTTCCGTGCCGCTTTGGAAAAAGATTCTGCTCAGAAGTATGGGCTTTGGCGCAGGTTTCGCTATTGTGCTGTGCGCCGCCGTCGGTGTCTTTGTCTGGTATCAGGGACGCCCAAAACCGCCCAAGCCTTGGAGCAAGCAGGCAATCACAGCGGAATACGACTACACAACAACGGGCGACGATAACAAAATTTTCTTCTACTACACGCTTCAGAACAACACTGAATCGGACTGCCGACTCGACTCGGACGCTCAGGTCGAACTCTCCGCCAGATTGAAACAGGAAAAAGCGCTGGATTCGTCCGGCAGGATTGTGACGCTAGACTATCCCGTTTTCATCCCGCCCAAGGGACGTGTTCGCCTCAAGGTCAAGATTCCGTACACCTATCCTGAGCATGACAAAGAAGAAACTACTGATGAACGCCACGAGCACAACCGGAAAGTCGCTGCGTTCTTGGCGAAAGACGCCACTAACCTCGATGGCTTTGTCCTGTTCGACACAGGCAACAAATACGAGATAGATTTCCCGTCGGGCTGGGAGACGGAGACGAAGAAGTGAATCTTCTGGATCAGATCATTGAATCCGGCACGTTGAACACCCCTCCGCCGCTGGCATCCGTGCTTCGCCAGTGCATTGTTCTATCGAGCCAACTGAAGGTTCCTGTCCTGCGGACTTGGGCTGAGCGAGAGTTAAAGGGATATGACAGTGCTGAAGGCGTACCTGATTACAGGATCATTGGGGCTGGGGCTTTCGGTGCGTTCGATGGATATAGGCAGTATCCATCCCGACCGATTCCGGCGGCGATGCTCGAAAAAGAACATCAACACTGGGCACAAACTGTCTATCTTCTCAGTGCGGTTGCTGCCTACGAAGGGCTGGATGGGGACAAGCAACTGGTTTTCTACTGGCCGGGAAACATGATCGGCTATTACCAATCGAAACTGCTTCAGGGTGCTGTTCTAATCAGTGCTTGGCAGGAGATTCCGAAGTCAGCGATTGCCGGGATGCTCGATACGATCAGGACACGCGTCCTAACGACTGCAATTGACATCAAGGCCGATTTTGAGAAAGAAGGGGTTGATCTGAATCATCTCGACGTGCCTCAGCATTCTCCGCAATCCCAGAAGGCCAATCAGATCGTCATCAGCCAGATACTCGATGCACATTTCTACGTCGCATCAGGCGACATTACGCAGATCACTCAGAACATTCAGATGGGCAACTGGGAGTCGCTGCAAACCGCACTCGACAGGTCTGGTATCGACAAAGCGGAGCGGGAATTACTCCGTGGCGCTCTGGAACACGAGAAGAAAATAGGTGAAGGTGTTAGAGGCTGGATAGCCCGCAACGCAGGGAAAGTCTTGGACAAAGGACTGGAAGTCGGAACGAATATAGGATCGAAAGTTTTGACCGACATCATCACGAGGTATCTGGGGCTTCCACCAGCCTGATGCTCAGTGATTGGCATCACTGTCACTCAGGAGTCGTACATCAAGACGGTGCCTGAGGTCGTTGTCGATGCGATGGGCGTGCTGGCAAGGAAGCGCGGTAGTCGAGTGGATGCGATTGCCGTTTCGCAGCGTGGGACTGCGTAATCAGACTTTGATGGGCCAAGGAGATGATATGGCACGCACAAAGGGAATCTCGCTAATCCTCGCAACGTGGTTCTGCCTTACTTTGCCTGCGTGGTGCGGTCACACGTTGACGCAGCGGGAAGAGAAGGTGCTCGACACTTGGTTGTCACAGCATCCCACGTTTCGGGCCGCTACCGATGCTGACTGCCACTGTCTCGATGATATTCAGCAAATGAAAACCGGATATGGTGGGAATTGGACACCCTACCCCGACTATCACCCCTATGCTGTCACGGGAGATTTTAATGGCGACGGTGCGGAGGATTTCGCTGCTGTCGTAATCGACCGTTCCAAGACTTCCAAGAATTTCACTTTGCTGATATTCAATGGACCGTTCGGTTCGACACAGCCCGCCCCAGCCTATGTCGAATCGGGACTTGACCTGCGAGGAGGAGGCATGTCATTCGGCCCACCACGACCGAAGCCCTACAGGATTGTTGTTGGGCCATTCGAGAGCGACAACACGTTCATTCTGGTTCCGAAGGGCAAAACATATAAGGTGCAGGTCAATGACAGTGACTAAAACCATCCGCTCCCAGAATCGGCATGTCAGCCAAAGATGGGATAAGAAAGTGGGATAAAAATGAAAGGTTCCAAGGGTGATGTGCTTGGAACCCGCATAAAAACTGGAGCCGACGAGCGGACTTGAACCGCTGACCTGCCGATTACGAATCGGCTGCTCTACCAACTGAGCTACGTCGGCCTTGGGCGACTTGGTTAGTTTATCAAATCGCTGCGTTGTCTCTAACGCCCTGGCGGCAGCGTCACGGTTACGTCTCTTTCCAGGTTCGATTCTTCCATGTTCGATTTTCGCCTTAGTGTCCCGAATTAACAGATCGGGGCGGTGCCGATTTTCGCCGAATCCTCCCCGTTTCCCACTAAAATGGAGCACAGCCCGGTTCGCACTCCCCGGAGGCACGATTGACCCAGCCACCCAAAAAAATCGCGCTCGTTTCGCAGGAACGTGACGCACGCGAACACGCGGAAAACCGCATGGAGGAGTCCGATCAGGTTTTTCGGCTGCTGGTCGAGGGCGTGAAGGATTATGCCATCTTCCTGCTCGATTCACAGGGACGGGTCGCGACCTGGAACCAGGGCGCGGAGCGGATCAAGGGATATCGGGCAAAGGAGATTATCGGCGAGCACTTCTCGCGCTTCTATCTGAAGGAGGCGATTGAGAGCAAGTGGCCGGAGCGCGAACTCGAAATCGCCAGCAAAGAAGGACGCTTTAGCGATGAAGGCCTGCGGGTTCGAAAAGACGGTTCGACTTTCTGGGCGCATGTTGTCATTACCGCCTTGCGCGACGAGGACGGAACCCTGCGCGGATTTTCAAAAGTCACCCGCGATCTGACGGAGAAACGAGACCTCGAAGAACGAACCCGGCACCTGAACAAGGAGCTGCGCACGCGCATCACGCAACTGGTCGAGACCCAGCGGCTGGTCGAACTCCGCACGCTCGAATTGCAGAAGCTTTCCGGCCAACTGATGCGGGTTCAGGACGAAGAACACCGGCGGATTTCACGGTCGCTGCACGATGAATTGGGCCAGGAGCTGGCCGCGCTCAAGATTGAACTGGATGTGCAGAACGACGAGCTGGACGGAAAACGCCTGTTACCCGCGATTGAAACGGTGGAGCGCGCGCTCTCGAAGGTCAGAAATCTTTCCTACCTTCTGCATCCGCCGCTGCTGGACGAGTCCGGGCTGCTTCCGGCGCTGCACTGGTATTTCGGCGGGCTTCAGAAACGAAGCGAGTTGAAAGTGACCTTCGACTACAAACCGGTTGTCTTCGCGCGCCTGCCGCGCGACATCGAAACCGCAGTTTTCCGAGTCATTCAGGAAGCGATGACGAACGTCTATCGCCACTCGGGAAGCAAAGATGCCCGCATCGACCTCCACCAGGAAACCGACCGCGTCATAGTCCGCATACGCGACTTCGGAAAAGGCGTCGGTCCGGCCGCATCGGCGGCTGGGGTCGGAATCAGCAGCATGAGAGAGCGCGTGAAGCAATTGAATGGCGAGTTGAGAGTCTCAAAGGTCGAGCCGGGCACGCTGGTTGAAGCGCTCATTCCGCTCTTCGATTCCGCATTGGGGAACTTCGGGATCGTGTGATCGTCTGACTTCGGGATCAGGCAGTTTTCGGATTTAGAGAAGCTCGCTGCGCCGGAGTCTTTTTCATCCTTTCGCCTCCAGCCTTTTTACTCCATTCATTTTATTAGCATTCTCTGTATTGACTTTGCCGCTGCTCGCCACTAATGTTCCAGCCCAACGCGTTTCTCCCCTGCGTGAAGCAAACTCCGTCCGCGAGGTTTTATATGAATGAAGGCCCACGTCTGTCTGCCGGCGGCGACCGAAAACGAAACGCCGTCCGGCTGTCGCGAAGTCTTGAGAAAAATCTTCTTGCTTATGCCGCTGCTGCGACCGGAAGTCTCGCCCCTTTCGCTCAGCCCGCGAATGCAGAGATCATTTACACACCGTCCAATATCCCGATCACTGAGGCCTTTGTGGGCAGCGCCATTACCCAATTCGATATCAACAATGATGGCGTCTCCGATTTCGCCTTCATCAACTTCGCCTACTTCACGCACGGGCTCGGGGCGTCTTTCCTGGCAGTTTCACCCGACGTCACCGGCAACGAAATCGTCGGAGTGCTGGTGAAAGGCCAGAAGCAAGTCAGCGCCGCGGCGATGTCGGCCGGGCAAACGGTGGGATCGACGGCCAACTTGCAATCCGACGAACTCGTCCTGGGCGGTGTGTTTCTTGGCTCAGTCTCAGAGACCCATCAAGGCGGATTTCTTACTGTGGAGACCGCCTATCTCGGCCTGAAGTTCCTGGTCAACGGACAGGTCCATTATGGCTGGGCGCGCATTAAATTCATTGCGCCGGGAGGGTATGCGGGTGCGAGCATCGCGGGATACGCTTACGAATCGGTTCCGAACCAGCCTATTGTCGTCGGCAAAACCAGCGGCACGGCGGGGAAAAGTCAGCCAAGTGGCCAGTCAGCCTCCCCGACAGCAAGCGCGCCCACTGTGAAATTTCAAACTCTCGGTGCGCTGGCAGCGGGCTCTGCAGGCACGCAGCTCTGGCGTGGAGAAACCGCCGCAGAATAAAACCTGTAACGAAAACGGGCGACAACCATCGGAGATCACGATCATGAAAAGAGAAAATTTCTCATCCGCATTCCTGAGCGCAACAATTTTCAGAACCGTGGCCGCTCTATCTTTGGCTATGTTCCTGAGCGGAATTCTGGCGAGCGCCGCGACCTACAGCACGATCTTCCGCTTTAGCGGAGTTAATGGCCTGCAATCCCGCTTCGGGATGGTCGCAGATTCTCAAGGCAATTTCTACGGCGTCACTTCCAGCGGGGGAAGCAATGCCTGCCTTCCCAAGGGATGCGGAGTCGTCTTCGAATTGAGTCCTACGACGGGCGGCGGATGGACCGAAAAAGTGATTTACGCCTTCAAAGGCGCACCATCCGACACCGCTTTCCCGACCACCGATCTGATCTTCGATGCACACGGAAATCTTTTTGGGGGAACCAATTCTCCGAGCGGGGCGGGGGCGATCTTCGAGTTGACTCCCAGTAGCGGCAGCGCATGGACGGAGAAACTCATTTTTAACTTCAGCGCCGTTTATTTCTCTCCCACCGGCCAGCTGGCCTTCGATAGCAAAGGCAATCTATACGGGACAGTCATCGGCGGACCCACCTTTGAAAATTATGGCGGCGTGTACGAGATCAGCCCGCAGTCGAATGGGACATGGCAGGCGAATCTGATTCACGGGTTTACCAATACCAATGGCGATGGCTATCAGCCGCTGGGAGGCGTAGTGGTCGACGGCGTGGGCAATGTCTACGGCACTACCTACCGCGGCGGAGCTAACAACTGGGGCATCGTCTATGAATTGACTCCCAACAGTGGAACATTCACGGAAAAAATTCTGCACACTTTCACGAATTCGACCGACGGATCATATCCGAATGTGCCGTTGATGATCGACGGTTCCGGGAATCTGTATGGCACAACCACCGGCGGCGGCCCGGTCGACAATCCCTACGGGCTGGTTTACGAGTTGAGTCCAAGCGGCAGTACATGGACCCAAACTGTCCTCTACAACTTTGCTCCTTACCCCGCTGCCAGTGGCGGTTCGAATGTCGTCTTCGATTCGCGTGGCAATCTTTACGGCACCACGCAAGCCGGCGGCACGCAATGCAACGGCCCAGGCTGCGGTACGGTCTTCAGGCTCACGCCCCAAACGAGCGGTCCCTGGAAATCAACCACGCTGCACACCTTTGCCAGCGCCGGCGATGGCTCGCTGCCGGTGGCCGGAGTGGTGCTGGACTCGGCCGGAAACATTTACGGGATCACCGAATTCGGCGGCGATCGAGACGGCAAAGGCACCATTTTTGAGATTCAGCCGTAGTATGGCCACGCGGTAGTATTCAGGTTCTGCGACCTGCAAAGCCGTCCGCACCGGGGAACAAGGGGATCCGTGCGTTTTGCGTTTTGCGTTTTGCGTTTTGCCTGCCAATCCTCTACCATGCGCGTGCATTTTCGAAAGGAGAAGACATGCACGCAAGAAAAGTAGTTTGCTATGGATTGGTTCTGATGCTCGGCTCTGTGCTGGCCGCGCTGCCGGCAGCGGCTGCCGACAAGTCCGATATCGCGGCCCGCGCCGCCACCTGGGAGAAGGAATATAACGCCAACAACCTCGACGCCGTGGTGGCGCTCTACGCCACCGATGGCTGCCGGATGCCGCCCAATCAGGAAGCGGTGCACGGCCACGACGCGATTCTCGCTCAACTGAAAACGGGCAAGGATCACGGCGTCGCCCAAGTCAAAATCACCGTCACCAGCGCCGAGAGCAACGCAGATCTAGGCTACGGCACCGGCACCTACGTAATTACCGGCGCGGACGGCTCCCACGTCGACCACGGCAAATGGATGCTGGCGGAGAAGAAGACGAGCGGCGGCTGGAAGACTGAGTGCGACATCTTCAACTCCGACATGCCCGTCCCGATGGGTAATATGAAATAAGAACTGCGGAAACGGGGCGTTCCCTATTCCCGGAACCCGTACGGGGGACGCCTTTTCGGGCAAAGATTCAGCTTTGCTTTCTTTTAGCGCGGCATTCCAACTCCCGCTCGTATGGGTCACGGCGCGCCAGACACTCACGTTCGCCCTCGCGCATGTTCACTTCCAACTCTTGCCTGACCCGGCTGATTTTTCCCGCATTGCCTGTTTTCAATAATAAGAAAGCGAAATCTCGATCGGCCGCGGGCAAGTAGTGGGGTCCGATTTTGGGTAGTTTTGCGCCGTCTCGCAGAGCGCGCTCTTTTTGGAGAATAAGATCGAGGGTCTCGCGCGCCTGCGCTTTGATAAGTCCCTTCAGCACCTGTTGTGTGGAGGCGAGGGTGATCTCTGTACCTGTAAGCGCGGAGTGGGCTATGAGGCGCTTGAGCGCGAGTTCCAGGTCAGGCGCGTTTGACCCGAGGTTCTGCGCGATGCAGAGCGCCACATTCTTTGGAAGCTTTACTCTCGCTCGCTCCGCCATTTTCCGCAGAATAGCGGCTGCCGCTTCCACCTCGGCGGTCCGAATTGGGTTGGGAGAATTCTGCTCGAGCATGTGGACTCCTTTGCGCCCCGGCGAAATTGTACTCCGTGTTCAAAGGGCGATGGGAGAAATATTTACCATGCAGGTATTAACGAAAATTAAATAGGATTCCACGCTCGTACAGCAGTTTCGAACGATTCGCGGCACGTGGAGAATCTGGCCGACGGGAACGAAGCGACGTTAGCTAGTGCCCCATGCCGGTTAGCCGAGCGGCGTCCTGCATCATTTCGAGCCTGCGCTGTTGCTGGTCCATCATCTCCTGCATGCGCGCCACGCGGCGCATCTGCATCGATTGATAGCGATTCACCGGGGTCTCGTACTGTGCCGTGCCGACTGCCGCATGCATCGACTCATGTGCGCGGTCGATGCGCGCCTGCAAATCGGCGATCCGCTCTTCCTGATTCTGGATGCGCGATCTCCACTGGTCGCCGCCGCGCTCTTCGGCCAGCAGCCGCCGATTGACACGCGGCTCCGAATAGTTGTCTACGGAGCTTTTCACGCCGGAGACGGTTGTCATCGGCTCGGAAGATTCGGGGATGCCCGACGGCGCCGAGGGAATATCCTGATTCGTGATCACCTTGGGCGCCACCCCGGATGCCTCCTGTTCCTGCAGTCTCGCATGGTTCGCGCGGGCTACGTCGCCCAGCGAATCGCCGGGTTGGGACTGCGCCGCTGCAACTCCGCTCAGTAATACACCGGCAAACAAAAGCTGCCAAGCCACTCGCTGCATAAGCCCTCCCGGAACGCTTTTGCCAAGACCTGTAAAAAACGTCCTGGCAAAATCGTCCCCTTTAAGGAGAACCCGGCCCGGCGTGTCGTGTCGCATCCCAAAGGTGTAATGCGCGGCCGGCGAAGGTACCAGGCTTGAGTGGCCGAAGGTGATGTGCCGACGAAAAAAATTGGACGGAAACAGAGGGGAGAAAAGATGTTCCAGAGGGGACGTTTGCCTAACTTTCGGAGAGAAATCGCACGCAGAGCATCTGGGAATCTGGGAATTCTAATTTTTTGAGAGAGTTGGTGGACCTGGTCGGGATCGAACCGACGACCTCTTCCATGCCATGGAAGCGCGCTCCCAGCTGCGCCACAGGCCCACAAATCGGCTAGCCAGGAACCGGCTAGCGAACCGTCAATATCGTGGGGAATGCCAAAATTCATTCTCGCCCACCTCGCCGCGATAGTCAACGCACGGAGGCCGCCGGGGAGGTCCGCATTCCTGGATCTTCGGCAGTGGTGCAGTTGGCTTACGCGAGAAGCCGGTTATGCGGGAGATCCTTCGCTACGCCTGAAAAACGGCTACGCTCAGGATGACTCCACATTCATGGCTTCGTCGAACGCCAAATCAAGCCCTTCACTGCGAAATCCGCTGGCATTATAATTCGGTATCCCCCATTTGCGCTCGAACGAGGTTTCGCAAATGACTGCTGAAGAACTTGCCGAGATGAACCGCCTCTGCAAGGCCATCCAAGAGGAACAAGATTCCGGGAAATTCGATCAACTGGTCGAAGCGTTGAACGATTTGCTCGAGCGTCAGGAGAAGCGCCTGGCCGGTCGTGGGCAAAAAAGCCAGACTAACTAGCGCCGCTTACGGTAAAAACCGCCGGCAGGATTAGAGCACCGCTCGCGCCCCGTTAGACGCTGTCCGCTGGTAACCTGTTACCTACCGTTGGATCATTGACTTACATCCACGGGCAGGTTACCTTCGCGATATCTCCCCTCATCAGAGGAATTTTCTTGGCACGGAAGATACTGCTTGCCGACGACAGCGTGACCGCCCAGAACATGGGGCGCAAAATTCTTGCCGACGCCGGCTATGAGATCATCGCCGTCAACAACGGCTCCGCGGCATTAAAGAAGATAGCTGAAACCAAGCCGGATCTCGTCATCCTGGACGTTTACATGCCCGGCTACAGCGGCCTCGAAGTCTGCCAGCGGATGAAGGAGTCGCCCGAGACTTCCAGAATTCCGGTGCTGCTTACCGTGGGCAAGCTCGAGCCCTTCAAGCCGGAAGAAGCGCAGCGCGTGCGCGCCGAAGGGTATATCGTCAAGCCTTTCGAAGCCAGCGAGTTGTTGAGTGCGCTCTCGAAACTCGAAGACAAAGTTGTGCCCCGCAGCGAAAGCTCCCGTCCCGGACGTTTCGCCCGCGCCATCGCCGCCGTGGAGGATGTCGGCCGCGGACGTGGCGAAGACAACGGCTGGAAAAACCGCATCGCCTTCCCGCACGAGAAGACGGAGGCCGAACAGAAATCCGCCGAAGAAAGTTCCGGCGAGCAGTCCGACGGCTACAACCCAGTCAACCGCGATTTGCGCACCGTAGTCGAAAGCCGCGAAGAACTCGCCGAAGAAAAACGCGAGCAGATTAAACAGGAAGAAGCGAAACAAGCGCAGTCGAAACGCGATCAGGAAGAAGTTCAACGGCAGGAAGCAAAGATTGAAGAAGTAAAGCTCGAAGAAGCAAAGCGCGAGCAAGCGAGACGGGAAGAAGACGAGCGGCAGCGTGCCTCTGAAGTTTCCGCGCAAGCATCGGTCGATGTCAGCGCATTAGCAACTCCCGGCGCGTCCTCGGCGGCTTTGCCTACCGACGTAACCGAAGAAGAACTCGCCGCCATTACAGCGGCGGCCGCGCAGATGCAGATGGCCAGCGCCTCCATTCAGGAAGAAGCGAAGGCCGACGCGAAAAGCGAAGCGGCGACTCGACCCGAAGAATCATCCCGTGAGCTTCCAGCAACCATCGCCGCCAACGCCGACTCCGTGGCCGGCTCAGGTTCCGGTACGCCCCGCTGGACTGCGGTTGCCGTCGCGCTCGAAGGCGAAGAAGCTTCAGTCTCGCTCGATCAGGAAATGCAAAGGGCATACGCCTCGGCGCAAGCGGCCGTTATCGCGGTAGCGCCGCAAGAGCCCGCGACATCGCCTGAAATTCCGTCTCAGCCTCAAGCCGTCGCATCGGAAGCACCCGCAGCCGAACTCGCAACTGCATTGGGCGATTCCGCGCAGCCCGAGCCGGTTCCGCAGCCTGAGCCCGAACCCATCCCATCGTCGTTCGCGGAGGCCGAGCCCGCCGCAATTGCCGAAGCGGCAGTGCCCGCATGGCAGCCCGAGCCGCAAGAGACTTCGGCGATTTCCGAGACGGCGTCTACGTCTATTGCGTCCCGCGCAGAAGAGCCCGCGGCCGCCGATGTCGCAGCGAATTTATCGGACTTCGCAACTGCGGCGTCGAATCTTTCAGAAATGCACGGTTCCGCGCCGGCGCAACTGGAACCAGCGGCAGAATCACAGTTTGTACCGCAACAAGCCGAATCCGAGCCCGTAGCCGCATCACAGCCAGCAGCCGACAGCGAGGACGTCAAGAGCTCGGCAGCGGCGTGGGCAAGCTGGCGTCAAACTCGCGACACCAGGCCCTCGGACGCTCCGTCGCCCGAATCTCAACCCGCAGAATTCGCCGAGACCGACGCCGCCGCAGCGGAAATCGTGCCCGAGACCAACGCCGCTGCCGTAGCCGCCGGGGCCGAGCAAATCCTGCAAGCCGTCGCAAGCGCGGATCCCTCCTCGGAAAAGAGCAACAGCTCTCACGATGTAGCCAGCATCGTCGATAGCGTTCTCGCCGACCTTCGCCCAAAACTCATGGAAGAAATCTCCCGCAAAATGGCATCGAAGAAATAAAGCCAGCCAGTACAAAATTTCAGTCGCGATCGGGAATGCCCAAAATCCACAGGCCCATGGCCCGGTCGGTGACGGATGTCACAGACGGCGTCTCAACCCTGTGGATATCGTATCGGAGCATATAGAGAACCAATCCCACTCAGGTGACCAATCCCAATGCGCTGCACGAAAAAAACCGACCGCCTTATCTCCGAACGAT
>Ga0210398_10000386_pt1 | contig 51740 bp, 39 predicted proteins | sample IncBWC4OmetaG_FD_161047 | JGI IMG/M metagenome (GOLD analysis project Ga0210398, IMG submission 161047) | Forest soil microbial communities from Barre Woods Harvard Forest LTER site, Petersham, Massachusetts, United States - Inc-BW-C-4-O | ecosystem: Environmental > Terrestrial > Soil >...
CTCACCTGAGTTGAATCCGACCGAGCGATTGTGGAGATACACGCGCCAAACAGGGACTCACAATCGATACTTCCCCAACGAGAAAGAATTGAGCGGCACGCTGAGTCGCGTGTTTGGCGAGATGCAATCCTATCCGGAACTGATCCGGCCCTATTTGCAATCTTTTTTGTAATCAGTATGTCCTTTTATTTATGCGCTCCTGTATAGCTCCTAGCTATAGCTAGACCATCTCTCGACCTGTCCATTTTCTCTCTTTTGTCATTTACTATACTGGATTATAGTATACTGGATCATGGCTCACACAACCAAAGAGAAAGAAAAGCTTTTGACACGCGTTCGAAGGATTCGTGGACAAGTCAATGCGATCGAGAAGGCTCTCGATTCGGAGCAGGAATGCGGTGGAGTCCTGCAACTCATGGCCGCTTGCCGAGGAGCGCTAAATGGTCTGATGGCCGAAGTGATGGAGGGTCACGTCCGGTTCCACGTCATGTCAGCGAATGGCCGTCAGAACTCTCGGCAAGTGAAAGCAGCCGAGGAACTGATCGAAGTTGTTCGTGCCTATTTGAAATAGCCGCGCTAGTACCCGACTTCGCACTGTAAAGGACACCTATGAACCACGCCAATGCGCAACCACCCGAAGCCGTCAAGCTTCGAGCATCAAGTCACGCCCACAACTCGCCGGACACCGATCACGACGACGATCACGAGCACGACCACCCCCTAAACTGGCGTGAAATCAATCGTGTTCTGTTCGTTGCGGCAGCGGCTGGCGCTATCTGGTATTTGGGGGGCGCGTCGAGTCCGTTCATCACAGGCCTAGGCGTGGTGTGCACGCTGGTCGGCGGCTTCCCCATCTTTCATGAGGCGTACGAAAACATCGTCCAGCGCCGGATGACCATGGAACTGTCCATGGCCATTGCCATTGTCGCGGCGCTGGCCATTCGCGAAATTTTCACCGCTCTGGTCATTACGCTTTTTGTGTTGGTCGCGGAGATTCTAGAGGGGCTTACTGTCGGTCGCGGCCGTAAAGCCATTCAGCGGTTGGTCGATCTTCTTCCAAATACGGCAACCGTTCGCCGCAACGGAGCGTGGACCGACGTCGACATCGCCGAAGTCTCGTCGCAAGACGTTGTGCTCGTGAAGCCTGGCGGCCGCATCCCCGTTGACGGCCAAGTGGTGGGAGGCCATTCCTTCGTGGACCAAGCACCCATCACCGGCGAATCCATGCCAGTGGAAAAGCAGGCTGGCGCTTCGGTCTACGCCGGTACCATCAACCAATCCGGCGCACTTGAGCTGCGCATCGAACGCCTCGGCCGGGAAACCACCTTCGGGAAAATCATTGAAGCGGTAGAAACTGCGGAAAAGTCCCGCGCACCTATTCAAGGCATTGCCGACCGCCTAGCTGGCTACCTGGTCTATTTTGCGCTCGGTGCCGCCGTCTTGACGTTTCTGATCTCCCACAACATTCGTTCGACCATTTCTGTGGTAATCGTTGCGGGCGCTTGTGGCATCGCCGCAGGCACGCCACTGGCGATCCTCGGCTCCATCGGCCGCGCTGCGCAACAAGGAGCGATCATCAAAGGCGGTCTCTATCTCGAAAAGCTAGGCGAAGTCGACACCGTCCTCCTCGACAAAACCGGTACGCTGACCTTCGGCACTCCCGAAGTCCTCGATACCTGGGCGGCTAGCGACAGCTCCTCCCAGCTTCTGCTGCAAACTGCCGCCATCGCCGAGTCGCGCTCCGAACATCCCATCGCCAAAGCCATCCTTCGTCGGGCGGCTCAGCTACACCTTGTTCTTGAAGATCCCGCCGAATTTTATTACACCCCCGGAAAAGGCATCATCGCCACCACTGCTGGCAACGACGAAATCATCGTTGGCAATCAACACTTCTTGATCGAGCGCGGAGTCCAACTCACGCAAGGCGCGAATGCCTCAGTCGCTTCCGAGATTTTCGTTGCTCGCGCCGGCCGTTTCTTAGGGACTCTCCATATCGCAGATACCATCCGTCCCGAAGCCAAGTCCGCTATCCAATCTCTAAAATCCATGGGCCTTCGCACCGTCCTCCTCACCGGCGATGCCAAAGCATCCGCGGAAGATGTCGGCAAGAAATTAGCTGTCGACGAAATAGCGTCCGAACTTCTGCCGGAAGATAAATTGCAGTACGTGAAGCAACTCGCCGAAAAAGGCCACAAAGTCGCCATGGTTGGCGACGGAGTCAACGATGCGCCCGCGTTGATGCAGGCCTCCGTCGGCGTCGCCATGGGTTCTGGCACCGATGTTGCCCGTGAGAGCGCCGACGTCGTCCTCATCGGCAGTGATCTCTCCAAGCTCGTCGACACCCTCCACACCGCCCGTCGCTGCCGTCGCACCATCCTGCAAAACTTCGTCGGCACCCTTGTCGTCGACAGCATCGGCGTCGGCCTCGCCGCCTTCGGCTTCCTTAACCCTTTGCTCGCCGCCTTCATTCACGTCACTTCGGAACTGGCCTTCATCCTCAACTCCGCCACACTGCTGCCATCGGTGTGCTCCGCCAACCAATTCGTCCGCGGTATTCTTTCGCACTCTGCCCCTCCAGCACACCAGGGGCACAGCGTAACTTCCGCTGACGCAGACTAGACTCGCTCACCCCTCAGTCAATTAGAGCCCATGGACAATTTCTCACTCACGACGAAGCGCATTGTCATCGGCCATCTCACCGTGTGCCAAGGCTGCTGCTGTGGCAACACCGAAAATGGCCGCCCACCGGTTCCCGTGGAATGGCTTAAGAAAGAGTGGCGCGCCCGGGGCCTTCTCAAACGCGTGCAACTAAGCATCAGCGGCTGCCTCGGGCCCTGCGATGTTCCCAACGTCGTCACCATCTCGAACGAAGGCGGCACCCTCTGGCTCGGCCAAATCTCCGAGTTCCAGCAATATCGGGCTCTGGTCGACTGGGCCTCCCGTTGCAAGGAGGCCGGCGAACTCGTGCCCCTCCCCGAAGAGTTCCGCCGTCACACCTTGCACCCATTTCGGAATCCAGATTCGAACTCTATGGAGTCTTTGCTTTTGTGATGAAACGACTTGGCATGGAGAATGCTAGGAATCTAGCGAACTTCCTGCTTCCCTAATTCGTTGACAGGAGTCTAAACTATTGCCTGTCGTCGATCGACAGGAGAGGCCACATGGCCAAGCCAACGGACTTAGTCCAGGGCACGCTCGACCTCTTGATCCTACGCACGCTTGCGCTCCAGCCGATGCACGGCTGGGGAATCGCACAACGCATCCGGCAAGCCTCCAAGGAGGTCTTGCAGGTGAACCAAGGGGCGCTGTATCCCGCTCTGCATCGCCTCGAACAACAGGGCTGGGTCCGCGCCAAATGGGGCGAATCAGAGAACAATCGCCGCGCCAAATATTATTCGCTGACTCCGGACGGCGTCAAATATCTGCGCCAGGAGCAAGCGCAATGGAAGCGACTCTCGTTAGCGATTGATTTAGTGTTGGAGACGCCCTAAAGGAACGAAGCCATGCGTTGGTATTACAAATTGCCGCTTCGCCTGCGCTCGCTCCTCCATAGAGAGAAAGCAGAGCTGGAACTCAGCGAAGAGCTCCAGTTTCATCTGCAAAATCAGGTCGAGGAGTACGTCGCGCAAGGAATGGACGCGCGAGAAGCTCGTTATGCCGCTTTGCGGTCGCTCGGAGGCGTCGAGCAAGTGAAAGAGGAATGCAGGGAGGCGCGCAAGATGAATCTTATCGAGAATTTCGTGCGGGACGTACGCTTGGGGCTGCGCATGCTGCGGCGCAATCCGGGATTCAGCGTCCTGGCGACTCTGTGTCTTACGCTCGGCATCGGCGCCAACGCCGCGGTGTTCAGCTGGGTTGAAGGCATTCTTATCCGGCCTTATCCGCTCGTCTCTCACCAGGAGCGCCTGGTGGCACTGTCCGGAACGGTGCGTGGAGAGAGAGATGAAACGTCGTGGCCCGATCTCCTCGACGTGCAAGGAAGCTGCACCCTCTGTGAGACCCTCTTTGTTAGCAACATCACCGGCGCGACTCTGAGCATTGGCGAGCGCGCCGAGGTCACCACTGGAAGCATCGTCTCAGCAAATTATTTTGACGCCATTGGAGTCCATCCCATATTGGGCCGCGGCTTTGAGCGAGGCGAAGACAGTGGTCGCAACGCGCATCCGGTCGTGGTGATCAGCTACCGTCTTTGGCAGACCCGCTTCAAGAGCGATCCAGAAATCATCGGCAAGACTCAGCGCTTCGATAACGTCGTGCACACCATCATCGGGGTCGCGCCCGAAGGATTTTACGGGACTTTCGTCGGCCGGGCCATGGAGTATTGGGTGCCTGCCTCGATGCAGGAAGTTTTCTACGGCGGCGGTGACAAACTGGAAGACCGCGGCGCGCGCTGGTGTGAAGCGTATGTGCGACTCAAGCCTGACGTGACCCGCAATCAAGCTCAGCAAGAAATTTCCGCCATAGCCGCGCGGCTCGAAGCTGAATATCCGGCCACCAACCGAGGACGCGGCATCAGGGTCTGGCCGCTATGGGAAACGCCTTTCAATCACGCCGGTCATCTGCTTCCGACCCTGGTTATCATGGTGGTTGTCGCGATGTTTGTTCTGCTCATCGTCTGCGCCAACGTCGGCAACTTGCTTCTGGTCCGGTCCTTCGCGCGCCGGCACGAGATGACGGTTCGCCTAGCCATGGGCGCCAGCCGGGGCCGCTTATTGAGGCAACTCGTTACGGAAGGCTTGCTGTTGTCAGCCTGCGGGGCAGCGGGCGGCATGTTGGTGGCGTACTGGTGTCGTCACGCGCTGGTTCTGCTTTTAGAAGTCGGTGGAGGAGATGTGATGTACCTGCCCGGACAAATCGACGGCCGCGTGCTTGGGCTGAGTGCGGGCATTTGCCTCGTCGTTACGCTTGCTGTTGGGTTGGTCCCCGCGTTCCAGACGCACCACCTGGCTCTCGCCAACACGCTCAAAACCGAGGCATCCGCGGTTATGGGTGCCCGCGGCCGAGCATGGTTCCGCTCGAGCCTGGTGGTCCTGCAAGTCACACTCAGCTTCATCTTATTGGTGGGCGCGACCTTGCTGATGCAAAGCCTGCGCAAGATTCGAACCGCCAGCCCGGGCTTCTCCACAACGCGAGTGCAGGACACCTGGATACCTTTGGTCGCCGCCGGCTATGACGCGCCGCGCGCCAGAGCTTTTCAGGATGAATTGATTCAGCGTGTCCGCGCGCTGCCCGGTGTCGAAGGGGCCGCTTACGCCCGCGTTGTTCCGCTCAGCTATGAATCGTATTCTTCGACGCCGATTGCCGTCGACGCCTACGAACGGCAACCCAACGAACAGCCCACCGCCGAATACAACGAGGTCAGTCCCGAGTACTTCGCCACGCTGGGCATTCCGCTCATCTCCGGGCGCGAATTCACCCTCGCGGACGACGAAAACGCGCCGCGCGTGGCCGTCGTAAACCAAACCATGGTCGCGCGGTATTGGCGCGGGCAGAGCCCCATCGGCCAGCGTCTGCAAGTGAAAGGCAATTGGGTGCAAGTGGTCGGTATCGCCGCGGATTCCAAATATTCGAGCCTGCGCGAGAATGGCGAGCCATTTTTCTACGTCCCGCTCCGCCAGTTTTTTGCGATAGAACCTAACATCCACATTCGTACGACGCAACCTCTGCAAACCGTCCAAACGGCTCTGATTCGAGAAGTGCGTGCGCTCGATCCTAACCTCGCTTTATCCGAAATGATGACGCTGGAGGAACAAGTGAATCGTTCTACGTCCCATGAACTGGTGGCCGTAACTTTGGTCGCCCTGTTCGGAGGCTTGGCGCTGCTGCTGGCCAGCATCGGTCTTTATGGCGTGATGTCGTGCGCCGTTTCGCAGAGCACCCGAGAGTTGGGGCTGCGTATGGCCCTCGGCGCCGGAGCATCGAACGTGCTGCGTCTCGTGCTGTCCCGCGGTTTGCTACTGACAACGACTGGCCTAATGATCGGGATCGCCTTAGCACTCCTTCTAACGCGCCTGCTCGGCGACCTCCTGTATGAGGAAAGCCCACGAGACCCGCTGGCTTTCGCCGCGGCATTCGCGGTGATGACCGTTGCGTCGACTGCAGCGTGTTTCTTGCCCGCTTGGCGCGCAACGCGAACCGATCCGATGCGCGCCCTCCGGGCGGAATGACTTTTTTCACTCCGCTTAGGCATATGAAAAACGATCTTATCTTCTTGGCCTCCCGACTGCGTCGAACCGCAAGTAATGCCTCTGAATTGGCAAATTGCTCCCGATAAACGCGCCAGCGCTGACCGACCAATCGGTAGCGAGAAGCCGACTTCACAGGACTAATCCAACAGAGGTCGGGGATCAGCCAACCTCCGCTGTCTAGACGGATGGCTGAATCATCGCCTCTCGCGCGACGCTGATGGGAAACTGAAGCGGTCGAGGTCTACACGGGAATGTAGGATTATCCCTCGATGCAACCGCTTCTGGGTGACGATTGGGGCGCAGCTTGCGCTGGACAGAGTCCAGAGAAAAGAAGGCAGAGACATAAGGCTGAGTACTTCATTATAAGAGCACCCTGAACGAGATAACCCAAGTCGCAACACTTGCAAAAATATCGCCATTGCACTCAGAACGGCGGATTCTAGGTGATTCCTTTGTAGGTTGTCGGCCACCCAGAAGTAATGGCGTAAGTCCAAACGTGGTTACCGGAAAACTGAAGGGCGGGCACTGCAAATCTTAGTGAGTCGCCCGCATCCGCGTCTCAAGAAAGGCCAGTACATCGTTTCCCCAGACGTCGGTTCCCGAAGAACAAAATCCCCAGTGTCCGTCCTGATGGGTGCTGCCGAAAGCCGGATATACCTTTGATTGAAAGTCCTTCTTCTTTTTGTTTGCTTCCTTGCTCAAAACCCGGCTGGGAGCCAAGCTATAGTCGTTCTCTGCCTGGATCAGAAAGACCGGCGCCTTGGCGAGATCCACTGCACGAACTAGGCGATCTTGAAGCGGCACATTTTGCTCCCACGACATTGCACCGGGAGCAAACGGCACCAGCGCCTTTATGCCCAGGTCATGCTCACCGGTAAGCAGGGTTTGGATGCCACCGTAAGAGCACCCTGAAATGGCAATATGGTCTGGGTCAACGAAGGGCTGAGACCTCAAATAGTTCAGGGCGGAGATCACGTCGTCAACTTCAGCTTGCTGAAGTTCGACCATGCGTCGAGCACGCTCGCTCGGAGGTGCTTGGGCGACCAGGTCTTGAATATAATCACCTGGCGAACGGCCTTGCCCTCGGCGATGCGGAACAAAGAAGACGTACGAATGCGCGGTGTAGAACTTGGCTAAGGCTGGTTGAGAGCCCGGCAATTTCTCGCTGCCATGGTTCCACAAGATTGCCGGAAAAGGGCCAGTACCCTCGGGCTTCCAAACAAACCCGTGCAGCTCCCGTCCGCTGATTGGAAACACAACTTCCTCAGGCTTGGATTGGGCCACTGATATGCCCTGAGCTATTGTGAAGACCAATAATCCGCAGAGGAATCTCTCCGTTCGCCGCCTAAGAAATGAGAAGAGAACGATTCTTGCACCGGTTATCAGTGAGCAAGTTCGACTGTGCTTACATCGTGTTTCCGCATCGTCGGCAGAGCTGAGCCTGCAATTTGGCCTCATTTTGCCAAGCCTCACGACCGAGAAGCATAACTGAGGCAACTCCAAAAAGACATCCGAGACGCGGCGAATATGCGAGCTGTGCTGGTCAGGTGCTGTCTACGCCGTTACCGTCCGCGGATTTTAAGTTTCCGATCGCGCGACCAAGCACGAGTTAGGGCTATCGGGTGTCCTCCCGAACGATACAAACCTCCGCACCCGCATGATGTATCACTGGAATTTCCCTAGCAGGTGTGGAGTCACGGGCTACAAGAGGGACCATCGGACAACCGATTAGCAAGCAGGGTTAGTTCCGACCAAGGACAAAGTACAGGACGATGAGCAGGATGTTGAGCGGAATCAAGGTAAAAACACCAATCTCGTCGCAGCGCCGTCTGGAACTGTTCGACTGTGTCGCCGAAAAAAATATACTCCGCCTCCAAAAAAGAGGAGAAATGGGATCGACGGTCGTAGAGATCAGTGTTTCACCGTCCTTGCTGCGCGCATTCAATTCGCGGCAAGCTTCAACAACTCTTCTTCCACATCAGTGAGGAAAGTATCGTGTAGCGGTGAATTCCCCTCGTTATCGCGTGCATTCACACTCGCTCCTGTCTCGAGCGAGCAGGCGCACGCACTCCACGCTGCGGGCATTTCACGTTCGGCATACTGCGATACAGGGAGGGGATGGGCTGGGAGGTGGATGCGATGAGATTCCTGCCTGGTTTTATGTTTGGCGCTTTCTATATCGGCAACCGTGCGTTCCGGGTCGCCTTTCTGCTCATCATTCTGATCACGGTCTGTCTTTACCAGATGTCGAGCCTCTTGGCCACAATAGGCGAGTTGCTTTGCCGGGAGCGGAGGCCGCTGAATCAGATTATTGTGCCTTGCTGCCTTCTCCCCACATCAAGCGCTGCCAGGACGCCGTGGATTGCGGGAAGATGGGGGAAATGTCCGCAACGTTGGAAAACATTCGCGTGAACTTACCCTCGCCAGAAAAATACAGAATAACGTATTGGTCGTGCAGCGGATCACGGCGCGCAATTTCCTCCCCCCATCTTTCGACAAAATAGATATAGGCCAAGGTCTCGTTGTGGTGGCCCGAACACAGGCCAAGCAAATTGACACGATAGTGTTCAGGTGAGTCAACTCCCGCGTCTATTGCATCGGGCTTACCGGCAATCTTTAGGATTTCGTCGGAACTCATTCCTGGCCGCAACTGGGAAAAGTGTGTGCGAGCTTTGCTCAGATCCGAATCCGACATGCGAAATCGCGCTTGTGCGGGAGCGCTCTTGAGAACAATTGGCGACACACCACAGCAATCCGGATGACTACGCAACCAAGCTTCGACTGCGTTCTGCAATCGTTGCCGGTGATCGCCAACACTCGGCCACAGGAAATAATCGTCCATCCTTAGTTCACTAGCGTTTTTGTGAGCGAGCGCGGGCAACACGTCCGGCACGCCCTTCTCTCGAAGGATCATGTATGCAACGTCTCCAACCACCGGTACTCCCAGTAGTGGCTCTGAGCGCGGGTCGGGCATCCATCGAGTGTCGGTCAGTCGATTCACCAAGCAGGGCAGAGAGTATGCGCCGAGCCGGTCGAGTGCGTCGTAAGCATCGTCCGTGACGATCGCGTCGTAAACTTCATCGGCATCGGGCGGCTTCTCACCGGGCTCAACTTTGGCCTCTACGATTTCGCGATATTCCAAGAAGGTCCCGACATTCGGCAACTGGCGACACATGAGTTCCCCAAGCTGCGGCGCCTGTTTGGCATCGAGGATCACGGTCGGATAACCGATAGGAATCTTTTGCCCCAAGAAATGAGGTTGCTTGTGGAACAAGTAAACGTCCAACGCAGCTTTCACTTTGGCGAATTGCTCGCGAGACATGGTCTTGAGGCCGTAACGTAAGGACACTTCCGGTGCATTGAAGCCGATAGCATCGATCCCACGGTGATCGGCCAGGAAAATGGCTCGCTGGTTTTGGAACTTCTGAGAGATAATTGTTACCCTTTCTTGACCAAATATTTCCTTCACCCGGACCACCGAATCCAATGTTCGGAATCCTGCATAATCCAAATAGACTCGGTCAGCCGGGACGCCCTTGTCGATTAAGGCGTTCTTCATGTCGGTTGGCTCATCGTAGCTTTGGACGTGGTTGTCGCCGCTCACAACGAAATAGTCGATCTTCCTGTGGTAATAGAGCTCCGCTGCCGCTGCGATTCGGTTTTCGAAATAGGGATTAGACCAGCCTCCGAAGGTGCGCTTGGGGCATCCAAGAATCAACCCGACGCGCCGGTGAGGAAGTAATGATACGTTGGAGTAGGTCTTGCCCTTAGAGGCGTGCGCAATTACGACCCTGGCAGCAATCAGCGCAGCTACACAGGGTGTCGCCAGCACACAAAACGCAAAGAGGACTTTTCGAAACATGAGAGCCTGATGGTCCCGTACTGCACCAGCATACACGCCAATGTTTACCGGCCCAGGTCTCTGTCCGGAAGGACGTTCCGTCGGCGAAACATGAAGATTCCGGATCCGCTACAAGGATTGGTTGCGTCCGTCGATTCATGAGTATACGGTGTATACTTGCCCGCTTGTCCGACCGCCGACAAAATCGCCAAGGCCGCCCGACGCCTGCTGGACAAAGAGGGGGCGGAGGCCGTGACCATGCGTCGCGTCGCGGTGGCAGTCGGTATTACGCCCATGGCCATTTATCGCCACTACCCGAATCGTGCGGCGCTCTTGAACGCGCTAGCTGACGACGGTTTCGCAGAGTTGGCTGCGCGTTTGGCGGGAAAACGCTGCTCCGGCGACATTCAGGAGCGTCTCATAAAGTTGGCAGAGGTTTACTTGGATCACGCACTCCAAAACCCACGACTATTTGAGCTCATGTTCCTCAAGCCGCGCACGGGAGCCCGCCGGTACCCGCGAGACTTCAAAGCTGGCCGCTCCCCAACCGCTAACATGCTGGCCATGGTGGTACAGGAAGGCATTGAGAGCGGCCACCTTCGCAAAGACGATCCTTGGGAGATCGTTTTTGCGATGGGCGCTCTGTCTCACGGACTCATCATGCTGTATTTTGGTGAGCGCATGGGCGGAACTCCCACTGAATTCCGGGCCCTCTACGACCGCTCCTTTAGGAGGTACGTCCATGGCATCCGCATATGAGTGCTGGTGCTACGTAGCGTTTCTTGTGGTGAGAATATTGGCCATCGTATTTTTTGCGTGGCCTTTCTCAGTTGTTGCCGTTGCTGGTCGCGACTCGAATCAGGCGGCGAGCCGAACATGGATCACGGGCGTCACCATCGTCTCTCCCGAGAAGCTCGATCACATCGAGATAGGGAGCGTGCTAATCGAAAACGGCCGCATCGTCCGCGTCGAGCGAAGAAAAGGAGCGAAGACCCCCACCGGCGCAACGGTAGTTTCCGGAATAGGACAGTTTCTTATTCCGGGCCTCATCGACTCGCACGTCCATGTCACTTCGCTTCCCGGTATTAGCCCCGAGCAAGCAAAAACCAATCTAGAGATCAACAAAAAGTATTTTAAGCAAGTCCCACGGTCCTACCTCTATTACGGCTACACAACCCTTGTTGACCTGGGAGTAGCGGTCGATCGCCCAGTCTTGGAGGCTATGAGGCAGGCACCTCTGCATCCGGACTTATACAGCTGCGGTGACGCTCTGGTTTTCGCAAACGGCTACCCAATGTCATTTGCTCCGCCAACAATACGTTTCAAGCTCTTTCCGAATTTTTTGTACGACCCCAAGCAAGCTGCCGCTATCCCATCTGAATATAAGCCGGAAGATCATACCCCTCAGTCGGATGTGGAGCGGGTCAAGGATTCCGGCGGAATTTGCGTCAAAACCTTCTTCGAGCGCGGCTTTGGGCGAGACCGCAACCTGCCCGTAATGGGCCCTGAGGTCCTTGCAGAAATCCGCAAAGCCGCGAATAAGGCCGGCTTGGTGCTCATGATGCATGCCAACGCGTTTGAAGCTCAGAAGTTTGCCGCCGAGGGCGGCGTTGACGTTATCGCGCATGGAATGTGGAACTGGGGAGACCTTGGCAAGCAGACCGTTCTTCCCCTCGAAATCAGACAAGTCCTCGACCAAATCGTGGAGAAGAAGATTGGCTATCAACCAACGATCGAGGTCCTGCAGGGCCTGCGCGCGTATTTTGATCCCGAATATCTAAAGACCGAGGCCATCCCCAAGGTCATTCCTAAGGAGATGTTGGAGTGGTTTGACTCTCACGAAGGTAAGTGGTTCAAAAAAGAATTGGCTCAGGACGACACATCAGACGCGGCCATGAGCGAAGCGTATGAAAAGGGTCCTTTTCGCCGTGTGCGCCAGGTTGTTGCTTATCTGGCCAAGAAAAATGCCAACTTTCTCTTTGGCACGGATACTCCGTCGGCTCCGACCTACGGAAATCTTCCTGGCTTGAATGGCTATCTGGAAATGCAGCAGCTTCAAAAGGCCGGATTGTCTCTCGCGCAGATTTTCGAGGCTGCCACGATCTCCAATGCACGAGAGTTCAAAATCGATTCGCAGTTGGGAACCATCGAGCCGGGGAAAACTGCCAATCTCGTCCTGCTGAAGAAATCGCCGCTTCAAAGCCTGGACGCATACGACAGCATCGCCACGATTTGGGTTCATGGAGAGGCAGTCGCGCGCGACAATTTGGCAGCCGATTGAGAAAATCCGCTTCTCCACGGAACGCAGTGCGCAAGCAGAATCGGTCCACTCCCCAGAACGGCCTAAGGAAGAGATTTTTTCCGGATCGAAGGCCTGGTGCCACTGCGCCCCTGGGAAAGCTTTGAGCCGCTTGGGCGCGCTTCCAATTCTCGATACTCCGCAGATCCGTGAGAATATTTCGGGCTTGCGGGCCACGCGGCTGGCTGGGACACGAGGGTTGGACACACTGTGCGGCGGCACAATGGGTCGGATCGAGACGTTTGTAGTCGCAGCCAAAGAGCTCGGCGATCCGGCTTACCTACAGGAGGCCCGAGAGACAGCGACTCCACACATCTCTAACGAATGTCGGGCCTGTCAAGCTCCGGTCGTGCAGCTTCCATTTACCAGATGGTTTACCAGATGGTTGATTGACACCCGGTCGTGCAGGACATAGCATCTTACCCAGCGAATTCCCTGGCTCCAGGCCGCCGGAAAGGGCCAAAGTCATGAACGCTAGATTAAGAGCAGCAACTGTCTCCTCTCTGCTACTCCTGATTGCCATTCCAACCGTCGGTCAGACAACATCTGCACTGGTAGCTCGAACCGAAGGGGGCTGCCCGCTCGCAAACCTCACCTCTGCGGGCGCTCCCTACTCCGCACTACAGGAAATGACCCTGTCGCAAACTCTCGCAGACGGAACGCACATCGAAAGTAAACAGCAGAGCATCCAGATTTACCGCGACTCACACGGCCGCCTCCGAGAGGAGTTTAAAGCGCATTTTTTTGGCCCCACAGGAGCGCAAGAAGAGTCCCTGAGGAACATTAGGATTAGCGATCCGGTAGACTGCGTCCGATATAGCCTGGACGTTTCGACGCATGTCGCTCGGCGCACAACTTTTGCGCCGAACGGAATCACACCGGCGGGACCTACCATGGAGCAGTCCAATGCGGTGAAGCAACCGGCGCCCCCCGCCATACCGGAAGAATTGAGACCTAAGACGTCAACCGAGCGGCTTGGTACCGATACGATCGAGGGACTCGCCGTCCAAGGGAAGAGAGTAACGACAACTTATCCGGCGGGTTCGCAAGGTAACGACCGTCCCTTCGTCGTGACTCATGAGGTTTGGACGTCGGTAGATCCAAAACTTCTCACGCGCTCAAGCATCCTCTCCAAGACTTCAGATCCGCGCTCCGGCGAAACAACTGTGCGCCTTACCAACATCCAGCTTGGGGAGCCTTCTCCGACTCTCTTCCAGGTGCCCTCCGATTACCAGATTCAAGACGCGCCTAAGTAGCCAAAGTCATGAACGCTAGATTAAGAGTAGCAACTGTCTCCTCTCTGCTCCTCCTCATTGCCATTCCAACCGCCGGTCAGACAACATCTGCGCCGGTAGCTCGAACCGCGGGGGGCTGCCGTCTCGCAAGCCGCACCACTGCGGGCGCTCCCTATTCCGCGCTACAAGAAAACACCCAATCGCAAACTCTCGCAGACGGAACGCACATCGAAAGTAGACAGCAGACCTACCAGTTTTACCGCGATTCTCAAGGCCGCCAGAGAACCGAGTTTAAACAGCATTATTTTGACCCCACAGGTGCACAGGTAGAGTTCCTGGTCAGCATTTTCATTACCGACCCTGTAGACTGCGTCACATACAGTCTTGACGCTTCGACGCGTGTCGCCCTGCGCCACACTTATCCGCCGAACGAAATGACCCCAGCGGAGCTGTCAAATGCCGTGAAGCAACTGACGCACGCCACACCCAACGAATTGCGGCATGAGACTTCGACCGAGCGGCTTGGTACCGATACTATCGAGGGACTCCTTGTCGAAGGAAAGAGAGAAACCACGACTTATCCGGTGGGTTCGCAAGGTAACGACCGTCCCATCGTAGTGACCCTCGAAATTTGGACATCGAAAGCGCCACAACTCAGAGTGCTCTCAAAAAAGTCAGACCCGCGTTCCGGCGAAACAACTGAGCGCCTTACCAACATCCAGCTTGGAGAGCCTTCTCCAACTCTCTTCCAGGTGCCCGCCGATTATCAGATTCAAGACCCGCCTAAGTAACCTGCAATTCTCCAGTTGGGAAATCGGGGACAGACCGGACGATTTCTAATGCTCACAATCCCCTATCTTCGCACCCCCCATCTTTCCCGCTTGCTGAAAGTCGGTCCGGGTAACAACGGATAGAGGACCATCGAGGGTTCTTGCCCGAAGCTGCCGAATGACCGGTGCCGCATCCACCTGGCCGAGTCAGAGGGCGAAAGCCTCTCTGGCTCGGATTCCTCTCGCGAAGCCAGCGGCGAGCAGAATGTCTTTGACATACCTAGAATTCTAGGCTAATTGTAAATCAAGCTGAGTTGTCTAGGGGTGCCGGAGAATGGCGAGAAAGGATCTTCAGGGAAGTCTGGACCTACTGATACTGAAAACCCTTTCGCAGATGGGGGAGCTGCACGGTTACGGAATCGTGCTGCACATCCAGCGGGCGCCGGACGAGCTGTTGTCGGTCGAGGAGGGTTCGCTCTATCCCGCGTTGCACCGGATGGAGCAGAGCGGATGGATTCGCTCGGAGTGGAAGCTGACGGACACGAATCGCAAAGCGAAATACTACCGAATGACCGCTGCGGGGCAGAAGGAATTCCGCAAGGCCGAAGAAAGTTTCGAACAGCTAGTGAAAGGCGTGCGTGCCGTGTTGCGGTACGCGCAGGGGTGAGCCATGTCCGTTCTTCGCCGAATCACGAATTTATTTCACCGTTCGCAGCTGGACCAAGAGATCGAGGCGGAACTGTGCTCGCATATCGCAATGCGCACGGCAGATAACATTGCGGCCGGGATGTCGCCGGAGGAGGCGCGACGCGATGCGCTTCTGCGCTTCGGCAATCGAGCCGTCTTGAAGGAACGCGTGACAGCAGCCGACGCGCACATGTTTGTTGATTCGATCTGGCAGGACTTCTGTTACGGCCTTCGCATGCTGCGCAAATCGCCGGGCTTCACCGCCGTCGCCGTCCTCACCATCGCCCTCGGCGTCGGCGCCAACACCGCCATCTTCAGCTTCATCGACGCCGTGCTCTTGCGCTCCATACCAGTGAAAGATCCGCAACAACTCGTTGTCTTCAACTGGAGCGCCCGTGCAAAGCCGAAACTCCAAGGGCATAGCGAATATGGCGACTGCGCGGATCAAACTGGCATCGGCGATTGCTCCTTCTCCATACCGTTTTACAAAACCGTTCGCGCGCAAGCTGGCGCTTTCTCCGGCATGGCCGCGTTCGCCGGTCCGCTTGACGTCGACCTCAGCGGCAACGGCGCCGCCAGCATCGTCCGCGGCCTGTACGTTTCCGGCGATTTCTTCTCCACTCTCGGAGTCAGCACTTTTATCGGCCGCCCGCTTACTCCCTCCGATGATTCACCGTCCGCGCCGCCCGCCATCGTTTTAAATTACGCTTATTGGGCCCGCGCTTTCGGAGCCGCTCCGTCCGTCATCGGCCGGACCGTCCGCCTGGATAGCACCACCGTCACGATTGTCGGCGTCGCCGACCCGCACTTCACCAATCTCACGCCCGGCAAGCCGCTGGATTTTTTCATGCCGCTCTCTGTCGCTGATAGCGTCCGCGGGGAGTGGTGGGGTAACGAAGATCGTCTTTCCGACCCCACCAACTGGTGGGTCGTTATACTCGGGCGTCTCAAGCCCGGCGTCTCCATCAGCCAAGCGCAGGCCGCCGCCACTACAATTTTCCGCAACGAAATGCTGCACGGCGTGGCGCTCTCCAAATCCGGAGATGCACCCATTGTCTTTCTTCGTCCTATGAGATCGGGCCTTGGCGGAGAGACCAGCCAGATTGCTCCAGCTCTTTACGTCACCATGGTCATCGTCGCTTTCATTTTGCTGATCGCCTGCGCCAACGTTGCCGGACTCGCGCTGGCTCGCTCTGCCTCGCGCCAAAAAGAGATGGCCGTTCGTCTTGCGCTCGGAGCCGGCCGCGCGCGCATCGTCCGTCAGCTTCTCACGGAAAGCATTGTGCTCGCCTGCGCCGGAGGGGTGCTCGGCGTGCTCGTCGCTGTCTGGGGCGTCGACGCGATCGCCACTTTGCTTTCTAACGGCCAGCCGTTTCCTTTCGCTGTCGCGCCGGACTGGCGTGTGCTCCTCTTCACGCTCGCCATCACATTTCTTACCGGAATTCTTTTCGGCCTCGCGCCCTCGCTGCGCGGCTCGCGCGTCGATTTGACGCCATCCTTAAAAGAAAGCGCCTCTTCGCTCCCCGGTGCCGCGGCGCACACCGGCCGTCGGTTTCGTCTCGGCGATGCGCTCGTCGTCGCGCAAGTCGCGCTCTCTGTGGTCGTCCTCGTCGGTGCGGGACTTCTCGTCCGTACCTTGCGCAATCTTCACAGCATCAATCCCGGCTTCGACGCGCAGAATATCTTGCTGTTCGGCATTGATCCGCATCTCGCCGGTTACACCGACGAGCAAACGCAGCAGCTTTACGCCAATCTGCAGCAGCGCTTCGTCGCTCTTCCCGGCGTCATTTCCGTCAGCTACTCCGAAGAAGCACTCTTGGCCGGCGGTTGGTCCGCCGGCGACATTCATGTCGACAGCGCGCCGGCGAAGCAGAACGCGAATACAGGCAAACTTCCTGTTGGGTTGGATTTCTTCGCCACCATGCACATTCCGATTCTCACAGGCCGCAGCTTCACTTCCGCCGACTTTGCTATTGCCGCTGCGACCAACGCCGCAGAGAAAGCCCGCGACGCAGCCGCGGCAAAAACAAATACTGGCTCTCCCTCGACGCCCACATCTGCTTCGCCCACGGCACTCAATGAGGCCTATTATCATTCCGCGCCCGTGCCTCTGATCATCAACGAGTCCTTCGCGCGGAAATATCTCGCGAATAGGAATCCCATCGGTTTGCACATGGGCGACGTCGCGCGCGACGAGGTTCGAAGTTCCGGCCCCGGCTACACCATCGTCGGCGTCGTCGGCGACACAAAGTATGCGTATTTACGCAGAGCAACCGCGCCCATCATATTCTTCCCGCTTGTGAGCAACGAAGCGCATTTCGAGCTGCGCGTTGCCGCGAATCCCACAGCGTTTGTGAAAAATGTCCGCGAAATCGTCTTGCAGGCGGGTGACAACCTGCCGCTCACCGACGTGCGCACCCAGACTGAACAGATCGACCAAATTCTCTTTCGGGAGCGCCTCATGTCCCGGCTCTCCAGTTTCTTCGCCGCCCTCGCGCTGGTGCTCGCCTGCATCGGCCTTTACGGTTTGCTCTCCTACGAAGTCGCTTGCCGCACCCGCGAGCTGGGCATTCGCGTGGCCCTCGGCGCGCAGCATCGCGATCTCTCTCGCCTCGTCATCAGGCAGGGGATTTTGCTCGCGCTCATCGGCGCAGCCATCGGCATCGCCGCCGGTGTAGGCGTCACGCGTTTCATATCTGCGATGCTGTATGACGTCCGCGCGAACGACCCGCTCACGATGGTGGCCGTTGCCGCCCTGCTGATTCTCGTCGCTTTCGCTGCTTGCTACATTCCTGCGAGCCGCGCCATGAAAGTCGATCCCATGGTCGCTCTGAGGTACGAATAGGCGCGCCGGGATAAACCGGCGTGGAGGAGCAGATGAAAGAGCTGCACGGTGAAGGCCTAGCGAGCCACACCGACCCCGAGTCATGCGTGGTCAGTCGTGAGGCTGGCCACGAAGCGTTGAAGGGGCACATGTAGACGGGGTATCGAGCCGCGAAATATCTGGAAATCAGGATGCCGACGCTGTCTATTCGGCGGGAAGGCAACACTGGCGGGCGCGATATCGCAAGCACCTACTGGACCTGCGAGGTCAGAGACCCCCGATATGCATGGAACCTCCACGCGCGAGAACCGGGAGGCCCTACCAGCGCCCGACACGAAGCTGTGAGCGGGCCGGTCGAGGAAGGTGATGAGCCACAATCTCGGCATGAACGCTGGTAGGGAGTCGGACGGTTGTGTAGTACCTGCGAAGTGCCCGAACAAAGGCGGTGGTTTCACGCCGGCGGAGGGCATGGAGGGAAGACGACCGACCAAGGAGAACACGGGGCAGACGGCCGCGTCCCAGATACAAAGCTGGGAGAACGCGTCGGCTGAGTTGCGCCGTGTGCGCGGAGCAGCAAATCGGATACCTTCATCCGTATCCTCATTTGCGCTTCGACGTCACGACTCTGCGGTAAGAGCCGGATGCGCTAGCAAGCGCCCGTCCGGATCCGTGCGGGGGGCGCTGGGTAACCGGCGTCCCTACCGCGACTGACTCTTCAATCGCGGAATGTTCAATTCCTGTGTTGCCACACGGCCACAGAAGAGCAGTCGCGCGTACTCATTCGGGAACGCCGCCTGGAAACTCAACCCGAGGAAGTGCTGAAGGACCTACTGGCCCACGCGTTGCCGGGTGTTTTAGTGGTAGCGTCCATAGCGGTGGCCATCGCACTATTGCAGAGCGATGGCCACTTTTCCTACATCACGGTTTAGACTGAAACGGGCTTGCCGATTTCGATGCGGCCCCGCATTTCCTAAAAGCGGTAATTAATCTCGGTGTAACCCAGGGCGCCGTTGGAGTCGGTTGGGAAGATCTTCTTAATGACATTACCGCCGACAGCGTAGCCGAAATACAACGTGTATGACAGACCGTACTTCCACTTGTAGTCGGCGCTGATGTCGTAGAGCGTGGCCAGCGATTTCGCGCCGTTCGAAGGACGCCCGTTGTACCCGAAGGTCCAGGGCTGGAAGGCGCCGCCGCCGGTATACCAGAGGTCTTTGTTGCTGCTCAGCCACAGTCCGTGGACGTCGCTGCGAATCGTTAATTTCTTCGTGGGCCGCAGCATTACTTCTTCGAAGGCATCGGTATTGTTCATGGAATTGAAGAAAGGGAAGCGAGCGTAGAGGCGCGGAGTAGGTAGAATGGAAAAGAAAGTGCCGTGCGTGTCGTCGTTGGGGTTGCCGTCGCCGCTGGTGTAGTCATAGCCAATACGCAGCCAAAGTCCGGCACGCTTGCCAAACTCCGGCTGCCAACCCCCTTCGACCGAGCCCGCGCCGGCCCGCTGAGTCAACTCTCCCCAACTGCCGTTTTGTAGCGCACCCCACGCGAGAAAATCGAATGTCCCTGAAGACGTGGGAGCGGCGACAATGAAGTGTCCGCCGTAAGTGCCGATATCGATGCCGCCAAGATCAGTGGCTTTGGCGGCGGCCGGACGGTTATCGGTTTTCACCAGCGGACGATCGTCGTTGTAGTAGATACCGAAAACGCGCCACTCGGCTTTGGCTTTGCCCAATTCCGCCTGCCGCGTCAGCGCGAAGTAAGTAATAGGAGTTTTGACCCATCCCCAGCCATCCACCTGAAACACACCGCGCGTGGGTATAGCGCTCAGGGCGGTAAACATCCACGGGCCGTTGGAGTAGGCATATTGCAGGCCGTCGAAGCTGCGCATCACGTCCGAATAACCGAAGTTGCCGATCAAGCGCTGGCCAATGCGGTCGTTCTTCAACGAGGCCAGCGTGGCGTCCTTTGGGGTGACTTCGCTTCCGTCGGTGAACTCCATGCGGCCGGCGCGCAGGCTTGAATGCTCGCCTTTCAGCCGGAAGTAGGCTTGCTTAGGAAAGATAAACGCCGCGTTTTGACTGTTGTCGTTGGCCGCGTAGTACGCTCCGCCCAAACCATATTGGCCGAGCGGAGCCGCGTGAACAGCGTTGTTCGGAACGCCCAGCAAAATGGGCGCCTCAAACTCGATATTCCAATCGAACTTCGTGCTGGTTTGCGAAAAGCCGAAGCGCACCACGGTGCCCGAGAAACCGTAAAGGTTCTCACCTCCTGCGGGCGGCTGAAACCAGTCCCAGGCCTCATAGCGCTCGCGTATGCTGCCCGAAAAAGTCACGTTGCCGAGCTGGATCGGTTGCGGAGTTGGCTCTTGCGCGGCAGTGGCCGTCGCGAACAACAGAATCGACAAGCAAACGAGCAAGTTTCTCACGAAATCTCCCATCGAGATGAATTTCAAGTGTTGCAGGCACGCTCCCCGAGGCGAGTTCCTGCAAATTTGCGCGGTTAGACGACGCGCAAATTACGACCTGGCTTTAGAGCGTGCCGCGAACACAATTCGCCTCGTAGGGTGCGATAATTCGAGGCACACGCCAATTTGTCCTGTATCTTATTGTTCGAGAGAGCAGGCGCAATAATGCAAAAGCACTACGTGGCGGCAGAGGTGAGAACTGCGAGGGTTTGCCGTTCGAGAAGCTGGCTTCGAGAAGATTAGAGAGGCTAAAACGCGAATGACCTCTTGCTAAAGCAAAAGGTTATTTAGCCCATTCGAGACGCTAGGTGGAGATCCAACAGCTGATAAGGAAAACCTACTTCAGCTTCGCCAGAATCTTCTTTTGGTTCGCGACGATAGTATTCAAGGTCGCCTGATTCTTCAGGATGGAAGCTTGGTTCTTCTTAATTGTTTCCTGGTTTGCTGTGATGATTTTCTGATTGGATAGGATCGTTTTCTGGTTTTGCAAGATTTTCTTTTGGTTTGCGATTACGTCGTTTTCAGACATGTGCAATTGTTCCTCAATTGTAACTCTCCGCAGATTGGGAGAGAGTTCCGGTGGACAAAGCCTGAGCATTGTGAGTGGACAGCCACAGACGCGTCAACAGAATTTATGAACAAAAAGAAGAATGAAATATGGGTTGGAGGCCCAAGGGAGGGCCTAAGAAGCGCCTAATATGAATATACTATTGCCGCTGAGGCCGTTCTGAATCAGCATTCCGACCTAAAGAAATCTCCGTTTCTGGGCGGATGTTGCACTTCTCGGAGGGTATTTGCATGGCGGTTTCGACTCCAGCGATTCACAGCACACACTTTCCCGCGGCGACAGGTGCGGGTTTTTACGACAAGCTGAACTCGGTATGGCATGAGCGAGCCCTCCAGGTATTCATGGCCATCGTGCTGGCGCATTGGGCCGAGCACCTGGTCCAGGCCTATCAGATTTATGTGATGGGGTGGCCGAGGCCCAAGGCTAACGGGTTAGTTGGCCTCTGGTATCCTTGGCTCATCAAGTCCGAAGTGCTGCACTATGGCTATGCACTGGTAATGCTGATTGGCATTTGGGTTCTGCGGAAGGGATTTACCGGTACGGGCCGGAAATGGTGGACGGTTGCACTCGTCATCCAATTCTGGCATCACATCGAGCATTTGCTTCTGATTACGCAGGCGACGATTCATCACAATTTCTGGGGTCAGCCGGTGCCTTGCAGCGTGCTGCAGCTATTCTTCCCCCGCGTAGAGTTGCACTTGTTCTACAACACGATTGTTTTCATCCCCATGGTTATCGGGATGTACTATCACATGTTTCCGCCCAAGAATGAGCAAGGCCTCTCCGTTTGCTCTTGCGAATGGAACAAGACGGCAAAAGACGCGAGGGCCTGCGCGGTTTAACGAGTTTCTCCTGCTTGCGGATGGCGCTACTGACGCCACGGCAGTAGCGCTGGATCAAGAAGTCTAATGGTCTGCAATAGAGGCTTCGTCAGTGCCGTTGGTGTGATGCTATTTGTTGCGAACCTGCAAGCAAACGGTTGTTCCAAATCTTCCAGCGCTCCGAACGACAGCGTGTTTACTTGGGAAAGCGATCCGAAACCGCCTCGTGTTGGTCCCAATACGTTTACAATCAAATTGGCTGGGAGCGACGGGAAGATGCTTGCTGGCGCGCATATTTCATTGGAAGGCGACATGTCTCACGCAGGAATGAGTCCGGCGTTTGGTGAAGCGAAGGAAGTCACTCCCGGCCAATATCAAGGCAAGCTGGACCTGAATATGCGAGGCGACTGGATCGTATCGTTCCACATCGTACTGACAGACGGACGGACATTTGATCGCCAAGTGAAAATTCAAGATCTGCAAGCGAACTAAGCTCGTTGGGCACATCATCCTCCAATTCGCATGTTCTTCCAGTTGAAGCATCCCGCTTCGATCTACTGCGCTTTGGGTTGGTGGGCAAGTTCTTGGGCTGGCGCCATTCACGGACTTTTCTTCAGATACCGCTGCTGCTGCTCAGCGTCGTGATGGTTTTGCATGGATTTTGGGGCCCGAGCCTGGCGCCCAAGAACCTTGCGACTGTGCTCACTTGGATTCACTTTCGTGGGGCGCTGGTTTTAGTCCTGCTTTGCGCCGGCAATTTTTTTTGCTTGGCTTGCCCATTCATGCTGGTGCGCAACGTGGCTCGCCGCGTTTTCCGCCCGCGATTCGATTGGCCAAGGGCCCTGCGCAACAAATGGATTTCGGTCGCCCTTTTCATCGCCATCCTTTTTTTATATGAACTTTTTGATTTGTGGTCCTCCCCATGGTGGACGGCTGCGCTGGTACTCGCGTACTTCGCCGCCGTGCTGGTGATAGACGGACTTTTCAAGCATGCCGCATTCTGCAAATTTGTTTGTCCCATCGGGCAGTTCAATTTCATTGCCTCCACGCTTTCTCCGCTGGAGGTGAAGGTTCGAGATCACCACGTTTGTGATCGCTGTGCAACGAAAGATTGCATTCGGGGGCGTCGTGCGGCAATCACTAGTCCGCAGTCCGCCTATTCGAAACATCAAGCCGCCGCTAGGACAAGCGATTTCGTGATTCTCCAGAGGGGCTGTGAACTGGCCCTGTTCCAGCCACGCAAAGTGGGAAACATGGATTGTACTTTCTGCCTCGATTGCGTCCATGCCTGCCCCCACGACAATGTTGGCATCACAAGCCGGCTACCGGCATCGGAACTGCTGGTTGACCCAATTCGCTCGGGAATCGGTTATTTGTCGCGGAGAAAAGACATTGCGGCACTCGTTGTCGTTTTCACATTTGGGGCGCTCGTCAACGCATTCGGCATGGTTAGCCCGGTATATCAGGTCGAGGCGTGGCTGGGCAAAGCGCTTTCCGTCACGCACGAAGCTCCTGTGTTGGGAATAATCTTTGCCTTCTTTCTCGTTTTGGGCCCCGCAACCCTGCTTGGGGTCGCAGCTTGGTTCACACGCGCACTGCATGGAAGCAAATTGACATTCATACCTCTCGCTATCCGCTACAGTTACGCACTCGCACCCCTAGGGCTGGGAATGTGGCTCGCGCACTATGGATTCCATTTCTTTACCGGAATTCTGACCGTGATTCCCGTAACGCAATCGGCGCTCGCCGATTTAGGTGTGCACGTTTTCGGCGCCCCACTGTGGACGTGGACGGGTTTGCCCACGCGTTTCGTTCAGCCCCTGGAATTGGGATTTCTTCTCTTGGGCTTTGGCGGGTCGCTTCTTGTGGTTCATCACCTTGCGGACGAAGACTGTCCCTCTCAACCAATGCGTGCGTTTGTTCCCTGGGCCCTGGTATCCGTGTTTCTGGGCATCGTCTCGGTCTGGCTGATGTTTCAGCCCATGGAAATGCGCGCCATGCTGACGGGCGGCTAAACAGAGCCAACAGGACCCGCAATGACTAGAATCGTGAAAAGGAAACTGTTGCGCTGCCTGTTTGGTTCTTTCGCGTTAGCAGTTCTCTGTGTGCCCTCTGCCGCTGCACACAATGGTCCCCCATTTCCGATCATTACCGACCAGCGCATAGGACCTTATACTGTTTCTCTATGGACGCATCCAGACCTCGGCACGGGCACGTTCTTCGTGTTGATAAATCCTCCGCCCGGCGGGATCGTCCCCAAGGATTTGAAGATTCAGATTGGAGTACAGCCGGCAACCGGTAGGCTGCCAGAGGCCATCTATTCGGCCTGGCTCGAAGACTTGCATGGTCAGGTGGAATACAAAGCCGAGGCGCAGTTTGACCAGCAAGAGAATTGGAAAGTCCGCTTAACCCTTGCGAGTTCGATTGGCGGTGGTGAGGCATGGTCGCAAGTTGTACCAACTCCGGCAGGTTTTGGCCGCTGGGATCTGCTCCTATATATGTTGCCGTTCCTGGGAGTTGGTTTTCTGTGGTTTACCGCCATGGCGAAACGGCGGAAATTGCGAAAATCCCAATCGCAGCAGCAAGCGTGAAGTTTTTGCGGTCGCTCTCTCCGCGTGAGAGACTTAAGGACAAATTGGGCTTCCTGTCTTTCAATACGCTGATGAAGAGGAATGACATTGCCGTTCAGAGCTGAACTCGTTGGTGATGGAAAAGATCGTGCTCGCGCAACCGGGCACGACTTTTCTTCCTTTCGGCAATTCAGCTTCCTATTTGTCTGCGGCTTGCTGGTTCTAGGCCTGTGCGGGTGTCGTTCCGGCGACAAGTTTCCCAAGAAATCTTCGAAAGAATATGCGGAGGTCGTTTCCGCATTTTACATTGGACTTGGCGCTTTGCAGGTTGGCGACGATATCCACGCCGAAAGCAAACTGTCAGAAGTGACCACCCTCGTACCCGGCGAGCCGGCGGGCTGGGCAAATTGGGGCGTGCTCGCCTTGCGCCAGCGAAAACTCGATGTTGCGGCGCAGCGAATTGAGCGAGCGCGAACCCTTGCCCCCGACAACGACCAAATTTACCAATTGCTCGGGCTGCTGGAGAGCAGTCGAGGCAATTCCGCGAAGGCTATCGCCGATGGGCGCAAAGCTGTTGAAATTAATCCTCGAAACTATCGCGCAGCGTATCAGCTTGCTGAAGAAGTAGAACGTCAAAGCGACACGAATAGCTATGCCGAATATCAAAAATTAATCCAGCAAATTCTGGCGGCCCAACCTGAAAATCTTGCGGCTCAGCTCGAACTCGGACGCATTGCGGCAAAAAGCGGAGATGCATCGACTCTGAAATCCGTTCTTGCACAGATCACTTTGCGTTCTGCGAACTGGCCGAGCGAAGTAAGAGAACAGCTAGCCGCGTTGCAGACGGCCGCTGACGGGCCGAATCCACGTGCCGCCGCCACCCGGACAACTTTTCTACGCAACACGCTCATGCGCGTTCCGGAGTTTCGCGAGAGCCTTGCGGTATTGAAGGCCCCCCCAGGAGAAGAAGCGGAGCCGTTCACGCATTTCTTGCGCCTCGAACAACCGGACTTTACTCCCGCTCCTTCAGACACGTCTCTAGCCTTCGATGTGAAATCCGTTTCCAATGCAGATTCAAGCTCGTGGACTTGGATCGGTGCGATTGCGCTTGGGAGTGCGGGGAAGCCAGTTATCGCGCAGGCGAACGGCAAAGAAGTTCGGCTGGCTTCTGGTGCGGTGATGCCGTTTCCGGGCGGCCCTTCGAAAGTTTCGCCAACTTCGGATGGCGTGCTTCAAATCGATTTCAACTACGATTTCAAGACGGATCTCGTTCTCGCGGGTGCAGGCGGCGTGCGGCTGATGCGGCAAGACGCCCCGGATAAATTCGCGGACGTTACCGCAAACGCCAAGCTGCCAAACACCATTACGAACGCACCTTACACCGGAGCCTGGGCTGTAGACATCGAGGCCGACGGCGACTTGGACATTGTTCTCGGAAAGAAAGATGGTGCTGCGCAGGTCTTGCGAAACAATGGCGACAACACCTTCACAGTAATTCAACCGTTTCCCGGCATCTCGGGAGTCCGAGCTTTCGCCTGGGCGGATTTTGATTCTGATGGCAACGCGGACGCCGCGATTGTTGACGGTGCTGAACACCTTCACATCTTCCACAACGAACGCCAGGGTCAATTCCGTGAAGTCGCACTGCCCGCAAACCTGTCCACGGTCAAAGCGCTCGGCGTGGCAGACACAGACAGTGACGGCATTCTGGATTTGGTTGCGGTGGAATCAAACGGCACAATCGCGAGCGTCTCCTTCAACGAAAAGAGCGGATGGAACGCTTCAACGCTCGTTCAGATTCCCAACCCTGCATTGCTCCTGTCTGGCGAAGTACGGCTTCAAATTGCGGACCTGGATAACAACGGCGCGATGGACCTCATTCTCAGCCCGATGGCGTTTGCCCCCGGGCAACCTGCGGGGTTGCCGTTGATCTGGCTCGGGGACGCTAATTCCCAATTTACTTTGCTCGATCGCGCCCCCGGCCCTAGCCGCATTCTTGACGTGGCGGACCTGAGCGGTGACGGACGCCTCGATCTGCTCGGCTTCGACGCGGCTGGCAAGCCCGTGCAAGGTGTCAACCACGGTTCGAAGAATTATCACTGGCAAGTAGTTCGGCCGCACGCCAAGCAAGCCGTTGGCGATCAACGCATCAATCCTTTCGGAGTCGGCGGAGAAATCGAAATTCGATCCGGCTTGCTCGTTCAGAAGCAGCCAATCAACGGCCCGCAACTTCACTTCGGCCTCGGCAACCAATCAAGCGCGGAAGTCGTCCGCGTCGTTTGGCCAAACGGCACGGTGCGTGCCGAATTTGGTGTCCAAGCTGATCAGGAAGTCGTCACCGAACAAAGGCTCAAGGCTTCTTGTCCATTTTTGTTTGCGTGGAACGGCAAGAAGATGGAATTCGTGAAGGACGCCGTTCCATGGGGTTCCGCAATCGGGCTGCGCATTAACACGCTAGGTTCCGCCGCTATTGCGACCACGGGTGAGTGGTACAAAATTCGCCGCGACCAGCTTGTCCCTCACGATGGCTACTACGATCTGCGCATTACTGCGGAACTGTGGGAAGTCTACTATTACGATCGTATCGCCCTGATGACCGTCGACCATCCCGCTGGCACTGAAATCTACGTTGACGAGCGCTTCGTAATTCCTCCAGCGAAGCTTGGCTTCACCACTGTGGCCACGCCTCACCGGATCTCACACGCGACGGACGATAATGGGAACGATGTCACGGACATCGTCAGCACGCTCGATGGGCGCGCACTCGACACATTTGGCAGGGGGCAATACCAGGGCATTACGCGCGATCATTATGTGGAAATCGATTTGGGCGAGGATGCCCCGAAAAGTGGTCCGCTTTACTTAATCGCGCAAGGTTCGATTCATGACACCGAATCATCCTTGAACGTGGCCATCACGCAAGGGAATCGCTGGCACGCGCATGGCATGAGCGTCGAAGTTCCGGATGGGCACGGCCGATGGACTACCGCTCAATCGAATCTGGGTTTTCCCGCTGGCCGCAAGAAAACAGTTCTTTTCAATCTCACGAATATCTTCAAGCCTGGAACGCCGCGCAAAGTCCGTCTGCGGACCAATCTTGAAATCTATTGGGACTGCATCGAATGGGCGCAGGGCGAACTTGCGGCACCGGTAAAAACCCAGACCCTCGATCCACAAGTCGCTGACCTCCACTATCGCGGATATTCCGTAGTTAACCGCCCGGACGCTGGCGCGCCCGAAGTGCCCGACTATAGTCAACTTCTCGGCACAAAGCAGCGCTGGCGCGATTTGATCGGCTACTACACGCGATACGGTGACGTCCGCGAACTCCTGAAGCAAGTTGACGATCGCTACGTAATTGTCAACTCCGGCGACGAGATGTCGCTGCGTTTTGCGGAACAGCCCGCGCCGCCAGATGGTTGGCTGCGTGATTTCGTCCTTGTTGGCGACGGCTGGATCAAGGACGGTGACTTCAACTCCACATTCTCCAAAACCGTTCTGCCTTTGCCATACCACGCCAAGCAGGAATACGTCACTCCTCCTGGCCGGCTGGAAGACGAGTGTGTCTATCGTCAGCATCCGCAAGATTGGCAGAACTATCACACGCGGTACGTCACGCCCTATGTGTTTCAGAACTCTCTGAGGAGCGCGCCACTTAAGTGAAGCCGGGGCTTGCAGCAAGAACCATTGTGACGATTATCTTCGCTGGGCTGGTGATTTCTCCTCTGATCATCAAGCGGATTGCCGCTCAACGAGACGAGTCGAAGACCAAACTGGATCTTCAGACGGCTCTGGCGCGTCACGGTTTCTATTTGCAAGAAATATCCCGCTCAGCAGGAGTCAATTTTCTGCACCAGGCGCCAACTCTTGACTCGCGTCTCGACCATATCATGCCGCAGGTGGCTTCCATGGGGGCTTCCGTCTCCATCGTCGATTTTGACCATGATGGCTGGCCGGACATTTACGTGACGAACAGCAAGGAAGGATCGAAAAACGCCCTCTACCACAATCTTCACGACGGCACGTTTAAGGATGTCGCAGAAGAATTGGGAATCGCCGATGTAAATCGTCCCGGCACAGGCGTTTCCATGGGCGCGGTTTGGGGAGATTACGATAACGACGGCTACGAAGACCTCCTGCTCATCAAGTGGGGAAAGCCGGAGCTATATCACAATGACAGTGGCCGCGGATTCACGCGTGTAACGGAACAAGCCGGTTTGCCACCGTGGATCAACGCGAATACAGCGCTCTGGTTTGACTACGACGGCGACGGACTGCTCGATTTCTTCGTCGGTGGCTACTATTCCGAAGATGTTGATCTTTGGCATCTTTCCTCGACCAAGATGATGCCGGACAGCTTCGAATACGCAAAGAATGGTGGCCGCAAGTATCTTTTTCACAATCTCGGCAATGGCAAATTTGAAGAGGTCAGCGAAAAAGTGGGCATAAAAAGCCGCCGCTGGGCCTTAGCTTCCGTTGCGGCCGACCTGCGTGGAACGGGGCATCCCGATTTGTTCATCGCGAACGATTACGGCGTATCCGAGCTCTATTTCAATGACGGCAAGAACTTTCATGAAGTCGGCGAGCAGACCGGCGTTGGTTTTTCTCCCAAGAGCGGAATGAATGCAAGTGTCGGCGACATCCTTAACCAGGGGCAGTATGCCGTCTACGTCTCAAACATTTCCGAGGAAGGCGTTTTGATTCAGGGAAACAATTTGTGGATGCCAAAAGAAGGCACCAGCAAGGACAAGCTACAATTCGAAAATCTGGCAAGAGACTTTGGCGTCGAGATCGGAGGCTGGAGTTTTGGGGCGCAGTTCGGTGATCTGAATAACGACGGCACCCTCGACCTCTACTTGACCAACGGATATGTCTCGCTCGACCACGACAAAAGCTATTGGTACGATTTTTCCAAGATCGCCGGCGGACACAGCTCCATTATTAATGACGCCAAGAACTGGCCCGCGATGGAAGGGCGCAGCTTGTCGGGCTACCAAACCAAACACGTCTGGCTCAACGACGGCAGCGGGAAATTTGTCGACGTCGCACCGGCGGTCGGCGTCACGGACACCTACGACGGTCGCGCCGTTGCTTTGGCGGACCTCTGGAATCGCGGCGTGCTCGACGTAGTGGTCGCCAATCAGCGCGGCCCTTTGCTAATCTACAAAAACACCGTCACCCCCGAAAATCAATGGATCGAATTTGCGCTTGAAGGAACCAAGAGCAATCGAAGCGCCATCGGAGCGCAAGTCACGGTGTTTTGGAATGGTCAGCAACAGCAGCAACAAGTCTCCGGAGGCAGCGGTTTTGCTTCACAGAATCAGCGTCGCTTGCATTTCGGCTTGGGGAAATTTCCGAAGGTCGAAAAGGCCTTCATTCGCTGGCCTTCCGGCAAGTCGCAGACGATTGAGAATCCGGCGCCCAACCAGCTTCACGTGGTAAAGGAACCATCATGAGCCAAACAAGCAGTACTGTTGCGGCGCCGCCGATGCAACCCGTTCCGTGGAAGCGGTTTTTCGGTCCAGAGAACCGCTACCTCGCTCCGATGTTCATCACCTGCATCCTCATCGTCGGCCATTTATCTTTTGGCATCTTGGAGAGCTACAAGAAAACGGGGATCGCCATTGTCGCCAGCTTGCTTACGGAACTGATTCTTGGACGGGTATATACCGGCAGATGGCCCATTCTTGCGAGCGCTTACATCAGCGGTATCAGCGTTGGCATCCTCGTTCGGTCGCCGGCGTTCTGGCCATATGCGGTTTGCGCCATCGTCTCCATCATGTCCAAGTACGTGCTTCGGGTGAACGGCCGCCACATCTGGAATCCCTCCAACTTCAGTATTTCCGTTCTGCTGTTTCTGGCTCCGGAAACCGTGGCCGCCTTGAGTATTCAGTGGGGCAACTATCTGCTGCCGATGCTCGTGATCTGGATCCTTGGTTCGATCATCATCGCGCGCCTCCATCGCTTTCACATCACCGGAACTTACGTCGCCTGCTTCATTGTGTTTGCTATTCTACGCAGCTTTATTACCGGCAGCCCTTGGCAATCCGAGATTGCTCCGCTCACCGGGCCGATGTATCAGCTGTTCATCTTTTTTATGATTACGGATCCCAAGACGACCGTCCGATCGAAGAAGTGGCAGTCCATCGTCGTGGCGTTTGTCGCCTTTGTGGAAATGATTCTTCGTTTGGACCATGTGGTCTACGCGCCTTTCTATGCCTTGTTCCTGGTTGGGCCCGCGGCCCTATTAGTCGAGCAATGGATGGATTCGCGCAAGGCCGCCCCGGCTCGCGTTGCGGCATGAAAACACCTATCTCTGCGGCAGCTCGGTCGTCTCACAAACTACAGGTAAGCCTGGCACTTTTGATTGTCATTTCAGCTTTTACAATTGGCTGCGGTCGAAAACCTTCCGTCGAAAGCAATTCGAAATCGGAATCCGTGCTGCCTCCTCAAGCTACTTCCGCGCCTCCCCCAACTACTCAACCGTCAGCAAACCCGATCCCCCAACCCGAAACGGCGGCGCCAAGACCGGCTGGCCCGATCGAATTTGTAGATCTCACTGCGGCGGCGGGCATCCGCTTCAAACACAATACCGGCGCATTCGGCAAAAAATATCTTCCGGAAACAATGGGGAGCGGCGTTTGTTTCCTCGACTACGACAACGACGGCTGGCAAGACGTTTTCTTCGTCAATTCCATGGACTGGCCCGAACACAAGACGGGTCAATCGTATCCCGCTCTCTACCATAACAATCACGATGGGACCTTCACCGATGTAACCAAGCGGGCTGGATTGGCGATAGAAACTTATGGCCTTGGTTGTGCCGTCGGCGATTACGACAACGATGGCTTCGAAGATATCTATCTAACGACGGTTGGCTCAAACCATCTCTTTCGCAACCTCGGCAACGGCAAATTCTCCGACGTTACCGAAAAAGCTGGCGTTGCAAGCCCGGGATTTTCCGCAAGCGCCGTCTGGTTTGACTACGATAACGATGGAAAACTCGATCTTTTCGTCACTCACTATATCGATTGGTCCATTGAAAAGGACCAATACTGCACGCTCGACAACAAGAACAAGTCTTATTGCACGCCACAAACGTACAAGGGCGAAAGTTCCCGGCTCTATCACAACCAGGGCAACGGAGTATTCGAAGACGTCACCAAGAAAGCCGGCCTGTTGGATCCCACAAACAAGGCGCTCGGCGTGGCATTGCTGGATTATGACGGCGACGGCTGGATTGACCTCTTTGTTTCGAACGACACCGAGCCGAACAAGCTCTACCACAACAATCACGACGGCACGTTCACGGATGTTGGAGTAACTGTGGGCCTCGGCTTTAGCGAGTCGGGAAGAGTGCGCGCCGGTATGGGTACGGATGCCGCTGATTTTGACAGCTCGGGACTTCCAAGCATCCTGATCGGAAATTTTACGAACGAGAGTACGTCGCTCTATCGAAATGATGGCTCCGGCCTTTTTGTGGACGAATCGATACGCTCCGGCATCGCCTTGATGACAACGCAATCCCTTACGTTTGCCTGCTTTTTCATGGACTATGATTTGGACGGCAATCTGGACATCTTCGCCGCGAATGGACACGTTTCCGATGACATCGCCGTTGTCCAGCCGACGACAAGATATGCGCAGCCCGCCGGAGTGTACCGAAACTTGGGAAACCGGAAATTTGAGGACGTTTCCAGCAAATTGGGCCATGCTCTCCAAAAACCGGTTGTCGGACGAGGCATGGCTTACGCGGACTTTGACAACGACGGCGACCTCGACCTCGTAATCACCGCCAACAATGGTCCCGCGCGCCTGCTTCGCAACGACAACGGAAACCAAAACGACCTCCTGCGCGTGAAACTCATCGGAACCAAATCAAATCGCGACGCCGTCGGCGCTAAAGTAACCCTGACGAGAGGTTCCGGTGCAAGCCAAACCCGCATGGTCAAAGGCGGCTCCAGTTACCTCTCGCAAAGTGAGCTGCCTCTCACCTTTGGTTTGGGCAAGCCGGGCAGCGCGAAGGGCCTCCGCCTGCAAATCGTCTGGCCCAGCGGTCGAAAAGACTCAATCACCGTTGACCAGCCGAACCAATTCCTAACCATTCGAGAAGGCTCCGGAATCGTTTCGGCTACCCACATCAGTTTTGCTCCCACAACCGCCTCGAAAGCTCGTCCGCTACCCTGAGACAGCTCCAAGACCGTCAGCCGAGACCCTCCGCCGACTAGTGGTTTCCTACTATAGATAGCCCCTGCCCAAGATGGTACGTTGCCCGCCAAGTTGGGCCATCTTAACCAAGCAACAACCAGTTTGGGTGCAGCTACTTAGCCATGCCCGATCAGCGGTCTGTCACAACCTGCGACGTTACCGTTATCGGGGGCGGCTTGGCCGGAAAGGCAGCTTCCTTGCATCTGGCAAAAGCGGGCCTGAAAACCGTCTGTATTGATCCGGCCGACACGTCACGTCAGCCAGTCGGCGAGTCTCTGGATTGGTCCACACCCGACCTGCTCAGAAATTTGGGCCTGCCCTTGGACGACGTGATTGCGGGGCGCATGGGAACCTTGAAACGCCGCGTGGTCGTAAAATCCGGCGAAGGCCAGACCGAAGAATACTTCCCCTTTTCCTGGTTTTCACGTCCGCCCTTTAACCTCGAGATTCGCACTTTGCATGTGGATCGCATACGGATGGATGAGGAACTCCACAAAAGGACCATCGAATCCGGCGCCACACTGGTTCGAGACAAAGTAGTTCGCATCGAGAGAAACGGAAAGCACATCTCTTCCGTGCACACCGCGGCTGGTAAGGAATTTTCCTCGCCCTGGTTTATCGACGGCTCAGGATTCGCTGCCTCTCTGCTGGCTCGCGAGTTCCAGCTCCGCGCCGTTGAGTACGGCCCCGCAAAAGTCGCGGTGTGGGCCTACTTCCCAGTCTCTGACCCGATCGAAGGAACGACCGTATACGTGGAGCCCGAGTCACGCGAATACCTCGACTGGATTTGGGAGATTCCCATCAGCACCGGTGTGGTGAGCGTGGGGTACATCGCGACGGGCGCCGCCGTGAAAGCCAAACGCGATCGGGGATTCACTGTGAAGGAGATTTTCCGCCATAAGCTGACAAAATTCCCCCGTTTCGAATCACTGCTGGAAACGGCCACTCTCGATGAGCTCAACGTTACTTCCTTTCGGTCTCGAGTTCACCTCGGAGTCGCGGGCCCCAACTGGCTGATTACGGGTGAAGCCGCATGCATGATGGACCCCATCACAGCCAACGGTGTGACGGCCGCTTTGCGGCAAGCCGAAGAGTCCTGCGGCCTCATTCTGAAGTACCGCAAGCGTAGAAAGCTGTCGCTTCGCGCCAGAATTTCCTACAGCAGTCGCGTTGCTCAGTTGGCTGGCTTTTTTAACAGCGGGGCCGAGAACCTCGTCTATCAGCCGCAAGTGCGAAACCGACTTGGCATGGGAAGTTCGGCCAGCACGTACATCAGTCCTGCTTGGGGGATAAACGCCCTGTACGCGCATTGCAAACCCAACGGACTCTTCTCGACGATGTTGCTCGGATTTTTGATGGAATTTTCTCGGGCCTGTCAGTGGATTCTTTATCGGTGCTGCAAATTGTTTTCGCAATCTTCGGCAAAAGCGAGCTAGACGATGGAGTAGTTGAGCCGAATTTGGCGGTAAAGGGGTGTTTCATGCATCTGTTTTCTTCCGGGTCAGGTTATCCCGTTCTGTTCATACACGGCATGCCCACCAGCGGCCGGCTCTGGGATGGTGTCATCAGTAAGCTGCGCGGTCGCTTCCATTGTCTCGCCGTGGATCTGCCTGGGCTTGGCAAGTCTCCCAAAATCCCCTACGGCCCCAAACAGTTGGCGATTCTTTCGGAACAGATTGAGCAACTCCGTATCGAGCGCGGCATCGAGAAGTGGCACGTCGTCGGTCATGATGCAGGTTCCGCCGTTGCTGTGCACTACGCCTACACCTTTCAAGAGCATGTCGATCATCTCGTGCTTCTTTCGCCCGCTATGTTTCCAGAGTTGAAACCGTTTCACCTTTTTCGGCTTATGCGCGCTCCTGTCCTCGGCGAGATACTCGCTCCTCTCGTGAGCGCGATTTTCTGGAACGTCGTGATGCGTATTGCGCGGGAGTCGCGTCAAGTCGAATCCGCCAATGCCGTGAGAGATTTTCGCGCCCCCTTTTCCGGCTTGCGAGGCTCTTGGCGTTTCATGGCAGTGATGCGCTATGGTAATCCCGCCGAGCTTCTCGAGGCAGTTCCAGCCATGTTGCCGCATCTTTCGGTTCCGACCCTAATTTTCCACGGTGCTGAGGACACCGCTGTGCCGCAGTCATTCGCAGAGCGCGCTTCCGCTCTGATTCCCCAATCGAAAGTTCTCGTCGTTGATTCGGGCCACTTCATTCCACTGACCAAGCCCGAGACTCTCGCCAACGAACTCTACCGTTTCTTCGACACATCCACCGCAGCCTGAGCCCTACCTGTCTGGATGCAGCAATTCGTGGCGAAGCTGATTCGAAGATAAGAGCCAAGGCCGTGGGTTCGACCCCTTGACATCATCGCTCTATGTATTTGGTGCTGGTGCTGTCTTTCTACGTCCGTTCAAAGCAGCCCACGACCGAAATTGAGAGATCGAGCGCCAGACTTGACATAGCCATCGAAGATAGCTAGATTGGGACGATGAAGATAAGCGTCGCCGAAGCCAAAAACAAACTGCCGAAACTCATCAAGAAAGCCGAGAACGGTGAACGCGTCACAATCTGTCGTCGCGGCAAGCCCGTGGTGGACCTGGTGCGCACGACCCGGCCGACAGGGAAGAAGCCCGAGTTGGGTTTTCTGAAAGGCAAGAAGATCGTGCTCGACCCGAACTGGTGGAAGCCGATGACGGACGAGGAAGTGGACGCCTTCCTGGAGGGCCACTACTGATGCGTGTCCTGCTGGACACGGTGGCCTTCCTCTTTGCCATCGAAGATCCGGACAGGTTGTCGCGGAAGGCGCGGATCGTAATGGGAGACCCGGCTAACCATCGCGACCTGAGCGTCATTTCGCTGGCCGAGATCGCCATGAAGAATGCTGCAGGAAAGCTGAATCTCAGCCGCGAGGATGCGATGGACGCGCTAAGGCGTCTGCAGGTAAGCATACTGCCGTACGCGGAAGCACACGTGTTAGAGCTCATGACGCTGCCCGTGTTCCATCGCGACCCGTTCGACCGAATGCTGATTGCGCAGGCGCTGGCTGAGGACGTGCCTGTGATGACCTGCGACAAGCAGTTCCGCAAGTATAAGGGACTAAAGGTCATTTGGTGATGACCAGGAAGCCCTAGCCGAACGTTCGCAATTGGGCGCTTCTATCCAGTTAAGTGCTTTGGAATCAGTCGGGGCAATTCTTCCAGCACCGCCGCGGGCGTCAACCCCGGGGCGTGCAGCAACAGGCACTGCTTCAGGGTCATTTGCGAGCAGTAGGCGAGAAAGGCGATCAGAGCGCGTCGGAGCGATGCTCCAGTTGATGGTGGATCGGGTTTACCCAAGTGTCGATCGGAAACGCCGCTGCCGGAAAGCGGGTCCCCCAGCAGCGCAAGAAGAAGGCTTTCCGTCATCGAATAGGAATTGTCGATTGTCAAGGTATGGCGTTGCGCGCTCAGCGCAACGCGGTAAAGCCGCCGATTTCCAAGACCTAGCTGTGGCCGTGCACAAGTACTTCGCAATCAGAAAAGCGAGGTTCTGGTGGGTTGAGTCGTGGGTTGGAAAAAATCCACGAATTCCGAAGCAGCCCACAGATGGATCTCCCCGGAGGACCCCGTTTCCGGCCAACTATCGAGCTTTCCAAAGGCGGTGCGGCAGTAAATAGGTGAAACCCACGAATGCCTCCCAACTTGTCGATGTGCTGGTCAGCCCATGATTAAAACCCGCATCAAAAACCAGGTTTTTCCGCGCCGTATAGCTAACTGCCCAAAGACTGCCCACTGCATTGCTCCGTAGGAATGGTTGCGTGAAGTGCCATACTTCTCCCGACAGCGTGAACCGCTTCGCGAAGCTATGGGAGATGGTCAGTGATTGACCGAACTGGCCACGGCGGACAGGCCCTTGCACCAATTCCGTGAAAAAAGCGTTCGCATCATAGTGAAATCCCTTTACATCCGCACTCGCTAGCGCCAGAAACGAGTTAGTCGGACTTCCGTAATCAAACTCCGGGGCACCGCCATCATATGCACGATGGAAGTAACTGACCGCCAACGTCGGTTTCGCGCCCTCCCCGCGGTAAAGGATACATTGTGTGCCCAAGAAAATATCGGCTACGCGATTCGCGCTGGTTCCGTCAGCAGTGAAGTGCGCTATGGGTTCTGCCGCAGCCAAAAACTCCAGACGCGGTGCGACGCTAAGCTTTATGACTTCGTCAAAGCTGTATCGCGACAAAAACTCGGGGGAATCGTAGGCGGGTACAAAACCCGTCTCAAACTGCAGATACCCCACTGGAGTGAGCGTTGCAGGGGTCGAGACGGTGGGACGACCCGGATTTGCTTCTGGTTCCTCCCCGTCTCCTGACTGCGCCGGAGTGGGCTGAACAGTGAGTGCCAGGAATAGGAACGAAGCAACTAAAGTGAACCTCAATTCGCCCCCTAGCCCAGTAAAAAACCGGCCAAAACACCGAAAATGACTTTGGGTACACGTCGGCCCAGAAAATGCATAGATGCAGTCTGCCAGTAGCGGACGATGCTGAGGGCCGATTCCATCTACTTCAAGTATCGGTTCACGATCTCGATGAGTTCCTCGGCAGCTTCCGCTTGCGCCGAAGTCGGCTTACGGTTCGGGTCAATCACATGGTAGCGGACGTGGCCTTCCATCACCTCGGCCATGAGTCCATTAATGGCTCCGCGACAAGCAGCAATGGTTTGCAGCACTTTCGAGCACTCTTGGTCATCCTTCAGCGCTTTCTCAATCGCGGTGATCTGACCCTTGATTCTCCTGATACGGTTTAGGAGCTTCTCTTTATCCTTAGTGGTATGTGCCATGCTCTTCCCAGCCTCTGGGTTCAATGATACTATCCCGGAGTACAGTTATTAAGGGTGGGCCTGGTCGAGTCCCGCAACTTGCAGGGGTGCTCACTACGGAACAGCTCTAGCGTCAAAAAGAGATTGGGGTAGTGTACAGTATCGAAATGATTGGCAAGCACAAGACGACGCATGGCTTGGCAAGGGCGCTAGCGCTTACTCTGGCGCTTCTGTTCGTCGTGTTTTATGTGCAAGCCCTAAGCCACTCCCACTCAAATGGACAGGATGAAGCCGCGTGTCAGCTTTGCCAAGCGGCACATATCGGCTCCGCTCCGGCGTCCGTGGTCCCGTTGTTACTCACTCCGCTTCTGAGTATCGGGTACGTCCAGCCGTTCATTCTGACGTTTCATCAAGAGCTTTTTTTTCACGACTCTCCTTCCCGGGCGCCTCCTTCCGCGTAATTCCCGTTTCCTGCTAGCGAATCGCAAAAATGCGCGCCGAGCCTTATCTGGGCCGGCGCCGCCGCCATATTTCCAGGTGGCCTCTATGCACAAAAGAACTAAAAAACCCGTGGGAGGGTGGAGAAAATGTTTAAGCGTTCAAGCATCTTTGCGTTTCTTCTTTTGGGGATGGTTTTGGTATTTGGCGCGCGTGGGGTAAGAGGGCAGGCCTCGGGAACGATCGAAGGAGTGGTGAAGGATCCTTCGGGCGGTGTAATTGCGAATGCCACGGTCGAAATTTCGAATTCGGTAAGCCAATATCGGCGGCAGGTCACGACGGGGAGCGACGGATCATTTCGATTCACGAACCTGCCGTCCAATACGTACCACATGGTAGTTACCGCAGGTGGGTTTGCTAATTTCACGGAAGACGTCGATGTGCGCACAGCGGTCCCTGTGAGCGCGGCGGTGAGCTTGAAAGTCAGCGGCACCACCACAACCGTAAACGTCGAGGCCAACGGCGGGGACTTAGTCGAGAACGAGCCGACCGGCCATACCGACATCGACCGCGGCATGTTCGATAAGCTGCCGCTGGAGAGTCAGTCGTCATCGCTGAGCTCGCTTATTACGCTGGCGTCTCCGGGTGTGGTCGCGGACTCGAACGGCTTGTTCCACGGTTTGGGCGACCATGCGGAAAATTCGTTCTCTATAGATGGCCAGCCTGTTACCGACCAAGTGAGCAAAGTCTTCTCCAACCAGCTACCAGTGGCTTCCATTCAGTCGATGGAAGTGATCGAGGGCGCGCCACCGGCCGAATACGGGGGCAAGACCAGCGTGGTCGCTAAGGTGACAACACGGTCCGGTCTAGGAGTAAGCCCGGTCGCGGGCAGTGTGTACACGTCGTATGGAAGTTTTGGCACGGTAACCGGCGGTTTTGATATGGCCTATGGGAACCAGAAATGGGGGAATTTCTTTTCTGCAAATGGACTGGATACCAGCCGATTTCTGGATCCACCGGACCCTCATGCGTTTCATGACAAGGGCAACCAACAGAACTTATTTGACCGCGTCGACTATCAGCTGACGAATGCAGACACCATCCACATGAACCTGGGGTTCACGCGGTCCTGGTTTCAAACGCCCAATACTTACGACCAGCAACTTCAAGAGTGCACGTTTCTATCTTCAGACTGCAGCGGTGCTAGCGGTACGTATGCTACAGGTTCCGTCGTGCTGAACCCGATTACCGGCGCTCCTCTTGGGCCGACAGATCAACGCTCCCAAATCAGGACGTTCAACGTGGCGCCCACGTGGACACGTCTGCTTAGCTCAAACTCAATATTCGCGGCCGGACTCTGGGTTCGGCACGACCAATACAACTACTATCCAAGCCCCGATCCCTTTTCTGACCTGGGACCATTGCAGGACGAAACGGTCTCGCAGCTCCGGTTTTTGACGAACGCCGGCGCCCGCGTCAGTTGGTCCTATGTCAAAGGAATTCACAACCTTGATGTCGGCATGACGTACGAGCATACCTTCCTGAGCGAGCATGACAATTTCGGAATCGTGAATCCGGGACTTCTTGCGGGCTGCACAAGCGCCGCGTGCGCGACTCTGGTGCCGTTCGATTTGACCACCGGCGGAACACTGTTCCATTATTTTGGACACGCGGACATCAAAGAGACCGCGTTCTATGTACAGGACAACATCAAGACCGGGCCGTGGGCCTTTAACCTTGGACTGCGTGGAGACATATATTACGGCCTGCAGGCGCATTCCGCGCAGCCGGAGCCCCGCGTCGGCGTGGCCTACAACCTGAAAAAGACGACTTCGGTGTTCCGGGTTTCCTATGCTCGGACGCTGGAAAGCCCGTTCAATGAGAACTTGATCATCTCAGGAACGGGTTGCACAAACTCGGTGGTAGCCGCGATTATGACCGTGGCCCAGGGCTTTGCCTGCACGACGTCACCGCTGACGCCGGGCTACCGCAATGAATTCCACGCCGGCTTAGATCAGGCTTTTGGCAAATATTTTGTCCTTAGCGGCGAGTACATTTGGAAGTACACGCACAATGGGTACGACTTCAACGTGTTCGGCACCAGCCCTATTACGCTTCCGATTGAATGGCACAATTCCAAGATTCCGGGATACGCGGTCCGCGGAAGCATGCCGGATTTTCACGGCCTGTCAGCGTTTATCGTCTTCTCCCATGTCAATGCGCGCTTCTTTCCGCCGACAGTCAGCGGAATCGCGCCGCCGGCGCCTCCGGGAGTGTTTCGCATCGACCATGACGAGAATTTCGGACAGACCACTCACGTGCAATACCAACCGTGGAAGCGCGGGCCATGGCTCGGGTTCAACTGGCGCTATGACAGCGGACTTGTAAGCGGGGCAACACCATGCGAGGCGCAAACGGCAACGTGCTCGCTTTCGACGTCTAGTCTGGATCCCGGGGGACTGGGACTGGCCAACGTTCCAGCCGGTGACATAGCCTTGGTAAATAACGTTAACGGATTGCCGCTAACTGCCGATCAGGAGTTCGAAGCTGGCCTGTCGTGTAACGGCGTGGCCGCGACCCCGACGAAACCCTTGCCTTTTGCCTGCCCCGCGAACGAGCTCACGTCCAACATAGTGAAAATACCAGCGCCAAACACAGAAAACGACGACCACAATCCGCAGCGCATTCAGCCGCGGAACTTGTTTGACGTGGCCGTGGGCCATGACAACCTTTTCCACGGGGACCGCTATAAGTGGAGTCTGCGGTTCACCACCATCAACTTGACAAACAAGACCGCAGCTTACAATTTCTTTTCAACCTTCAGCGGCACACACTACGTAACACCGCGTACCGAGTCCGTGGAGCTGGGATTCCACTTCTAACTTTGGCATCTGCACACAAAGAGTCCCGCGAGGTTTCTCTTTCGAGGCCTCGCGGGTTGTGTCGGATCACATAAGTTAGCTAAAGCGCGTGGAGAACCGGGTCTTGTGGGTGATGAGTGACCTGCGGATCAGATCATCGGCCAGAAAGAGAATCGTGGTTGTCCAAAAGGACCGCATCGCTTAAGGCCGACTAATGGGCAAGCAAGCTCAGACAAAGCGCAGCCAAAAGATCGGGAGTGTTCTTGCACCGCTCTCCCGTACAGTTTGGTCTAAGACCCTCAGCGCTCAGGAATGGCGCAAAGATCTTCTCGTGTTCTGGCTTTTTAGGACCTGCATCAAGCTGCAAACATCTCTCGACCGCCGCTTCCTGAGGTTTGGGATGACGCTCCAAGAAGCGACTGTGCTTCTTCGTTGCATAGAGGCACGAAGAATCACGCCCGGCCAGCTCGCGATAGCCGTCGGGAGAGATAAAGGCAAGATCACTCGTTTTATCGGCCGCCTGGAAGCAAAGGGTTTGATCATGCGCGACGCCCTTGCGCGCGACCGCAGGTTTTCGCCAATTAGGCCCACGAGGAAAGGAAAACAGGTAGCCCGAGCCCTGGCGTCCGTTTTTGACAACATTCGAAAAGAGCTCTTCGTAGGAATACTGAAGAATGATGTCAGTCGGATGGGCAAGATGCTCCCGCAACTTCACAACAACGCGATTCGGATTGGGTGTTGGCAAAAAAGCCGAGCGGTCCGGCGACGAAGGCGCATTGGAGTCCGCTCGATGAACAAGGGCGGGCCGCGTTTGCCAAGGGCGCAGCTCCACGAGGAAATTGTCACCCCATTGCCTAAACGAAACGGCGTCGACTTCGTTTCTGACGAACAAAACGGACATGAACTGACGCGGCCTGTGCAGATGAACAGGGGCGTCCAGAGATCGGTATAGATCACGAGTGATGTCTTAAGGCCTTCTGACATGAGGAAGTCTACTCTTGCAGAGATGCGAACCCTCGCCCAGGGGCGTGGGGGACAATGCATTTCGAAGCGATACATCAGCTCGAGAGTTGCACTGCGGTGGAGGTGCAGACGCGCACATCGGTGGAGTGCAATGCCCTCAAATGTGAGGAGAGGCAGTTGGTGTCCGACGTGTGCGCACAGAAAACGGTTAACGCTCGGAGAAATGCGTGCATTGGCGGCTCATCGTGGGGGTGAATGCCTTTCGGATCAGTATGTGAACAATGAGACGAAGCTGCGGTGGAGATGCGATTCCGGACATGAGTTTCCTTGCAGTCTGCCACCCGTTGTGGTACGTAGATGGTCTACGTACAGGTAAGGAGGATGTCTACGTACCAACGCTATGACTCCAGCCAAGGAAAAGTATCAGAGTCGTACGGAAATCCTCCAGGGCACCTTGGACATGCTCATCCTCCAGGTCCTCCATTGGGGACCGCGCCATGGATATGCGCTCAGCAAGGTCATCCTTACAAACTCGGGTGAAATTCTGAAGGTGGATACGGGTTTCCTCTATCCAGCCCTCCATCGGCTGGAACGCAAAGGCTGGATCGTCCTGAATGGAAAGCTTCGGAACTTGGCCCGCGGTTGAGGATCTATCGCCTGACGAAATCCGGGCGCAAACAGTTAGTCGTGGAACGCTCCCGCTGGGCCCAACTGACGGAAGCCGTTGAAGACATTTTGAATGCGGCAAAGCAGGAGAATGAATCATGAGATTTTCTTTCTGGTGGTGGCGGCGCAATGAAGAACTCAACGAAGAAATTCAGGGTCACTTGGAACTCGCCGCTGGAGAGAACATGGAATCTGGCCTGGCACCGAGGGATGCCCAAACTGCCGCGCGCCAGGAATTCGGAAGTATCGCGCTGGCTGAGGAAGTAACGCGCGACACATGGGGCGGGCGCTGGTTTGTAGACCTCCTGCAAGACGCTCGCTATGGCCTGCGCATGCTTCGCAAGTCCCCCGGCTTCACTGTCGTCGCCATCCTCACCCTCGCTCTCGGCATCGGCGCAAACACCGCCATTTTCAGCGTGGTCAACACGTTGCTGCTGCACTCGCTGCCATTTTATGAGCCAGACCGCCTGGCACTCCTACAGAACTTCTTTCCGCCTCATGACAGCGCGAAGCAGTTTCACGATTGGCAGCAGCAGAGCACGTATCTCGGCGACGCCGCACTTTTTGAAGGCTTGGACGTGAACGTTGAGGGAGCGCGAGGTTCGACCCGGGTGCACCTCTCCGAGACATCCTGGAATTTCTTCACTGTGCTGGGCACCGGGCCAATATTGGGACATGGATTTGCCCCCGGGGACGAGGCGGATGCACCCGGATGGGGCTTGCCGGGACGCAACGCAGTCGCGGTGATCGGTTACGGGCTTTGGCAACAGCTTTTCGGAGGCGACCCAAAGGCTCTGGGCGCAACGATCCGTGTTGATGGAAATACGCTTACGATCATTGGCGTCGCGCCCCCGGGATTCGATTATCCAGCCAAATCCGTCCTGTGGAAGCCGGCAGCATTCAGCCCGGGGAACTACGGATGGATAAGCATAGCGCGGCTGAAATCTCGCGTCTCGTGGGCGCAAGCACGCGCCGCGTTTGCGGTGGAGGTCGAGCAACAGTCATCGGAACCGACGAAGACCCAGAGTTCCGACCAGCGCCCGAGGATAATCTCGCTGCAGGACGGCCTTCTTGGTCCCGTGAAGGATGCCTCATTGATTTTGATGGGCGCGGTGATGTTGGTTATGCTGATTGCGTGCACGAATATTGCGAATCTCTTGACAGCCCGCACCGCCGATCGCGCTGCGGAACTATCTATACGCTCTGCGCTGGGAGCAAGCCGCACCAGGCTGGCACGACAGCTGCTCACCGAATGCCTGCTCTTATCTATTGTAGGCACCCTGGCTGGATTGCTCGTGGCATATTGGACGATTCCGCTCGCGGGGAAGGTCGAGCCGCCTCCGCTGAGTGTACAGTCTTATTCAATCCTGAACGGACACGTCCTGGCTTTCACGCTGGCACTATCGGTAATTACGGCGGTGCTGTTCGGCCTGTTGCCCGCACTGTACATTGGTCAGATACATGCTTTCGGCGCTCGGGGTTCCAGCACAAGCCGCGATTCGCGACTCATTCGCAAAACCCTGATTGTCGGACAAGTGATGCTCACGATGATTCTTCTCTCTGCATCGGTGTTGGTTGGGCGTGCGTTCGTCCATCTGATGGGAATCGACCGCGGCTACGATGTCAAGGGAATCGTCACAGTAAGCGTCTCTCTGGCCAGCACGAATTATCAATTGGACAGACGGCAGCTCCCTTATTTTGAAGAAGTACTGGCCCTCATCCGAAGGCTTCCAGGGGTTCGCGATGCTAGTGCCACGGAATTCCTGCCACTGTACGCCACGGGATTCGTCGGCGGTCCGTTCGGTATCGACGGTCATCCAGCGAAACGCAATTCGATCATGGTGCCGGTATTCTCGGATTATTTTCGGACCATGGGCGGACAGATCCTCTACGGCCGCGAATTCAACGAGGCAGAAGTGCGTTCCGTCGCTAGAGTGGCAGTTGTGAATGAACGATTTGCTGCCGCGTTTGGCGCGCCAGCGGATGTTGTCGGGCGGCAACTCACGGTTGCAGATACATCCCCCTGGAAAATTGTTGGCGTTGTGAAAGGAATGGAATATGAGACCGACCCCACGGTGGTAAATCCTTTTCAGGTGTTCATTCCATCCACGAATCCAGGTATTTTCCCTCCGGCCACTTTCGTGGCCCGCGTAGATGGCCCTGCGGAATATCGCCTTGCTGCGATCAGCGAAACGATCCGATCAGTGGATCCGCAAGTTCCCGTATTCGGCGTAAAGACCATGCAGCAGCGCTTGGATGAGATGTATATCCGCCCGAAGTTCTACCGGATGGCTGTTTGGGCCTTTGCGGGATTCGCATTGTTACTCATCGTGGTCGGCATTTACGGGCTTCTCGCCTGCGCAGTGACTCGCCGTTTCCAAGAGATTGGCATCCGCATGGCCCTGGGCGCGACACAGATCAAAGTCGCACGCATGGTTGTGGGAGAGACGCTCCTCCTAATCTGTGCTGGAATAGCCGGCGGTGTTCCTCTCGCCTTCTGGATCAAGCGTCTTGCCGCTAGTTTGATTGGAGGCCCGACCGGCAGCATCGCGGCGCCACTTACGTTTGGTGCGTTGGCGATCTTCGTGGTTGCGCTGCCCGCCTGCTACAGACCTGTGCGACGGGCGATGAAAGTCGATCCCATGGTTGCGCTGCGGTACGAATAGCCCCTGATTGTCCGCATCGTACTTAATTGCAGTTGCCGGCGCTTTACGTCAATTCCGAGCGAGTGACGGGCAACTAGGAAGCAATCCAAATGTTGCAGACGGCATTCGCAAGACTACCTGCTCGGACGAGATTCGCCCAATTTCTTCGGCTGCCATCTCTAGAAAGCCGCGGAGTTCTTCGTCCAACTCCCCTTCGACCCGTTCCTTTCGGAACAACGATTGCAATCCGACTGATAGGCTTCGCAGCAGTGACACAGCCCTCACTCGTAGCGCAATGCCACCATTGGGTCCACCCGCATCGCGCGCCGCGCCGGGATGTAACACGCCAGGACCGCTACCAGAATCAACATGACTGACACGATGGTGAACGTTAGCGGATCGCTTGCGCCGACTCCATAGAGCAGGAGCGAAAAACTGGAGAGCAGCCTGGTGAGAATTAACGCCGCAACCACGCCGATGGCGAGGCCCACGAGAGCCAGAGCAAGGCCTTGACCCACCACCATCCGAAAAACATGGCGCTTATCCGCACCAAGCGCCATGCGAATCCCAATCTCGTGCACGCGTTGCGTCACCGAATAGGAAATCACGCCGTAAATTCCGATGGACGCCAGTAGCAACGCCAACCCCGCAAACGTTCCCAACACGATCATGGGAAATCGTTGCTCCGACATCGACTCCGAAACAATTTGTTGCATTGTCCGGACGCTATAAACAGGCTGATCGCTGCCCGCTCCGTAGACCGCTGCTTTGATCGCGGGTATAACAGTCACTGGTTCGAGCGGCGTGCGCACCACTATCGTCGTGCCGGGATAGTTCAAAGGCACCCATTGGTCCGGATCTTGGTAGAGCGGAAAATATGCCAGATTCTGAATGTAGGTACTGGAGTCGTCCAGGGCCCACTGTTTTACATGGCCCACCACGCCGACAATCCGGCAAGGGCCCACAGGTGAAAATCCAGCTGATAGCGTCTGATCTAGCGGATTACGGTCTGAAAAATAGTTGTGGGCGAAAACGCTGTCGATGACCATTACGCATGGAGATTTGGTAGTGTCCTCGGAAGTGAAAAATCGGCCCCGAAGTAACGGTATCCCCATCGTTCGGAGATAATCTGGACCCGTAAGGAACATCGCCAGCCGCGGGGCGCCCTGAAGCGAAGCGGGTTTCTGCGAGCCAATCCAGAAGGGCATGGTCCCACCCTGACCGCTCAGCGGAACGGTATCGGTGAAATCCGCCGCTAGCACGCCGGGAATCTGCCGAATACGCTCGATCAACTGCTGATAGGCAATTCGAGTACTCGATGCTGTCTTTGTCAGCGAATGCGAAACTCCCACCTTGAAGGTGATGAGATGCTGCGTGTCGAAGCCGGGATTGACGTCCCATAAGTGGCGAATCGTTTGGAACAATAGGCCCGCGCCCACCAGCAACACCAGGGTTAAGGCCATTTGGACGATCACGAGACCGCTTTGAGCGCGATGATGCGCGCTCGTGGAGCCTCGGCCTCCCTCCTTAAGGGATCCCTGCGGATCAGCGTTCCAACTTTTCAGCGCCGGCGCGAGACCAAAGAGTATCCCAACCGCGATCGACGCGCCCAATGTAAAAAGTAGCACGGGAGCATTCACCCCGATGTTTTCGCTGCGCGGGAAACTTTCCGGCACCGCCGCCAGCAAGGACTTAACTCCGAACACTGCAATCAGGAGCCCCAAAACGGCACCAGCGAGCGAGAGAAGTACGCTTTCCGTAAGCAACTGCCGCACCATTCGCGCGCGACTCGCGCCGAGCGCCGAGCGAACAGCAAATTCCCGCGCGCGCGCGGCCGACCGCGCCAGCAGGAGATTGGCGACGTTCGCGCAGGCAATCAGCAAGACAAACCCCACAGCTCCCAACAACAGCAGAAGCATTGTGCCCGCGTCCCCCACGACCACCTGCTTGAGAGGCTCGATATAAATTCCTAAATCTCGATTGGCATCGCGATAGAGTTGATCCAGGCCATTCTGAATCGTGCTCATCTCCGCCTGGCCCTGGGATAGGGTCACGCCAGGCTGTAAGCGCGCGATGCAGAAGATGCCATCGTGAGCGGCGCGATCGTTGAGGATCAGTGGATCGCTCCGGCCGAGCGGCATAAAAACGTCAGCGTACTGGTGTCCGAGACTAAATCCTGGCGGGAGAACTCCTACCACCCTGTAATCCACTCCATCCAAAGTTACGTATTTGCCGAGCACATCCCGGCTGCCCTCGAATCGATTTTTCCACAAACGATCGCTGATGATAGCGACGGCCGTTCCGCCCTGCCGATCCTCCTCAGACGAAAATTCACGTCCCAGAGGTAACTCCACGCCCAGCGTACCAAAAAACCCCGCGGAGATTTCCTTGCCATTGACGTGTTCGGGCGCGCCAGGAGCTGTGAGATCAACCCCCTGATCCATGCCCGCCGCCATTTGCTGGAATGAGTGGGCACTGTGCTGCCAATCTCGAAAGTTAGGGTATGAAACCCACACTCGTGGAAAGCGCGGATTGCTCTCCCACACCATTACTAGACGATCCGGATGGAAGTACTGCAACGGAGCCAACAGGACGCCCTCAACCACGCTGAACATCGCGGTGTTGGCGCCAATACCGAGGGCGAGTGTGAGGACGGCGACCGCAGCAAACCCAGGGTTCTTGCGCAGCACGCGGACACCGAAGCGTAAATCCTGCCACAACGCCTCAATAAAAGATTCCCAGCCGGAAGAGCGGACCAATTCCTTCGTAACTTCGAGGCTTCCTCGCTCCAAACGCACCTCCCGAATCGCATCCTTGCGACTCATACCCTGCTTAGTCTTTTCTTCGGCCGCCATCTCCAGGAACCCGTTTAGCTCTTCTTCCAGTTCCTGGCTGACCTGTTCCTTTCGGAACAGCGCTCGCACTCCGTCTGAGAGGCTTCGAAGCGGTGACATGGGTCCTCACTCGTACCGCAAGGCCACGATTGGATCGACACGCGTCGCGCGCCGCGCCGGAACGGATGCCGCAAAGAGGGCGCTCGCTGATAGAACCAGGGCTGCCGCGCCGAGTATCGCCGGATCATAGCTCTTCACACCATAAAGTTGGTGAGCGAGCAGGTGGCCTCCCGTCAGTGCGGCCGGTATGCCGATGGCGAGTCCCAGTCCGAGTTGAGCCAGCGCAGCGCGCAACACCAAAACGAGCACACTCCCGCGGTCGGCGCCGAGCGCCATGCGTATCCCGATCTCGTTGGTTCGTTGCGCGACGCCATAAGCGGTTACGCCGTACAGCCCGATGCAGGCCAGGATCAGTGCAAGCGTGCCGAAGAGTTCTGTGAGCCGCGCGATGAGGCGTTCTTGATTAAAATTGCGAGCCACCTGCTCGTCAAAACTCATCATGTTGAGAACGGGGAGATTCGGATCGGCATCGGCAAGCGCCTTGCGGACAGCAGGCTCGAGATTCTCGGGCTTGCCCGCAACTTGCAATTCGATGGCACCGACCCAGCCACGAAAGGACTCTCCGGGCGGGGTTTGGAGTAACGGCAGAAAGAATGTGGCATATGCAGGGCCGCGCGTGTCCTGATATTTGGCGTCCTCGACAATGCCAACGATTTCGTAATCGCCGCTGTGACTCACATCCGTCATTCCGAAGTGCTGGCCGATAGGATCCTCGTTCGGAAAGAATCTGCGCGCGAACGTTTCGTTGATGACAGCAACATTTAGACCGCCGGGCCTGTCGCGTTCCTCGATGACGCGCCCTCGCAGCAAACGCGTGCCGATCGTCTCGAAATAGTGAGGACCAACCCTGTCCCAGGAGGGCGCCGTCCAGCGATAATCCGGTGTTTTTCCCTGAATGTACACGCGTTCGTCCGCGTTGTTACCGCCCAGCGGGCTGTACCAGGACAGGCTTGCGCTCAGGACGCCAGGTACTTGCGGCATCCTCTCCTCAAGCCGCTGATAAAGTCCGACAAGCTTGTCTGGCGTGTAGCCGGACAAGGACGGAGCGACATTCACGATCAGCCGTCCGTCCGTCACAAACCCAAAATGCTGGCCTTCGAGATTGCGAAGGCTTTGCGTGAGCAGACCGGCTGCGATCAACAGCGCAATCGAGAATGCAACTTGTGCTACGACCAGTGATTTCTGCAGTACCGAAGCGCGATCGCCCGTGGAACGGCCTGCTCCGCGCACGGCATCGAGGGGATCGGATTGCGACGCTGTCCATGCGGGTAAAACCCCGAACACCATACCTGTCAACAGCGATAGAAGGATGGAGAAACCGAGCACAGGCAGAGATGGCCGGGCATCAATAGGAACATAGCTGGCCCCGCGAAAGGCAAGGAGCAGGATGGTACGTGTCCCGGCGTAGGCTACATAGAGTCCTGCGGCGCCGCCCATAAGCGCCAGAAGACCGCTCTCGGTGAGCATCTGCCGAATTAGGCGATGTCGTGGCGCTCCCAGGGCCAACCGCACGGCCATCTGCGAACGGTTGGCCGACCCGCGCGCCAGCAACAAGTTAGCGATGTTCGCGCAGGCGATCAGCAGAAGCAATGCAGAGAGTGTCACTAACAAGTGCAGGCCCGTTTCATAGTCTGTCCGCAGTTTCTCGACACCGCCAGCTGCTGGCGTCAAGCGAATGTATTGTCGAGGAATGTCTTTCCTGTCTCGGTCGGGAATAACTTCGCGGTGACTGCTGAGCCACTCTTTTAATTCGACGGTGAGTCGCGCTTGCACGGGTTCCGGCGCAAAGCCGGACTTTAGTCGTCCCACAAGATACAGCCACTCCACGGCAGCGTTAGGGAGGCGCCATTTTTCCGGGTCGGCGGCCAAGGGCAGCCAGAAGTCCGGAGGATCGCTGCGAAGAGTGTCGCCATAGAATCCCGGTGGGGTCACGCCTGCAATCGCGCAAGTAACGCCATTAATGTTTAACGTTGAGCCGATCACAGCTGGATCTAGCCCGAAGCGCTGCTGCCAGGTGTGGTAATTCATCACCGCAACGCGAGGCGCGCTTGCTGAGTCATCGGGCGGCGCGAGGAGTCGGCCAGCGAAGGCGCGGACGCCTAACGTATTGAAGTAATTTGCCGAGACGAACTCCCCCTTATAGGGCTCGGCGGCAGATCCGTTACGGCGAACGCTTAAATCCGATGTCCAGGGCTCAAAAGCAGCGAGCCCGCTAAATTCGGGTGTGTGGTCGCGAAGATTCTCGTACAGCGCATAAGAATAGAGAACAAAACTACCGCCCTCCTGCGTCCCGACCATAACACAACAACTGTTATTGTCACCGAGACGATAAAACTGCCTAGGATTTGCTACCGGCAGCGACCTCAGCATCACCGCATCAATGAGTGTGAAAATCGCCGTGTTTGCACCGATACCTAGCGCAAGCGTGAGCACAACCGCAGCCGTGAAGCCGGGAGATTTGCGCAGCGAGCGTGTGGCGAAACGTAAATCTTGCCAGCAGGTCTCGACAAAGGATTCCCAGGAGCCAGAGCGGACGATTTCCTTGCTGACTTCGAGGCTGCCCCGCTCCAGGCGCACGGCGCGAAGCGCATCCTTGCGGCTCATCCCCTCCTTCATCTTTTCTTCGGCTGCCATCTCCAGGAAGCCGCACAGTTCTTCGTCCAATTCCCCTTCGACCCGTTCCTTTCGGAACAGCGATCGCAATCCGCCCGCGATGCTTCGCAGCAATGACATGGTTCGCTTAGGACGCCTCCAAAATTCTGGCGATCGCCGCCACTTGCCGTCCCCATTCTCTTGTTTCGCTGTTGAGCCTCTTTCGTCCCTGGTCTGTCAGGGCGTAATACTTTGCGCGCCGGCTATTCTCGGTGGCTTTCCATTCGCTGCTGATCAATCCATCTCGTTGCAACCGCTGAAAGGCGACAAACAGCGAACCGGCGTTGAGGCGGAAAACGCCTTTGCTCATCTGTTCGAGCCGAACGGCGATCCCATATCCGTGCATGGGTTCGAGCGCCAGCGTTTTCAGAATGAGCATGTCCAGAGTTCCTTGAACGAGATCACTCGGCCTGTCCGCCATAAATGCGCTCCCTCTGATAATCAAGAGGAAGAATACGCCTCTCATCCTGATTGTCAAGAGAAGTACAGGAGAGCTTTGTTCTTGGCGAATCTCACTCTATCCAGTCGCATTGTTAAGCCTTGGCACATGGCTCAGACGCGAATCAAAGGGAATCGAAGGCTCCGGGAAAAAAAGCCAGTTGAGGTTTTCTGAAAACAGGGCCTCTCATGACATCACTTTCTCCGCTCGACCGCGCACCTTGCTCACGTCCGAGTCGTCTGGCCAGCTGCCGGGCATCTCTTTTTAAGCTTCTTCCGCGATAGGCATTACTCCCGGCGGGACTCGAAGCCGCGATCTCCTACGTGACAGGCAGGCGTTCTAACCAGCTGAACTATCCCCTCGAAAACTGACTAAAAATGCCTTCCCGCTCCTTCCGCAAGCTTGCAGTCTTGCACTGCCTTGCACGTCCTTCGACCTGACAGGGCGGCATTCTCGACATAGCCAAATCGATGCAAGCTGTTCTGCCTTCACCTGAAGGTCTTAACGCCCCCGAGTGTATTGCCATCCGGCCAATCGTGAAGTTGACGGTTGACAAAACGATTTGTTGACGGAGATCCTCGAAAAGGGGAAAAGTGAGAATAGGCGCGTACTACTGGTGATTTGAATGGTGGGCCTGGGTGGACTTGAACCACCGACCTCGCCCTTATCAGGGGCCTTTAACGTGCTATATGCATAGTATTTTCTTCGTGAGGAGAGACGATCCGCTGTAGCACGGGTCTCGCCAGCGAACAATCCTACGCGGTCACTTTATGATAAAGCTGGTAGTGCTCATCGCCGATTGCGTGCGTCCGCGAGCCTCCTCGATCAGACTCAAGCAGGCTCGCAAAGTGGTTGACCTTCGCG
>Ga0210398_10000387_pt1 | contig 51715 bp, 84 predicted proteins | sample IncBWC4OmetaG_FD_161047 | JGI IMG/M metagenome (GOLD analysis project Ga0210398, IMG submission 161047) | Forest soil microbial communities from Barre Woods Harvard Forest LTER site, Petersham, Massachusetts, United States - Inc-BW-C-4-O | ecosystem: Environmental > Terrestrial > Soil >...
TCCAGAACACCGCCATCACGGGGAACCACGTCATCCAATTCCTGCTGGGCGGTGGCGAGAAGGTGGGCGACACGATGCGAGTCGTGCGCACCGTGACCGACGCGAACGGCTTCCACCTGACGTTCGAGGACGACACGGGAGCGACGATCGGTACACTCGCCTCGGCGAACCGCGGCTACTTCGAGGTGCGCTACAACGGCACCCACTGGGTCATGACCGGCGGCGGCGGCGGACTGACCTGAGGTGACGCCCTTCCTCTTACTCGCAGCACTCGTCGGCGCGACCCTCATCGTCGTGCGCGGGACGATCTTCCGGCCGGTCCGCAAGCTCTGGCCCGCGCTCCTGCACTGCAGTCAGTGCACTGGCTTCTGGGTGGGGATCGCCGCGGGCGGGCTTGGGCTTGCGCCCTTCGGGCGCGGCCCGATCGTCGACGCCCTCGTCGTCGGCTGCGCGACGAGCTTCCTCGCGCAGCTGGCCGACGCGGTCTTCATCCAGCTACTCGGCGAGCCGCTCGAGTAGAGATCTGGTACGCTCGAGTTGTCGACCTGAAAGGACCAAGACCATGCGCCGCCGTTTGACGACACTGAAAGCGAAATCGGGGGGTGAACAGAACGGCAACGGGTCTGGACACCCTCGGACGCTCGTCGACCTCGCTGTCTACCGCGAGCACCACAACAACCACAACGTGCACGTCAACAACAGTAGCCTGTCGCCGCACTACGACCCGCAGTACAGCGGGTGGTCGAACGGCTCTCGCTCGCGCATCCACGCCATCTCCCTGCGCAACATCACCCCGATCGGGGACTGAGCGCCTCCACGTTCACAAGCAGAACGATGCGTTGCCGGCGGTAGGGCACCCGCAGTCGGTGCTGTTCTCGACGCAGCACGGCGCGTACCCGTACTCGCACGCCGGGCACTCGGTGACCTGCAATGTCCCCGTGGAGTCGCACACCTGCGTCTGAGCGACGCCCGACACCGTCTTGCACGCGGTCGGCCCGGCTTGGCACATGCCGACGCAGGCGCCTGACGCGCACGTCTGGTCGACGCAGTCGACGGGGGTCTGCCACGCTCCGTCCGGGCCGCACACCTGTGTCTGCGAGCTGTTCGCGCAGCGCACCTGCCCGCCAGTGCACGCGGGGGCAGAGTCGACGTCGCTCGCGTCGCCAGAGGCGACGACGGCCGCGTCGTCGGTGCCGCTCGCGTCTACGTCACCCGCACCCGCGTCGGGCGGTGTCGCGACCGCGCGCGCGGCGTCTCCGTCGTCGCCGACCACGGCTCCCGCGTCCGGGTCAGCGGACGGAGAGTCCACCGAGACGCGCAGCCCCGCGTCGTCGCCCTGCGCGGGGTCGGCTTCGGTGAATGGGGCTCCGCCGCACCCCACCGACAGGACGAGGACGAGCGACGCGATCTTCTCCATGACTCAGATGGTAGCTCACCGTCACCCGTTGTCAATCACTCAGTGGATGGCTGCAGGATCGTTGCGAGTTTCGGCGTGAACGACACCTCCGCGTGCCTCGCCATCTTCGACCCCGATCGTGTCCGCAGCGAATGGGTCGATACTGGGTATTACTCAGGGAATACCGGAGTATGCCGACTACGGCTACCGATTGAAATCGAATGAGCCGAGGGTGAAAGCAAGATAGATTCCACTACGTGGCGCACGCGTAACATGGACCTTGGCGCGAGGGATTTGACATGAACACACTCGTCGTGAAGTGCGTGGCCGGCGCGATCGGCCTCACCTGCGTCATGGTCCTCGCCCTGAGCGGCAAGGTCGACGGACCGACGGCGGCCGGCGTCATCCAGAACATCACCGGCGTCTTTCTAGGAGGCGCCGCCGCGCTCGGGATCGGGCAGGGCGTCGCGAGCGCCATCGCGAAGAACCGGTCCGATACCGAGAAACCGTCGTGAGCCGCGTCATCGGCCGAGGGCGCTATGCGAGCGAGACGTACCCGAGCGCGCCCAGCAATTCGGGCGGCGGCGCGGGCTGGCCGTTCGGGCCGTTCTTCACGCGGACCCCGCCGCCGGTCGCCGCCGACTGGACGCCGCTCAACTTCACCCGACAGGGCAGCCAGGCGACCGCCCCCACTTTCACGGACGTCGGACCGTCAGGCGACGGCGGCGTGCTGATCCTGGCGCCGGCCGGCGTCACGGCCTGGCAGGCGCAGGAGATCTCGATCGAGACGCCGGCCGACCCGTGGACGTTCACGCTGGGGCTCACGGCTGGGTTCTCGTTCGGCGCGACGAACACCGGCGGTCCTTTCACCGGGATCGAGGTGCGCGACCCAGTGAGCGGGCACATCTTCACGACGGGGGCCACCGCGTCGAAGACCGCGAACGGGTTCTTCGCGGGTGGCGCGGAGACCATCCTCAGCAGTCCGACGACACCCATCGCGGACGCTCTCTTCGCCTACATCACGCCGGGCGCGCCGACGCTCCTGCGCGCGGAGTACGACGGGACGAACTTCTCAGTGTCGTACTCCGTCGACGGCGTCTCGTGGCTCTTCAGCGAGCCTCCCACCCCGATCGGCGGCATCTTCGCCAACCTGCCATCAAACGTAGGCTTCGGTGTCTGGCCGAACACGACCGCCGACGTGACGCTCCTCTGCTGGAGCGCGACGCTAACGCAGCCATGAGGCACCAGTGAACCCGATCGTCGAACCCGTCCCCGACGCGCTCCTCTTCGACACGGACGCGCCGTGCACGCTCGCGACGCTCCTCGCGCTCCGCGTCGTGGGGTTCCAGGGCGGCATCCGCACCGTCACCTGCGACGGCGCGCCGGACCCGAGCGACCTCACCGCGCGAGAGGTCGCCGACTTCATGGCGGCCGGCCTCGGTCTGATGGTCTACCAGCGCGTGCGCGACCCTGGGTGGATCCCGTCGGCCGCGCTCGGGACCGCCGACGCTGCGGTCTTCGTCGCCAAGGCGAGCGCCGCCGGCTACCTCGTCGGCGCGAGCGCGTGGGATGATCTCGAGGGGATCGGCGGGAGTGACGTGGCGACCATCGCGTACGCGAACGCGAAGGCGGCCCGGCTCAAAGCGGCGCAACGACCGCCGGGCGAGTACATCGGCGACGACGTGCCGCTCACGGGTGGGCAGCTCTTCACGAGCCTCATCGCCCCCTGCTACTGGCGCAGCCTGTCGGACGTGCCCGACGTCCAGACGCGCGGGTACGCGATGCGGCAGATCGCCGAGGACGTGCTCATCGCGGGCACTCTCGTGGACGTCAACTTCGCGACCGCCGACCGACTCGGCGGCCGACCGTTCTGGATGCGCAACGCGACCTGAGAGGAAAACCACCATGAGCTACCTGATGGGTAAAGGGCGATACACCCGCGAGTCGTACCCGGAGCGCGCGCTGGTCGCGCCCGGCGCGATAGGGGTGATAGTGACCAACGCCGCCGCCGGCAGCACGACGGTGCTCGCCGCCGCGCGCTGGAACGTCGTCACGGTGGCCACGCCGGGCGCGCAGGCGACCGTCGACCTCCCGTCCGGCGGCGGGGTCATGGTCGGCGACCAGGTGACCGTGAGCCTGCTCGGCGCGTCGGTCACGAACCCCGTGCTCGTCACCGCGACGGGCGGGTTCGTGGTGGAGGAGCCGGGCAACCCCGGCAACTTCACCGCGCCTAGCGGGACGACGAGCCTGGCCGGCCAGGGCCAGAACGCGACCTGGATGTACGTCGGGTCGATCGGCGGGAACCCGACCTGGAAGGAGATCGTGTGATGCTGCAGCGACACGTAGCGGTAGTCGGGCTCTGTCTCCTCGCGCTCTTCGGGTGCGACGGCTCCTCGTCCACCCCGGACGCGGGACGCGTCGACGCCGCGCCGACGACGGTCCCGCCGCCCGCACCCGCCCAGACCGTCCCCGAGACGGGGCTCGTGCACGGCGACTTCACGCCCGCGGAGTGGGCGGCGTCGACGGCGCGCCCGACGGTCGCGAGCAAGGACGCGCGGTCGCCCGCTGCGCTGGCCGCCGCCGCGTGCCTCGGCGCGGACAAGAAGTGGCGCTGCGCGATCCCGCAGCCCAAGGCGTCCGCAGCGTCAGCGCCGGTCATCCCGAGCTCGTGGACGGTCCCCAACTGGTACTTCGACCCCGCAAACTCCATCGGCTGCGCCTCCGACACGAACAGCGGCACGGCGGCCACCTGCACGGGCGGGTGCTCGGGGAGCGTATGCACGGGCGGCGTCGGGCCCGTCGCGACGTGGGGCGAGATCGAGGCCCACCGGCTCGGGCAGAGTAACCCCCAGCTCCAGCAGTCGACGACGTTCCACCAGCTGTCCGCGCAGATGCTCAACACGGACTACATCTTCTTCGAGCCGTACCTGCCGAACGGGGCGCAGGCGGTCCTCCTCGGCAGCCTCACGAGCGTCTGTACGATCCCGGTGAGCACGGCGACGGTCACGGCCCAGGTCCGCGGCGGTCCGGGTACGCGCTGGGCTGTCTCCAACATGTGCGTGGGGGCGGCGGCCAAGATGCTGCTCCAAGACACGACCGCGAACACGTGGGCGTTCATCGACTCCATCACGACCGGCACGGCGACGATCAGTCAACCTCTCCCCAACTCCCTCATCACAACCGTAGGTATCCCTTCATTGGCAGAGGGGGTCATGTCGACGGGCGACGCGTTCACGGTGTGGAGCTTGCCGATCTCGAACCTGAAGGTCTGGAGACCCAAGGGTGGTGATGTAGGAAGCGGCGCTCCGTCCGCAGGGTGGATGCAGTTCCTTCAGATCGCGGACTCGTCCGGTTCGGCCGCATCGGAGTTTGCGTCGGTGTCCGACTCCGCCACCAGCGTACTGTCAGCGTGCGCTGTCGCACCACGACTTCAGATGGCTTCCGTCAACGGCCGAGGAAACGCAGCGACAGCTATCGGGTGCGACGTGTCAGGCTCGTTTGCGGTCTTGTCGGGGACCGCCACCGTCTACGGAGGCATCCTGCGCGGAACGATGACGCTCTACGGGACGACGACAGTCGACGGAGATGTCGTTGTGCACGGTGGTATCACCATGGAGGCGGCCCAACATCAATGGTCCGCCGTCTTCAGCGACGGGAGCAACTTGCTCATCCAGACCGGCGCCGTCTATCAGATTACAACCAGCACTGGCGCGACCGCGGCTCTATGGGGATCCATACCCGTTACCGTCGCCCCAGGGTCTGCCTTCGTTAGAAACACCGGAGCGAGCTTCGCTGCCACTTTACTCACCTCGGGCACGTTGAAGCTCGGTGCAGCTACTACGGGCAGCAAGTACAGCGCCGGGGTGTGGACGGACGGTATCACGCTGTCAGCTGCGAACCTCGACACCGACAACGGCCTTCAGGATCCAGCTACGGGTGCTCGTTTCTGCAACGCCAATTGAAGGTTGGTTGACCCATGAACATGACCTTACGCGCCGCCGCCCTCACCCTCCTTGTGCTCGCCGGGTGCCGTGACGCTCCGGCGCAGCCCGAGGCCTCACCGGCACCCACTGAAGTCGCGTCCGCACCCATCGCCGAGCTGGATCCGCCGCCCGCGACGTCGCGAGTGCTCCTCCGCGTGCCGCGGTCCAGCATCGTCATGCCTGCGCCGAAGGACACGCGGACGCAGGCCCAGATCGTCGTGGCGGCCTGCACATCGCCGTCGGGCGAGTGGCGGTGCAGCGGCAAGAAGCCGGCGACGTTCATGGCTTCGGGCGCGTCGACGCCGATCATCCCCGCGAGCTGGACGGTACCGAAATGGATAGTCGATCCGGCGAACGCATCAGGTACCGCGAGCGATTCAAACGATTGCGTCACGACGTCGACCGCTTGCCTGACTTGGCAAGAGATCAACGTTCACCGCTGGGGTTGCCTCGGAAACCCGGTCTTGTGCCCGCGTCTCCAGCAGAACACCACGATCACGTTTACCAGCAGCCAACCTGGTAGCACCGACCCGGTGGCGTTGTACCCGGCGTTGGAGTCCAACGCATGGATAGCGGTTACAGGATCTCTTGGAGCCGCGCAGCAGGTGTGTACCGGAAACTTGTCCGCGGTGACCAACTTCGTCGTTGGCACGAACACACTCACCAAGGTAACCCTCCCCTGCGCGGCGGCCGTCAACGATCTGGTCGTCGACAGCACGAACCCGTCTGGGTTCTGGACGTACGAGGTGAATGGCGCAGCGCCGGCCTACTTCACGTCCACGCCGCTGTCGTCCGCCGCTAGCTATACGCTTGGCACCGCTCTCGGTTTCGGGACTGAGGTCACAATCGGCGCAGACGCCGTGACCGTTTACAGTCCAGTCTCCATCAACTTGGTAGCCTTCTCACCAACGATGCTCGGATCTATCTCAACCGCAGTATCGTCCGTGTCCAACCTACGAATCAGCGGTGGGACATTGAATCGTGACGCTAGTACCGTTGGCGGAACAGGGCAAGGGCTCGTTTATACAAACGTCCAGTCGTCTCGACTCGTTACTGTTGAACGGTACTGGACTAGGACGTTCCAGGTCTGGTTGAACAACGACTTCTCCGGAGCGATGACGAACTACGCGCTTACTCCAGGGTCTGGGATCACTCTTGACACGGAGCCGATCGGGATCATCGGTGGTATCGTCGGTGTCGGATCTGGTGGCTTCAATGTCATCGCCGACTACACATTTTTTGACGGTGATGTGATCTTCGGGAACATGGGCGGTACGGCGTTCCAATACGCACTTTACAGCCCGAGCATGGGTGCGGTCTTCATCGACTCAAACGTAACGGTGAACGCAGACTGGAAAGCAAATCTCACCTTACCTAGAATCCCAGGCTCGGTCAGGTTGTGGGGGACCGGGACTTACAACACCGTAGGCAAGACGATCTATCCGACAGGAGCCGGAGCTGCTGCGGCTGCCTTTGGCGCGGGTGGCGTGACCATCAAAGAGAACAACCTCACCGTTGGGTGTATAGGCAACCCGGCGGCGGCAGGCGGCATCACGGCTTGCAACAGCGCTGTAACTGCATCGAACCTAGATACAGTGCTCGGCACGACCATTCCAAACGGTTGCATATTCAACCCGGGCGGTGGTGGTGCGTATTGCAACTCTGGAGCGGTGGCGCCTTAGTGGAACCCCACACCGGCATCACGACGACGCCCGCCCACCTCGACGCGGCCTGCGGCGCCGCAGGCTTCGGCGGGTCTGCGTACAACTGGAGCGGCGCAGGAGTGGCGACGTTCTGATGGACTTCGGCGGCGGTTCCTGGCACGCGCGACACCGCTACGCGCTCGTCTACTGGCGCGGTGCGCGCGGGCGAGGCAAGCCGCTCTGGCGGTGCGCGCTGACGTACCTCACCCACCTCATCCCCTGAGCTCCAGAACGTTTCTTCCGAAAGGAGAAACTTCCTTCCCTCGGCGACCGGTGGTAGCCGGTAGTAACTGCTCGGATTCGCTAGAGCGTGCGGTTGGCCGCGCTCTTGCGATGGTGCCTCGGGCATGAGCGAGTACGAGTGGGGCGGCGGTCGCTGCCCGTGCTGCCGCAAGAAGGCCGAGACCGTGATCGGACCGTGCGGCAACCGGACCGCGCGCGGCTGGGACAACCTGCTGACCCGCGAGCGAGCGTCCCTGCTCGCCCGGGACGGGAGCTGCCCGTGGTGCGGGCGGCAGACCACGACACCGGCGCGGACGCTGGTCGGACGGTTCGAGCCGTCGCTGCGGGCGTACGCGCGGGAGCTAGGCTGGTGATCCGGCGCGCCTGGCGGGTCTGCCGCGTACGCGCCTGCTGCGCGCGACCGGCGCCGGTGTCCTTCGCGTCGCTCGCGCACGCGCGCGGCGAGGACGTCTCGGATGGCCGCCGAGGTCTGGTGGTGGCTCGAGTGCTGGTCGTGCGGGTACGTCTGCACGTGCGAGGTCTGAGGTGCTGGATCTCCTGACCGAGTACGACGACGACCTGGTCCGCGAGTGGGCCTTGCACGCCGGCCACCCACTCGACGAGTTCGTCCGCATTCTCGAGCGCGCGCTATGGGAAGGTGACGTCGACACGCTCGACGAGGTGGCCCACTGCGGCTGTTGCTGCTGGGAGCACACCTTCGAGTGCTGCCCGGCGCGCGTCTGGAACGGGTGTCGCGGCTGCGGATCGATGACCCGCGCGGAGGAGGAGGAGTGGGCCGCGCACTACGAGCGGTTCCACGGGATGACACGCGAGCAGTTTTTCGGGTAAAACTAGGATGGTCCGATATTGGACCCATTGATTCGAGTCATAGTGAGCCAAATCCACGTTCCGTGTAACCACTGCGGACAGACAGTCATCAGGGACGCGCGAGAGTTTCGCCGGTCTGTCAAGCTTGGGCGACCGATCTACTGTAACCTCAGATGCAACGCGTTGGCGCGGAGAGGGCCAGAAGTACCCAAGGTGTGCCCATGCGGTAAATTCTTTTGGTCATCCGGAAGAAAACGGTCATCAGACCACTGCTCGCGAGGATGTGCTCGCAAGTACGCGAGGTTATCTCCGGAAACGAAGGAGAAACTACACCGCATCGGCGTGATGATGATCCCCAACCTGATAGTGCCTGCTGAAGCCTTGAAGCGTAGGGAGGCCCGTAAGTATGTGGAAGTGGTGATGGTGATTGGCGAAAGGCCACACGAGTTCGAGTACGAGCTGGACGGTGTCGTGTTTGACTTGGCACTATTAGACAGTCGCATACTGGTCGAGTTTGACGGCCCGTACCATCGCAAAAAAGAACAAATTCTTCGCGATGAAAAGAAGAATGGTATCGCTGCGCTGCACGGATTTCGCGTAGAGCGTATAGAAGTACCATCTAACAGCGTCATTCCGGCTGAAACGATAGTTGGTCTGTAAGAGAGCATGCAACGACTGACACCGGACCAGCGCGCCGTCCTCCAGGAGATCGGCGAACCGGGCGAGCCGTGCTCGCACGAGGCGTTCACCTGGGCGCTGGCCCACGGGTACGGCTACTGGGCGCCCGACGAGACGGGCGAGGAGGTGTGGTGGGTAACCGAGTCCGGTCGGCGCGTGCGCGCGTACGACGACGCGGCCGACGACGCGATCCTCTGAGCGCGATCAGGTCCAGTGCCCGCGGGCCCAGACCTTGCCGCGCCGCTTGTGCAGCTCGACGGCGCACAGGTCCATCCCGTCACCCGGGTCGAGCCCTAGACCCTTGTCGACGACCTTCGCCTTCTTGGCGGACGCGACCGGGAGTTCCAGTTCGACGATGCGCCCGGTGGAGAAGAAGAAGCGCACCTCGTTGCCGCGCAGCCACTCGACCATCCAGATGATGGGGTGGTGACGGTGCCGCTTCACCGGACCCTTAGCGACGCGCTCGGGCATCAGTCGACCCCGTTTGGCGTGTCGACCGGGACGAGGAGCGCGACGGGCTTGCCCGACTTCGTCAGCACGAAGCGCTTCCCCTCGCGCGCCACCGCGCGCAGGTACTCGCCCGGCTGTGACCGGAAGAGCGTGAGCGTCAGCGGTTTGACGCTTTGTCTGGAACGTGACATCTGGCGCAACGTACCGCGCGATCGTGCGATCCGCAAGTGGACCTCCACCCACTGCGGGGCTAGGATAGCGGCCATGCGGCTCGACGAGACCCGGACTCCGCGATCCCGCGGTCTCGCGAGCCTCGCAGAGGCGGAGCGTTTCTTCATGGGCGAGTCCAGGGTCCAGCGAGCGGCCGTCGACCTCGCGGCGGCGCTCGACGAAGCCGGGATCCCGTACGCCATCGCCGGCGCGATGGCGGTGCTGCTGCACGGGCACCAGCGGACGACCTCGGACGTCGACGTCCTCCTGACCGAGGACGGCCTCAAGCGGTTCAAGGAGCGCTGGCTCGGTCGCGGCTGGGTGGAGCGCTACCCTGGTTCCAAGAACATGCGCGACGTGCGCAACGGCGTGAAGATCGACGTCCTGCTCACCGGCGCCTACCCGGGTGACGGCTTGCCGAAGCCGGTGCGGTTTCCTGACCCCGAGGACGCGTCGATCGCGATCGGCGACCTGCAGACCGTAGACCTGACCCACCTCATCGAGCTGAAGTTGGCGAGCGGCATGACGGCGCCCGACCGGCCGCGCGACTTCGACGACGTCATCCAACTCGTGCGGGTCAACGGGCTCGCGGAGGACTTCTCGATCAACCTGAACCAGTGGGTCCGGCCGAAGTTCTCGGAGCTCTGGCAGTACGCGCAGCGACCGACCGACGACTACTGAGGCGCCGTCAGTCGTCACCCTTCTTCGCCCGCGGCGTGCCCGGGTTGGTGGGCTTCTCCTCGTCGTCGCCGTCGAGCGGCACGCTTCGCGCGATCTCCCCGGCGCGGTCGAGCGGGATCTGCCAGCGCGCCTCAAAGATGACGCGGACCGAGCCGCACTTCCTGCACCAGAGGAAACGCGTCGCCGCGCCCGTCGTCCCGGAACCGGCGGCGGTGGTCGGCGCGTCCGCCGGGCCCATGAACCGGTGCCAGTAGGGGACCCCGCACACGCACGTGTCAGCGAGGGGTACGTCCGACACGGTGGCCTCCCGTGGCAGACTCTACCCGCTCGCGCCCGCCGCCACCACGTGTCCGGCCACGGTGACGCACCGACGTCGGGTAGAAGTCAAGACCGTTCTGCACCAGAGCGAATGGGGTCTTGAGCGTCCGGGTAATCCGCGAGTAGAACGTGGGCATGAAAACAGCCCTCAGCTTCCTGGTCCTGGTGACGGCGCTGCTCGCGCTGCGCGACTCGAGCGCGCAGACCCAACCTGCCGGCGTCGAAGCCGCGCTGGCGTCGCCGGACCGCCACGATGCGTCAAAGCCGGACGACTCCACGATCCCGACGGACCTCCCCACCTCGCTCACGACCGACGACGTGCTCGCGATGATGCGGCGGCTCCCGAGCCGCGAGCTCGGCAAAGACCACTACCGCTGGGACCGGGTCGGGCAGGCCAACCGCATAGCCTCGGCCATCGCGCGGACCGCGACGACCCGCGACGAGGCGGGCGACCTCGTCGTCTACAGCGTCTTCGAGAGCAACCTCCGCCTCTCCGCGGTGGGAGATAGTGGGAAGAGTCACGGCCCGTGGCAGCTCTCGGCGCGGTACGCGACGCCGGAGGTCGCCCGGATCCCGGAGAAGGCCGCTCCCATCTGGCTCGCGGCCGCCGCGCAAGCGCGCCGGGACTGCGCGAAGCTGCCCGAGGACGAGCAGCTCGCTGAGGTCGCGAGCGGGTCGTGCAAGTACGGCAGGCAGCTAGCCAGGCGCCGGGCCGCGCTCCGGCGGATCGCGCTGAAGGACCCGAGCGCCTTCGTGTCCGGGAGCGACGCCCACGAGGTGACCGGAATCGAGTAGTTAGCCGCCTGATCGCGGCTCCGTGGTACGCTCTCCTGCGTGGGCCACCTCATCGGTCGCGGTCGACACGCGCGGGAGACGTACCCGACGCAACCGCTCGGCGTCTCGCCGTTCAACGTGGCGTCGTCCTTCGTGTGGCGACAGAACGCAAAGGCGAGCCGAAACGTGTTCGGGGACTTCCCCGACCTCTACGCGGCCACCAGTACGCTCGATCCCGCGGCGATCAAGTGGGTCGCGATCGACTCGACCGCGGCGCCCTGCAGCATCCCGAGCGGGGGTCCGTGGGATCTCGACCAGTTCAAGTTCTACAACAGCATCCCGTCGAACGCGAACGAGACGATCCTCGCCGAACCGGGCGCCATCATCACATTCCGCGAGCTCGAGCTCCACGACGGCATCTTCTTCTCGTCGGTGGCGACGTCGTCACCCATCGTCGTCGCTTCGGGGCAGCTCTCGGCGCTGCGCATGTACAACGGGCAGGCCCAGGCCCAGGTCGGCGCCGCACCTTTCGTCCACGTCGAGAGCGGCGGCCAGTTTGGCCTGCACATGTTCGAGGCCAACACCATCGTGACGGGAGCGCCGTTCATCCAGTCCGACGTCGGGGCCGACGTCGACATTCTCATGTTCGACCGTGCGTCGGTCCAGGCGTCAACCCTGTCCGGTGCCGGACCCGTGGCGGTCACGAGCTACTCCCCTGCAGCGGTCTTCAGTGCGACGCAGCCTGGATTCACCGGAGCGTTGACCTGGACCTGGGACCCGATCGTCAGCATCGTCCAGGGTCATGCGAACACCGGCACCGGGACGGGGACGGTCACCGCTAGCACTACGAGCATCCAGAGGCAGAAGAGCGGCATCGTCAGCATCCAGGCCAACGTGCTGGGCGTCGCGAGCGCTCCCTGCAACCTGACCGTGACCATCTCGCGTGACGCGGGAGTCATCATCGCGCAACCGCCGCAGGCTCTCGCTGCAGGCGCCCTGCGTGTCGCCATCCCGATCATGGCCGTCGACATACTGCCCGACAACGGGCCGCACACCTACACGATCACGGCGAGCGTCGACGGTGGTGCGACCTTCACCGTGGGTACGAACGGGGCCAACATCGTGGCCATCGAGCAGTAAGAGACGTTCAACGTGACCACTTTGCGGATGCGCGACCATTGCAATAGAATCCACCCATGAGTCGCGTCATCGGTCGGGGTAGGTACGCGACGGAGGTCTACCCGTCCACACCCCAGACCGGCAGCTTCAACCCGACGCCGTTCCTGAATCAGACCGCGTGGTTTGTGAACTACGACACCGGGAACAACGCGAACGACGGCAAGACCCCGGAGACGGCCGTCGCCCAGGTTGGTGAGGTCCGCAGGCGCTGGGACGGCGGGCTCCTCGGCGTCCGGCCGACGCTGCCAGCGATCGACATCACGGTCACGGTGGCGGGCGACGCGCCGGACTTCACCGACCCCCTCTCGGCGCTCTGGGACCTCGACGCGCAGCCGGGGTGCTCGCTCGTCATCGACTGCACGACGACCGTCAAGCGATCGGGCACCATCGCGACAGTCCCCAACGCGTTCGCGCGGACGCCCACCGGCCAGCAGACCGTCACCGACGCGGGCGTCGTCTCGTGGACGCCCGACGTCGACCAGCTGCTCGTCGACACGACGAGCGGCGCGGCGAGCTGGGTCGTCACCGGTGGATCGCCGGGGACGATCGCGGCGTCGAGGGCGGTGTCGACGACCGCGCCCGCGTTCGCGATCACGACGGCGGAGGACGGCCTCGGTGCCGCCGCGGTGGGGGCGAGCGACGCGTACGAGATCCTGACCTTGCCCGAGGTCTACTTCGGAGCGAACGGGACGTTCGCGCTCGGGCGGGGCACGAGCAACGGCTCCGGCGTCGCGACGGTGCTCGTGCGCAGGGGCCACGGCGTCTCGCAGGGATCCGCCGACACGCTCACCGTCAACGGATCGCTCGGTTACCTCGACGACACGGCGGGCGCGCTCGTCATGTTCGTCGAGTGCATCACGGACCAGGCGCGTCAGACCAACGGCGGCGTCATCTTCGCGAACTGCGCAGCGCCCGCCTTCTCGGGAACGCCCGCCGCCGACAAGTTCAGCGGCGACGTCGGCTCGGCGTCTGGGGCGATCTGCGGGTACGCGCGCCGCGGGGTCTTTCTCGGCGGCGGAGGGGCGTTCCTCGATCAGGACTTCCAGGTCTTGGGCGCGTTCACCGTCGACGTCGGGGAGGACTTCGCGCTCCCGTCGGGATCGAGCTTCATCGGAAACTTCGGACGCTTCCTCGACGGCGGGGCGTCTACACCAATCGGGTTCGCCTTCGGCGCCGACGCCACGAACTTCGGGGCGTACTTCGACGGGGAAGGTGTCTGCTACGGCACGACGAGCGGCGGCGCGCTCTTCAAGCTGGCAGGCTTGGGAGCAGGCTCGGGGGCGGGCGGGAACATCCACATCGTCGGGACCGCGTCGTCCACCTTCGTCTTCGACGGTGGGACAGCGGCGTTCTTCCAGATCGCCAACCAGGACAACGCCTTCGCGTTCAACCCAGCGACCGGGCTCTTCGTGGGCCCCACCGCGATCACGCTCGCGCACCTCGACGCCGCCGTCGGCGCGGGCACCGGGTTCGGCGGGAACGCCTACTGGTTCCCGACCGACTCGAAGATCACGGTCGTCGCGGCCTAGCCCGCGACCGGCAGATCGTCGTCCACGGTCTCCTCCCCCGAGGCTTGGGGCGGGTCGCCAGTAGGCGCGCGCTTGGGCTGCTCAATCGCGCGGAGGTCGGCCTGACAAGCCGCGCAGTATTGGCCGAGGACCTCGCGCAGGCGGTGGCAGCGCTTGCAGATGGTTCGCGTCTTCATTGGGTGAGCCCCGCGGCGCACGCGCCGTTCTGGGCCAGGTGGTAGGCGTAGCCGGCGAGCCCCGTCCCGACGGCGCCGCCGAGCACATAAAAGCTCCAGTCCATCAGCGAGTCGGACCACGAGTCGCCCTCGCCCCACGGAGCGACGTCGAAGACGAACTCCTTGAAGGTCGCGGCGGCGACCCCGACGCCGAGCGTGACGAGCGTCGGCGTCCAGCCCGCGCACCGGGCGATCGAGAAGAGCGCGGCGACGACGATGAGCGCGACGCCGCCCAGGAAGTGGCCCACTTGGGCCAAATACTGCGGGTTCGACATCCACGCGAAGCTGACCTTGCCGCTCATGGTTTCCGAAGCCTACCTCACCGAGCGCCACCCGCCACCGTCGTCCCGGCGACACGCAGCGCGTAGAGGCGCGCGATGGTCGCCACCGGCAAGCCCTCTCGCAGGGCTGCCGCGTCGAGCAGCTTCTTCTCGGCCGGCGTCAGGTGCAGTGCGACGACGACCGACTGCTTGGTCGCACGAGGTTTTCGCGGGCGCGCCATCAGTTACTCCCCCTCCGCCGTCTCCAGCTGTCGAGACTGCGCGCGGCGTGCGGCATCGCCGGCGACAGGATCCGGACGCCGGTTCGCCGAAGCGCGAGCGCGTACGGGTTGCGGCGCCACCGATAGGTGGCGAGTGTAGTCGCCTCTGTGGCGCGTTTGCCGCCGCGCAGGTTCTCTTCGTACGCGCGGCGTTCGGCGCGGGTCGCACGCCGGGCGCTGATGATTCGGATGATCTCCCCGTCGACCTCGACGTAGACCGTCAGGAGGAGGCGCTGCTGCTCGGAGTAGGCAATGAGCTCTTCGCGCGACGGATCGAGCCGGTCCACACCATCCAGACCGTTCGGGTCGAGGAAAGACGTCGCCGCTTCGAGGAAGGTGACGCCGTGCTTCTTGAAGTTCTCCGACGCCTTGTCGGGATCCCACGTGAACGCCCAGTCGACGAGCCGGAGCCGAGGCATGTTTTCAATCATAGTCAAAACACACTCGATCGCAACCCCCTTCACGGCGTCTCGGTGGTCCACGGCTCGCCCGCCGGCACCCCGACGACGCGCGGCGTGTGGTGCCAAAGGCTCGGCTCGCGCGACCCATCGGGTCGCTTGTCGCCCACGACGTCGATCGACGGCGCGACCTGCCAGGTGGTCGCGTCGACGCGCGCGAGCCCCCACGTGCGCCGGCCGCTCGGCCCGACCTCCAGGTACGGGCCGTGCGGGTTGACCGGAACCGCCACGTAGAACGGCTCGCCGCCGTCCTGCCTGCGGACCCACGCCCAGAGCATCCACCACACGCGCGCGCGATCGTCGTGCGCGCCGCGCACCGTGCACTCGCCCAGCTCAAGCTCGCCGACGTGGCGCACGACGCGGTAGGTGAGGTCCACGCGGAGAGATCTTGCTTTCGCTCTCGAGCTCGGGCAACCTTGATCTCGACAAGATGAGGTGACGGCACGAGCGCGCGCGACCGCGCCGCTGCAGTCTGACGAGAGGGTCTCGCGACCATGCGCCCATGCCGAAGAACCGATCCGATGACGAGGACGTGATGGAAAACGAGACCGCCATCCCCGAGCCGCCGAACGGTACCCCGACAGAGGTCTCGCGCGCCGCTTGGCGGGTCGCGTGGAGCGCCAGCAACGCGGCGGCCGGGTACCACGCGTCGATCATCAACCACCTCGTCGCGCACGAGAAGACCATCAAGAACACCATCACAGCCGAGCTGCAGCAGATGCGGGCGGAGCTCGGGCGCGACTTCAGGAACTTCAGGCTGACGCTGGTCGAGTCGCTGCGGGCCGTCGGCATCCGCATCGACCTCTCGCCGTCCGGCGAGCACGCGCAGGTCAAGCTCGGCGACGTCGAGCCTGGCCGCGAGCGCGTCGCTTCCAGCCACGACCTGGAGGAGGGACTCGCCGAGGTGAGCGAGCGCATCGAGGACCAGCTCGACGAGCGGTTCCGCGACCTGGGTCGGCTGAAGGGTGCGGATCCGATCCCGAGCGACCGCGTGCGCGGGATGCTCGCCCAAGAGCGCGCGGCGATCGAGGCCCACTTCGAGGCCGAGCAGCGGATCATGCGCCTCGAGCTCGAGAAAAGGGCGATAGAGGTGGCGAGCGCGGGGGAACTCCGGCGGGTCCAGGACCAGCGCGCGGAGCTGGCCGAGGCCAACACGCGCTGGCTGCGCGTCGCGTTCATGATCGCCGGCGGCGTCGTCACCGTGCTCGCCGCGCTGCTCATCTGGGCGCTCACGAAGCAAGTCCCCCCGGCCGGTTGAAAAACGGCGCCGACTTGCGCCGTGTCGGCGGCCGTGAGAGGATGGCTTCGACAAGAAGGGAGCTACTGGATGGCTACGCGTAAACGCGTCGTCGAGGTCGCGCGCAAACGATCCACGCCGGAGGTGCGGTCCATCCGCGTGCTCGTGCTGCCCGACGACGACCCTGACACGTCGTACTTCGACAGCGGCGACCCGGACTACAGGGACCAGGACGAGGCTCGCCGCGAGCAGTACGAGCGCGGCGACTTCACGCTCGTGGGCGTGCGCGCGGAGGCGGAGGTCGTGATCGAGGGCGTCACCCAGACGCTCAAGAGCGGGGGGCTCTGGGGCGTTGAGAGCGACTCGGGCGACGAGTACATCGACGGGGTGGCGGCCGAGGAGTACGCAGACCTCCGCAAGATCCTGACGTCGATCGGAGTGCCGACGTCTCAACTGCCGACAGAGTCCGACCCGAAGTGGGTCGAGTGGAGGGTATGATGGCTGGAGCGAGCGCGAAGGGGATCCGATCGTACGGGCCGGGGAAGTTCTACACACTGCTCGACAGCTTCGCCTACGAGCTGGCGCTCGACGGCGGCGTCGACGAGGAGGCCAGCTACGGCGAGGGTAGCGGCTGGTACGGGCTCGTGTGGCTCGACAAGAGCGCGCGCGAGCAGGTCGGCGAGATCGCCGAGAAGGAGGAGGAGCCGCTCACCGAGGAGGAGCAGGATCTCCTCGACGAGAGCGCTGCCGTCATCTTCTTCGAGCGGTCCGACGGCATCGTCGAGGCCGACTGGTTCGACGAGAAGAAGGACGCCGAGAAGCAGTGGGCCGAGATCGAGGTCGACACGGCAGAGGAAGAGGAGGAGGAAGAGGAAGAGGAGGAAGAGGAGGACGAGAACGAGGAAGAGGAGACAGAAGAATGACTCGCCGCCGCACCGTACGCGCCTCCGACTCCGTCGACTTCGACGACGAAGAGTCGGTGCTCGCCGAGATGTCCCGGGAGCTCGACATCGAGCCCGACGAGCTCCGGATCAAGGAGAGCCACCTCGGCGGTTTCGGCGCCGGCACCGTCTACGAGGTCACGATCCGCGGCTCGAAGAACGGCAAGGAGTGGAACGTGGTCGCCGACGAGGACCAGGAGCGCGAGCTCGCGCTGGCCGTGGTCAAGCAGGACCTCGAAGAGAGCCCCGAGAACTTCAACCAGGACTTCATCGAGCGCCACGTCGACATGGACCGGCTAAGGCGCGACCTCGAGAGCGACCTGCAGAGTCAGAACGAGGAGACCCTGCGCGACATGCGCGACAGCGAGTTCTGGCGCGAGTGGGAGCGCGAGGGGTTCGACGCGCCCGAGGAGGACGATGACGGCGACGTGCCGTCACCCGACGAGGACCAGATCGCCGAGCTCGCCGAGCGACAGACCGAAGAGCAGCTCAAGGACCCGATGAGCTACCTCGAAGACATCTACGGCCGCGAAGACGCTGTCAAGAAGGCGATCGAGATCGCCGGCATCGACATCGACGCCGCCGCCGAGGACGCGGTAGACACCGACGGCGCAGCGCACTTCCTGTCGTCGTACGACAGCAACTCGTACACGACCAAGGGCGGGCTCGTGTACTGGAGGCAGAGTTGAGATGAAGATCGACCCGGCACTGCCGCTCGCCAATGACGCCAGCGTGGTCGTCGACCCGTACCCGCTGGCCGACTCGGTGAACTTCCAGGCGCGCGCCGGTGAGGTCCCGCTCCGAGTTGTCGAGGTGTGGCTCGGTCGGCAGCTGAACGCAGACGTGAAGCTGCTACACGATCGCGGCGACAGGTTCACGGCCTGGGTCAACGGCGCTCAGGAACGCGACACCGTCGAGATCAAGGTGCACGCGCGAAAGACGCGCTCAACAGGAGCGAGGTCGGTGATGGCTTCACGACGCAAGCAGCAGAACCTTCCCGGCATCGAGCCGGGCGCCACGCCAGTCGAGGTCACCATCCCGACGATGGAGTGGCAGCAGATCGGTGGGGACATGGACCCCAGTGCGCACGGCGGCACCATCGCGATGGCCGACGGGGATCACGTCGAGCTGCTCAAGATCCAGCCGGTCCGCGAGTACGTCGGCGACGGGGATGCGGCCGAGGTCGGCTTCCCGTTCTGGACGAAGGAGGCGTGGTTCGACCTCGACGACCTCGACCCGAAGAACGACGACGTCAGAAGTGCGCTCCAGAGCGCCGGCTTCGACGACGACGGCGACCAGCGGATCTGGTTCGAGGACGAGGCGACGCCGGAGCAGCGCGCGCTCGTCATCGCGGAAGCCCTGCTCAACTACGGTCGCGGTGACGAGGGGCCCAGCGGGTGGTCCACGGACATGCCCAACCACGCGGTGAAGTGGTCGAACGGGAGGGTGTCGACCATCCCCGAAAAACTCGCGGACGAGGACGAGGCGTTCAGGGACGACGTGCTCGGCTACGGCGACATCAGGACGGCGATCGAGGAGACCGTCGAGCGGATGGCCGACCAGAACGAGGCGATGGCGTGGAGCACGCCGGGAGACGCGATGGCCTCCGACGTGGAGGCGGAGGGATTCGACCCTGACACCATCGTCAGCATCGCGGAGTTCGGTGACGCAGTGGCCGTCAACGGCGACCTGACCGACGACACCATCCACACTGTCGAGGGGAACCTGGAGCGCGACGGCTACGAGTTGACGCGTTACGGCGGACGCATCCCATCGAGCGAGGCGGAGGTGTCCGCCGAGCACGTCGTGCGCGCGGTCTCCAAGGAGCTGGATCGCACCGAGGAGGATGTCGAGGCCGCCGCCAAGTCGCTCGACTGGTGGCAGGAAGAGATCCCGTGGTCCACGTCCGGCGATGGATCGGTGTGGGCGAAGCGCGCGGCCGCCGGGGTCGAGGAGTCGCGCCAGCGGCGCCGCGTGGCACGGAGCTCTGGACGGGAGGCGAACGCCGGGTTCGCCGTCGGCGTATACGACCAGCGCCTGGTCGAGGAGAACGCGCACGAACGGTTCAACGAGGACCCCGAGTTCAAGAAAAAGGCGATCAAGGAAGGCCTCCTGGAGATCCGGTCCGGCGACATCACGCAGGCCGGGTGGCAGCAACTGAACGCTGACATCCGCCAGATCGAGAGCAACGCGCTGACGTGGTTGCACAAGAAGTTCGTCAACGCCCGCAACGAAGGGCACGACGACACCGACCTCGTAGGAACCTTCTGGTTCGACCCCACCGACCCCGACCAGGCTTACCTCGTTGACTTGGCCGCCGACTCCGGCCGGCAAGAGCGGATCGACATGCAGGACGCGAGCTTCGGCGACCTGTCCGACACGGTATGGGAGGGCGTGAGCGACTTCGGCGCGTCGGTGCTCGGCGGAGGGATCACGTTCTTCGACGTGGAGCCCGAGGACATGGAAGTGGTCGAGCAGACGCTCGAACGTGAACGAAAGCGAAGGAAGTGATGCCCAGCAAGCCCCGCAAACCGATCGCCGACATGATCGAGGAGCTCAAGTCCTGGCTCCCGAACTACGACCACGGCCCGACCGACTACCCCACGCTGCTCTGGCGCATCCTCGCCAGCCTCCCCGGCGGAGAGCAGGCGGAGGACATGGGCTACGAGACGTTCCAGCTCGGGTGGCAGGAGGCCGAACAGCTTGGGAACGTGCTCGCCGCCATCCAGGACAAGCGCGACGTCGAGGACCTCGTCGCGGGACTACTCGCTGACGGGGAGGAGGGAGAGGTCGACGAGGCGCGCCGACGCAACCATCCGCCGTACGGCGACAAGCGGGACTACCCGAAGATCGACATCTACGTCGACGGTCAGTACGTCGCCACGACGACGTGGGCGCGCACGGTCAAGCAGGCCATCGAGCAGTACGTCGCCAGGAACAAAGTGAGCGCGGACAGGGTGACCGCCCACTTCCAGGAGTCCCGTCACTCGACCCGCGAGGCAAAGAACCCGTTCTCGCGCCCGGGTCGCAATGGACTGGCCGCGCGCCGGCCGCCGCGGGGACGCTGATGCCCCGCAAGCTAGACGCGTTCACGCTCGCGTACATCGAGGCGATGCTCTGGTCCTCCACGGACAACGCCGACGAGCAGGGCGGCGAGCCGCTCGACAAGAACTACTCAGCCGACGACATCGCGCCCGAGACGATGGAGCTCATCGTCGAGGACTGCGCCGACTTCCAGGAGCGCTACGCCGACCTGCTGTCCGACAGTGGGATCGACGACGATCGTGCCGGACATTGCTTCTGGTTGAGTCGCGAAGGTCACGGAAGTGGATTCTTTGACGAGGACAGCATCGACGAGGAGTTCCAGGATCCGCTGCAGGAGTCCGCCCAGTCGTACGGTTCGTTCGACCTGCAGGTCGACGACGGCGTCATCTACGGACCGCCGGCGGAGTGGTACCGCGAGCACCGCAAACCGAAGCCCGTCGCCAGCGAGGCGCGTCGTGCGCGCCACGTCGTCCGCGACTTCGGCACGCTCCCCGAGCTCGTCGAGCACGCGGGGCAGCAGGACGGGGCCACGCACGTCGTAGTCCTCGGCAAGAAGGCGTCGCTCTTCTATCCGACGGGCCGGTACTGGCCGAGCGGCGAGCCGCAGTACGAGGCCGGAAAGGTGTGGCACCAGGGAGGCTACTGGCACTCCGTCGCACCGTCCGCGCGCAGCCCGCTCACCGGCGGGCTGCCTGGTGGTGCCGAGCCGATCGAGGCGTACCTCACGAAGACGGGTCAACGAGCGGTCGAGGCGAAGCGCCGCCGCCGCGCGGAGATGACGCCGGAGAGCGCCCTCGAGCTCGCCGGCGAGCTCGCGCAGCAGCTAGGCGGCTCCGAGCCGCGGGTCGTCCCCGGCGGCTACCGCTGGACCGACAAGAACGAGTCGGCGCAGTTCACGACCTACAGCCCCGAGTACGGGCAGAAGGTGGTCGTCGTCGTCTCCGTGTTCACGGACGGGTCGACAGCGATCTTGATCTTCTCCGACGAACACCTGTCGAGCACCGCCCAGTACGAGAACATCTCGAGCTTCACGTATAAGACCGCCGACGTCACGGAGATGGTCAAGGACGTCAGGTGGGTCTGGGAGACTGTCGACGGGTACGCGGCGAGCTGGCAGGAGGGTGAAGGTGGCGAAGTGGATGAGGCGCGCCAACAGAACTTGTACGTGTGGCAGATCTCGCTCCAGGTGACATCTCCAGAACGACCGAACCTCCGCCACGAGATCCAGTACCGCGTGCAGGCGCTCTCTGGTGATAGGGAAGGGGCCGTCGCTAAGGCGAAAGCGATTGCGGAGCGTGACGGGCACACGGTCATCGGTGTGACCGGGGCTGCCAGAGGCTACCGCGTCCGCACCGAGACACACGAAACGCGCTCGCTCCGCGAGACCTGGGTCCCCCCGAACCTCGCCCGTGACGGCATCACGCCCACCATGCTCGAGGTGCTCATCGGAGGCGTCGGCGGCCTCGCGAGGATCCGACCGGGGAAATCGGTCGTCTACGACCGGGCGTACGCGGAGCTCCGCGACGGCGGCTACGTCGTGCTCATGCGCGCGACGCCAGGAACATCACCCGGTGGCGACTACTACGCGCTCACCGACAAGGGCGCCGACCTCGTGCGGCGCTACCGACTCGAGATCCGCAAGGCGGGCGCGAGCTGGGGGAGTAAGGTGAGCGAGTCGTCAAAATCGATCCAGGTCTCTTATACCCGTGGCGACAGAGCTATTACTGCTGGGTGGTACTGGGAATACGACCGAGAGATCGGTGGTCCGTTCGAAAGCGAAGGTGCCGCCAGAGATGCCGGTGAGGATTGGTTGCGTTCGAGGCGTGAGCGTCCTGCTCTGCCTGGACGATCTGGGCGTCATCCAAAAACATGAACGCCAACGAGTTCGTCGCGTTCCTCTCGTCGCTGGCGCCCGCCTTCCGGCAGACGAGCGTCAGATTCCAGCCGAGCCTCGGCGGTGAGCGCGGTGGCGGCAGCGTGTATGTGAACTTCGTCAACCTCCCGCCCGACGTCGGGAGCTCGGGTGGCGGCGCCGAGGCCGAGAACAACCGCGCGTCGTTCTGGGTCCGCGGCTTCGCGCACGACCCGACCGTCCCCGCCGCGACGGTCAAGGTCGAGCAGGCCGCCAGCGTGTTCCACCGCCCGTGGCTCGGCGCGCCAGGCGTCCCGTTCCGCGCGAAGAGCGGGTCGCCCGAGGTCGTGGCACGTTATCTAGCCGCGTACCTGGCGAGGGTCGTCGATGCGGTGCCCCCGCGCTTCACGCACTCAGCGCAGGAAGCGCGACGTCGGGCCCCGCACGTTCCCGGCGCAGGATCAGGACTCGAGTGGCACCGCCAACGAGACAGTTTCGTCGGTCTGGTCGACGGGGCGGGTCGTTTCCTGATCGACCCGTCCGCCGACGGCGACTGGATCCTATGGTCCGTCGACCCGAAGACAGGCCTGCAGACCAAGAAGATTGGTCGCTACCCAACAGCCGCAGACGCGAAAGACGCGGCTCGTACCAGAGACTCTCTCAAAGAGGAGACACCGATGCCCCGCAAGACCCCGAAGTCCCGCCGCGAGCCCTCCCCGAAGCAGGAAGGGGAGCAGATCATCGAGGCCGCCGACAAGGCCGGCGCCGACTACGCCAACGAGCAGGTCGGGGGCGACCACTTCCGCGACTGGGTCAGCGAACAGGTCGCCGAGGCCGAGCGGATGCGCGCCTCCGACCCGGACAGCGTCTTCCCGTCCGACACGCCGGACGGCGCGAAGCGGGCCGCCCGGAACATGCTCCAGCAGCTCGAGTGGGACACCAAGCGGCAGATGGACCAGCGCGAGATCCTCGAGCTCAGCGGGGCGACCGGCGTGTTTGGTCTGGGCAGTGAGGACTGGGTGCGCGACACGTACGGCATCACCGTCAAGGACGTGACCGACGCGTTCTTCGCGGCCTTCGACGCGGAGCTAGAGAAGCCCGCGGTGCGGCAGTGGCTGACCGACCTGATCCTCGAGATCAATGAGGACGTGCGCGGGGTGCGCAAGAGCGAGCTCGTGCGCGACGGGGACTCACCAGAGAAGAGCGTTCTCTGGCGCGACATCAAGCCCGGATCCAGCGTCGAGCGGGTCGGTCGCTCCTACTTCGTGACGCTGCCGGACGGCAGTCGAGCGAGCGTGTACTGGTCCGACCGCGACGCGCTCGTCGCGTCGTACGCGCTGGACAGCATGGCGAAAGCGAGTCGACGCGGGCAGAAGTTGCCGCTGCCGCGACCGCGCGCCGCCGAGCCACGCAGCGCCCGATCGGTCGTCCGCGACTACGTCCCCGTCGACTCCCGCGGCCGCCCGCTCTCCCCGCCGACCAAGGACTACGAGAAGGCGAAGCGGCAGGCTGACAAGGCCGGCGGCGTCGTCAAGTTCAAAGTCGGTCGCCAGTCGGCCGCACACGAGGCCCACCGCGTCCGCGACTACGTCCCCGTCGACACCCGCGGACGTCCCCTGTCGCCCCCGACCAAGGACTACGGCGAGGCGAAGAAGAAGGCGGATCGCGCGGGCGGCGTCGTCAAGTTCTCGGCGGCGCGCGGCGCGCGCGAGCGCTTGAGACCGAGGATCCCGAGTCGAGGGAGGGGTGGTCGATGAGGGCCCTACTCGTCATCGCCGCGCTCTCGGCGGTCAGCTGCTCGCGCGGCCTCCCCGACGCGGACGTCCACAACATCGAGAACGCCGCGCACTCGAGCGCGATGGCGTACAAGTACCTCGACGCGGACAGCAACGCCGCCATCCTCGTCTGCGCCACCCAGGCGTCCTTGCAGGCCGTCATCCGCGACCAGAAGCTCGAGCCGTTCGACTCCGGGACGCCGTGCCAGTGACGGATCGCGCCGCCGTCGCCGCCCAGGTGCTGGACGCGTTCCCAGGCATCCCCGTCGTCCAGCTCGAGCGCATGCTGTCCGGCGCGATGCCGGACGACGAGATCGCGGTCGTCGTCAAGTCGTGGTCCGACGCCAAGGTAGTGCCTGGACCCGACGCGTGGACGGTCTTCCTAAACATCTTGAGGGCCAGCGCCGACGTCGCGAACCTCGTCATCCCCATCGAGGGGGCCGTGCAGGGGATCATCAACATCGGGCACGGCTAAGCGCGCTTACGGTCGCCACGGTGCGCGTCCGGCTAGCGAACGGATGACGAACTCCTCGACGAGGCCCCCCATGAAGCACCCGCGCTTCGTGGCCTGCTGCTTCAACCAGGTCTTGGGCATCAGACACGTACTGTGGACGTAATGATGTTCTTCGGTCGTGGTGCCGGCTCGCCGATCTCACCCAAGTAACCCAACAACGTATGGAGGGCGTCCACGAAGTCCCGCTCCGCGTGCGCCTGCGTTCGACCGAGACCGAACACGCCGGATACGGATGGGCTCATCGCTGACCAGATCCCGTCTTCCTTCCAAGAGATGACCGTGTACACCATGGCTAGCCTCGCAGGTCGAGAGTCTGCACGAGCCAGGCGATAAGCGTGTCTGTCCGCTGCCCACTCTCTGCCCGTGACTGCAGTTCGATCATCGCTCGCAGCCGATGCTCCACCGAAGCGACGCAACTGCCTCCGTTGGCCTCCAGGAACGTGGAAAGCGCGGCCCACCCGCTCCGTTTGTTGCCGTCCATGAAGACGTGCCCCTGAACGATGTAGACGGCATAGGCGGCGGCCAACTCCGGCACCGACTCGTAGTACGAGTTGTGGACAGCCTGCACGGCTGCCTCGACGCCCTCGTATTGGCGGCCGCGGTGGCCGCCGCCCTCCTCGCCGCCCCACTTCTCCAGCAGCGCCTCGTGCATGCGGACCACGTAGTCCGCGGACAGGAAGATCATCGCCGGCGCGCTCGGGTGGGTTCCTTCGCCGTACGCCCCGCGTCGTAGTCCGCAAGCCCCTGGAACACGGGGGCCTCGCGTCGCAGCACGGCAGCGAAGGCGCGCTGAAATACCTGCTCGCTCATCATAGCGTCAGTCGGTTCGATGACGAGCTGACGACCCACGAGCGACAACCGGACAGGCGTGCCGCTCTCTACACCCATCGCTTCCACGATGTCCCTAGGGATGAGGATACCGAGGCTGTTGCCGACCTTGGTGATGTGCCGCTCGATGGTCATGGCCAACATTGTACGCGCGTAAAACTTGACGGCAAGCCCCTTCATCCACTCGTGCAGCACTCGCACGAGCAGTCCCCGTTGACGAACGCGTAGCACCCCTCGTCCGCGCGCCCGCAGTGCCGCTTGCTCGCCCGCGGCGGCGCGGTGCTGGACGGTCTCGGGATCGGGGGCGGCCGGAGCTTCGGGCCAGACAGCATCGCGTCGAGCGCCCGCGACTCGGTCGTGGGCGTCCCCTTCGGGACGAGCCCACGGCTGACGAGGTTCGCGTAGGTCGGGGCGACCCGCTCGCGGACCGCCGTCGCCCAGTCGCGCTGCGCGTCGGTGAGCTGCTGGAAGCGCTCGCCGCGCAGGCCCGCGGTGAGGTCGAACCGCATGCTCGCGAACTTCTCGACCTCGACGTCGGTCAGCTCGTCGGCGTGCTTGTTGAGGAGCTCGTTCAGGAGCTCCAGGTCGGCGTCTCGCTGGGTCAAAGCCACGTCTCCACGATAGCTGGGTCCTCGCCGGGTTGCCTCGGTACTCGGTGGAGCCCTCGTGGCACCTCCTCGCGCACCGCCTCCAGCGTGTCGGCGAACGCGAAGTCGTCCGTCGGGTCGGCGACGCCCCACGGGCGCACGACCCACCGGCGCACGATGAAGTGGCCAGGGTAGTCCCTCGGGTGGTCGTACACGACGAACAGCTCAACGTCGTTCACTCGCTTCATGGCCTGTCCCGGAAGATGTAGCCGAGAGTCTTGTGGGCCACGTACGCGGAGAACCCCGACAGGGCGCCCACCAGCGCGAGCATCGCGAGCCCGCTCAACGGCGGTCCGAGCACCTGGTCCAGCCACGCCGCGAACCTCATCGCCCCCTCGCCATCCACGACCGCGGCACACCGAGCGTCGCGAGCACCTGGTCGAGCGCAGCGCTGCGCGCGCGCTTCTCGCCGCGCTCCCGCTCGCCGAGCCGCATCGCGACGTAGAACGCGCCGAGCTGGCACTGCGACAGGTCGCCGACGTGCGATAGCCAGAACGCGTCATCGACCTCTCCGTCCATGAGCCGGTTGAGGTTGGGTCCGAAGACCTTTGGATCCATCATCTGATATCTCCATCGAGCTGGAATCGTGCGCACTCCACGTTCGTGGCCGCGTACTGCGCCAGGCGCTCGCGGAAGTCCGACAGATAGATGTTCATGGTTCCCTATCGGCCTCGTACGTGCTCGTGTCGACGTCCCCGTCCGCGTTCGGCGACCGCTCCAGCTTCAGCGTGGTCGGCACGCTCCAGACGACCCCGCACCTGTGGCACCGAATACTGAACATGCCGGTGGCCCCGCAGACGTGCGCGTACGCCCCGCACTCGCAGTGGAAGTCGCCGCAGACGTGCGTGCCCTGCCACTGGATGGAGATGTCGGTCACGACTCGTCTCCAATCGCCGCGTTGTGCGGGGCGGAAAGCAACGGGGTACTCGCGCCCAGCGCGAAGCGCCGCAGCTGGTTGCGGAAGTCGACCCGCCCGATAAGCGCCTCGACCCTCGCGTGCAGCTCGTCGATCGCGCGCTTGAGCGAGCAGAGGCCGCGCCACGTCTCCTCGTCGTACGGGAGCTCCACGACGCCGCTCCTGTTCGAGTAGTTTTCCGGTCGGTCGAGCGTCTTCGCCCGCCTCTCGCGGTCGTAGTCGTTGGGCTCGCCCGCCTCGAAGTCGACCGCGTGCTCGCGCTCGAGGTACCCCTCGCGCTCGATCGGACCGTCATCTCTACCGCCCCTACCTTTCCGACCTTCCCGCTCCCGTTCGCGTGCGATGCGCTCTACCACCTCGGCGCGGTCGGGTCGCGGCGACAGCTCGCAGCGGCGGAACTCGAGATGCACCGACGCGCCCTCGACGATCTTGGTTCGGATCGAGTGGTCGTGGTCGTCGTACTTCTCGTGGAGCGTGACGAGGATGACCGGCCTCCAGTCCAGCGGCTCTGCCTCCTCGTAGACCTGATCGAGCAGGCGACACACCTCGGTGAAAGTTGATGCGTGCTCGCGACTGCGCGTGCCGGGCGCCTCGAAGAAGAAGGTGTGTTCGCGGAAGTCGTAGAACACCTCGACGTCGACGCCGCCCGAGCGCACCTTGTCGACCGCGATCGGCTTGCGGTCCCGCATCAGAGGCCCACCCTCTCTTCGCCGTCGAGGTACTCGATCATCGCCCGCACGATCTGCTCGGCGATCTCTGGGTCTCTATCTTCGGTCGCCAGATACGCCACACCGACCGCGCATAGCTCCATGCGCGCGACGCGCTGAAGGTCGCGGTCTTCCATCTTGGTCACCTCGTCACTCATCGGATCTGTCTCCATTGTTGCGGTTGAACAGCTTCACCCGATCGACGATCGTCCGCGGGATCGGAGCGGACCGAGTGTGCCGAGGCGGTAGCGTCACCGACGGCTCCGGCAGGAACGTGGGTGGCGGCGGGAAGGGCAGGTCGGGGAAGTGCCCGGCGACGGCCCCGGTGAACCCATTCTGCTCGGCGAACCGCTCGCACTCTGCGACGTTTCGTCCCATCGTCGGCTCGGCGCGCGCGCGGCCGCCCGCCGCGCGTGTGTTGTCTTCGTCAGTCATGTATGCATCCTCGCTCGCGTCTGGATGAGGGCGGCCTCGTTCCCCTTCCAAAACGGCCTTATCCACGTCTTTCGACGCAGCGTGTGCTGCGGTCCGCAGGCCTGCATGCGGTAGTGTCCGCGGACCATCCACTGCACCGTCGGCGCGCCGCGGTGCTGCCGCCCTGTCTTCTCAGAGCTCCGCGTGCCGCGCTCGATGTACTCCTTGACCGCGTCGCGGCAGTCGATCTCGATCGGCGCGCCGACGGTCACGATGCGGTGCTCGGGCGCCGCCTCGCGCCCCTTACCCTTCGAGCGCGCCTCCACCTTGCGGATCTTGTGCGTGCCGGCGTCCTGCAGGTTGAGCAGGAGCCCCGCCACCAGGCGCTTGGCCATGATGAGGCACCGCCGGGTGACGGCGTCCTCGTGGAGGTCGGTGCCGTCGCTGACGAGCAAGTCAGCCAGCGTCGGGGCCTCGTCGGTGACGCACCCCGCGAGGCCCACCCGCAGGTTCAGGTTGGGGCCGCCCGTCGTCAGCAGGATCATCCTGGCACCGAACGAGTAGGTCGCGACCAGGACGCGCGAGAACTCGAGCTCCCCCGCGATGAGCATCCCGTTCGGCACGATCACGAGGAACGCGTCCCACTGCTCCTCGATGCCCGCCAGAACCTCGCGCTGGACGTCCGAGCACATGAGCGCGGCCGCGAACGTGTGGCTCGTCATCAGCCGCTGGAAGGCGTGCACCGCCCACTTCGCGGAGAAGAGGACGATGTCGTCGGGATACGGGGAGCCCACGTTCAACCGCCCGATCGCGTCGCGCAGCCCCTCGTCGGTCATCCCGTCCGCGTAGGACGCCTCCCAGACGATCCGACCGCGTCGCATGAGGTCGTGATCGGAGTAGGCGGTGGGCTGGTTTGGCGTGTCCGTGGCCTGGAGGAAATCGCCAACGACGTCCAGCGCGGCCGACCGTCGCGCGTCCTCGGCGGTGAGTCGGGTCGCCTCGTGGACCAACGCTTCATGGGCGATCCGCTCCGCCGCGCCGCTTGGTGTCGTGCCCCAGCGGTCCGCGACCCTGCGTAGCTGGCGCGCGTCCTCGCCGTCGAGCGTGACGGTGACGTCACGGTTCACCGGCAGCGCCGCGTACTCGCGGTCCAGGCGCTCCTTGAACGCCCGGATCATATGCTCGCGCATCTCCGGGCGGACCCTCTCGAGCTGATCGTCGAGCACCGTGTCCTGGATGGTGAGGCCGCTCTGCACGGCATCCTCGCCGCGCGCGTCGTGGATCGTGGCCACGCGCTCGACGACGGCCCGGACGAACGCGTCGTTGAACGTCGCGTCGGTGGTGTCGTGCCAGCCGAGCCGGACCCAGCGCCCGCGCATCTCGACCCACTTCGGGTCCCCGAGCAGCGTACCGGTGAAGTCGTCGTGCGCGAGCGCCTCGCTGGCCGCCTCGACGAACGCCGCGCCGTGGAGGTCGCGCAGGCTGCCAGGCAACGTCCCGTACAGCCGGATCGCCGTGTGGTCGATGGATGTCAGGAGCAGCGCGAAGTCGGTCTTGCCGACGCTCCGGCGCGCGGTCTCCTGGAGGAGCTCTTCCCGAGTAGCTGCAGGAACAGCTCGTCGTCCCGGTAAGCGACCGACGCCTGCCTGTCGTCGGCGTCGACCAGGTGCGCCAGCGCCTGGACGTACGCCTCGATCCCATCCACCACCGACGCCCGCACCGACTCGTGGGTAGACCGTGCCACGGCGTCGCCCTGCGCCTCGGCGGCGATGGCAGCCTGCAGCTCCGCCAGGCTCGCCTCGGCGGAGAACAGGCGCCCGCGCGCGACGCGCGCCTGCTCGGCGAGGACCCCGAGCTTCTTGCGCAGCTGGCGGCGGGTGTTCCGGTCTCTCACGGCTCCCCCTTCGGGCAGACGTGCACCTCCAGCTCGCCGGGACCGCGCAGCGCGTCGAGCACCTCGGCGAACCGCACGGCCGACATGATGGCCATGGCGGCCTCCTTGCGGGAGACCGCGTCCATGAACGCGCCGCTCGCGAGCCTGCTGGACACGGCGCGCAGGTCGTCCAGGTGCCTGCGCTCCACGCAGTAGAGCGTGACGGTCTCGTCGCTCACGACGGCGCCTCCACTTCGACCTTCACGCTCCAGCCTCCTTGGCCCACCACGATCTGCCGCTTCACCAGCGGCTGCAGGTCGCCCGTGACCGCGTACCGCGGGCTGCAGGCGGCGCACAAGAAGACGAGGATCTGTCCCTCGTCGGTCCGCACCTCGAGCATCATCACCGTGGTGGCGTCCTTGGTGATGTGCTCGCAGAGCCCCACACGCGTGCCGCTCGCGACCCTCACGACACCACCTCGGACCAGATCCAGTGCGTGACCTGGGCGCTCGGGCCAGTCGCCCCGAACACGCGCGCGGGCTGGCGGCCGGCGCGCTCACTCTCCGGGACCCCGATCTCGGACACCAGCTCGCCCAGCCGCGCGCGTCCGTCCCCGACGTCGTTCCCGCCGCGCCAGCTCGCCGACAGGTGCCACCGCCCCCGGTCGACCGCGCGCGTGGTGGCGTGATCGGTCGCGTCCGGCCTCTTGCCAGTCAGCTGCTCGACGACGTCCTCGGCGACGCGCAGCGTCCCCTCGTCGAAGGCGTCCACGTAGGGACCGAACGAGAGCAGGACCTTCCAGCCGGACCAGTACCGCTGCGCCAGCCCCGACTGGCGAGCCTCCCGCCGCAGGGTGCGCGCGATCTCGGCTGCGGTCTTCTCGAGACTCACGACGTCACCCCAATCCCGTCGTCTCCGGGCAGGTAGTCCGGATAGCGCTCGTTCGTGCAGGCGACCACGTCACTACAGTCGTCGGCGCCCTTGACTGCGCTGACGTGGTCGACGCGCACGGAGCGCATGTTGGCCCCGCACCGCGCGCACGTGCCGTGATCCATCATGACTCACTCTCCCCATCTCCATCGTCGTCGTCTACGACAGGCGCCCGCCTGCGCTCAGGCTCCATGTACTGGTATTTCTGGTCCGCCTCGAGCGCCGACTCGATGTAGAAGTCTCGGTGCGAGACGCAGCCCACGGTGCGCGTCCCGCGCCACCCGTCAGCGTCAACCACCTTCTCGCGCAGCTCGATCGCGCCCGCCTCGTCGATGCCGGTGATGGTGAACTCGCCGCGCTCGAGGTGCGTGACGCGCCAGAGCGAGCCCTTCGCGTACTCCCTACCGCCCTTGGTCGTGATGGCGGATCGCAGCCGGACAGCCTGCCCGAGGAAGCCACGGAGCACCTTGCGGTGCGCGTAGTCGGACTGACCGACCGACCGTGACCTCGGCGCAGGCTTCGGCAGATCGGCGAGCGGCGGGACCGTCTCGTACTTGCCGGCCTTGAACTTCTCGGCCGCGAGGAGGAACGGCGCCCACTTCAGGTACTCCTCGCGCGTGCGAGGGTCGGCAAAGAAGATCTTGTAGTCGCCGGGCTGGTAGGCGTCGACGTTGAGCACCCGGCTGGCCTTGCAACCGTACTTGCGAGCAACCGGCGGACCGTCGGTTCGCGCGCGCTCCTTGGTCCACCGGTAGTGCACGTGCCCGGAGCCGTCGACGCGTGCGACGCGCGCGAACCGTCCGGGACCCGGATCGCCGGGCGGTTGCCACTTCTCCGGTCGGTAGTCCACGTTCACCCAGGCCCGGTCACGGTCGCGCCGGTCGGTCTCCTTTCGGGCCTCGTAGCGCAGCCAAGCCTCCTGCTGACCGACGGTGACGCTACCGACCGTGATGCTGGCGTTGAGCCGCGCACGGTACGCCTCGAAGTCCGGCTTGTCGCCGGCCACGAGCACTCGGTCGGAGTCGCTGTGCAGCACGATCGCCTGCTCGAACCCATTCGCGTCAAAGAGCCGCCACGGCGGGTGCGGGTGCAGGGCCGGCGAGCGGTCGAGTAGCCCCTGGAGCACGAACACGATCCGGTTGTGCCGCTCCATCTCGCCGCGGAGGTGCTTCGCGATGTCGTCGTACTGGACGCTCTCGCGCGTGAACGGCTCGTAGTTCGGGGAGCTGTCGAAGCTGTCGACGTCCAGACGCACCCACTCGCGGTCCTTCTTCGGCTTCTTCTTCTCCTCCGCGACGCAGCGCTCGTATTCCGCCCGCTTCGCCTCCTCCTCTGCGACCTTCGCCTGGTAGGCGGCCTCGGTGATGATCTTCTTGTCGGACCACTTGAGGTTCGCGTAGAGGCGACCCTCTCCGGCCGACAGCGCGGGGTGGTCGATGTCGGGAAACAGCTTCGGGCCGAAGTCGATCTCGGTGCTCAGTCTGTAGACCCGATCGCCGTTTCGGATGTAGAGGAACGTCAGCTTGTCGAGTCGCTTTTCCTCCAACATCCAGATGAATGAGCGAAAACCAGTGACCTCACGCGCCTTCTCGTGGTGGCGGACCTGGAAGGCCACGACGGTGCGCGGGAACGGGAAGATGCGATCGAGGTTGTCCCTGCGGCAGAGCCAGCGCTCGAACTTGCGTAGGGTCCGGAAGTCCATCCCGCCCGCGTCGAAGTTCGCGAGGCACTCCTCGTCCATGTAGAGGCGTCGCTGGAAGAGGTGCACCGGCTCGGTGAGCGCAGCTGGCTCGCCGTCCTTGACCTGCTCGACCTCCTCGCAGAGCCCCGCGTAGAGCTCGACCGAGAAGATGCGGTCCTCGACTCGCTCGATGGCGGGCTCGAGCGCCGCCGCCTCGGCCCGCATCGGCACGAGTCCGGCCGACAGCCACTTCGCGTACTCCGCGCTCTTCTCCTTGATCTGCTCGAAGAGCGCCGGCAGCGTCTCCTCCTTGGCCCTGACCAGGGCGGTCTTGTACTCGGCAGCCGGCGCCGCGGTCCCGAGCGCCAGCGCCGTCGCGTGCGCCTCGGCGCCGCTGCCGAACGCGAGGCTGGGCGCGACGCCGAGTTTCGTCGTCAGGAGCTTGACCTCCTCCATCAGGCCGTCGAGCTCGCGCCGGCAGCGCTCGGCGTTGCCGCGAAGGAGCCGCTCTGGCTCCGCGACGAACTCGCACCGCTCCCAGAACTCGTCGTGGACGCGCTCCGTGTTGCCGCTTGTAGGGTCCTCCAGCTTGACGTAGTTCGAGCCCAGCCGGACGACGCACCCGAGCCACCGCTTAGCCGAGAGCGCGCCGGTCTCACTGTCCCGGCCGCGGACGTAGTACCAGCGCCCAACTGCCGGGGTGTCGGGGTGTTCTTCACAGATCTCCTCGGTGCGCGGCTCGGGCGGTGGTCGCTCGACCGGGACGATGTGCTCGGCCGCGCTCACCGGTTCACCGCGTCGACGACGAGCCGCAGGCACTCGAGCACCACCGCGTCCTCGCGATCCCCACCGTCCCCGTCGGTACCGTGCTCGGCGACGTAGTCGGCGATCCTGCCGACCTGCTTGGGGGTGAGCTCGAGCATCAGCGTCTCGACCGCGGACACGAACCGCCGCATCGCGGCACGATCGGCGGAGGTGAGTGGGTTGCGGCTCATCGCTTCTTGTTCTCCGCGTTGAGTTTGGCCAGCCCCTCGTGGATGGCCAACCGGAGGAGGTCCGCGCGCGTCAGCCGCAGTCCGGGTCGCGACATCCGGTCCGCGATGTCGTCCGCGAGCTTCAGTACCGACTCGCCGAGTCGGATCGCGGTCTGAACCTGCTGCTCTTGCTTGTCCGTCATGAGGTACCTTCCAGTGTATATCGTCGCATACCGTTGTCAATCACCACGTCTTCGACTTCCTTGGCTTCACCCTAGCGACAGCGACCGCGAGACTGTTCACGGTCCGCAAGCACGACACGCAAAGTCGAACAACATCACTCGTGCGCCCGGTCGCGGCAGCAAACACCCAACACGCGCGCTCGTTGTTGATCTTCTTCTGCGTCGCGTTGCGCCCGTCGCAGCGCTGGCACGGTACACTGTACTCGCCTGGTTCGCGGTCCGGACGTTCAACCATGGGACATCTCCCGGCGCTGGACGCGCCGCAGAAGCTCCTCGGCGTCCTTCAAGTTCGGACAGCGCATCTCCCAGTCGGAGGCTGCACGTTCTTTTTCCGTCGAATGGCGACCTAGTTCAACGAGACCGGGGAGGCACTCGAGAAAATCGTCGAGAGGTGCCCATTCGTCGATCTGTAAGACCATGCGGTCGCCGTCATAGACCTCGAGCCATCGGCCGAGGCTGACTCTGAAGTCCCAATCGACCTCGTAGCTCAATGCCTTGAGGTAGGCGACGAGTTCACCCTCTGCGGGCGCAGCAATCTGCATGACGCTCATGCGCGTCTCTACCCTAGGCAGATCCACGGGACACCTCCCGGCGCTGGAACTCACCGCACGGTTCGATCAGGCGATTGCCGGCGACGAACGGGCCACCATGCACGCCCTCAGCCACCCCGCATCGTGCGCAGCACAACTCTGGCGCGCGCGCCACTCCGATCACACCCGACTCCATTTTGGAGTTCAGATCGGACAGGCACTCGCGGCAGAACCCGAACCCGAAGATCGGTCGCGCGCACCCGTCGACGAGACACTCCCCGCGTCGAATGGCCTCGCGGCGCTCCGACTTAGGTTTCAGCTTCACAGTGCCACCCCGGGCAGTTCAGGCTGCGAGTCGTCGTCCTTGTCCCAGACGCTCCCCTGGTGGTCCTTGTCGTCGTCGGGGACCGCGACCACCGTCACCCCGCGCTTCGCCTCCTTCTCGACGCGCTCGGGCGTCGCGTCGGACTGCTTGAGGATCAACTCGACGGCGCGCGGGACGAACGCGCAGAAGATGCCTGGAGTCGGCTTGGGCGTCTGAAACTCGTCGCACGCCACACGAACCACGCTGTTGACGGACAACGACGCAGGCCCGCTGCCCTTGAAGGCGTAGTCGTGGTGGCCTTTGTGCATGATGGAACCCATCTCACACCGCGTGCAGATGGTCGGATCCTTCGGCGGCACAGCGTCGAGGTGCGCCAGCAGCACCCATGTCTCACCGAGCACTAGGCCCTTCGGCAGCGCCGACAGGCGCCGACTGACACCAAGCTCGCGCGACTCCCTGAGGTAACCCTCCGGCGTGTAGTGCTTGCGGCCGATCCAGAGCATCAGGTGCGGGCCGAAGTCGTCGCGGTTGCGGCAGACCGGGCACGGAGCCTCGTCACAACACGAACGATCTTCTCCTATACTTGTAGCTACTTCTCGAATTTGCTTTTCCCAAAATGGCACGAGAGATGCGAGCCGATTCGTGTCGCCGATCGGATCGTGCACCGGGAAGAAGTCCGGCTGCAGCCACTGCGGCCCGCGCGTGAACTTGATCCCCCCACCGCAAGTCCGGCAGCGCTCGAGGTGGAACGGCATCCGGTCGCACGGAGCGGAGAGGCCGCCGCCCACTAAATATAAACCGCCAACCTTTCTCCAGCCGCAACCTCTTTTTGCTTCAACCGCCATCGTCGTACTCCCTCTCCAAGATCCCGATCGGCTCACCCGACTCGATCACGACCGGTCTGCGCAGCACGCGCCACCCGTCGCGCGTGTACCCCGGCGTCAGCCCCATCGCCCGCAGCCGGCGAGCGGCAGACCGACCCTTCTTACCGCCGGGGTAGTATCGCGCGCGGACGTGGAGCGTCCTCTCGCTGGCGCCGGACATCACCGCCACCCCCATCATGTCGGACAGCACCTGGTTCGCCGTCTCGTGATCGAAGCAGACGGCGATGACATTCCGGTCCGCGTCGCGCACCTCGAACATCCACGGACGCGGGTACGGCCAGCCGCACGCCTCCGCGACCTCCGGCTCGCACCCGCGGACCGTGCCAATCACCCGGATCGTGCCGCCTTTGAACATCACCCTCTGCATCACTTCCCCCTCTTCCGCATCCGGTCGCGGAAGCTCTTGAACTGCGTGAACTCGTCCGACCCCCCGTCGAGACCCAGCACCGCCGGGACGATCAGCAGGGCCACGGCGAGGATGGGTAGCCAGGCTAGGTGACTCATCCCCGCGCTCCGTCAGGAGCTCGCACCTTGCCGCTCCGGTGGTCGTTGCAGGCCGCGTACGCCTCCCGCGCCCGCTCGATCATCCGGTCGAGCACCGCGTCGACGGTGCCAGCGCGGTGCACGCGCGTGGCCTTGAAGATCGGGACCACCCGCGCCGGCCAGTGGAACTTGCTGTCGGCGAAGATGGCCACAACCCGGATCGCGTCCGACCCACACTCTCGGACCTCGGCGGCGCCGCGATGGATCGACGAGTAAACCTTCACGGTGTACCGCGCATCGCGATCGTGCGAGCGCTCGTAGACCTCCTCCCCGGAGGGGGAGGGGATGAGGTGAAACCCCGCCGCCGCCAACCGTTCTCGGATGGCGGAAGCGGGTACGGCGACGAAGCGGGCGCTCACGCGCCCTCCGCGCCGTCGCTCTTGGACTTCTTCGCGAAGCCGCCGACCAGGACGAGCGTGTGCTTCGCGCGTGTCTGAGCGACGTATAGGCAGTTGGCCTCTTCCATCGAGATACTCGGCCGGTAGGTGTCGATGAGCAGCCAGACCCGATCGCGCTCCAGACCCTTCGCCTTGTGGGTGGTCGAGAGCATGATGCAGGCGCCGTCACTCTTGTCGGAGAACAGCTCCTCGATCCTGGCGAGGACGTCCGCGACGCGGACGGCGCCGTCGCTGAGCGCGATGAGGCACGCCGCACGATCCTCGACCGCCTGCGTGTCGCGCTTCTTGGCGGCGAGCCTCGCGATCTCCTTCTTCGCCCACTCCTCGACGTGGGCACGGAACGCGGGGATGTCCGCTGCCTTGCTCTTCTTGACGAACGAGGCGAGGGTCTTGCCCACGTCGCGCCCCTGGATGTTGGCTCGTCGGCCGTTCTTTAGGAAGAACATGCAGAGCCCGATCAGCGGGGCGTTCGTGCGGCTCAGGATGAAGTCGCCCGGCTGCGCCTCCCTCTCCATCTGCTCGCGCGATGCTGGGAGAACGGTACCATCGGGGGCGTCCGGTGACGCCTGTATGCTTGGGACGAGCTCCTGGGCCTTACGGATAACCGCCTTCGAGCAGCGGTAGCAGATCGACAGCGGTAGCTCGGTCGCGCCGAGACCTTCCTTGACGTTCTCGAACGCGCGCTCGTCAGCGCCACGGAACTGGTAGATCGCCTGCCGGGGGTCACCGCACGCAAGGATACGGCCGTCAGACTTGACCGATCGCAGAGTCAGTTCAATCTGCGCTGCGTTTAGATCTTGGCAGTTGTGAACGAGAATCCCGTTCGCGTAGAAGCAGTGCAAGTCCTCGACCGTCAGATCGTAGACGTGGAAGCTCGGGATGGTCACCGGCTCCACTGACTCCACGACAGCATCGATCGGGCAGTTGGTCATTGCGAGGATGCGTTCTGCCTCCTCCTTCGCGTTCTGAACGGCTCGCCGGTTCGGTACCCGTATGACCGTCCACCCGAGCGACTCCAGGAGTCTGTCCTTCTTCTCGTCATGAGCCCTTCGCAGGCCGTGCGAGTGCCCATCTACTTCGATCGCGATCTTGCATCCCGGCTTCGCGATGTCGACCTTGTACGCGGTCGGATAGCCATACCCACGCGATTTCTTCGTCGGGATCGCGTACTGCCAGACCCAACCCTCCCCCAATGCGTCCATGAGCGCCTGCTCTGGCACCGTTGGGCCCTTGCCGTTGCCGCCTCGCACACCATTGAACACGGTAGGTGCCACACCGCCCATCATCCCGGCCTTGTTCTTCCTCCGGATCTCTTCGGCTAGCGTGGCGCGTCCACGTTTCGTGATCTTGCCGACCTGGGACTTCTCCGCAGAAGTCTCTACCTGGAGAACCATCCCAGGCTTCACATCTCCGGCCGGCACCCACGCTCCGTTCGCCCACACCTTGTGGTCCTCCGTGCAGATGATGAAGTTCGTCGGCCGGTTCGTTCCCTTCCGCTGGCTCCAGCGAGCCTTGATCTTCACGAGCGGTTTCTGGTTCAGGATCGTCTGCCAACCCGTTACGCGGCAGGGACGCTGTTTGCCGGTCGCCGTGTCGTAGGCGAGCACGTCGCCCGAGTATCGACTCTCGACCAGATCCTGAATCGTCCGCGACGACCCGTCCGCGAGAAGCACCGGAGTAGGCCCCGGCAGGCATTCATCCACGAAGACGCGGTCGAACTTGCGCTGGCGGAGCTTCCTGACGACCGGCAACCAGACCATGTCGTCGAAGTCAATCTTGCCGTCCTCGGTGCTGTAGCAGCGGCGGAGCAGTCCCAGTACCTCCTGGACGAACTTCTGGCGGTCAGCCTCAGCGGCGTCATCGCCCGCCTCGTCCCCGAACGCGCCCTCCTCGTCCTCTTCCGTGGTCGGTAGCTCGATGCCGAACCGGTACATGACCTCGTCGATCGCGACCGGCGTCAGCGCGAGCGTGTTCTTTGATAGCGACACGGTCTTGATGAGCATGCGGCAGCGGTCGTCGATGGCCTCCAACTGTTCCTGAAACTCGAACGCCTCTGCCTCGCTCTTCGATTCGGTGATCGCCTTCTCTAGGCGAGCGATCTCGGCGCTGTACAGGTCCTCGACGAAACCGTGCACGCGGTACTCGTCGATCGTGAGCCGCCCGAGCGAAGCCGTGATGCACTTGAGACCGTAGGAGTGCAGCGTCGAGACCTCGACCGGCTTGCCGGCGAGGCGCTTGGCCATAGCCGTGGCGATGTCCTTGTTGAAAGCCACCGACAGGGTCCGTAGACCCTTCGGAATGTGGTTGACGGCCTCTTCAAGGGTTGTGCTCTTCCCACTGCCGGCGACCGCGTTGACGACGGTGTGACCGGTGCCTTCAGCGACGTTCTTGAAGACAGCGAGTTGGTAGGTGCTCCAGGTGCGCATGGTGGTGGGGATCTCCTTTTCCCGGGTTGAGTGGCCTGACAGACCTCACTGTACCCCGTCGGTATTCACGGTCAAGAAAAAAGATTCGTTAGTTGACACCGAACACCGAGCTGCTAGATTGTGTCTACCCCCGATGAACGCCCGGTCCATCGCCACCCCCGAGACGGCCACCCGCCACGTCGGCAACTGCCAGATCTGCGAGAGCGACCAGAAGCTCCACGCGGGCCTGCGGATGGTCCACCACGGCTACCAACGCCCCGGAGACGGCGCGATCCATGGCGACTGCCCCGGGGTCGATGCGGCTCCCTACGAGGTCTCCTGCGCGCTCATCGAGACCCACCGTGCGGCGCTGCAGGTCCGGCTCGTGCACCTGCGCGCGCGTCTCGCGGACATCCAGGCCTGCCGCGTCAGCTGGTTCTTCCGAGGTGACCGCACCGGCCGGGTACTCAACGGGTACGCCGTGGGGGTCACCGAGCCCTACCGGTTCGCCCGCGGCCTCGAGAGCTACAAGTGGGACGTCGAGGGCAGCATCCGGCAGACCGAGGCCACGATCGCCAGGTTCACCGCCAGAATCTCTGCCTGGCGCCCGCAGCCAGTCCGGACGATTGAGGAGGTGCGACGCGCGGCCGAGCTCGACCTGGCCGCCAAGCGCGCCGAGCGGGACGCCGCCAAGGCCGCGCGCGCCGCCAAGAAGGCCGCCACTGTGGCCAAACAGGCCGCCCTGGCCGCTCGCCGGCAAGCGGTGGTCGAGGGGCTGGTGGCCTCCCTGCAGGCCCTGGCGGACCAACCGGCGAGCCCAGAGCGCGACGCCGCCGCCCGTGAGATCTGGGAGTCGGTCAAGTACAGCAAGAAGTACCAGTGGCTCTGGCTCCACGAGCTGCTGAAGCAGGGCGCCGAGGGGCCGACGCTGGCGCTCGGCCTCACCCGGCGTGACCCGCAGAGCGGGCGCGTCCTCTACTGAAGGAGAATCCCGATGAGCGCGAAGACCGCCACCGTCCGCCTGTACGTCGCCGTCGTCTCACTGGCCGCCGCGCTCCTCGAGCTCGTGGCGACCGTCGTGCGGCTCGCCGCCGCCCTGCTCGGTCGGGTAGCCCGCGCCGTCCGGGCGCGCGCGGAACGATCTACGGCCACGCCAGTGGTCCTGCGGGTCGTCCCGCAGCCTGGCCGTCGAACACCGGTCGACGCGCACGCGCGCATCACGTTCGCGCTCGTCGGCATGGGGTTCCACGCGCCGGCCGTCCGCGCGTTCGTCGCCGGGCTCGGCGACCGCGCGGACCGCGAGCCGATCGACGCGCTCATCAAGGAGGGGCTCGCCAAGCTGGCGGCCTGAGGACCAAATGGCTCGCGGGCGAAACGGTGCACGCTACTACGACGGTCGTCAGCTCCTACTGTCAGGCCGATTCACGGGATTGGACGCGCGCAGAGAGGCTGCCGACGAGGCGGCGCGCCTGCGCGCGCGCGGCTGCTGGGCCCGCATCGTGAAGGTCGGGCAGTACAACTACACGGTATTCTCACTGATGAACGAGGCGTCCCCGTCATGACTCGCCGTCACGCACAACCCCAAAACATCCACGTCATGGGCGCCCGATCGCGCGTCAGCCGACTCTGCGGCGCGACCTCTGGCGGGTTCGTCCGACTGAACGCCGAGGGGCAGCGGTGGCTCAAGAAGTTTCTCGCGAGCGGCGGCGGTCTCTGCCCCGAGTGCGCGAAGCTCCACGAGAGGGAGCCGTCGTGAAGACCTACCTCGTCATGGCCGCCCGGCGCGGCCTCGTCCACCGCCACACCTGCGCCTCGGCGCAGGCCGCCGCCGTCGCGACCCGATTCTACCGCCGAGCCGGATGGGCAGTGACCGTCCTGCCGACACTCACAACCCATAGGAGAACCAACCCGTGAACCTCGCCTCTCACTTCGTGACCCGGACCCGGAGCGACTACGTGACCTACGTCACGCTCACCGACGACGCACCCGCGTGGCTCAAGGACGCGGTGCGCGAAGCCCACCACGGCGCCCTACCGAACGACTGGATCTACGCCGAGTGCAAGGCGGCCGTCGAGGCGTTCGACGAGGGTACTTTCGCCGGTTCGGACGAGGACGACGACTGCGTGCACGACCACGCGGACTCGCGCGTCGAGGTCTACACCCAGGCGCTCTACCAGTGGGCCGCCGACCACTGCCTCACCGACATCTTCGCTGCCGCCAAACAGGAGGCGATGGACGTGGGGCTGCCTGAAGACACGGAGGACCAGATCAAGTCCGTCCAGTACGCGGCGATCCGCCACGTAGCCGACACGATGCGGCAGGCGTGCCTCGCCGCCGCCCGCGAGCAGGCCGGCGCGGAGCCCGCGTGAACAAGCACCTCGAGACGACCATCCGCGCGGCGTTCGCGGCCGAGGGTCCCGCGCCCGCGATGCGGGTGGACGGTCGAAACTACGGCGGGGGCGGTAGTGGACATTCCGTCCACTTCCACTGCTCGAACCTCGACGAGGTCGAGGCGTACGTGCGGCGGATCGTGGCCCACGCGCCCTACGTCGGTGTCGTCTGCGTAGTCGACACCGGCTCCTCCACCCGCGAGGTCACGCTCGCGGTCGACCCGGAGTGCTCCGGTCTTCCTGGCGGGCCGGTGCACCGCACGCACCTCGCGGTGGGGATGGCACTGGCGCGCCGCGCGGTCGACGCGTGCATGGAGGCGGCTATCGAGACGCAGCGGGCGCCGGAGGTCGAGCGATGAGTCGAGCTCTACGTCTTCGCCAGTTCCAGCAGCGTCGGGCTGCCGAGTCTGCGCACAAACCGCCTGCCCCGCCGCCGTGCGGTACCACCCCGTGCGTGCACGGCGCATTGCCAGGGGCTTGCGCGTTCACTGGTTGCCAACACTTCCGGCCGGACGGTCCGCGCGACGAGCAGTGGGCGTTCCGGCCTGGCACGACTGAATCGGACATCGCTGCCGCGCTCGCGGAGAATGAGGCGCAGCACGCGCGCGCGCCTGGCAGCGCGAGTCCGATCCACCTGGTCGTCGAGAAGAACCGAAAAGCGCGAGAGACGCCGTGAAAAAACCACGCCCCATCACCGCGGTCGACCGGATGCTCGCCTGGGTGGACCGTGTGGACCCGTCTACGCGCGTAGAAGCTGCGCGCGCCGGGCACCCATACGCCCGCCGGCGCACCCACCGCAGGTTCGGCCAGCTCGACCTCGTCGTGGTCGAGCAGACGGACGTTCCGACCGTGGTCTACCTGTCGAACGACGAGGGCGTCATCGTCGAGACCACCGCCACTGACATGCTCGAGGCGGCGGACGCCGTCCGCGATCTACTGACGAGGCCCCTCGGGGGCGTCCAGTCAAAGAAGAGGGGTCGACCGTGACGAAACCGCGCAGAGGGAAACGTCTCCCGTCCTACGACGAGCTGGTCGCTGCGGCCGAGAAGGTGTCGGCGCGGGCGCGCGAGCGTCGCGCCACGGACAGCGAGATCGCCGTTGCCGGCGGACTGGCGATGCAGGTGTGGGGTTCGCCGCGACTGACGGGCGACCTCGACGTCGTCGCCACTGACCGGCTTGGCTACTCCGGCGAGCCGCTCGTCTTCGGCGGAGTGCGGACCCGCGAGGGCGACGTGCCGCTCGACGTCATCGTGCGCGACGACGAGTGGAAGGATCTGTACGCGGGGGCGCTCGCGGCGGCCGTGGTGGTCGACGGCATCACGCCGCCGATCGTCACGCCGGAGTTCCTCGTCGCGATGAAGATGATCGCCGGTCGTCCGAAGGACGACGGGGACGTCCGGTACCTCGTTCTGAGCGAGGACTTAGACATGGCGAGGGCGGAGGCTGTCGTGAGGAGGCACCTGGGCGCGTACGCCGTCAAGGAGCTCCGCGCGATCCTCGCGGAGGCAGAGTGGCGCCGATCGCGCGGGGAGGAGTCGTGAAGACCTGTACGTGCTGCGGTGCGATCCACGAACTCGCCGGCTGGCGCGCGCTGCCGCTCGTCGGCTACTACGACGACGACGGCGTCGACGCCGATCACCCGGCGCCGACGACCCTCGAGCTCCGCAACTGCCGCTGCGGGTCCACGCTGTCGGTCGAGCTGCCGCGCCGCCTCCGCTACGCCCCACCCACCCTCACCCGGCTCGTGGCGTCAGACCCGAGGGTCCAGGCGAGTCTGCGGGGCACGCGATGAAGACCGTCCGCACGGCCCGTCCCGGACTGCTCCGCCTCGACAGCGGCCAGACGCTGTTCAAGTCGGAGTACAACCACGATCCGCCCCGCGATGGCGACCCGATGGTGTTCAACATGGCCGGCGAGTTCGTGGTCGGCTGGTACATGGACCTCCCGTGCCGCGAGCTCGATGATCCTGGGAAAGAGCGAACACATGGTGTCTCCTCGGCGAGTAGACCCCCCGGGTGGGGCAGCGCAGCCGAGGCGCTCGTGCCGATCGTGCGGAGCGTACTGGTTGCCGCCTTCACTCAGCGCGGTGAGGCGGAGCAGGTGGCGCGCGCGCGAGGGATCGTGATGGCTATCACCAACCTCATCGACGAGCGGATCGAGTCGGGTGACTCGTGATCCGCCACACTCCCCACTGCCAGGACGCCCTGCACTGGCTCAAGGGTCGCGGCTGGGACCTGACGCCGCTCACCCCGCCCGACGTCCACGCCCTGCTCGCCGTCGCGCACTGCTGGCAGCTCTGGGCGAGGGGCGACTCTGCCGGGCAGCGCGCCGCCGTCGACGCCGTGGCCGCGCTGCTCGACTGCTGCCAGGAGGTCGCCTGGCCGATGGCGCGCGAGCTCGTCGCCCACGCTGGCAACTGGCACCACCGCGACGCGGTCTGGCCCGAGGTCGCCCGCCGGTTCGAGGCGCGCGTGCGCGCGCAGTTCGGCTCGATCGTCAACATCGACGAGATCAACCGGATCAAGCGCCTCGAGCGCTGTCACGTCGGCCTCGCGCTGGTGATGTCGTGATCCTATTCGGGTACGACGCGGGCAAACACGGGATGGTCCGGCTGCGCATCCACGTGAACGACGTCGACGGGGTCACCGAGGTGTGGCGGGCGCGCGGGCTCGAGGTCAGCGCGTACACCGAGCCGGACGACCCGCCGACCGTCGACGAGCTCCTGGCTGGTCTGGAGCTGGCCGAGCGATGATCCCCGCCGACATGTTCCACCGTGGTCTCTTGGCCGGCATCATCGCGGGCGCCTTCGGCACGGTCGTCGTCCTGCTGGTCGTCAGTGAGATCCGCTTCTCGCTGCGCGAGCGTCGCGCGCGCCGCGCGCGAGAGGACGCGCGATCGCTCTGCGCGCTCTCCGACCGCGTGCGCATCCTGCGCGCGGAGTGCCGGGATCCGCCGACGGAGTACGCGCGCGCCGACCCGGAGGAGGAGACCCGACCGATGGAGATCCTCCTGGAGGAGGGTCCCAGCGTGGAGTCACCGTCACCCACCGACCCGACACGCCAAAGGAAAGGATCAGAGAAATGACCGACATCGGAGAGATGACCGACACCGACGCCACCATCGACAGGCAGGCAGTCCTCGCGCACATCAAGGCCTACTCGGTCAAGGTCGCTCAGCCCGGGCGCGAGTTCGACCTGGCCTCGGGCGGCAAGTCGCGGCTCTACGTCGACGCCAAGCGCACCTACTTCCACCGCGACATGCACCGGCCGCTCGCCGCCCTCATCCATCGCGAGGTGCAGCAATTCGGGCACGCGGAAGCCGTGGCCGGCGTGGCGCTCGGCGGCTGCCACCTCGCGAGCATCGTGGCCGCACACGCCGGCGGCGGCAACTACAACGTGATCTACGTCAGGAAGGTCCCCAAGGACCACGGCACGAAGAACCTCGTCGAGCACGCGTGGTGCCGGTTCGGCGAGTGGGTGGTGCTGCTCGAGGACGTCGTGTCGACCGGCCAGTCCTCCGCACTCGCGGTCCAGGCGCTGCGCTCCGACGGCTTCGACGTGCGTGGGATCGTGACGGTGATCGACCGCCGACCGCCGGCCAGCCGAACCAGCAGCGTCGACGGCGTCGGGATCCGGCACCTGTTCGGTCTCGAAGATCTGGGGATCGATCCCGACGTGGCCGCGATCCTGTCACCGACCCATGAGTCGGTACGAGGTACCGGCCGATGACCGCTCACCTGACCGTCTGCCACGAATGCCATCTACCGATCGACATGAGAGAGGTCGGTACAGCGAGGATCGGAGCGCACGGTCGCGACTTCTGCTCGATGGGGTGCGCGGACGCGTGGGAGTCAAACCCAGACAACACGGACGCCGTTCGTCGCAGCCACCAACGTGCAGCCGATGCGGGCTGGCCACACGACCCACAAAAACTCTGAAAGGAAGATAGAGCCATGACGACACTTGTGTTTCGCAACGGAATCACCGCGCCCCGCGAGGGCGCGGACGTCGTCCACGATCAGATGTGGCGCGCGCACGCGTACCGCAAAAACCTAACGCTCATCGAGCGCGGTCGACGGTGGGCCGAGCGGCTGGCGCGGTCGACCTGCAGCGCGGAGATGGAGGCGGCCGAGGCCAAGGTCGCCGGGATCGCGGCGGCGTGCGAGTGGCTCGCCGCCGAGATCCGGGTCGGGCGCAAGGTCACCCGGTCGCGCAGCGAGACGGCGTCCGCGCGCCTGCAGATCGCCGCCGCGCGCGCCGCGGGAAAGCAGGCGCGCGAGCAACTCTACGCGGTGCGGGCGCGCTACGCGTCGCAGTGCAAGGAGTGTCGCAAGCTCAAGAGCGAGCAGAACCCGTGCCCGCACGCCTCGGCGGAGGCGCGCGCGCTGCGCGACGCGATCGACACCATCGACGCGATGGCCAACGAGATCGTCAAGAACGCCCGCCACCACTCGGGCGTGTGGTGGGGGACGTACCTTCTGGTAGACCGCGCGCACCGCGCGAGCTGCGAGGCGCCGCTCTACGAGAGGGACGGCGTCACGCCGCACGACCCGGACTTGCCGCCCCCGTGGGACGGCTCGGGGACCGTGGGCGTGCAGATCCAGTCGACCCGACCGCTGACGGTCGAGGGGGCGCTCGCGCAGAAGGACTCCAGGCTGCGGATCGGTGCCCCCCCGTGGCCCGAAGAGTGGCTCGCGAGCGCGACGCTCACCGCTCGCTCCCCGCGTCGAGAAGACAGCATCGTGGGGAGCGGTCGCGGCCGCCGGCCACCGGGGACCCTGCCCGGTCGTAAAGGCGAGCCGGACCAGCCTGCACCGGCGACGCGACCCGACGGCACGCCGGCGCGCTGGGTGCGTGACCGTGCGGCGCGGCACGGCGAGCTCCGGTTGTGCGTGGACACCGACGAGCATCGCCGGCCGATCTGGGCGACATTCCGGCTCGACTACCACCGGCCGCTGCCGGCCGGTGCGTTCATCACCTGGGCTGCCGTCCACCGGCGCATGCGCGGGCCGCATAGCGAGTGGAGCCTCTGCCTGACGGTCAACACGCCCGACACCGCGACCGTTCCGGTCCCGGACCGCCCGACCGTCGCCGTCGACGTGGGCTGGCGGTTGATGGACGGGGCGATCCGCGTCGCAGCTTGGCACGACTCGAACGGGAAAAGCGGCGAGCTCCGGCTGACCGTCGCCGACGTCCACGCGCTCCGCATGCACGCGGACGTGCGCAGCGAGCGCGACCGCGCGTTCGACATCTGCAAGGTGCAGGTCAAGCAGTGGATCGGCGTCTCTCCGGTCGCGCCGGAGTGGATGCGGGACGCCGCGCGCGCGATGCACGCGTGGCGCCGACCGGCCAAGATGGTCCGCCTGCTCCGTCGCTGGGAGAGTGAGCGGCCGGAACGAGACGCCGCCGAGGACGCCGCACTCCAGGCCGTCCGGGCGTGGGCGACGGGCGACTGGGCGCGATGGGCCACCGAGGAAGCGTGTCGCACGCGCGGGCTGCGTCGCCGGCGCGACAAGTACCGGTGCTTCGCCGCAGAGCTCACGCGCGCGTACAGCACGATCGTGATCGAGCAGTTCGACCTGCGGGTAATCGCCACCCGGAAAGCGACCGGGGCGGACGACGCCGAGAACGAGGTCGCGCGCAGCAACCGCCAGCTCGCCGCCGTGAGCGAACTGCGCGACTGCCTGCTGTCGACTGCTCCGCGTCGCGGCACCCAGATCGTGGCCGTAGACGCCGCGCGCACGACCAGCACGTGCCCGGCGTGTGGGCTCGTGGCCGACCGGGAGCCAGCCCTTCGGGTGCGCCTGCGCTGCACGTGTGGTCACGAGTGGGACCAAGACCGGGAGGGTGCGGCCCCGCTACTGCTCCAGCGGTGGTGCGAGCGGCCCGGCGACGCCGAGATCCTGGCAGGCGCTCGCGATCCAGAGAAAGATGCGGAAGCAAACAAGAAAAAGAGCGAGAAGTGGGCGCGCGCGAAACGGATGGGCGCGGCGAAGAAGGCCAGGATCGAGAGCGCTCGAAAATAGGTCGGTAAGCCTACAAGATCATTGACAACATAACGTTACCTGTCGGAACGACAGCGAGGTCGATCGACGACCTCGACAAGAGCGGGACGGAGGCCCCCGTTGTCACGGCGGCGACGTCGGAACGACAGCGAGGTCGATCGACGACCTCGACCCCGGACCGTCAGTTCCCGTCTCCCCTCACTCGCTCACATCGTCGGAACGACAGCGAGGTCGATCGACGACCTCGACTGGCGCTCGCGCTCGCTCATCTTCGCGTCCACGCGCTGTCGGAACGACAGCGAGGTCGATCGACGACCTCGACGCCGTGTGCGAGCGCAAAAGCGTTGGCGACTTCGCAAGGTCGGAACGACAGCGAGGTCGATCGACGACCTCGACAGCAGGTCGAGCAGAAACTGGGCCCGCTCAAGAGCACCGTCGGAACGACAGCGAGGTCGATCGACGACCTCGACACCCTTCCTGCGAAACTTGCGCGAAAACTCTTCCAGGGTCGGAACGACAGCGAGGTCGATCGACGACCTCGATACAAGGGCTCCGTTGCGAAGCGCATTCGGCGCGACGTCGGAACGACAGCGAGGTCGATCGACGACCTCGACCACGACGACGTCGACGTGCTGGCGCTGCCGACGCAGGTCGGAACGACAGCGAGGTCGATCGACGACCTCGACCAGTTCGCCCCGCCTCCTCCGCCGCCGCAGGCGTACTGTCGGAACGACAGCGAGGTCGATCGACAACCTCGACACGTACACGTTGCTCAAGGGCAACCGGACGATGCGCATGTCGGAACGACAGCGAGGTCGATCGACGACCTCGACCGGTGGAGTGCAACGCCGAGCTGGCGGTGCCAGACGCGGGTCGGAACGACAGCGAGGTCGATCGACGACCTCGACGAGTTCTTCCCTCGAACTCCTCGACTGTGACCTCGAGTCGGAACGACAGCGAGGTCGATCGACGACCTCGACACGGCGAGCCCCGCTCATACTGCGCGCGCGGCCGCGGTCGGAACGACTGCGAGGTCGATCGACGACCTCGACGACTACGATTGGAACCTTCGCGGGATCGCCGCGTAAGTCGGAACGACTGCGAGGTCGATCGACGACCTCGACTCGGGGTTCCATGGCGATGCGCCTTGTCACGACGGTAGCGGAGTCGATCGAAGACTCCGATGCAGCTCAGCGCAGTCGACATCGACAGCGGAGTCGATCGAAGACTCCGACTCGCTGTAGTCGGCGTTGGCATCAACCTAGCGTTCGGAAGTCGCGACGGCAGCGGGGTCGATCGAAGACTCCGACGCGAACTACGGCTTCCCCAGCGAGGCCGATTGGGCATCGGTCGCGACGGCAGCGGAGTCGATCGAAGACTCCGACGCCGTGGATTTTGCCGGCCCGTCGCGACGGCAGCGGGGTCGATCGAAGACTCCGACACGCGGCTGACGAACGCGCACTCGAAGAAGCTAGAGGTTATGACGACAGCGGGGTCGATCGAAGACTCCGACGGGATGTCGTGCCAGTGGCCCGGCACCACGTGGCGCGTCGCGACGGTAGCGGAGTCGATCGAAGACTCCGACCGCAGCCAGTGGCGCGCTAGGCGGCGCCGCGATTGGGTCGTGACGGGTCCCCTTACGGGTATGCAGACCGTCCAGAGGGTCGCGACGGCAGCGGAGTCGATCGAAGACTCCGACGTCTCCGCCGGAGTCAGTTGCGTAGACACCGCAACCATGTCGCGACGTCCCACCGTAAGCTGCGCTCGACGACCACCGCGCGGTCGCGACGGCAGCGGAGTCGATCGAAGACTCCGACTCCCACCAGGGCGCGCAACAGCGCCCGCCGTGCCGTCGCGACGACAGCGGAGCCGATCGAGGACTCCGACGTATCGCGTACGTCGGCGGTGTGTCGCGACGACAGCGGAGTCGATCGACGACTTCGACACAAGCGGGGCCGGCAGGTAGGCGCGGGGACAGCGAGGTCGACCGACGACCTTGACGTGCAGCACCTGCGCCGTTGTAACGCCAGCGAGGTTGATCGACGACCTCGACACTCCACGCCAGAGAGGTAGATTGCCGCTGCGGCACGAGTCGGAATGACAGCGAGGTCGATCGTCGATCTCGACCTGAGATGGAGCTGCAATTCTGGGGCAGTCGATACGACAGCGAGACCGATCGGCGGCCTCGACTAGTAGCGGTTCGCCTTCTGGAAGAAGAGCGATGGCTGTCGGTACGACGAGGTCGATCGACGACCTCGACCTGGCAAGCGGACGGTAAACGATACGAGTCCAGCGAGGTCGTTCTTCAACCTCGACTCGATGAACCAGGACTTACACGACCGTTCGCCGCGACTCGCAGCTCGCGAGTGAGCATCCGCGAGGCTCGTTCGACGACCTCGCCTTGAGGGATCGAGGGACCGGTCTCGCCATGGAGTGATCGTCGCCAGCCGTCACGGACTTCCACTCACCGGACAGCACGCGCCCGGCCCGCAGATCGCGTACGGACCGCCACCGCACACGGTGTTGATCGGACAGCGCAGGCCGCTTCCGCACTCGATGTAAGTCGCGCGCGGCGGTTGGCAGTTCGCGACAGCGACGATGGCGAGAATCGTGGCGATTGCGGTCTTGAGCATGTGGGTTCCTCCGGTCGACGTACGGTCGCGGACGGCGTAGAGGATACTTCGGTCCACTCGCGGTCACCGGCCCTCTTTCTGTATCACGCGAACACCACTGGCCGTTAGGCGGAGTCCAGACTCACCGGGGACCCACTCGATGAGCCCGCGCTCGATGAGCAGGTCCCGCAACCCAGGACTCCCTGGGAGTTCACCGTCCCGCACCCTGCGCAGGGCCGACCATAGATCTTGGTGCATGGCGCGAGCGGGAGTCATGGTGTGTCCTGGGCCGCCTTGTCCAACTCGTCGATCTGCCGGTCGACTTGGTTGATGTACTCGTTGAGTTTGTTCCAGGTATCTGCCCCAGCCACCTCGTGCGCGCTCCTGGTCACGAGCTCCTTGCGTCGGCGCTCGAGTTCCACGCACCTGCGCTTGAGTTCCGCGCGTCTACGCTCGACCGGGTCGCTCAGGCGGTCCTCGGTGAGGGTCCACCGGGCGAAGTCGAGCGTCGACTTCACGATGACCGCGACACCGACGACGCTCGCGCCGCACGCTACGGCGATGATCTCGACCCCCGTCACGGAACACCCGTGCGACGCAGGACCGCGCACGCCTCCTCGACGTTCCAGCTGGGTCCCGGGCGGCAGACGATCATGGCCGCCTCGATGACGGCGTCTCGCGCGGTAGGTATTCGGCTGTCCCGGTTGACGTAGGCGCGCACGACGCGCCGCGCGGCCTCCTCCATCGGTTCGTTGCCGTCAGCACCGAACGCCGATCGCAGCAGCGTGACACCGTCGTCGATCTTGGCACCCTCGGCGTACGTTGGCGGATCGAGCGTCGTCAAAGCGATCGACACCTTTCGGTCACCGAGCCGCTCGAACAGCCCGTTGAGCGCCGACCGCAGCACCTTCGCCCCGATCTCGGTCTCCCTGACCAGCAGCACGCCCGGCAGGCTCACGGTCACATACGGGTCTGGCGCTCGCACGACCGTCTCGATAGCGGACCTCTCATCATCGCTCATGGGGTAATGACCTCCTCCGCGACCCGCGCGCCGTACCGGTACCACTCCGAACCGTCGCCCGGCAACCCGTCGAACCCGCGCGTGAACGCGGTGACCTGATCGTGGGTCAACCCGAGCAGTCGGGTGACGGTCGCGCGCGGCGACTGCTCGCTCGGTCCGGCGACCGCCTCGACGGCGACGAGGTAGGCCCCGAGCGCGCAGCAGCGGTCCCAACGCAGCGTCCACCGGCGCTTGACGCCGACAGCCACGCCCCAGCAGCCGCGAGTGACCCGCGTCGTGAAAGCCAGCGACCTGGCGGCGGCCAGGATCGCGACTGCCGCAGGCGGTAGATCCGCCGGTGGCTTGGGTGGCGGTGCGCCGAAGAACGAGAGCTGGCTCAAGAGAGACCCAGCTGGGCGACGGGGACACGGATCCCCTTTCCATGGATCGCCAGAAGCAGCCCCACCATCTCGCTGCGCGCCAAGCTCTCATCTACGATCCGATCGACCCCGACGATCCGCTTCTCGGCGGCGGCGGTCGCGACGGCTGTCCACTCCTCGATCCACACCTCGTAGGGCAGGTCGACGACGCCCACGCGGATCGAGAAGTCCTTGCCCTGCGTCTTGAGCACCACGAACATCATCCCCTTCGGCTCGCGCCCGGGGACCTCCTCCGCGTTCTGGTGGAAGAAGATGTCGTCGGACTCGAAGCCGAACCGGCGGAGCACCTCGAAGGCGCCGAGCGCCTCGCGCATCGCGGGGTGGATCGCGTCGCGCCTCACGAGAGCCCCCACCGGGAGCCCGGCGACCCGCGCGGTCATCGCTCGCCCCTCCCGCTCTCTCTCGCTCGGGCCAGCTCGTCGGCCCGCACGTCGCGGACGTAC
>Ga0210398_10000388_pt1 | contig 51688 bp, 45 predicted proteins | sample IncBWC4OmetaG_FD_161047 | JGI IMG/M metagenome (GOLD analysis project Ga0210398, IMG submission 161047) | Forest soil microbial communities from Barre Woods Harvard Forest LTER site, Petersham, Massachusetts, United States - Inc-BW-C-4-O | ecosystem: Environmental > Terrestrial > Soil >...
GCCCGGAGATGTCGGCAACGGCGAAGCGCTTTGCGCGCGGGCTCGAGGCGTCAACGTCGAAAGCAGGATGGCCACGCAGGCGATCGGTAACGCGCCGAAATAATTTTGTCGATTCATATCGAAGGCCTCCGCGATCCTGTCCTCTGCGTTACGCGGCGCTGATCATAGGACATTCGGACTGCTTCTGCCATTCGCATGGCCACGCGCCGGGCGCTACGTCTTTCCGTAATACTGCTTCGAGACGGTCAGTTCCTGGGAGGTGATGAATTCGAGCAGCGCGGGAACGCCCTTTTTCGTCTGCTCGATTCCACGGCGGATCGCAGGAACGATTTCGCCGGGCTCCGTGACGCGCTCGCCATATCCGCCGAGGGCGCGGGCCATGGCGGCGTAGTCTCCCGAGATATCGGTCGAGCGATATCTCTCCGTGGAGACGGGCATGATCGGCAATTCCATCGCCATGCTGAAATTGTTCAGCAAGACTGACAGGATGGGAATGCGCTCGCGCACGGCGGTTTCAAAATCCATGCCTGTGAATCCAATGGCAGCGTCACCCCACACATTGATGCAAAGCTTTTCCGGGCGCGCGAGCTTCGCGCCCATGGCGAGACCCAGACCGTATCCGAGCTGAGTCGTCTTGCCCCAGCCGAGATAGCCCAGCGGTTGCGTGGTGACCCAGAACGGAGCGAGCTGATCGCGCGGGCTGCCTGCATCGTGCGTGATGATCGTGTTGGCCACGTCAACTGTGTGCTGCAAATTCCACAGCACGCGGTAAGGCGAAATCGGCGATTCGCCTGATGTAAGTTTCGGCATCCATTCATCGAGCCAGGCCTTGCGGACCGCGGCGATTTCGGCGGACACCGTGGAGACTCGCGGCTTCGCGATCAATCGCTCGACCTCGACGCAGAGCGCGTCGAGAGTCAATTGCGCGTCGCCGATCAGGCCAATTTCCGCGCGAACGTCCTTGTTCAGGTGATTCGGGTCCAGCGTCGCGTGAATGAACTTCTTTCCGGCCGGCATGGCGATGCCAAACGCAGTCTCGGTAAAGCTGCAACCCGCGCCTAAAATCCAATCGGCCTTTTCGAGAAAATGCGGGACGGTACGAGGAAATGCCAAGCCTCCCGAACCAAGCGACAACGAGTGGTTCTCGGGAAACGCGCTTTTGCCCTGCAGACTGGTGGCGACGGGCGCAGCCAGCAACTCCGCGAGCCGCTTGAGGGGTTCCCACGCCTGCGCGTAGTGAATTCCCTGCCCCGCATAAATGACGGGATGTCTAGCCTCGACCAGCGCGGCGGCAGCGCGGCGCACATCGGCGATATCCGGCCCGTAGCGCGCCGAGACTGCCGGTTCGTACATCAAGGGTCCGGAAACTTCCTCCGCAAAGAGGTCCACTGGAATTTCGACCAGGGCGGGACCACCTCGGCCATTGCGCAGGCGCGAAAAAGCCCGCCTGAAGATGTTCGCGATTTCGGCGGGCGACGTAATCGGCTCGGCCGATTTCGTTATCGAGCGCATGCTCGCTGTGGAATTGAAATTCGGGTCAATATGCGCGAGCCTCCGCGCGTACCCCATGGGCATCACCAGAATCGGAACCGATTCGCTGTAGGCCTGCGCGACGCCGCCGAACGCGTTTTCCGAACCGGGGCCATGCTGCATCGCGAAGACGCCGATTTTGCGCCCGCTCGTGACGCGCGACATGGCGTCCGCCATGTGCAGGCCCACACGCTCCTGGCGGACGATCACCGGACGTATGCCGGCGCACGCCGCCGCTTCCAGAACGTGGTTCACTGGATAACCGAAAATAATCTCTACACCTTCGCGCTTCAGAATCTCGGCGATCGCTTCGCCAACTTTCATGAATGGCTCCCGGAGAAACTATATACTCGATTCGCGCGGCGCGTATAATCCCGTCGCATGCAGAAGGGCGCATCAACGTGCCGGCAAATGTGTGAGGAGTCCCGGTAGAATGGCCGCCGAGAAAGGCAATTCATTGAATATCGATTCGCGTGTTCGCGCCGCCAATGGTCCTCGCAGGAATTTCACGCGATGACTCGACAAGAACATCGAGTGGCTTCGCCGCGCGTCGTCAATATTGGCGATTTGCGGCACGCGGCCGAACGCAGGCTGCCGCGTGTCGTCTTCGACTACGTGGACGGCGGAGCGCAAGGCGAAATCACTCTACGTGAAAATACGCGTGCATTCGAGGAAGTCACATTTCGTCCGCGCAACGCCGTGGCCGTGAGCGGCTGCGACCTTCGCACGAAAGTGCTCGGCACCGAGCTCTCGATGCCGATGCTCCTCGCTCCGATCGGATTCAGCCGAATGTTGTACCCACAAGGAGAGATCACTGCGGCGCGGGCCGCCGGAAAAGCGGATATCGGGTTCACGCTGACCACGATTTCGGGCTGTGCTCTCGAGAAGGTTGCCGAAGCGACTCAAGGCCCGCGCTGGTATCAGCTCTACCTCGTAGGTGGTCGTGAATGCGCCGAGGCGGCACTGGAGCGCGCCAAGAAGGCAGGCTTCACGGCACTGGCCATCACCATTGATACCGGCACATTCGGGATGCGCGAACGCGACGTTTACAATGGCGCGAGTGTGCTCATGGGAAGCCGTACAATCGCAAAAATTCGATTCCTGCCGCACCTTCTGGCGCATCCCGGATGGCTCGCCGGATTCCTCCGAGACGGAGGCATGCTCCAGCTTCCGAACGTAATCGTGCCTGGACGCGGTCCGATGCCTCTCGCCGAAACGCAGGCCAGCCTGGCGCGCTCGGTTGTAACATGGGCGGACTTGAAATGGCTGCGTAAGGCGTGGCCGGGACCGATCGTCGTGAAGGGCGTGATGATAGGCGACGACGCGCGACGCGCGCTCGACGAAGGCGTCGCGGGCGTGGTGGTTTCCAATCACGGCGGCAGGCAGCTTGACGGCGTGGCGGCTTCACTGCGAGCGCTGCCGGAGATCGTCAAGGCCGTGGGCGGGCGCGCAGAGGTGCTGATGGATGGAGGCATTCGGCGCGGTGGCGACATTGCGAAAGCCATTTGCCTGGGGGCGCGAGCGGTCTTGATTGGGCGCGCGTACGCCTACGGGCTGGGCGCGGCGGGAGAGGCAGGCGTGGCCCGAGCAATCGAAATTTTGCGGGCAGATCTGGTGCGCGTGCTGGCGCTGTTGGGTTGCGAATCAGTGGCAGAACTGAACCGATCGTATGTGGATATTCCCGCAAGTTGGGCAAGGCTGGCTATGTAGTTTCCGCCGCAAACAAGTTCATCCGATCTGATCCCGCTGGTGATGACCCTACGTCCTCGGAACATTTACGAGCGGGCACGGCGATCCGATCACGAGGGTCGAAACAGCAGATGCGGCTCGACCATTTTGCCGGGGTTCATGCGGTTATCCGGGTCGAACGCCTGTTTGATCGCGCGCATGGCATCGAGGCCGCCGCCGTGCTCTTCGCGGAGATACTTGATACGGCCGGTACCGATCCCGTGTTCGCCGGTGCAGGTGCCGCCCATGTCAAGCGCGCGCCGGATAATTTTCTCCTCGACGACCTTTGCCTCGGCAAGCTCGGCAGGATTTTCGGGATCGAGGATAAAAGACATATGAAAATTCCCGTCTCCGACATGCCCCACGACAGGAGCCGGAAAAGGCGCGTCGGCCACATCTTTTTTCGATTCTACGATGCAGTCGGCGAGCCGGGAAATGGGAACGCAGATGTCCGTGGTGAACATCTTGCCGCCGCGGCGAATCGCCACATTCGCGAAATAGGCTTCGTGTCGCATTTTCCAGAGCGCCTCGCGTTCCTCCGGTGAAGTGAACGATCGAAAACCGCGCCCGGCGTGCTCTTGCGCAAGGCTCCGCACGGTTTCGGCTTGGTCGTTGACGCTACGCTCGCTATCACCGTGGAATTCAAAGAACAGGGTCGGCGCCACCGGGTAACTTGTTTTCGAATACTTGTTGCACGCGTCTACCTGAGCCTCGTCCATCAGTTCCATGCGGGCCACGGGAATACCAAGCTGAATCGTTTCGATCGCTGTCTCAACGGCGCCCCGGATGCTTTCGAACGTGCAGCTCGCCGCCGCCACAGCCTCCGGCAACGGATGCAACCGCAAGATAACTTCCACAATCACGCCGAGCGTGCCTTCGGCGCCGACGAAAAGATGCGTGAGGTCGTATCCCGCCGCAGATTTTCGCGCGCGAGAACCGGTCTTGATGATCCGGCCGTCGGCAAGAACCACCGTGAGGCCCATCACATTCTCGCGCATCGTGCCGTAGCGCACAGCCGTTGTGCCGGAGGCGCGCGTCGAGGTCATTCCTCCGATCGTCGCATCAGCGCCTGGATCGATGAAAAACGTGAAGCCAGTATTGACCAGCGCCTTCACGAGTTGTTTCCGCGGAACTCCCGCTTCGACGGTGGCCTGCAGATCCTCCGCGCTGATGCGCACGACTTTGTTCATCTCGCGCATGTCGATCGTGATGCCGCCGTGAATCGCGTTTACCTGCGCTTCCATGGATGTGCCCGCGCCGAACGGAATCACGGGTACTTGATGCTTGGCGCTGATCTTCATGATCTCGCTGACTTCCGCGATCGAGACTGGAAAGCAGACAGCGTCGGGCAAAGCTGCCGCATGGTACGACTCTCCGTGGCTGTGGTGTTCGCGAACTACTTCCGCCGTTGTCACGCGCTGGTCCAGTAGGGATTTCAAATCGCGGATAGCCGCTTGCATTCGGGCATCGACGGGCAGAGCCAAATCTGCGCTTGCCATGATGGCACCTCTCTTTTTTACGGATGAATGGTCACGTCGTAGTGCAGGACCGCGCCATTGCCGTCGAGCACCGGATCGATTCGCAGCACTTGAAACGTGCGGTCCTTCAAATCGCCAACGGTGCGGCTCAAAATGTCGTGCGTCTCGCGCTCGAGTTCCGGCGTCGGCCTGGTCGCGCGCTTCTGGGGCGAGAGCGCGGCGGCATCGAGACGGTACATGCGCGTCTGGCTGGCGGAATCCTCGGAGACAAACCGAACGCTCGCGCTGGCGCCAGCGCTCGCTTGCGGCCGGTCGTGAAACCAGCTCCGCGGGGTGGCCAGAACGAAAATGACGATGGCCACCACCAGCACGTCGTACGGCCAGCTCCCGCGCTCGTAGGGCCAAAAAATCGTGCGGACGATGCCTCGCCAGAAGGATCGCATCTCAGGAGTGGGCGGCTGACCCGTTCACGACCAGGCCATCGCGCATGTGCAGCACGCGATCCCCGTAGGTTGCTGCTTCCGGGTTGTGCGTGATCATCACAATCGTCTGGCCGAGATCCTTATTGAGCTGCCGCAACAGCGCGAGCACGGATTCGGAGCTTTTCGAGTCAAGATTTCCCGTGGGCTCATCAGCAAGGACAATCTTTGGCTCGCTGATGATGGCACGCGCCAGAGCCACACGCTGCTGTTCGCCGCCGGAAAGTTCCGAGGGTTTGTGCCGCAGCCGCTCCTTCAGGCCAAGCAGGCCGGCAACAGCTTCGAACCGATGCGGGTCGAAACCGTTTCCATGGATATGCTGCGCGAGGGCGATGTTGTGATACGCGTCAAGCGTCGGCAGCAGGTTAAACCGCTGGAACACGAAACCAACTTTGTGACGCCGCAGCAGGGTTCGCGCGGCATCGCTCATCTCCGTGAGGTCATTCCCATCGAGCAGCACGCGCCCGCGAGTGGCCTGCGCCAAGCCTCCAATCACGTGCAACAGCGTCGATTTACCGCAACCCGAAGGCCCCATGATGGAAACGAATTCGCCGGGAAGAATGGAAATGCTGACGCCGCGAAGTGCCGGGACTTCGACCTTGCCCGTGCGATACATTTTCCATAGGTTTTCAGTCTTGAGTATCGGCTCCAACGCCTACTCCCCCGCGAGCGATCATGCCTGTCAGAATGCAACTAGTTTAGCCGTGATATGCATTTCTGCATAGTGCGCCCCACGGTGGGAGTTCGCTAAAGGAGTTTCGGAAGCTAGTCGTAGGCAAGCGCCTCAACGGGATCTTTGCGGCTGGCGAGCCAGGCGGGATAGGAAGCGCCGAGGAGTCCTCCGGTGACGGCAATGGCGCCGGAATAGAGAATCCATCTCGTGGTAATGTGAATGGGCAGCGAGGGAAAAAGAAACGATATGATGACGACCTTCATGAGATAGCTCAAGCCGACTCCACAGACGAACCCGCCAAAGCAGAGCAGAACCGTCTCACTCATCACGATCTTGATGATGTAGGTTTTCGAGGCACCCAGCGATTTCAGGACTCCGATTTCACGGGTCCTTTCGATGATAGTCGTGTACATCGAGAGAAAAGTAACCAGAAAACCGATGGCCACTGCGATCGCGATCATCACGTTGATGAAGTCCGCGAGATACGGAACCGTGGAGGACGTGTACATCTGAATGAAATCCTTCATCGGGCGAATGGTATAGGGCGGCAACAGTTGCTTGATTTCGTCCATCGCCGCTGCGGTGTGATCGGAACGGTCGCACTTCACGAAGAAAATAGATGCTTTGTCGCGCACGCCGGACATTTCCTCGAGCGTGGACATCAGCACAAAAAGCCTGGCGCCTTTGCCGTGTTCGACGATTCCGGCCACATGAAAGTCATGCCCCAGAATGTGCACGGCCTGGCCGACGCGAACCTTTTTTGCCTTGGCGTACACGTCGTCCACCAGCAGGTCGTCCGCCTCACGCAAGTCGTGCCCGGAATAAAAGACAAATCCCTGCGAGACAGCGCGAAAGCTCGTTGGGTCGATTCCAAAGACGAGTTCAAACGCATTCACAGAATTGAATTGGACGAGCACAGGCGCGACGGCTTGCACGTATTCCAGCTGCTGCAGTTTGTCGCCAATCGCGATCGGCATCGGGGCGCCGCTGAACGCGATAAACACCGAGGCTGAGGGAGGCTGCACCATGACATCCGCACCGACGCCTTCGGTGCGGGTGGCGGAATCGATCAGCATGCCGCTGGTCAGCCCGACGACGATGATGACGAGCATGACTTCCACGGCGACCGCAACCACGGTGATGGCGGTGCGAACGGGACGGTGCAGAGCGTTCTGCAGGATGATGTGCGCGATCAATTCCTGGGCTCCGTTTTCGGCTCCGCGGGTTTCCCCTGCTGGGACTCCTCGCCAACGTTGACCAACTCCGCTCCGGGCGGCTGGCGCAGCACGAAGCGATCTGGCGATATCGTCTCATTGAACGCCGCTTTGGTGATACCGATCTGTAGCTTGTAATCATTACCCGGACGCGTCAGAGCAATCTGCCGGGGATATCGCACGGCTCCGAATGCGTTCCAGCCGCTGTAGCTGGCGTCGGAGACAGGCTTGCCGCCTGGTTCGTAGATTTGGCAGCGAGCGACACTCAAATCGGCGCGGTCAAACCAGATTTTCTGAGCAATCTCCCAGTCCACATCCGCCTGGTCCGCCCCGGCTTTGACCTCGCGCCGAATGACGGTGAGTATGTAATACCGCGTTGACGCTTCGGTCGCTTCCTCCACAAGCACGGGCGATTTCTCAGGAATCGCATCCCAGAAAATCGCGCTGGTTAGATGTTGCGGCCGCAGATTCTCGATGGGCTTCGCGGAGGGCCGCTCCAGATTCGCCGGCCCGGTGAGGAACTTGTTTTGCGACGGAATGGAGATGCGGAACGTCTCTCCATCGCTGACCATGTCGAAAATGTTCGTCCCCACCACAGGCGCCTGGCCGATCACGCGAATGCTGGAAGGCTTCTGCGCAAGGATGAATCCTTTTACCTCGTGATATTGCTTGATCACGCCTGTGTAGGCCGACCCGGCGGTGAGCGTCATCGTCACCGTCACATTCAGGGATGTGACCGCCTCCGCCTGTTGGTTGTAGCGCGCGATCAGCTCGGGTTTGGTCGCGGTCTGCAATTGGACGGGAGCGCCGGAAGGTTTGACGATTGTGGTGTGGCTCGCGGCGCACCCTGCGGCCAGCCAGGCTGCGAAAGCAACCGAAACGACCGGGAGGAATCTCTGAAGCTTTGAAGTGGGTCGAGTTGCAAGCACCAACAAGGGAATTTAGCAGCCGCTCCGCGGGGTGTCAACGAATGGGGACAATCGGTGGCGGATCGGTTTGCCGTCGAGCATACGAGCGGTCACTTCTTACGCCCGCTTCTCGACATCGCGGCCGCGCTAGGGAATACGAGCGGTTATGCCGACCGATATGCCGTCGCGGGTTTTGTCCACGCGAACTTGTTCGGAAGTTCCGTGAATTTTCTGGGCTTGCTTAATTGCGACAATCTCCACGCCGCCATAGCGGCAGCCAGACGTTTCTCCATTGCCCTGTTCATCTACAAGGGCGGGTTCTTTCGCTTCCTTCTCGGCGGTTTTCAGCGGAAGGGGCCCGAATCGGTAACCCCCACCTGAACCATCCGCCGCAGTAAACAAGGGGTGGTGCACCCAGGCGCTCGCCCATCGGGCGAGCCGTTGCGGGCGGGCCGTTTATTGAACGGTGGTTCGCGGCGCGCTGGGAAGCGGAGAGGCGTGGTGAGCGGCGAGCAGCCACCGGTCTTCGCGGCGAACAAAGATGTTCGTGGCCTGCACGATAGCTTCGTCGAAGCCTTCGGAAAATGCCGTCGTGACGCGAGCGGTGCAGGCTACCCAACCGACGTCGCCCTCCACGCGAACCCAGAGGCCGCTGAGCGCGATGCGGACGCGCTTGGTGTTCTTGAAAATCCGCGCCCACCGCTCGCGCACTTCATCCCAGCCAAGGAGGAGTTCCCAACCCGGCTGCACGCATTCAACGCGATTGTCGTGCGCCCAAACCGCTTCCATCTCCGCCAGATTCATTGATTCAAACGCAGCGTAGAAACGCTGATTCGCGGCGCGGACCGCTTCTTCTTCGGGAGTGGGCTTTTCGCGGGGGATTGATGTCGCCATGGCGGAGGAAAACCGGGAACTTGCGATCGCAAGGCCGTCGCTTCGCGGCCCCATTCGAAATCGTCCGGCAGCATTATACCCGACGCCGCAAAACGCGCGGCACGTTTTCGCCGAAGACGCTAGGGCCCGCCTTCATCGGGCGGAGCGGCAAGCAACGTATCCTCAAGCGTGGCGACGTCGCCGTGCCGATCGGCGGCGTGAATCTTCCCGGAGGAATCCAGAAGGAACGAGCGCCGACCGGTCTTGCCATAGCTTTCCGGCATTGCCGCGATTTCGAAGGATTCATCGCCTTCCTGCGCGGCCGGAACGATGCGATACCGAAATTTGTAGCCACTCGCGCTGCCTGCGGCGAGTTTTTCGTTTACCAGCGAGGCGAGTTCGGGCGAAATTTCGTCTTTGGGCGCAGGCCCTAACTGCTCGAGCGATTCAGGCAGTTTGCCCCAGGCGTTGTGATAGGTCTGAATCGCATCGGCAATGCCGCGCAGATTCGCGATCGCCGCGTCTTCTCGCGCAGTCAGGTCCCCCTCGGCCCACTGCTTGGAAAGCTGGGGGATATCCAGAAGCACCAGCCCAAGCGAGAGAAGCCTCCAACCGCCGCTTTCGCGAATCAATCCAAAATCGGTCTCCTGGGAATTGACGGCCGTAACGGGAACGAACGCCAGGTTTTCGTGCACGCGCACATCGCCGAATCGAAATCCCGCGGTGCCCGCCGGGGTGACGCATCGCAACACGGTGTGGTTCTGAGCATCAGCGGAAATGAGGGGCCTGCCAGGCTGGTCGGAAAGCGAAAACCGCTGCAGAAACGCCGTTCGCTGATCGGGCGGGAGATTTCGCAAAGCAGCGGCATTGTCGGCGGTGAGATAGTTTGCAAATTGCGTTTCGTTTGCACGGCACGCGGCCGTGAATGCTGCCGAAAGCGCGGCGGCGGGATCGGTCTCATGACCATCCTGCGCGAATGCATTCGCGGCGCAGGCAAGCGCCACGAGCGCCAGAATGACGGCCGATCGTACGGAAGCAGTTTTCATTGAGGATCGGATTTCGTCCGCGCGAGGATGGTTGCCAGATTCTGCGTGAATTTTGACCGCGGCATCACGTCGGCGCATCCGGCCGCGCGAGCGCGCTCGGCAAGATCAACCTGGAGGTGCGAAAGAAACGCGATGAGCGGAATCTTGCTGCCGCTAGCTTGCAGGCGCTCGAGAGCCTCAAACGGACCTGAGCGAGCGTTCAGGTCCACGACAACGAGCTTTGGCGCAGCTTTCGCGATTTCGGCGTCGAGCGCATCGGGAGTGGTACACGTGTGGAGTTCCACCCCGAGTCGCTTTGCCGTCTCCAGCATCTTCGCCTGGAAGAAAAGATCATCCACAAGCGCGACGACTTGCGCCATTTAAGCGGTACGGACGGCCGAGTAACGCCCGTTGTCGAGGGCTTCCTGAGAAACCCACATCCCGTGGAATGTCATGCGCACGCGATGCGGAAGCTTGATGATGGCAATCGGCCCGGCTTCAACATTTTGAGCGTCGAGGATCGCCAAATCGTTGCGATTTTCCGCCATGCGGTTCACCAGCGCAAGCAGGTAGCCATCGCCGTCGGGCGAGTTGAACCTGCGCGGTGCGAACACCGGTTCCTGAACACCAGAATCCGGACCAGGACACCAGGACGTGCCGTTCCCGGTCTTGTGATCGAAGTGGCCGACGGAACTGAGACCTGGGGCACCGGCGGTGGTGCGGCGCGGATCGTGGCAGATGACGTAGCCATTGCGATAATTTCCGTTACCGTAGTACCGATCGTCCGCTCGCGGCATTTCGCAGAGCCAATCGTACAGAACCTCGGTCTTGTAAGACTCGGTATCGCCGGCGAGATCGAATGTCAGGCGCGTGAGATGGGGGGCACCCTGGGTCGGATCAGCCGGCGAGCCATCATGGTTCGGGAAAAACGCGAACGAATTTCCGCGCGAAAGGCACACATCGAGACTCACCTTCGTTCCATTCGTCGAGCCGTTCATCATGTGTCCTGCAAAACTCGTGGGGCCACGGAACCAGCGAACTTCCTCCGCCTTGCCATAGCGCGGCACGACCGCGACGACGGTTTCCTTCTCCGGATGCCATTGGTAGAACGGGCCGCCCTTCTTCAGCACGTCCACATCGGTGAGCAACGGGAAGAACGGGAAGATCACGTATTTGTCGGAGATGGCAAAGTCATGCACCATCCCCGGCCACGGCGCGTTGAACCAGACTTCATGCTTGATCTTGCCATCGGGACCGATCACGAAATAGGCGACATCCGTAGTGCCATCGCCCTTGGCCTGATAGGCGAAAGTCAGAAGTTCGTTGGTCGTCTGGTCGAGATGAGGATGCGCGGACATCCAGAGGGATTTTACCGAGCCGTTGTAATCGTACCGACCGATCGTCTGGAGCGTGTAGGGGTCAAGCTCGTACGGCATATCGTCCTCTTTGAGGGCGAGAAGCTTGCCGGCGTGCCAGACGACATTGGTGTTCGCTGCGCCGGGATTGCAATTCTGGGCGATGGGATCGCGCGTGTAACGATTGCGGTAGCGGCCGAAAAGCCCACGGCGGTGTTTCTCCTGCATCAGGAAACGCTCGGTGCGGACGTAGCGGCTCCTATAGTCCACATGGCCATTCTCGAAGCGGAACATGACGACCATGCCCTCGCCGTCAATAAAGATGTCGTCGCCATTCATGGGCGGGTACTGGCGATCCGGTCCGCAGCGATAGAGGATGCCGTTCAGGTCCTTCGGTACCGCGCCATATGTGACTTCGCAGTCGCGCAGATCGGCCTCGAGGCGGCTTGGCGCACCGAAACCCTGATACAGGGGGATATCCGGGAAACGCACGCCTACGGCTGACAATTCTTCCAGGTAGATGCTGCCCATGTTGAACTCCTTGCTGCGCCCAATTCTGTCAGATCGAAACGTCGATCATTCGAAGAATGCTAGTCGCTTGCGAACTCGTTTGTCAATGTTAGCCGGCTATGTTAGCCGACTATGATCGGCGGGACAGAGTGCCAGCCGGGGGCCGAGGGGGTCCCCGTAAATACACTCAATACCCGATGGACGAGACTCGAGAAGGTTCCTATCCTTAGCTTGGGAATTCAGGCTGGAAGGAGACGGCTCGCCGGTAAGCGTCTGACGGAGGGAAACCACGATGACCTGCCGAACGTGCGGACACACAAACGGAATGCATGATGAGCGCGGCTGCGTGGCCTTAAATTGTTCGTGCGATCGATATGAGCCACCGCAGAACAATTTCAAACCAATCGTCCAACCACCGCCCCCGCCGCAGCAACCGCCAAGCGCGCGGCGCTACGCCAACTAAACGGCGCTTGGGGTTGTGTGGCCGGCTCCGAGAAGCGATTTTGTTTCGTCATATGGACCCGGGAGTTTATCCCGGCCATCAGGAGGAAAGTTATGAAGATGATCGCTAGGGGCTTGTGTTCCATGGCTTTGATATTTGGCCTCGCTTCCATCACTTCGGCAGCTGATGAAACGTGGACGGGCAGAATTAGCGACAGCATGTGCGGCGGCAGTCACGCGAAAATGATGTCCGCACACCCGGACGCCAAGATGACGGCCCACGACTGCACAAATGCCTGCGTGAAGGCCGGCGCGAAGTACGTCTTCATCTCCAATGGGAAGACCTATAACATTGCGAACCAGGAAGACGCGGACCTACAGGTGCATGCAGGGCATACCGTGCTTCTCACGGGCAGCATGGACGGTGACACAATTACCGTAACCAAGATTGTGATGCCCCCCAAGAAGGCCTCTTAGGCGGGAGACGCCCAGCGCATCGATGCGATCGGTCCGGCGGATGCTTCAAAGCGGAAGCCCTAGAAATGGGCTCTACCGCTCAAGTGTTCCTGTGTGCCGAACGATCGGCACGAAATCGACCGACGTACCGCACGGCGGTTCGCCTGCACGTCCCGAATGAAGGATCCATGCGAAGAACAGGCCCGCTGCAACCAGCACGATCATGTGAAATGCGGTGGATAGCTTCATCATAAAAATGACCATCGCAATCGTCGCGATATAGGACGCGACAAAAATGAACTCATAGTGCCTGGCGAAAAACTCATCCTCTTGCATCGAAGCCTTCCTTTCCTCAAAGCGAGCCATCGGCCTGACAGTCGCTGAATTCGCCCCGTCTTCTGCGCAGCCGCTTCGAGAAGGTTCGGGACCTTCTCGGAACAAGAACAATAGGGTGACACATGTACGAAGAGGCCGGCGGAATTTCTTGCCCGGGCCGGACGGAATGCGCGTGGTGAGTCGGAGAACGAGTGGACGTCTAGTGCTCGGGCGTTTCGTGGGCGCCGACGGTTTCGTCGGGGATATCTCCGGTGCGGCCTTTGACGCGGTCGTACACGCTGTAGTGGCAGGTCGAGCCGAGCGCTTCGTTGTAGTACGTGGAAACGCCGAGCGCGGTGCGCAACTCCTCGTTGAAGAGACGCAGGTCGCCGAGCTGGGCCACGCGGATGGGCACCTTCTGGCCTTCGTTGGTCAGCAGAAATTTCTGGTAACCCGCATCCCAGAGGCGCGTGAACTGGCCCTGCAGCATGATCGAAGGAATGATGGTCATGCGAAAGCCGCCCTGCTGTTCCTTACGAAGCTCCGCACCGCAATTATACTTCTCAATGCGAGCGACGCCGCCCGAGCTGCGAACCAGAAACCCCTTCGCTGAGAGGGACTCGACCTGAGGCTGAGTAAAGAGCTTTTCGACGTACCACATGGACGTTCAGGATATGAATTCTGCGGGTAGTCTGTAAAGGCCAAAGATGAGCCGGACGGGAAAAACAGAACCCTCGACTGCGTCCGGGGTCCGCGGGCCACGCGGGAAAAGCCAAAGGCCCCGGGCTCCGCTCGGGATGACAACGGTGAGCGTAGGCCGAGGGGTACGACGTGACGTGGCGATCGCTATGAAATCTCGGGCCGGCGAGTCTACCCGGAGGCTGCATGAGCGGCTTGCCTCACTTCCTGGTTATCGGGGTTATTATCTTGGTGCTGTTTGGTGACCGAAAACCATAGTTCAGAAAACCTCCCCAATTCCTGTAAGTGGCCACGCAGAGACTTCGGACGCGTGGGTTGCCCCAAAAGAAAAGCCGCGGCACGCACCGACAGACGTCCTCGGCGTCCGAGTTCGTCTTCGATTCGCGAGTCGACTTCCTTCCGATTGCTCTTTCGATTCAAAGCCGATATAAAGTGACGCGGCAAGGACATGGCGAACAGCCAGCGCACGGCCAAAGGCGTGCTCCGAGGGGCGCGGCGCCCCTCGGAGGACCGTCAGGCGAGCATCGTAGGTTGATGGATCGCCAGGCCTCTGCACCTGGCGCGGCATGCGCCTAGGAAGAAGAACCGGAACGGAGTCTGGATGAGAACTGTGCGCGTGGCGGTGGTCCTGGCTGGGCTGATTGCGACAGGAACATTCGCAGTGGGCGCGCTGGCGCAGGCGGTGCCGGATGGCGCGACGCTCTTCAAAGAACATTGCTCGATGTGCCACATCAGCAGCGCCGGTAGGGGCAATCAAGCGCCACAGATCGCTGTGCTGGCGCAAAAGACTCAGGAAGAGATCCTACAGGCGCTGGAATCCGGTCCGATGGTGATTTACGGCAACCGGATGTCAGAGGCGGAACGTCACGCCGTGGCGGCATTTCTCACCTCGAGGGTGGCGACGGGTCCCGCGGCGTCGCAGGCGAACCTTTGCAAGTCAGCAAGTCCGATTACGGCAAGCAACGCGGCCAACCCGGACGATTGGAACGGCTGGGGCGTGGATATTCTAAACACGCGTTATCAGCCGCACACTCCCATCCGCGCCGACAATGTGTCGGGCCTAAAACTGAAGTGGGCGTTCGGAATTCCAGACGCGAGCACGGCGTATGGGCAACCGAACGTGATTGCCGGGCGCGTATTTTTCGGCTCCGGTGACGGCACAGTGTATGCGCTGAGCGCCGAGAGCGGATGCACGATCTGGACGTATCGCGCAGAGACGACCGTGCGAAGCGCCATCACGGTCGCCGCGGCGGGCCCGAATCGCTACCTCGCTTATTTCGGAGATGGCGAAGCGAACCTCTACGCAGTGGACGCGGCAAATGGAAAGCTCGTCTGGAAGGTCAAAGTTGACTCGCACCGCTCCGCGCGAATTACGGCGGCGCCGCAGCTGTATCGCGGCATCCTGTACGTCGGCATCGCGTCGAACGAGGAGCTGACCGGCGGCGATCCGGATTATCCCTGCTGCACGTTTCGAGGAAACGTGGTTGCGGTGAACGCCGGGACCGGAAAACAAATCTGGAAGGCCTACGTGATCGCGGAAGAATCAGGGCCATCGAAACCCGGCAGTAGCCACGCAAAGTTTAGTCCGGCGGGTGCGGCCATATGGGACGCGGCCACGATTGACGAGAAGCGCGGCGCGCTCTATGTGGGCACGGGCGACGCATATGTCGATCCAGCCGCCCACGGCACAGACGCAATCGTTGCATTTGACCTGGCCACCGGAAAGCGGCTGTGGGTACAGCAAAAAACGCCCAACGACGTGTTCAACTTCGGCTGCATCGACCCGCGCCATTTCAATTGCCCGGCGCAGATCGGCCCGGACGTGGATTTCGGCTCGTCGCCGATCCTCGTGGACCTAGGCAACGGGCATCGTGTCCTGTTGGCGGGGCAAAAGACTGGCGTGATGTACGGGCTCGACCCCGACGACGGCGGGAAGGAACTGTGGCGGGCGCGCGTGGGGCAAGGAAGCGGGTTGGGAGGAATTGAATGGGGTTCGGCGACGGACGGAAAGAATGTTTACGCCGCGAATTCCGACATTTCAACGCTAACATCTGCGGGCGCCATTCCTCCGCCGCCAGGTGGGCTCGCCGCGATTGATATCCGCACCGGAAAGCTTCTGTGGAAGACGATGCCTCCGAAAACGCCGTGTGAGGGCAAACCAGGATGCAGCGGGGGGCAACTCGCTGCTGTGACCGCGGTTCCCGGAGTAGTGTTCTCCGGCGCGATGGACGGCCATCTGCGAGCCTATTCGGCGAATGCCGGCGAGATCCTGTGGGATTTTGATACCGCGCCTGAATTCCCCACCGTGAATGGCGTCCCGGCCCACGGCGGCTCGATGAGCGGCAGCGGCCCGGTCGTTTCCGGGAAGATGCTGCTCGTGGCATCGGGCTTTACCGTGACCGCCGGGATGGCAGGTAACATCGTTCTGGCCTTTGAGCTTCAGCCGCACTAGCCGTGCCTGATCCCGCGAGGCACCCACTCGCATCCAATGGTGGCAGAGATGCCTAGCGCTTTGACCACAGAGGGCCTCGAGATCACGGGGAAAAATCGGCACTCACAGTGGAGAGGCCCGAGAACCCACAAAAATCTGCTAAACTGAATCGAATTAGCAAGGTACGGGAAATCTCCGAACGACAGACTACGAGAATGACGCTAGCGAACAAACCGCTCGTATCGTCAGCCCAGCCGGGCGCGGGCGGCCGCCTGGGCCAACACCTACTCGAACGCATCGGGAATACCCCACTCGTCAAGATCGAGCGAATCGCGGCGGAGTTTCCGAACGCGACGATTTGCGCGAAGGCGGAATGGTTCAATCCGGGCGGTTCGGTGAAAGACCGCGCGGCCTATTCCATGATCCGCGAGGGAGAACGCCGCGGCGACCTTCGGCCTGGCAAAGTGATTCTGGACGCGACGAGCGGAAATACCGGCATCGCCTATGCAATGATTGGCGCGGCACTGGGTTATCGTGTGAAGCTCTGCCTGCCATCGAGCGCGTCGCCCGAACGCAAACAGATTCTCGCGGCCTACGGAGTCGAGATCGTCTCCACGCCGGGCGGCGAGGGTACCGACGGCGCGATCCGGCGAGTTCGCGAAATTTACGAAGCGGACCGCGAGAAATATTTCTACCCGGATCAATACGGCAACCCGGCCAATCCTGCGGCGCACTATTCCACCACGGCACGGGAAATCTGGGAGCAAACGCACGGGCAGATTACGCACTTCGTCGCCGGGCTGGGCACCAGCGGAACGTTCGTCGGGACCACTCGGCGGTTGAAGGAGCTGAATCCCCAGATTCGCTGCATCAGCTTTCAGCCGGATTCCAGCTTCCACGGACTGGAGGGGCTGAAGCACATGGCGACGGCAATCGTGCCGCCGATTTACGATGCCAGCCTCGCAGATGAAAATATGGAAGTGCTCACCGAAGACGCGCAGCGAACTGCGAAGCGGCTGGCGCGCGAAGAAGGACTTCTCGTGGGCGTCAGCGCGGGCGGCGCGCTTTGGGCGTGCATGCAAATCGCGCGGAGACTCACGCGCGATGAGCGAGCTGTAATCGTGACGGTGTTTCCCGATTCCGGAGAAAAATATTTGAGCGAGCGATTCTGGAGTGAAGAGTGAGCAATCCGGCCCTGAAAGTACCCGGAGAGATGGTACGCCGAATTCATGCGCACGGCATAGAGACCTATCCGCACGAATGCTGCGGCGCGCTCCTCGGACGCGATGGCGAAGATTCACGCGAGGTAATTGACCTGCTGCCGCTGGCCAATCGGCGGGACGATTCGCCTCGGAACCGATTCGAGGTGACCGCCGACGATGTCCGCCTCGCGGAAAAGACGGCGCGAGAGAAGAAACTCGAGTTGATCGGGTGGTATCATTCGCATCCCGATGCGCCGGCGCGGCCGAGCGAATACGACCGTGAGCACGCGTGGCCGTGGTATAGCTACATCATCGTAAGCGTTCAGAAGGGCGAGCCGCGCGATACCACATCGTGGCGCTTGCACGACGATCGCGCCGCATACAACCCGGAAGAGATCGAGTTCCTGGGGCATTCTTAGGTCCATGCAACGACGGCGGGCATCCAATAGCGAGCACACGAGGAGGAATGCGAATGGCAGTCAAGGTCATCATACCGACGCCGCTCCGCGCGTATGCCGGTAAACAGGAGAGCGTCGAGGTGCAGGCAGGTACGGTAGGCGAGGCGCTGGCCGCGTTAACAGGCAAATTTGCGGATCTGAAAAAGCACCTGTTTTCCGATGACGGGCGCCTGCGCAGTTTTGTGAACGTCTACGTGAACGACGAAGACATCCGCTACCTCCAGAAGGACCAAACGGCCGTAAAGGCGGGCGATACGATCAGCATCGTGCCGTCGATTGCCGGCGGCGCGCACGAGCGGGCCAATCGGTAAGAGCGGAAACGGGAGAGTTTTTCTATGGCAACGAAAATCGGGACTGCGGCGCCGTCGCCAGGGGACGAGAAACCCACGGCGTCGCTCTCAAAACAGGAAGTGATGCGCTACAGCCGTCACCTGATCATGCCCGAGGTGGGCATGGAGGGGCAGCTGAGGATCAAACAAGCCAAAGTCCTATGCATTGGTACGGGCGGGTTGGGCGCGCCGCTGGGACTTTATCTCGCTGCGGCGGGCGTGGGCCGGATCGGATTGGTGGACTTCGACGTCGTGGATACCACGAATCTTCAGCGACAGGTGCTATTTGGCACGAGCGATGTGGGCCGGCCGAAAACAGAGGCCGCAGCCGAGCGCCTGCGGAATCTGAATCCGGAAATCCAGATCGAAACCTTCGACACGCATCTGACCAGCGCGAACGCGCTCGAACTGTTCAAAGACTACGACATCATCGTCGACGGAACGGACAACTTTCCCACGCGCTACCTGGTGAACGACGCTTGCGTCATCACGGGCAAGCCGAACGTGTATGGCTCTATTTTCCGCTTCGAAGGGCAGATCACGGTGTTCGGATATCCGGGCGGACCTTGCTACCGGTGCCTCTATCCTGAACCACCCCCGCCAGGACTGGTGCCTTCTTGCGCCGAAGGCGGAGTGCTGGGGGTTCTGCCGGGAATCGTGGGTACGATCCAGGCCGCCGAGACGCTGAAGCTGATCATTGGCAAGGGCGCGCCGCTGATTGGCCGCCTGCTGCTATTCGATGCGCTGGCGATGAAATTCCGCGAGTTGAAGCTGCGGAAGAATCCCGAATGCCCCGTCTGCGGCGAACATCCGACGCAGACCAAACTAATTGACTACGCCGAGTTCTGCGGAATTCGCGGCGAGGAAGGACCAGGAACCGTGACCAATGTTCCGGAAATTACTCCGAAGGAACTTAAGACGCGTCTCGACCGCGGCGACGACATCTACGTCCTCGACGTGCGCGAGCCGCACGAGTATCAGATCTGCAACATCAACGGGCATCTGATTCCGCTCGGCGAGCTCTCGCAGCGCGTGCACGAGCTAGACAGTTCGCGCGAGATCGTCGCCCATTGCAAGAGCGGAAAACGCTCCGCGGAAGCTGTGGAATTCCTCCGCGGCGCGGGCTTCCGTAAAGTATCGAGCTTGAAAGGTGGTATTCTCGCCTGGTCCGACCAGGTGGACCCGAGTGTGCCGAAATACTGAGCGCGTTTGGGTCAGGATCGGCCAGCTTTTGACGGAGGATTGAATGGCGGCGACAAAGATTACGATCCGTACCGATGGTTCCATACGCGTTGAGGGAGACTTCGAAATCGTGGACCAGGACGGCAAGGTTTTTGGCCTCGCTGGGCGCAACAAGATAGGCCTTTGCCGCTGCGGACACTCCGACAACAAGCCGTTCTGCGACGGCGCCCACAAGAAAGTGAACTTTCAGAGCGTCATCCAGGCCTTCGATCTGCCACCGGCCCCGCCCGCTCCGCTCCCCAAACCCTAGCGCGTGCCTGCTAAGTAGGAATCTCACGGATCGGTCACATTCCCGTTCTGCGTGAGACGACCTATGTATTCTTTTGATACGCCGTCAGGACTCGACGAGCGAACTCCATCGAAAATAGTATAGTTAGATCGTAGGTTCTGCCGCTCCAAAACGGCACACGAGTTGCTGTTTCAGATCGGGGAGCCGTCTATTTTCTGGGGGAAGTGTGGGGCGTCTGGGCAAAATGGGGGGGCGTTTCCGTATTGGCTTTGTCCTGCTCGGGACGATTGCTCTGGCGGGATTCTGCGCGTTTTTGTGGTATCTCCGCAAGTCGTCCTACCGATCTGACCCGCTGTTCGACGCTTATCTGGAAATGGCGGGCAGCCTGATTGCCTTCACTTTTGCCGCGAACGCCATGGTGCGATTCCGCGGAACCCATGACCGAATTTCGCTGATTCTGGCTTTCGGATTTGTCCTGGCAGGTCTAATCGAAGCTGGCAGCAGCATGTCGTTCTATCATGGCATGCTTGTGCCACCGTCGGGAGGGTCACAGATCTCGCTGGGTTGGCTGGCTGGGCGCACGCTGCTCGGCGTGCTGCTGCTCGCCGCGCTGATCGTCGAGAGGCGGATTCCGGTCTCGCGCGATCCCGGAAAAGAAATGGCGGGCGTCACGCTGATCGTCGGGGCTGTCGCATACCTGACGAGCGTCTTCTATTTCATGTTGCCGCGCGCGCCGAAGATTCATCCCGGCGCTTTTGTGCCACGCGGATGGGACTTGCTCCCCGCTGTGCTCTATATCGCCGCAACGGTGGGGTATGGCTGGCGGTTGCGGCGTACCAGCGCGGCGCTCGATCGGGCGCTCTTCGTAGCCGCCGGACTCAGCGTTATCTGCCACATCACGATGAGCCAATCGCAGCGCACGCTCGATGCGGCTTACATGTTCGCGCACGGGCTGATGGTATTGAGCTACGTGGTCGTGCTGGGCGGAACGCTGCTCGATAACGCCCAACTGTTCGATCAGGTGAGCCGCATGGCCGCGTCTGATTCGTTGACCGGTCTCGCGAACCACCGCCGGCTGCTGGAGGCGCTGGAAAATGAGATTCAGCGGTCTCGCCGCACCGGACGCGAGTTCGCGGTGTTGCTGTTCGATCTGGACGGCCTTAAGAAAATCAACGACAAGTATGGCCACCTCACGGGGAGCCGGGCGATCAAGCGCCTCGGAAGCGTTCTACGGAAAAGCAGCCGAACGATCGACACGCCGGCACGTTTTGGCGGCGATGAGTTTGCCTTGGTCCTTCCGGAAGCCGGCGGACGAGACGCCGACCAGGCTGCTTCGCGCATCTGCGAACAGCTGGCGTTAGACGGCGAGGAGCCGTTTGTCTCCGTAAGCGTGGGCCAAGCGGTTTATCCGGAAGACGGGACATCCATCGAACAGCTATTGGGCGCGGCCGATCGGGCGCTCTATAAGATGAAAAGGCGGGGTGCGGGCAAGTTTCATCTCAGACATTTGGCTGCCTGTTTGTGACCAATCAAGGGGGGCGCTGGATATGCCGCTTGGGATAAAGGCACCCAAGTCATTCGACGCCATCCGTTGCGAAACGCGGGTTCCGATGGAAGTCGGAGTGCACATCAGCGGGCACGGCGTGCATCCGGGCACGGAAACGACTTTTACGGAAAACGTCAGTTCGCGCGGGGCACGCGTCTTGACCACTCGCCGCTGGAAGACCAATGACCGGCTGATTGTGACGACGCTCGCGGGTTCTTTCCAATCGATTGCGCGCGTGGCGTATTGCCATACGGTACCGCAGGCCGGTTTCGCTGTGGGTCTGGAGTTCGTCGAGCCCAGTTCGGACTGGGTGATCGGCGACCCGTTCAGGCGCTAGCCGCTTCCGCGTTTGCGATCCGCGGCGGTTCCCCGCCACTCACTTACTGCACGAATCCAACTTTAGGATCCGCGTCCGGGGCCGGGGTGTCTGGCAGCTTGCCAAACTGGGCCTCGTAACGGGACACATTCTCCTCCAAGGCGGCCAACAACCGTTTTGCATGCCGTGGATTTAAGATCAAGCTCGCGACCAGCTTCCCCTGCGCCACGGTGGGAAACATATAGACAAAGTTCAGCGTAAACTCTTCGGCGTTGTGATGAACGACGACGAGATTGGAATACTGGCCGAGCAATTCTTTTTCGTCGGCCTTGATCTGAGCTTGCTGACCTTGCTGCTGTGGTTGTTTGGGCGCCTCGGCCATTACCGTCTCCTCCCCTTGCTGTCCGCTCGAACCCCATAGGTCGCGGTCCATTTCACTATAGCAGAGCAACGAATCCATTCTGATGCCTTTTCCGAACGACCGGCGCTTGCCGAGATTGACGAACGCATGTGTTAAGCGTAGTTTATATACGAAGTTCAACTCAGTTAACCTATGGCCATTTTGAAAAAAGACTCGGAGGCATCCTCGTTTGGTTCGGCCCGTCCGACGACTGAAATAGCTTCCGCGTCCCCCGTCGCTCGCGATCTGATTGGTCTACTCACTCATGAGGATTTGGATCGCGCCAGGGACCGATGGCGCGTGACCCGGGCCCGCTGGAAAGGACAAGGGGCGAAAAGGTTTGGCGGGCTCCGCGTGCTCTGGCTTCTTGTCGGCCCCGGCGTCCTGGTTTTTCTGGGCGAGAACGACGCACCGAGCATGCTTACCTATTCGGCTACGGGTGCGCGTTTCGGCATCGGGTTTTTCATCCCGTTCGTCGTGCTCACATTTTTGCTGGGCCTTGTCGTGCAGGAGATGACTGTTCGGCTGGGCGCTGTCACCCATCGCGGGCACGCGGAACTCATCTTCGACAGATTCGGAAAGTTCTGGGGATTTTTCTCGATGGGCGATTTGGTTCTCGGGAATTTTCTGACGCTCATCACGGAATTCATTGGTATTCGCGCTGGCTTGGGTTTCTTCGGCATTCGCCCCGTGATGGCCGTGGGCGTGGGACTGGTGGTCGTGGTCCTAGCGATGACGACGGGCCGATACTGGACGTGGGAGCGCATCACGCTCGGACTGGCCGTCTTCAATGGTCTTTTTGTTCCGGCCGCCATCCTGGCGCACCCGAATTGGTCTGCGGTGGGCCACGCGATGCTGACCTGGACGCCTTTGCCGTCGGGACGCGGATCCGAGATTCTGCTGTTGATTCTGGCAACCATCGGCGCGACGGTGACGCCCTGGATGATTTTTTTCCAGCAGAGCGCCGTGGCGGACAAGGGCATGCAGCCGCGCGACATCCAGGCCGGGCGGTTCGATACCCTGGTCGGCGCGCTGCTGGCCGCCGTCTTCGCGATCGCTGCCATCCTGGCGACGGTTCCGTTGTTCCATCACGGGATTGATGCGTCTCAATTCCAAGGCGCTCAGTTCGCCGAGGCGCTCGAACCTTGGATTGGGCACGTTGGTGCGGCACTGTTCGCGCTGGGTATTTTCGAGGCCGGAATTGTGGCTGCGATCGCGATTTCCACATCTTCGGCGTACGCCTTCGGCGAAGTGCTGCAAACCGGGCACAGTCTCAATCGTCCTATGAGGGATGCGTGGCCGTTCTACTCGACGCTGCTCGGCTCCGCCTTTGCGGCTGCGGGACTCGTGCTCATCCCGCACGCTCCGCTCGAATTAGTGGTGTTGACCGTGAACGTGATTGCGGTGCTGGCGATGCCTCCTGCGCTCGCTTTCTTGATACTGCTCGTGAACGATCGAGACGTCATGGGAGAACACGTAAACGGATTTTGGGCAAACGTAGCGGGAATCGCAGTCACGGTGCTTTTGATCTGCGTCGGAATCGGATTCGGTCTGGCGACTGTTTTCCCAAGTTTGCTCGGAAGCTAGATTTGAACTGGCGCGACAGAGTATTTCGGGAGTTCCAATTTCAACCGTTGGAGGATCATTTCTATGACACCGGCCGATAGCGGCGGCAACCTGGCTGAGAATCCGCGAGGCGCCGATTCCGAATCGGAAATCGCGACGAAGCCAAATCTAAGGGATCCGCACGTGGTTCTATCGCTACTGGAAGCCGACCAGGTGGTCGCTGCCAAAGAGCAAACGCGCTTCGGCCGGCGAAATCTATCGTGGGGAGTGCGGGTGTTACTCTGGGGTTTACGAATCTACGTGATCGCCATGCTGGTGCTGGTTGTGGTTTCCCTGCTTCGCGCAACCCATTCGATGCACTGAGTCTCTGTTTGAATGCAAACGCTGGCGGCAACTCGACGACTCTCACTTCCCTCAGAACTTCGTTGGGAAATCCGAACGGCTGTGGGAAAATTCCCGCATAAACCAAATGTCGCGCGCTCAACATCGGAGCCTGGCGAAATAACTCGTGCAGCTCGGCCAACCCAAAGCAACACCGCGTCTCCTCGGAATATTGGCCGCGATGGTGGTACTGGCCGCAATCGTGCTGACGGCGATCAACGGGTATAGGAATTGGAGCGCCACGGAGGCCGTTCGGAAACTGAAGAACCCAGTCCCATCGACGGGCGAAACCATCGCCGCCGGGAAACGGGCCTACGGCGAGCATTGTCGGAATTGTCACGGCGAGAAAGGCGACGGCAGAGGCGAAAAGGCTGCCGAACTCTCCGTCGCGCCCGGCGATTTTACCGACGCGGCGACGATGCACCGCCGAACCGATGGCGAACTCTTCTGGCAAATTACCCGCGGTCGACTGCCAATGCCTGCCTTCGAGGACAAGCTGAGCGGCAAAGAGCGCTGGCAATTGGTTGATTACATCCGGACGTTCGCGAACAAGCCGTCCGCGGCGACCGCAGCCACTCCCCTTACTTCAGTCTGGCAAGCGCCTCGGAAACCTCCTTCATGTCCGGCACCGTCGGGATGTCGTAGTTTTTGAACCAGGCAATTTTCCCGGCGCGGTCCACGATGGCGATCGCGCGTCCAGTGATTCCCTTGTCCGCCAGGTAGACGCCGAATTGATCCGCCACAGCTCCGCGAGGCTGGAAATCCGCGAGCAGCGAGTAATGGATACCCATCTTCTCGGCGAAGGCCTTGTGCGACCAGACGCTATCCACGCTAAGACCGAGCACGGCCGCATCAAGTTGCTCGAAGCGCTTCAACTCGTTCACAAAGCAGGCGTGCTCGTTCGTACAAACGGGGCTCCAATCGAGCGGATAAAACACGATCACGACGTTCTTCTTGCCCTGGAAATCCGAGAGCTTCACGTCCTTCTGATTCTGGTCCTTCAAGGAAAACTCTGGAGCCGCAGCCCCCACGGAAAGTGCCATGCCCATCCTCCTATTTCGCTCACGCGAGATGATTTCAGAAATCAGGTGCGTTCGTTTCGAGCACTCATGATAGCCGAACCAGGCGCGACCGACAAATACCGCGCACACGCAGCGCACCGATTCCCCGACACAAAAAAGGCCTTGCCGTGTGAATCGGCAAGGCCTTTAGAAATTTCTCAATCGCGGATGCTCAGTCAAACTACGGTTTCGGAGTTGCGGCAGGAGCGGGCCGCGGAGCAGTGGCCTTGGGAGCTGCCGCCGTCGGGGCCTTCACCGGGTAGCTCTGGTCGTAGAGCCGAATGATATCCTGGGTGACATCGACTTGGTTGGCGGCGTAGAGCACGGGAGTCTGTTGTGAGGAATCATCCAGAATCACCGAGAAGCCATTTTCTTTTGCGTACTTGTTGAGGACATCCACCAGCTTCCGTCCGATGCGGTTCACGACATCCTGCTGGGCATCGTTCGTGTCATCCTGAAACTCCTGCTGCTTCCGCTGAAACGCACGCGTCAATTGGTCGCCTTCGCGCGAGAGTCTGGCCTTCTCTTCGTCACTCAAGGTTGACTGGCCTGTCTGGAGCCTGTTCCGAAGATCCTCGATCTGCTTCTGCGTGTTCTGCAGCTCCGTCGTCCGCGGAGCAAATTGCGACTGCAGTTCGGCCGCCGCCTGCTTGCCTTCCGCCGTGCTGGCGATGGCAGCCTGGACATTGATGACTCCCACCTTCGAAGGCGCCTGGGCGCCTGCATTACCGGCCTGCGCCCAGACGGCGGGCGTCATTAACAGAGATGCCAGAATTGGAACTACCGCTCGAATCTTCATTCTCACCCCTCATTCAAATGTGTTCAGAGACATCTTGATGCAAACCGGGCATTATAGCTGCGAACCCAGAAAACGGTCAATTGGATTCGGCTCACGGCGCCCGCTGGGCGACCAACACAATGCACTGCGAATCGCTCCCCCGAAAAACTCGACCCGGCGAAGCTCGCTATCCACTCCGATGCACCCCCCGCGATGGCGGTTGGACGCAGCCCTTGCTGGCCGGCTTAGTGCGGCAAGGGGATCAGCAAGACGCGGTTATTGTCCGGGTCCACCAGCACGGCGAGATTGAGCTTCGGGTCGATCGCCACTCCGTTCGGACCGAGCGCAAATGTCGAAGTTTGCGCCCCTCCCAGCCCCAGAACCGCGCGGACCTGTGGATTGACACACGAAGGCGCGGCGATACTCGGCGGACAAGTGTAATCGAGTATCGACATCGTATGGCTCCCCGCGTTCAGGGTAACAAGCGAACTCGTCTGAAAATTGTAATCAGCGGAGGTCGGAGCAATGCCCACGTTCACAGTCGTCGTGGTCAACGTTGCGGGATTGGTGATGTCTATATTGTTTAGCAGACTGTTCACGGTCAAAAACACCTGATTAACGGGATCGAACACGACTCCGCTTGGATTGTCGAGTCCACTTACCCGGCCTACGATCGACTGCGTCGACATGTCGATGATGTCCAGGCTACTTGTCGAGGAAGCCGTGGCCACGGCCGCGAAATTCAGCGTCGGATCCACCGCTACTGCGACTGGATTCTGATCCACAGAAGGACTTCCCCCGAGCCCCGCAGTGATCGTTGTTGAGGTCGACGTGGTTGTTCGCGCGACATTGATAAAGCTAACGCTGCCGGTGCTGAACAGATTGCCCGAGTTCGTGCTGGTTACCGCGGCCGACGCGGTGTCCTGGTTGAAAGCAACGCTGACTGGACCCGTACAGCTCTCACCGCAAAGAGATACATCGGTCGGCAGGGCGGTCGGGGTTGTGGTCAGGTCAATTGCGGTTGCGTTATTACTGCCGTTGTTGGCGACCAAGGCGATGCCGAGGCGCGGAATCACCGCTACTCCTTCTGGAGTTGTGCCCACGGGAATCGGCATCCCTACGACGCCGACAGGTCCGAGAGACTCAGGTGAAAAAGTCGGTGACACCGCGGTGAGGGAAACCAGCGACGCGGTGTCGTCCAGCGAATTCGTGACGATGGCCATGTCACGATCGACATCCACTGCGACTGCTACGGGTGAAGATCCGACGCCGACAGCCTGAATGACAGACAGGTCGGTCACGTTCGAAACCGATCCGTCCGTGTTCAGCACGTCAACGAGGTAACGCCGCGCGACGCCCAGCATGCTAGCGGGAATCGTTGCAGTCAATTGACGGCACGTTGCGGCGCACGTGCTCGCAACAGCCACGGTCGCGAGAGGCACTTGGTCGAGCCGGACGACCGAACCGGGCGTGAAGTTGCCCCCTGTGATCATCAGTTCGAGCGGTAAGACGGAAGTCAGCGCAGTAGCCGGGCTTGCTTCCAGGATTTGAGGTGAAGTAAGCGTCGGTCCGAGTGAAAGAATAGAAACCGTGCCATCTCCCCCGTTTACGATGACTGCCTCGTTGCTGATGGGATCCACGGCCACTGCCCGTGGCGTGCCACCCAAACCACTGACTTGCTTGAGAACGGCGCCGGTCTCGAGATCGGCGACCACGGCTGTCGCTCCTGTAACGGATCCCTGGATCGCAACGCCGACGTTCTCCAGCGGACTCACGGCAGAAGCCGAATAGTTACTCGTGTCCAAAGCCACTCCATTGACAGTGAAATTTACAGGAGTGACGGCATCGTTCAAAAGACTAAAACTAGTGAGCGTCAGCGCGGACGGATCGGTCAGCAACGCCTGATGCGTTTCCGTGTTGACGCCGATTCCCTGAGTGGTGGTGGAAATCCCCAAGCTTCCGATCAGTTCCGGCATCCGGCCAACGTCGCCGGCGCTCGGCGCGCGGCCCAGGTCAACCAGGGCGGTCGTCCCCGCGCCGCCGGGCGTAACCATAGCCCAATTCAAGCGTGGATCGATCGCCACGCCGGGACTCGGCCCGGTGCCATAGACGGTCACGCCACTCGTGATGGTCGTCACCGGGCAAGGAGGTGTGGCGCACGGCGGAGTCAGACTCGTATTCGCATTCGCCAGGTCCAGGATCGTGCCGACGTTGGTCGACTGATTCGCTATGAAGGCGCGATGTGTCAACGGATTGGCTCCGATGGAGAACGGCACCGTACCGATTGGTATCAGGCTTGGCGCATAGCTGCCGAGCGAAAGGGTTTGTGTCACGGCGGGCGTCGCGAGGCTCAAATCAATCACGGAAATGCTATTACTCCCGCTATTCACCACGTAGGCGAGGTGGTGCGGCAGCAGATCGTCCACGGCTACACCCGTAGGCGCCGTGCCGACCGCGATAGCGCCTCCGATCACAGCGTTCGTAAGCAGATTCACGAGCGAGACGCTGTTTCCCGCTGTATTCGCTACGACCGCTATCCCATCTGCCTCGTCAATCGCGACCGCCGAGGGACCTGAACCGACTGCGATCGTCGGTGCCGGCGAGCCTGAGATCGAGGTTGGGTCCGGGGTGACAGCCAAATTCAGTCCAGTCATCGAGGGCACTCCGGCCGTGACCGCGTCGCTATTCTGAATAATAAGTGGATACAAACCGGGCGTGCCAAGGCTCGCGTCCTGAATGGAAACAGTTAGGTGCCGGCTGTCCAGGAAAGTCGCGCAGACTTGCGCTCCTCCGCCACACCCGATTCCATCAAACGTGGCGGTCGTTTTGTTCGGCACAAAATAGCCGCCGGTTAGATTCACATTCAGGCTCGCGCCACCGTTGCTTTCCTGCACGCTATCAGGTGACGAAGCAATCAGCGCGGGGCGCACGGGATCGACTTGGAGCGATAGTGTTCCGGAATTCAGGCCGCCAGTTTGTGACTGCACGCTGAGTCCAACGGTTCCAGGTTGAACCAATTGAGCGGCTGGAATCGTGGCGCGAAGCAGAGTCGAGTTGATAAACGTCACATTCGCCGCCGGAATCGGGACGCCCCCCACAAGCACGCTGCTCGTCGATAGAAAATTCGTGCCGGATAGATAGACGTCCTGCTGCACAGACCCTTCGGCGGCCACGCTTGGCTCGAGCGGATTCGTGGCACTAAACGCCGGGGGACCGCCTGGGCCGACGGTAACCGCGGCGGTGGCCTCTTGAGTCGAGTCCGCGCCTGATTGCGCCGTGACGCTGATGGCACCCGAGGGCGTACTGGGGGCAAAGTACTCTCCTGGATTTCCGCACGGAGCGCTGGAATTCGGACAGACGAAACCCACGGTGGCGTTTCCGCCGGGAATCGAGTTCACCAGCCAAACGATCGAAGTGTCATTCGTGCCTGTTACCGTGGCAGTGAATTGAAAGTCTTCACCCGGACCAACCGAGGCGGTCAGGGGAGAAATCTGGACGCGAATTCCAGAATCAATGGTCACGGTAAAGGTTGTGAATGCCGTGGAGTTGATGCAACTGGTAGCCACGATCAGGAATGTGGCGGGCTGAGGAACTGTCGGTGGCGCTAGGTATTGACCGTTCAGGCTGATGGTCCCAAATCCGGCGATCGGGGCGGAAACAGCCGGGATCGTGCATCCGATCGGTCCCTGTCCCGCCGTGCACTGGGCCGGCGGAATGGTCGTTGAAGGAGTCGCAGGCGGTTCGCAGATCTGCCAGAACACAGTGGTCGTCGAAACGCCTGTAACATTTGCAACAAACTGCGCCGGGTGGTTCACGATGATCGTCAGCGGCGACGGCGCGGGGCCCGTGATCGTGATTCCAACGGTCGCGGAATTCCCGCCACAACCTGCCACCAATAAAATCGTCAGGAGCAGGACCGCTCCAAATCCCCACGCTTTCATGTGCTTTCCTCCGGCCATTTCTGTTCGATTCTCCACGCCCGCGGTGCCAACACCGCTTCCTCGCAGCGTTCGCGTTCTCTGCCGATGCTCTAGAATGTCCGGCTCACTGCGAACCGCAGCGTCGTCCTCGGCTCGAACAGACCCGGCGGGATTGTTTGTGACGACCGCGTTTGGGCCAGGAAACTTTGCAGTGACGGCACGATTTCCGTGTCGTAGACGCCTAGTTGTTCCAAACTATTTCTCTCGGCCGGCGGGATAAAGAAGGCCCCAAGCGGCGGCGTAATCGTCTGATTCAAACGCAGGTAATTGTACGCGTAATAGATGCGGAACGGCGCCTGGATGATGGGAATCTGAATGTCGATCTCGATTCCCGCCGACGTGTGCGGCCTGAACTCCGTGCCCGGAGCGATCGGCAAATTATTCGGAATATTTACGCACGGCGCACCGACCGGCTGGCAAGGAAAATCCGGGTTGGGGTACTGTTGCCGCAACGAAGCGATCGCTGAAGGATCGAGCTGGAGTTGCGATTTCCGCAGGATTCCGTTGACGCCGATATCATGAAACAGGGAGAGGCTCACGTAAGAGCCAACAATCGGAATTCGGTATTCCACGTTCCCCACACCCAGGAGATCGCCGCCGGGACGAGTGGGAACAAACTCCAAGACGTTGATCGGAAGCGACTCCTGAATCGGAACACCCTGCGAATTCAGGTTGTGCGGATTCGCGAAGGTGATGTTGGTGGTGGTTGAAAAAGGAATAAAGACGAAAGGCGAAATCGTATAAAAGTCGAAGCCCCGAACGTCTTGCTCGCCGCCGGCGTAGTATCGGGTATTCGGAGGTACTTCCTTACCTCCATAGCCCGTGATCATGCTGCCCTTGAAGTGAAGGGCGATGGTGTTGCGATGGTGATAGTTCGGATGAAAATAGGACATATCGAACACGTTGCTAATTGTATTGACATTGCCACCCAGCGGTCCGCCCACGACGCTCGCTCCATAGGAGAAGCTTTTTCCGTGGGTCGGATTGACCGGACTATCCACGGTGTTGTACGTCAGCGTTGGTGAAATCTGGCTCTGGCGGATTCCCTGGAGCGCCGAGGGTCCGGCCAGGCTCGTAAACTTGGTGAATTCAAACAGCAAAGTGGCCGACTGACTGAAGGGCGTGATATCCGTAGTGGACCAGCCGTAACTGATGCCCAGCCGCGTGAACGAGAGCTTCCGCAACGGGTAGCTCGCGTAAATCGTGAAACCCTTTGAGTCGGTGTTGTAGTTTTCCTGCAGTGCCGGGTCGATGGCAACTTGCTGCCCCAGTAAAATTCCTTCCTGGCGCGCCGTGTTGTAGTCGTACTTTTGCGAGAATACCGTGAATCCCGTGGCAATGGGACGGTCGAACAGATAGGGCTCCGAGAATCCGAAGTTGATGCTGCGCTGAATATCGCCGAGCTGCGCCGAAAGAGTCAGAGTCTCGCCCAGCCCCAGGAAGTTGTTGGTCTGATAGGAGAACCCGACGAAGGCGCCCTGGAGGCCGCTGACGCCGCCCGAGAAACTAACCGACTGCTTTCCCTTCTCCTTGACCTTTAGCTTAATGTCCACCGTGCCGGCCTTCACGTTTTTCTTCAGTTCCGCGTTTTCCGGCTTGATCGGGTCGAAGTATCCGAGCTGATTCAATCGCAGAAGGCTCAATTCCCAGTAACGATTGTTGAAGACCTGGCCCTCATCGAGCAGGAGCTGCCGGCGGATCACTTTGTCTCGCGTCGTCGTATTGCCGGAGAATTCAATGCGGCGCACAAAAAATTGCTTTTGCTGATCGAACACGAGCGTGAGGTTCACGACTTTCTTCGCGTCGTTGACGTCGAAATCGGGCTCGGCGGAAAAGTCGATGTAGCCGTATTGGCCGTACAGCTTGGTGAAGTTCTCGAGCGACTTACGGACCTTATCGGCGTCGAAAATGTCGCCTTCCTTCAACGGGAATGCCCGTTGCAGAAGTTCCGACTTGAAGATGAGTCCCTGGTCAGGGTCGGAGCTGCGGAAGGCGAGTTTACCCATCCGGAATTGCTCACCCTCCTCGACGGAGATTACGATGTTGGTTGCCTTCCCGTGCCGGTTGCCAATCACCGGCATTCCGCCGTTCACATCCACCGTCTTCAATTCCTTCGCATCCACCACGACCTTGAAATAACCGTGATCCTGGTAGAGGCCTCGGACTCCCACTTCGAGATCCTCGTCCAACTTCGGCCGATCGAACGTCTTGCTCATCACCGGAATGTAGGTGATGCCGAGCGGAATGCCATACGGCCGGTCGTTCCTCATCGTGCGGATGATTTTCCGGGCGGAAAATGCCTTGTTCCCCACCACCGTAATTGTTCCGACTTTCACTTTCGGACCTTCATCAATATTGAAGACCAGCTTGACGGCGTTCGAGGCGGCGATGCGCTCGTATGTGGGTTTCACAGTCGCGAATTGGTGACCGTGTGCCGCCAGCAAGCTCTTGAGCACGACCTCGGCGCGTTTGATCTTCGTGGGATCGAACTGACTTTCCACGCTGAGCCCGACCTTTTTGTCTTTGAAGGCATCGAGAATGTCGGACTCCGTGATTGATTTGTTCCCCTTGTACTCGATGCGGCGGATGATGGGCCGTTCCTTCACGTTAAAAACGAGGATTTTCCCATTGGGGGTCTGGGGATCATCTTCGACTGTAAGCGTGATGTCCTCGAAAAATTGGGTGTTCCACAGCGCCTGAAAATCGCGATGGAGCGATTCGGGGTTGTAGGGATCGCCCTCGCGCGAAAAAATGCGCGCTTTCAGCGTATCGCGCTGAACTCGGCGATTACCGATGAAATCGATGCGAGTAATGATGTATTGCGGTCCGCCAGGCTCCTGCGCCTGTTGAGCCCAAAGGGATTGGATGGAAGCGAGGGGCAGCAAACACACAATGGCCAGAATTCCGCATGCGTACACAGAAAGTTTCCTGCTGGCGGCCAAGGTTCCGGTCAAGGCCGCGGTACCCCGCCCAAGATTTTTTGCTCCCCCGCCGGACGTGTTTTAATCCAGCTCGCGCGTGTAGGATTCCTAGTGGGCCACCGGGGTTGCTTCCACCACGGGACGGAACGCCAAGCCGTCGCTCGCAAGAAAAACTTCCAGCATGGCCGGCATCTGCAATCCGCCCTGAATGAGAGCTTCCGACAATGGGTCTTCGACGTATTTCTGCAACGCGCGCCGCAGCGGCCGCGCGCCGTAATTCCGATCGCCGCAGGTCTTCTCGAGAATCCATTGGCGCGCCTCGGGTGTCATGGCGATCTGCACTTGGCGATGAACCAAAGTCTCGTTGATCTGCCCGACGAGCAGATCAATGATCAGCAGCAGATCTTCGTCGGTCAGCGAATCGAACAGAATGACCTCGTCCAACCGGTTCAAGAACTCCGGATTGAACACGCGCTTGACCTCGCTCATCACCATGTCGTCCTGGCTCTTCGCCTGCGCCACTTCGTCTGACGACTGAAAGCCGAGGCCCGACTGTTTCTGCAATTGCCGCGCGCCCAAGTTGGACGTCAGTATGATGATCGTGTTGCGGAAGTCAACCGTGTTGCCCAACCCATCGGTCAACTGGCCGTCCTCGAAAACCTGCAAGAGAATGTTGTACACATCCGGATGAGCCTTTTCGATTTCGTCGAGCAGGATCACTGAATACGGCGTGCGCCGCACGCGCTCGGTCAGTTGCCCGCCCTCTTCGTAGCCCACATATCCGGGAGGCGCGCCGATCAATTTCGAAACGGAATGCTTCTCCATGTATTCCGACATATCGAAACGAATCAGGGACTTTTCGCTGCCGAACAAAAACTCACCCAGCCGGCGCGCCACTTCTGTCTTGCCGACGCCCGTGGGACCCAGGAACAGGAAGCAGCCGACCGGGCGTCCCGGAGCCTTGAGGCCCGCGCGACTGCGTCGAATCGCTCGCGCCAGTGACGTAATCGCCTTTTCCTGGCTGATGATTCGCCGATGCAGCTCTTCCTCGATGCGCAGCAGTTTCTGCTGTTCGTCTTCCTTGATCGAAGTCACCGTAACGCCGGTCCAGCGCGCCACGACCTCTTCGATATCCTCGCGCGTGACCACGCCGGTCGAGGAATCGTCAATCTTAAGCTTTTCGCGCAGCACCCGCAGGTGCTCCTTCTCCTTCCGCTCTTCCTCCGAATAGAACCGGGCCTTTTCAAACTCGTGGTTCGCGATCGCGGTTTCCATCCGGTGCGTGATGAACTTCACGCGCTTCTGCACCTCGGAAACCTCGTCGGGAAGCATCGCCTGGCGCAGTTTTACGCGCGCACCGGCTTCGTCGAGCAGGTCAATCGCCTTGTCCGGCAGGAAGCGATCCGGAATGTACCGGTTCGAGAGATACACGGCGTAGCGGATCGCCTCTTCGGTGTAGCTCACGGCGTGAAATTTCTCGTACCGGTCGCGCACGCCTTGCAGCACGCGAATTGTTTCGTCTTCGTTCGGCGCCGACACCTTCACAGCCTGGAACCGCCGCTCGAGTGACCGGTCCTTCTCGACCGACTTGCGATATTCGCCCGGCGTCGTCGCGCCAATGCACTGAATTTCGCCGCGGCTCAGCGCGGGCTTTAGGATGTTGGCGGCGTCGAGCGATCCTTCTGCCGATCCCGCTCCCACCAGCGTGTGCAGCTCGTCAATAAACACGATGGCGTTCTGGCTTTCCATCAATTCCTTCATGATGGTCTTCAGACGCTCTTCAAATTGCCCGCGGTACTTCGTGCCGGCCACGATCAGCGAAAGGTCGAGCGATAGAATGCGCTTGTCCGCCAGAAACGGCGGCACGTCGCCGTCGGCGATGCGCTGCGCGAGGCCTTCGACGATTGCCGTCTTGCCCACGCCTGGTTCGCCTATCAGCACGGGGTTGTTCTTCGTACGGCGGCAAAGGATCTGTATCGCGCGTTCCAGCTCGCGATCCCGACCCACAAGCGGGTCGAGCTGTCCTTCCATCGCCGCTTGCGTCAAATCGCGGCTGAATTCAGCGAGCAACGAAGCTTCTTTTGGCCGGTTCACAGGCACCTTCTCTCCCGCGCTGCGCGCCATTTCTTCGCGCACGGTGGAAAGCCGCAATCCCCGCTCCAGCAGGATTTCGGCGCCAAAGGATTTTTCTTCACGCAACACCCCAAGCAGCAAGTGTTCCGTTCCGACGTGTTTGTGTCCCAGCCGTTCAGCTTCTTCCGCAGCGTAGTTGAGGATGCGTTTGCATTCCTGACTGAGAGGAACTTCCACCGAAGTTGAAATGCGCTCGCGCACGGTGATGCGCGATTCAATTTCCTTGCGTATGGATTCGATCGAGCCGTGCGTGCGCAGAAAACGGTTTGCCAGCGCCTTGTCCTCGCGCAGCAAACCGAGCAGCAGGTGTTCCGTCTCGATGTACGGGCTTCCGTACTGGCTCGCCTCGTATCTTGCGAAAAATATTACCCGCCGTGCCTTCTCTGTGTATCGTTCAAACAAGGGTCACCCACGCTCTCCCGGGGTCCGTACCCCCGTGCTCGCCCGTCGTGCCGCATGGCCCGCGGCACCTGCAAGCACTTCTGCGCTCGGAGCCAGTTTCCCGTGTTCCAGGGCAAGAACACGGTCCGTGCGCTGCGCCAAACTCAAATTATGTGTAGCCAGAATCGAAGTCAGGTGGTGGTTCCGGTGAAGGCGCTCGATCAGTTCAAAAATTCCTTCCGCGCTCCGTTCGTCCAGATCCCCTGTCGGTTCGTCCGCCAGAAGCAAGACGGGTTGATTTACCAACGCCCGCGCGATTGCCACGCGCTGCTGTTCGCCCCCTGAAAGCGCTCCCGCCCGCTGCCCGGTGCGATCGGCCAATCCAACTTCCCCCAGCCAATCCCCTGCTGCGCGGAGAGCCTGACCCAGCGCCTGGCCTTGAACCAGCAACGGCATCGCCACATTTTCCGCCGCCGTGAAATCCGGCAGCAGGTGATGCCGCTGCCATACAAAACCCACGGCTCGGTTGCGATACTCCGCTAGTTCCATCTCTTCAAGCGAACGGAGTAATTTCGCGCCGAAGTATACTGCACCGTTCGTTGGGGTGTCCAGAGCCGCCAGCAGATGCAACAGGGTGCTCTTCCCTGCGCCCGAAGGTCCGACGATCGCGATCATCTCGCCGCGCTCAATTGAAAAATCGATTCCATCGAGCGGCGCGATTTCCTGGGTGCCTGAGTAGAAGATTTTGCGAAGGTTTTCGGTGCGCAGGATCTGCCCGGAGCTTGCGACGGCTCCGTTGGGGGAGTCGTCCAGCGCAACACCCGTGACTGACCGCTTATTCATCGCCTGCCATATCTCATCACACTTTAGATGCCGAACTCCGAGATCCGTATGTCCTTTTTTTACATGCGGCTAGTTCCCTGGCACCCAGGTTTTGGCCCAGTTCGTTCCACACTTATCCCTTGCTGTTCCCTCGCGCGTCCACCTAGAGTGCCAATTTATGACCGGATCCCTCACGCATTTCGATCTTAGCATGCGGGCCGCCTCACAGACGAACGCAAACACCGGTTTAAATTTGAATCGAATTGATTCGCGTACAGAATTCCCCCCGTGCGCTGCCCTGTGGTCCTTGCCTTGTACGTGGGCACCAGGAATGTTTGCGGCACGGCGATCGGGCATGACCCACCCCCGGGACGCGCCGGCAATTCAAGTCAAAACCGACGAGATTCTGGCACCCGTCCGGGTACTGAACAAAAACGGTATCGACGCAATTCATCCGACGGAACTTCATATCTGAGCCACGGAAATGCGCTGAATTCTCACCGGCTCATGGATCTCGCGGTGAAAGGCTTGTCAGCCGCGGATATTCACATCCTCGAGGACGGGAAGGAGCAAGAAATCGAGCGGGTGACAGATGAGCCAGGGGGGAACATGGACGTGCCGAGCGGTTCCTATCAAACTCCAAGCGCAGGCCACCGCCTCGACCGGCCAATCGACCAACGGCGGCTCCGCCGCATTCAGCATTCAATCGTCACGGACGCACTCGACCCGCGAATCGTCGGACTGAATTTGCTTACTCAAATCTCAGGATTTCAACGGGCAGGATGCGCGCCGCGGCGCGCGCGGGAACAATTGTCGCGGCGACGCTGATCGCCAGCGCCGCCGCCGCGATCCAGATCGCGTCCAAACCGTTGCCGTGGAACGGAACATAGGGAATCGCGTAGATTTCCGGATTCAGAGGAATCAATCGCCAGCGGTCTGCGATCCAGGAAAAACCGTAACCTGCCGCAAGACCAGCGGCGGTTCCCGTGATGCTTACAACCAGGCCCTGCAAAACGAAAATCCGGCGAATCTGACGCCGCCGCGTGCCCAGAGCCATCAACACCGCAATGTCCCGCGCCCGTTCGGTCACAGTCATCGTCAGCACGACCAAAATGTTCAGCCCGGCAACGAACGTGATCAGCCCAATGAACAGCGCCGTCACCAGTTTTTCCAGGCTCAGCGCCCGGAACAGGGCGCGATTCTCCTCCATCCATGTCGTGGCGGTGAATGCGGGTCCGGCACGCCGCACCAACTCGTCTGCCACGGCGCTGGCGTCATCCAATTTCGCCACGCGTACTTCGAGCAGGCTCACCACATCTCCCACTCCCGCTAGACCCTGCGCCGACTCGAGCGTCACGAAGGCCCAGTTCGCGTCGTAGTCGTAGAAGCCCGAATCGTAAATCCCGGCGACGCGAAATCTCCGCGAGCGTGGCAGCATGCCGAAAGGCGTCAGGTTTCCCTGCGGGCTGGTCAGCGAGACGTAGTCCCCGGCCGAAATCTTTAATTCATCGGCGAGGATGCGGCCCACCAACAGTGCCGGGATACCGTCTGCGTCTGGGGCAAAACTGTCCGCTCCAGCCACAATATTCCGCAGCGCCCCGCTGGCCTTTCGCTCAAGGTCCGGATCCACTCCTTTGAGCACAACCCCGCGCGCGCGCCCGCCGCAGGAAAGCAACACCGTGTTGTAAATTGCCGGCTCAAGCGAGCGGACGCCCGGGGTGCCGCTCAATTGGGCCATTCGCTCGCGATAATCGTGGATCCCGTCGGGCCCCTTGGGTTTCAGATTGACATGCGCAGTGACGCTCAGCAAACGATCGCGAATGGCCTGCCGAAAGCCCGTGTTCATGGAGAGTGCGATCACCAGCGTGGTCACGCCCGCCGCTACGCCGACTACCGCCAGCAGCGTCACGAGTCGCAGCACCGCGGGCCGGTTCGGCGAGCGGAGATATCGCAACGCCACCAGCCATTCAAATGTCATTTCCGACCTTCGGGTAAATCGGGAGACTCCGCGTCCGGCGCGTCTGCACCCGCGCCACGCAACAGCGGAAACAGAATCACTTCGCGGATCGCATGAGAATCCGTCAACAACATCACCAGACGATCAATTCCAATCCCTTCGCCGGCAGTCGGCGGCAGGCCGTGGCTGAGTGCACGTATGTAATCAATGTCTACTTCCTTCGGCATGTCCTGGCCGCCTTTTTCCACCTGCGCGCGAAAACGTCGCTCCTGATCGGCGGGATCGTTCAACTCGGAGAAGCCATTGGCGATCTCCATGCCCGCGATAAACAGTTCGAAGCGCTCGGCGAGCGACCCGTCATCGGGCTTCTGTTTCGAAAGCGGCGAAATCTCTGTCGGGAAGTCATATATGAATGTTGGCTGCGTCAGGTGACCCTCGGCGATCATCTCGAAGAGTTCGCCGGTCAGTTCACCATCGGAAAGTTTCTCAAGAGCGGCAATCGGCTCGGCACTCGAGGAATGCGCATACGCGTTGTAACGCTCGGCCACGCCCCGCGCACCTCCCTTTTTTGCAATCTCGCCCACGCTCGGTTGCGCGCCGGCCGCGGCCGGCCAAAATTTGCAGATTGCATCGCGCATCGAAAGCCGCTCGAAGTGGCTGAAATCGATCTCGTTTTCGCCGTATGGGACCTTCGTGCTGCCGCACACTTTTTCCGCCAGCCCGCGAAATAGCTCCTCGGTCAGGTCCATGAGGTCGAGTGAATTGCTATATGCCTGGTAGAACTCGAGCATGGTGAACTCGGGCTGGTGTATCGCGTCAATCCCTTCGTTGCGGAAGTTGCGATTGATCTCATACACGCGGTCCAGGCCGCCCACGACCAGCCTTTTCAAATAAAGTTCCGGGGCGATGCGCAAATACAAATCCATATCAAATGTATTGTGATGCGTGACGAAAGGCCGCGCCGTGGCGCCTCCCAGAATCGGATGCATCATCGGCGTCTCGACTTCCGCGTAGCCGCGCTCATCGAAGAAACGGCGCAATTCGCGCACGATTTGTGCGCGCCGCAGGAAAATTTCCCGCGCACGCTGGTTCACGATCAGGTCCAGGTAACGGCGGCGATAGCGCATCTCCACGTCCGCCAGACCGTGCCATTTTTCGGGAAGCGGCAGCAGCGCCTTGCTCAGCAGTTCGAGCTTTTCGACCCGGATCGTCAGCTCGGCGGTTTTCGTGCGGAATAGCTCGCCGGAGACTCCGATAATGTCCCCTAAATCGAGAAGCTGAAATAACTTGAACGCCCGGTCGCCGGCCACATCAAGGCGTATGTATATCTGCAACCGCCCGCCATCGCCCGCCAGGTGCGCGAACGCAGCTTTCCCGTGCGGCCGTAGCGCGACGATGCGTCCCGCCATGCGCACGCTGGTGTGCTCGGCTGAAAGCTCCTCCGCCGTGCGGCTGGCGAATTGTTCGGCGATCTGCCTGGGCGTATGCGTGTAATTGAACTTGTGCGGGTAGGGCGCGTGGCCCAGGGACTCAATTTCGCTCAGCTTTTTGCGGCGCTGCAAGTACTGATCGAGCGGTTCAAATTCCAACGGAACAATCCTTTCAAGCGTGAGGCCCCTCGGGAGAATCCGCGAAAGTATATAACAGGAACCGCTCGGAAACCGCTTCCGCGAAAACCGATGGTATAATCCTCGGGCATGTTGGGGGCTGTGTGTTCTCTAGGCGCAAAACGTCTCGTTTGCAGCAGCGTAGAGTCCTGGACGACTGGGTCGCGGTGTTGCCGCGCGAGAAGGGCCAGTTGTATCAGGTCGTCGTCCGGCGCTGGGAATGTGCGTACGCGATGATGAGTGTGGCCCTGGACGAGGCGCTCTCGCTTCGCGCGTCCGGAGAGTTGGTGTGCGCCCGTCAGCAGGTTTCCATCGCGTCCGGCTTGCTGGGAAGACTTGCTCCGTCATTGATTTCCCTGTGCGACACCTTGTCCGTTCGCGGGCAGCACGTTGCGAAGTTTCCTGCTGTCGAGCCCATGAAGGCCGAGTTTTTTCGCGGCAACACGGGCCAGAGTGCGGCTTCCTGGAATGGGATTCTTCACCACGTGCTTTTCAGCCCTCGATCGCGCTTCTTCCATAAGCTGCGAATATTGTCCCAAACGCTGACGCTGCTCGAAGGCGAATTCGAAGAAGCTGCAAGCGAAATATCGAAGGGCCTGTCCGTGCAACCCGGCGATTGCTGGCAACGGCTCGATCCTCTCCACTACGATTTCAATACCTGCCTGCGTGAATCGGAGGTGGTGTTGAAGTCCTTCCTGCGCATGCTGCCAGAGGACCAACTGCCTGCCTTGGCGCGCGAGCTCGATGCCCCGCCTTCGCCCAAGCATCTGCGCGTGAAGCCGCGCCTTTCCCGCGCGTCGGCCTCGGCGTAGCCGCGGACTTTCCAGCGACCCGTGATTGCCGATAACCCATGCGGACCGGAGCGCGGCTGGACGTAGGGTGCAATTCCGACGAAGATGGACAAGACTTACCAGGAGCGCCCTGCATCTGAGTAGGGCCATCCGCCAACGCCCTTCTCCGCCGGCCCGGAGACGGCACAGTTGCGCGGTAGGAACAAGAAGTACAACTTCTGGTGCGGCCGACGCATCGCATTGAAGGATGCGTCCCGACGGGTAGCGTGGCCCGAACGAGACGAATCGAAACTGGGGAAGTACCGGAAGCTGAATCGATCCGGCGCGCCCAGCAAGGCGATGCGGCGGCGTTTGAGCGCCTGTACCAGTTGCACAGCCGCCGTGTGTATTCGTTATGCCTTCGGATGGTGGGGAATACGGCCGAGGCAGAAGACCTGACGCAGGAAGCATTCCTGCAGCTCTTCCGCAAAATCGCCACTTTCAGGGGCGAGTCGGCGTTCTCCACATGGCTACATCGCCTTGCCGTCAACGTCGTTTTAATGAAGCTTCGGAAGAAGTCGGGTAAGGAGACCTCGCTGGAACAGGTTACCGAACCCGATGAAGAATCTGGAACGCCGCGGCGGGATTTCGGCGCGCCCGATTTGACGTTGAGCGGTTCCATTGACCGCGTCAACCTCCAGAGGGCAGTCGAGCAGTTGCCGCCCGGATATAAATCGGTGTTCGTTCTGCACGACGTGCAGGGATACGAGCACAATGAGATCGCGGAAATGATGGGATGTTCGATCGGCAATTCCAAGTCGCAACTTCACAAAGCGCGCATGCGACTTCGCGACTTACTTCAAGAGGCTGTGCGTTCGAAGGCACGCGAGGATCGCCGGGCTGCCGGAAGCGCTTCCGGTAGCGAGGATTGAAATAGATGAGCACGATTGGATGTAACGAATTTCTGAAGCAGTTCGCTGCGTGGATGGAAGGCGAGCGAGCGCCCGACGCACGCGCCCACGTCCGCGAATGCGCACGCTGCCGCGGCCTGGTTGAGGATATGGACGCGATCCGGCAGACCGCCGGCGCTTGGGCGGCCGAAGAAGTCGATCCTCCGGCTCGCGTGTGGGTTTCGCTGAGAGCGCAACTCGAACAACAAGGCCTGATCCACCGCGAAGTGCATGCAGAGGAACCGAGCCGAACGGAAAGGCCGCGGAGCTGGTTTGCCGGAATTTTCACCGTGGTCCCGCGCCCGGCACTCGCCGGAGCTTACCTGCTGGCGCTGATCGCTGGCTCGTTTGCGCTCACGGGACCCTCCGCGAAGCAGCTTAACGAAAGCCGCTGGATCAGCGGGACGCAGGATTCCACGGGAACAATGAGCGCCCAGTTGCAAACCGCGGAGCGCGACAGCATTTCCGCGATGGCCGGATCCGACCCTGTCGTGACTGCTTCCCTGCACGATAACCTCGCTATTGTTGACAACTACATCGCTTTGTGTGAAAAAAGCGTGCGAGAAGAACCCGAGAACGAAATCGCGCGCGATTATCTGTATGATGCGTACGAGCAAAAAGCGGACCTGCTCGCGCAGATGACTGAACGCGGAGTGAACGGCCGATGAGCACCCTAGCCACTCTTCGGAATCACTGTCACTGGAAGGCCGCCGGACTGCTGGTTCCCGGGCTCCTTCTATGCACCGCATTGCCGGCCTCCGCCGATCGTATCGAGCGGCACTTCAAGGTAGAAGCTCATCCCGTTGTCACGATTCATAATCCCAACGGCACCGTAACCGTCCGCGCCTGGACGAAATCCGACGTAATGGTGATCGCCAAGCGCGCGACCACCGAGGTGGAAGTGGACGCCGAACAGACCGGGAATCGAGTGGACGTTCAAACCCGCCAGGTTGCCGACACCGCGTCGCCGGAGGATCTGCGCACCGATTTTGAAATCAGCGTTCCCGAGGATGCCGAGCTGCAGATTCACAACGATTCGGGCGGCGTCAACGTCTCGAATGTGCTCGGTGACATGAACGTGGAGACCATCGCCGCTGGCGTGGATCTGGAAGATACTGCCGGATATTTGACCGTCAAAACCGTGGGCGGCGCGTTCCAATGCCTGCGTTGCGCCGGACGGCTCGAAGTGAGCTCGATTAGCGGGAATTTCAAACTCATTGACCTGCGCAGCTACTACGTCCGCGCGCAAACCTCTGAAGGAAACATCCTGTTCAATGGCTCGTTTCTTCCGAACGCCACCTACGTGCTGAAAAACTACAGCGGCGCGATCGAAGTTCGTTTCTCGCCGGGCGATTCGTTTGATTTGAGCGCCACTTCACTGAAAGGCAAGGTACACAACGAAGCGAATTTGACCCCGTCGTCCCACCACCACTTCATACCTAGATTCGGCAATGCCCTGTTTGGAAGCTACAACTCCGGGCGCGCCCGCGTCGAGTTGAACTCCTTCGATGGTACAATCAACATCCTCAAGCGGAATTGATTGCGCTGGCAGGCAGCGCAAAACGCTTCTAAATTGATGACCAACGAAATTCGCCTTCGCAAGCTGGTGTGCCTGACCGGATTCATGGGCAGCGGCAAGTCCACGACCGCACGAATACTGGCGAGCCAGCTCGGATGGCTGAATACCGACCTCGATAAACGCATCACTGAAGCGACCCAACTCACGATCCCGGAGATTTTTTCCCGCATGGGCGAGCCGGAATTCCGGAGGATCGAACACGAACAGCTCGCGCGCGTGGTGGCCGAAACCGCCGCGACGCAAAAACCGCGCGTCGTTTCGCTCGGTGGAGGGACCATCATCCAGCCTCAGAATCTCGCGCTGCTTCGCGAGGCCGCAGCCGTGCTGATCTGGCTGCAGTGCCCGCTCGAGGAGTTGCTGCAACGCTGCGCGCACATCACCGACCGGCCGTTGTTCCGCGACGAAGCAAGCTTCCGCCGCTTATACGAAGAGCGCCTGCCAACCTACGAGCTCTCCGATTATCGCGTCGACAGCCAAAGCGAGCCCGCTCGCGTGGTCGAGCAGATCCTGGCGCTGGGAATTTTCCCCAAAGTGACGGCATGATGCAATTACGAAACAGAATCCTGAGCGCCCGTGCATTCGTCGCGATTCCAGCGATTCTTGCGATGGCCGCTTCGATATTCGTTGTCGCGGCAACGGGAGCTTCCAAGTCGCTCTCCGTTTTCACGCCGGATAAAGGGAATTTCAAAATTCTCGTGAACGGCCAGCAGATGGGGAAAGAGGAATTCGAAATCAGCTCGAACGGCAGCGATTGGGTCGCGAAAGGAACGTCGGAGGTTCAATCGACCGACGGCCTGACGCACGTTTCCGGCACACTGCAACTTCACGCAGACGGGACGCCGGTCAGTTACGAATGGTCCACGCAGGGCGCGAAGAAAGCGTCGGCGACCATCGGTTTCAGCGGGCCCACGGCCACGATTGAACTGCGTCTCGAAGGCCGACGGCCCTTCACGCAGCAGTTCACGTTCAATTCTCCGCAGATCGCCGTGCTCGACAACAATCTGTATTACCAGTACGCCGTGCTGGCGCGCCTCTATGACCGCGACAAGAAAGGCGTGCAAACTTTCTCGGTCCTGGTCCCGCAAGAACTCACACCGGGAAGCCTCACCGTCGAATCTCTCGGAGAACAAAACAGCGGCGGCGGAAAGAAACTCGAAGAACTTGTGGTCAAAACGGAAGACCTGGAAGTGGATCTCTTTCTTGACGGCGGACGCCTCGTCCGCATCGTCGCCCCCAGCACCAACGCCGAAATCGTCCGTCAATAGTCGGCTGGCACCTTGGAATTCGCTTCCGTCGTGCTTCGAGGGTGTCGATTGATCGACCGTTCCGCGCAAGTTCTCAGATGAGTCGTGGAATTCCGAGCGGATTCATACCCCGTTAAGATTCCTTTATTGCCCGATTCACAAAACATGCTTACAAACGAGTTGCGTTCGTTTCGTCTATCGAAGTTATCCACAGGTGCGTCTTGACAGAGGGCGCAGCCGAGGGTAAAACGCCAACGAGATTATTAGGGGGGGTGCCGTGCCAAAATCCACGAAGTTGATTTGCGTCTCCGTTGTGCTTGCTCTGATGGTTCTGTTCCCAGCGATAGCTCGCGCGCAGCAGACATTAGGCTCCATCAATGGCACGGTGACCGACACAACTGGCGCGGTCGTTCAGAAAACCGGCATCACGATCCGTAATACGGGGACGAACCTGGTTGTGACCGTCCAGTCGAAAGACGACGGCTCGTTCGGCGCCGCGGATTTGCCGATCGGCAACTATGAGGTGACCTTTTCGAAAGACGGATTCAAGACCGAGGTGTATTCGTCGATCCTGGTTCAAGGCAATCACACGACAACCGTGAACGCTAGCCTGGAACCCGGCACGGTCCAGACCAGGGTGACCGTGGATTCAACGCCGTTGCTAAACGAAACAGACACTTCGAATGGCTACACGCTCGGTCGGGACGTGATCCAGGCAGCCCCGCTCGGAACGGGCAGCTTCACGCAGCTCGCGATTCTGGCGCCGGGCACCAGCGCCGATTTCCTATCTGGTTCGGGTAGCAATGAGGGCCTTGGTAATCAAGGAATTGTGGCCAACGGTCAGCGCGACACGAGCAACAGTTTCACGTTCAATTCGGTGAATGCGAACAACCTCTTCAACGGAAATTCGACGAGCAACATCGCCGACAGCCGGTTCACGTTGAATACGGGCGAAGTGTTCGGCACGGGCGGCCAAGTACAGACGAGCACGTCCGTGTACGATGCGATCGGTGAGGGTTTACCGACACCACCGCCCGAAACGATTCAGGAACTGCAAGTAACGACATCCATGTACGACGCGTCCATGGGCCAGAATAGCGGGGCGCATATCGAGTTGACGACGATATCGGGAACCAACGCCTTCCACGGGCAGGTGTACGGCAACCTGCAGAACAGCGGTCTCGACGCAAAACCGACTTTTCTCTCCAAGGAAACTATCCAGAACGTCTACCATGGCAATGCGCCGCCGCTTCATAGGAGCGTGTTCGGTGGCACGCTGGGTGGGCCGATCATAAAGGACAAGCTTTTCTTCTTCGGTGCGTATCAGCGGCAGAACGTGAGCGACGCCTTGAGTGGTGCGTTCAGCGGCGTGCCGACGCTCCATGGCCTTACGGATGCGAATCGTGACCCCACGGACCTAGTGAATCTCGTTAATTCCGATGACTCTTGCGGAACGGGCTTCAACCCAGATTGCATCACTGTCGCGCAGGTTGACCCAACGGCACTCAAGATCTTGAACGCAAAGACAAAGAGCGGACAATTCATAATACCTTCGGAGACGCTTGCCACCACAAATGCCACCGGCGAAACAAACGGCCAACTTTTCAACTCCGAGATCAGGGGACCCGCGAGCACTTTTAAGGCAAACCAGGTGAACGGCAACGTGGACTACAACTTCAATTCCAGCGATCGCATCGCCGCGAAGTATTATTATCAACGGAACCCCACGACGGCTCCCTTCGCAGTCAGCCAGGTGGCGGGATTTCCAGAGTCTCTTCGCGCCGGCAGCCAAGTGTTCTCGCTCGACAACACGACTGTTCTGACGCCGAATAGCACGTGGGAACAGAGATTCGGGTTCATTCGTGAGATCGCCGACGCCACCACGAGCCAGCCCTTTGGACCTAGCTCCGTGAGCATCACTCTGCCAAGCGGTGAACTCTTCCCTGGGATCAATATTGGAAACGCGGACGCGGGTGCTTTGGTTTTCTCGCCGACCGGTCCGCAGCAAACGGTGGCACCTCTGTCGGGAAACAGCCTGGCCATAGGCCCTTCTACCAACTTCGCGAATGCCGGGATCTTTCAGAATCAGTTCGAGGGCTCGTCCAAATACAGTTGGGTTCTGGGCCGCCACACCCTCGCGTTCGGCGGCACCTACGACTACACGCAACTCAATGTCGAGAACCGCGAAAACGACGCCGCAATCCTGAATTTCAACGACTTCGCGGATTTCGTCACCGGGACGCTCGGTTCAGATCACAGCAGCGGCACTCTGCTCGACGGCGAAACAAATCGTCATTTCCGCTCGAAGCAAGCCGGTCTCTACGCACAGGACAACTTCAAGCTGACGCCGGGCCTCACGCTGAACGTCGGCCTGCGCTGGGATTGGGACGGACCTCTCTATGAAACAAACGGCCTGATGACGAACTTCTATCCGCAGGACTACAGCTACGACCTGGCAACCGATTCCTTTAGTTCCGTGAACGGAACGCCCGGCATCGGGATCGTGGTTCCAGCGATGAACAAAGCGTTCGGGGTAAAGGGCGTAAGCAATTCGACGTTGACGGGGCGGCAGTGGGGATTTGCGCCGAGAATCGGAGTGGCCTGGAGCCCGATGAAAAATGTCGTCGTGCGCGCGGGGTTTGGAATGTTTTACGACCGCGGCGAGTACTTCACGGAGTTATCGGCCAGCGCCGGGCTGGGGATCAGCGGGCCGTTCAGTGTCACGACCCAGGAGCCGTTTACCGTTCCCCTGAACACTTCCTGCGCCAGTTCGCTAAATTGTCTGTCCAATGCGCCATTTGGGACGACGCTTCCAGCCACGCCGACCAGCCTGCAGGATTTGGTGACGAGCGGGCTCGTGCCTGACATGCGGGCCATGGGTGCATGTGACCCATCCGTGGTTCCGGGCTTGCAACAACCTAATATGCCCTACTGCAGCGTCACTGGATTTAATACCGCGCTGCCTTTCCTGTTCGGAGGTTACAACCCCAAGAACAAATTGCCATACTCGGAGAATTGGAGCCTGGATTTGCAGTGGCAACCTAGAAACGATGTGGTTCTGACGCTGGGATACGTGGGGAATCGCGGGGTTCACGAGCTACTGCCAATTCCGTTTAACGAGGCCGGGATTGCGACGCCCACGAACCCGATCAACAACCAGATCTATTCCTACGGGTTCCTGGCGGCGAATGGTCCCAAATGCGACAGATTCAACGACCCCTCCGCCACATGTTTCCAGCTTCCAGCGGAGGAAGTTCAAACCCAGCTCGGCGACTTCTCTTTCTCGGACGGGAATACGGCTCTCCGGTCGAAGTTCATCGGCATTAGCCCGAACGCCGACCTATGGACGGCGGAGGGTATTTCCACTTACAACGCTTTGCAATTGAGCGTCACCAAGAAAATGAGCCGCGGATTGCAAATCAACGCTTCCTACACGTACTCGCACACTCTGGATGAAGGGAGCGGACTTGGCGGCGGGCTTTTCTTCAACGGCAACGATCCCGCGAACCCTCGAAGTTCCTACGCGTCGGCTGATTTCGACCGTCCGCATGTGTTTACCATCAGCTACCTCTACGATCTTCCGACGATTAAGGATGCTTCCGGCATCGTCAATGCACTGGCGAACGGCTGGGGGATTACGGGTGTGACGGTCGCGCAGAGCGGAGAACCCTTCAGCGTCATCGATTTTAGCGGGGTTGCGGGCGGCATCTTTTTCAGCGCCGATGACTTAGTGACCAATCCGATTCTTCCTCTTGCGCCGGGAATTACGCCCAAGGAAGCGATGTCAGCGGCGGGCGGCGGCGGTACCCAAGTGACCTTCACCAACCAGCCGTACGTGAATCCGAACTCTTTCACACAACCCTTGATCGCTCCGGGTGTGGACGGCGTCCCCCCGTGCGAGATGGATGCTGCGACGGGTGGCTTTAATGTTTGCGACAATTTCGAAACCGGGTTCGGGACAACGGGACGCAACGTTTTTCGGGCGCCGTTCGAAACCCGATTTGATTTCTCGATCTTCAAGAACTTCAAGATCCATGAGCGCTTCAATCTGAAGTATGAAATCGACGCATTTAATCTCTTCAATCACCCAAGTCTGGACGCGCCGAACACAGATTTCGAACTGAATTCCTGCTTCAATCCGGTGCCGTGCGCCAATTTTACTCCGAATCCGCCGAACTCGAGAGGTTGGGGCGTTATTTCGGGGACAATCGGAAGCTCCCGGTTCATGCAGATGTCGTTACACCTGACGTTCTAGGCTGTGCCGCTGCCGAACCAAGGAGCGGTTGACAGTCGCAAACTTCGGCCCGGAGATTCGGCTGGAGACGCTCGCCGCCGGATAATATGCCGAGTTCTTGCTCGGGCACTCGTTGTTGCGTGCCTGCTGCTGGGGCTGCGACTGCCGCTTGCGGCGCAGGTCATTCATGTTGACCACGGGCCAAATGCAGCCGCCCAGATCTCGAAGCCTTATGTGATCCTGGTTTCGCTCGACGGTTTCCGCTACAGCTATGCATCGCAGTATGGAGCAACCACGTTGGCACGCCTCGCCACGGAAGGTGCGAGCGCGCCGGAAGGAATGATTCCCTCTTTTCCATCGGTCACATTTCCAAATCATTTTTCGATTGTCACCGGACTGTATCCCGAACATCACGGCATCGTCGAAAATAGCTTTTACGATCCGGCCCGCAAGGAAACCTACGCGATCAAGAACGTTCAGGCGGTTACCGATGGCAGTTGGTACAGCGGAGTGCCGCTCTGGGTGCTGGCCGAAAAACAGGGGATGCGAAGCGCGTGCTTTTTCTGGCCCACCTCGGACGCCGAAATCGACGGAATGCGGCCGACGTACTATTTGCATTACGATGGCACAATCCCTGACGAGCAGCGAATAAACCAGGTGATCTCGTGGCTCAAGCTGCCGCCGGAGCGGCGACCGCATTTCATTACGCTCTACTATTCCGAGCCGGATCATACCGGGCACAAGTTCGGGCCCGACGCTCCGCAGACAGCCGAAGCCGTTCATCGCGTGGACGCGCTGGTAGGAACTCTGATCTCTGATCTGAAAACAGTGCATCTACCCGTGGATGTCATTGTAGTCTCCGATCACGGCATGGCGACGGTGGAGGGCGACTGGATTGATCTCGATCACTACGCGGACCTGTCGCAATTTCAAACCGACGGCGCACTGCTGTATCCAAACGACGAAGCGGCCGCGGCGCGCGCCTACCAGCAACTGCATGGAGCGAGCGACAAGTTCGTTGTGTACCGGCGAGCCGATGTCCCCGCGTATCTGCATTACAACAGCAATCCCAGGATCGGCGATCCGGTCGTAATTCCGACAGGGCCGTATGTGATCCGCGCGCACGCCGCCGAGAGTCCCGAGATCACCCGGCCGGATTTGAAGGGCGAGCACGGCTACGACCCTCGTCAGATGAAGTCCATGCGCGCGATTTTCTACGCGGTCGGCCCAGACATTCGTCCGGGAGCGAAAGTGTCTCCGTTCGAGAATGTGGACGTGTACCCCTTCATTGCGAAGATTCTGGGACTTGAGACCGGATCGATTGACGGACAGATGAAACCGCTTGAAGGAGTTTTGCGACGGTCGGTCCGAAGCGGCCAAGTGATCCCGCAGAGCAACGGAACGATCACGGCAAGTTCCGCTCGGCAATGATGGCGAAGAACGCGGACGCTCAAAATCGCGATTCGGCGCCCGAGTGGAGCTAATCGTAGAAGGCGGGCGACTTCTTGAGCTTGGCGTTACCGATGAAGTCGTGCTGAATCCAAAGCTGCGCGCCCGATTGCTTCAAGAATGCTTCGATTGCAGCGCGGCTCGCGCGCGTCTGGTCCTGATTGAAGTCGATGGTCGGAACTCGACCCAGAGCGCGCTCCTCCGGAAAATGGTATAAGTCGCCTGATAGCACCACCCCTCCCGTCTTGGCAAGCTTGACGTACAAAACCTGATGGCCCGGAGTGTGCCCGGGCGCGAATTTTATGATGACAGTACCATCGGCGAATACGTCGTAGTCGTCCGTCGCGATGATGTCGGTCTTGCTGTTCCGAAGGGCCGAATACGTCGAGGGTTGAACAGCGCCGGCAGGATTTGCGGAAAACATGATGTCGCGTTCGACCTGGCGCACCAGCCACGTAGCACCGGCGAACTCGTTCGCATTAGCCGTGTGGTCGTAGTGATAGTGCGAAAGGGCGAGATAGGTGATCGCGGATGGGGAATAGCCGATCTCCGCCAATTGCGACCGCAGAGACTTGCGCATGACCACGTCACGCTGTTCCGAATCGGGCAGAACGATGTGCTGGGTGGCGGGAATTCCGGTGGGCGTCCACGCAGAATCGGGGACCGCGCCTGTGTCCCACATCAAGGTGCCCTTCGGATGCACGATCAGATAGCACGCGACGGACAGGTCCGTGGTCGAAACCTCTTCCCTTTTCAGCTGGAAACGCCCCACGTCTCGGACGTGAAGAGTGCCACAATCAAATACGTAGAGGCGCAGCGGCTGCGGCGTTGCCCTGCCATTGGAGGCTGGCGAGGCGGCGAATAGGAAGGCCACGACAACAGCCGCGGCAAGAAACAATCGAATTGAGTAGCGCACCATGATCGCAAACTTCCCGTACGCGCAGCGGGCGTGCTCGTCGGCAAGACGAGCGGAATTGTATACCCGTGCTGAATCATTTTCCTCGAAAAGGTTTCAGGTCCGCGGACTGCAGAGCTCGGTGCGGACGCTGACGGGCTCGTCTCTATTCGCACAGCAGGTCTTTCCGCCCCGCGAGGCCTTCCACGCGTTGGTGCGCGCGTGTATGTAGGCGGTATAGTCGTCGCCGGTCCCTAGCGGCGGCATCGTAGGGTGCGTACCGCCGTGGCGATCCGGAACAGGGAGCTTTGCGACAAGTGCCGCGTGAACCTTCTGCAGATGGGACGGCTGATCCGCACCTGGCGCCTGAGCGGCGGTCACTGGAACAACCACGCCCTGCAGCGCATCGTCGGTGCGCGCAGCCGAAAGCGTCAGCACGGCGTTGATATCCGATGCGGTGGAGTCTCGAGCTCTGAGCGCCGGCACCTTCCAGCGGTTCTCGAAGGTCTTGAGGATGGATGTGTGATCGAGCAGCGTCGCCTTGGCAGGAACACGAAAAACCGCTCCGGGGGCGATGCGCGGCGAGACACGCACCGCCGGCACGCGCGGGCCAAAGTGGCCCAGGCAATTTCATGTTCTGTGAGCAGGCCGAAAATCGTGGGACACGTGTACGACATGGTTTTGTCGTCCATGTGGCACTGGGACGTGGCCGCGCGTGCAAAGGCGCGCTTGGGCAAGCCCTCGGCGGGAACGGAGCCGAACCAGTGGTCGCAAACGGCATAGCCCCGGGCGAGGCCGGAGAGCACGCGCGACGCTTCGGGTGTGAAGATGCCCGTGATGTCGCTCGCGACCGTGCCGGGAACGATGTACCATTTCTCGGTTGTCTCCCAACCGAGCGTATGGCTGAAATTGGTGACGAAACCGTTGTTCGCAGCGACCGGCGGAGCTAGAGCATTCGCATTTCAGAAGAGTTGGGAGTTCGTCGCACGGTAAACTTCGCCGGTATCGGCGCCGGACATCAAGTAGCCGTTCGCGTCTGTTGGCGTGATCTTGTCCACCTTAACCGCGAACGCAGCGGCGCCAGCGCCGGGGTTGGACTCGTTTCGCTTTGGCCCCTCAAACGGCTGGCCCGCCAAAGACACG
>Ga0210398_10000389_pt1 | contig 51606 bp, 40 predicted proteins | sample IncBWC4OmetaG_FD_161047 | JGI IMG/M metagenome (GOLD analysis project Ga0210398, IMG submission 161047) | Forest soil microbial communities from Barre Woods Harvard Forest LTER site, Petersham, Massachusetts, United States - Inc-BW-C-4-O | ecosystem: Environmental > Terrestrial > Soil >...
TCAAACGGCGACTTTCTCAGTAGCGGTGACGGGCACGGCTCCTCTCAGTTTCCAATGGCAGAAGAACGGAACGGCGGTAAGTGGCGCGACTTCTTCCTCCTATACGACCCCTCCTACGACGGCTGCGGACGACCGTACGTATTTCACCGTAGTCGTTAGCAACAGCGCGGGCAGCGTGACCAGCACTGCCGGCACGCTCAACGTTCATACCGTGGGTGTGGGGCCAGCGATTACGACGCAGCCTGCGAATCAGACGGTGACGGCCGGGCAAACGGCGACGTTTAGCGTCGTGATTTCAAACGGCCCGTGCCACAGCCTTTGGAATATTAACGGAGCAGGACATTACGGCTCTTTGGCTTCAACGATCTCTTATACGATTCCAAATACAACCTTAGCGATGAACGGTTGGACAGTTACTGTCGATCTGTATGGCTGTGGATCGACCGGAGTAAACTTGGGCAACTCCCAAACGGCTATATTGACAGTGAACCCAGCCACGAGTGCCCCGGCAGGTGCGGCGGTACAGGTGAGCCCAAACAGCGCAACCGTGTCAGTAGGTAGCACGCAACAGTTTGCAGCGACGGTTACCGGCACTTCGAATACCGCGGTGACTTGGAACCTGACTGGCGCGGGTTGCAGCGGCAGTGCATGTGGTACCATTTCGAGCGGCGGACTTTACAAGGCACCGGCCAGTGTACCCACGCCTACGACCGTCAACGTAACAGTGACCAGCGTGGCGGACCCAACCAAATCGGCTTCAGCGAGCATCTCCGTTGTCGCAGCGACCGCGGTTTTGCTCAGCATGAGCCCGACCAGCGCTTCTGTTCCGACTGCTGGCACGGACTCTTTCACTGCGACAGTGACAGGAACAACGAACACGGCGGTTACGTGGAGTTTAACTGGCGCGGGTTGCAGCGGGTCCTCGTGTGGGACACTGGCAACCAGTTCTTTGTCGGCTGTCTATCAGGCGCCAGTCGTGGCCCCTTCTCCAGCAAGCGTTAATGTGGTCGCAACCAGCCTGGCGGATCCGAGCAAATCAGCGTCGGCACAGGTAACCATTATACCCGTTGTTGGCGTCACTGTGACGCCCTCCAGCGCATCGGTTTTAACGGGGGCAACCCAACAATTAAGCGCGTCTGTTGTGGGGACCGCGAATACCGCGGTGACATGGACTGCCGAGGGAGCCGGATGTAGCGCTTCGGCTTGCGGAACAATCAATGGCACAGGACTCTACACGGCCCCTCCGGCGGTTCCCTCGCCAGCCACTGTTACCATCACAGCGACTAGCTCAGCAGATGCATCCAAGACGGGTTCAGCATCCATGGCTATCTTGTCCGCGACTGCTACTAACACGATTGCCGGCCTTAGTATTCCCACTGGACACCCAAGGTTGTTCTGGAACGCGGGAAGAGTCACGACGGCCAAGGCATGGGTAGCGAGCGCAAGCTATGCTGGATTGACGACGAGTTTCCGGCCGCTTGACGACTACGACGTGGCGTTCACCTGCTTCGTTATGAACGTACCTGCTGCGTGCACGCAAGCCATAACCGACGCGGTATCTTTCAGTCCCTCTTCCGCAAACGGCGCAGGAACGGGAGACGACAACATGCGGGCCCTTGGGGAGCAACGGATTTTGATTCGTGACTGGCTCTATCCGGGATGCGGGAAAGCGTCATGCCTGGCTTCTGGACAGGTAGCGACATTCGACACGAACTGGAGCTTGTGGCAGTCGAATCAGGATGCGCCTACCCAGACATGGGGCAACGTTGGGATGCCCGCTAGTAACTATTTCTGCGGGCAGTTTCGTAATGATTTCGACTTTGGGATTGCCAGTTATATCGACAATCCGAACGCCACCGCAAATTTGGAATACGGCGCGGTAAACCGCTGGAACGATGTGCTTAACTTTGTCTCTCCGACTGGCACAGGAAAAAATGGCACGCTTGGGTACGGGCTTTCTAGTCAAGAAGGCGGTGGCGAGTACGGGCGCTATTGCCTCAACTACTATGCTGTTGCTCTAGCTTCCTCGGCGCTTCTAGGCCGCGATATGTGGACCGAGACGACGGCTTTCAAATCTGGCGTCTTGCAGACCATCTACAACACCATGCTCGTGCAAACGACGAGCCGCACTATGTGGGATGGATTCACATGGGCGGATGACGAGAACTGGGCCAATGGAACGGGTTGTGGATACATAAGCCACAACGGTCCTGACGGTCATGGCGGATGTGGCATGTCCAGCCAATACTATGGCGATTTCATGCAAGCGGCTGCGACGGAATACAACGCAACGAACATCGGCAAGTACGCTCGCCAGTGGATCTCGACGGTGAATCCCGCTATTGGACCGCTATTCAAGTCTGTCGATTCGGGTGGCACTGCTCTCGCCTTCTCCAATCTTCCACTCGATTACTACTCAGCGGGTGCTCAGTATATGTATGTGCACGACACCTGGGCCTCGACAGGCACAACGATGCTATGGCAGATGGGGTTAAACCAAGGAGGCAATCCTTCGCCTACTCTTGCCATCGGGACCGGCCATTGGCACATCGACGCGGGAACCTTTCAAGCCTCCCGCAAGGGAGTAAATATAATTCGAGAAACCATGGGGTACTCGGAAACGGTTGCTGGCTACAACAGTGCTGGCACCACCAGCGCAGCGGGAGGGTTGGCTCATAATGTCCCATTGGTGGGTGGCCAGGCCGGAGTGATAGCCCAAGAGTATTCAGACGGGCCCGGCATCGTCAAACGGTTGGAGACCCAACCAAACTACGCATTCGCGGCTACCGACTTGACGACCACTTATCATAACAATGTGGTTGACCCGAGTTATCCAGCCAGAGAGAACTCGTTCGCGGTTTCGGTCGTGCGGGAGTATTACTACTTTCGAGCAATCAACACCCTGGTCATCCTCGACCGGCTGCAGACCGATACGGCTCCGCGCAGCACAACATTTGTAAGCCACTGCGAAACTAGTCCTACGGTGGTGTCGGCCACGGTTAAGTGTATCGACGGGACGCAAGAGGCGCTCTATACGGCTCTACTTCCAGCCGCGCCAGCGATTACCATTGTCGCGGAGAACGCAAACGGAGCCAACGCCGCCAATTGGCAGTATCGCATTGAGGCGAATAACAGCAATCCTGGAAATGTGGTCAGTTACAATATTTACACGATTCAGCTTGGGGACGCATCTGGGTTTAGCGCGCTGACTCCGGGAATCGTCGATTCGACACCTGGCAGTCCGTCAAGCGGCACTTTTACGATCACTCTTGATACGAACAATAGCCTCTCCATTAACAAGGGGATCGCGTCCGCCGGTGGGACCATTAAGGCGGCGGGCTCGACGAACGCTCTGGCCACGGCAGTCCAGGGTATGACGATCACCGACAGCGGGCCAGTTTGGAAATGAATATGCACGGGAGTAGTTATCAGTAATGCAAGCGATTCCGGTTGAAGCAGGGCCGTGTGACGAGTTGAGCGGCACTAGCACTTAGGGTCCTTCTAGAGGTAACAGACTGTTCAGGTGGAGATCGCCGTTCTGAGAGCCTTCCGGGCAGGAGCGGTGAGCTCCCGTAAACTCGTAAATCCTGAATGCGCCCATCTCTTCCCCGTCACGCTAAGAACTGGGGCAGGCTAACGATTGAGCGGAACCACTCGGAAGTCAGACAGGTTTCGACAGCCACCCTTCGGACATCGTAATTATTCCAGTCGCCGAACCGGCGAAAGCCACCGTAGTAGCTGAAGGCATACCGCACCCCGGCTTCTCGCAGGCAGTCCTCGGTGACGGAGTTAAAGCTGTTGCGCCCACCAACTGGATAACTGAAGTACCGCATCGGCTCACCCATCTCCTCGGCCAGCCTAGTTCCACATTCCAGGATTTCGTCCCTCTGCTTCTCGCGGGGTGCCCGAGCCAGGATCGGGTGAGTCACCGTATGCCCGGCGATCGTCATACCGGCCGCCTTCATTTCTCGGAGCATGTCCCAATTCATCCAAAGAGCGGCTCCCGCATGCCTGCCGCACCGTCCAGACCGGGTGGCCTGCGCGATCGCGTCGAGGTAGAGGTCTGTGGACTCCGCGGGCATCGCCTTGTAAGTCCGTAAGAGCGTCCGGACTGCCCCCTCTCGATCCGGCTCATCAAACGAAATCGGCGCAGGAACCCAGCCGGGGAGTTCAACTTGGACCTGCTGGCTTGTCCGCACCATCCAGGCAATTTCATCCCACCACGACAACTGGGGTACGTCTACAAACCCGGTGGTAATGAAGAACGTGGCCGAGACGCCCTCAGCCCTGAGGATGGGGAATGCAATTTCGTAGTTATCCCTGTATCCGTCATCAAATGTGATCAGGGCGTAACGGCCCGACCCCTGGGCCACGACTCGGGGGATGTCGTCCGGGGCAATCAAATCGAGTTGGGACTTGCAGAACCGGATTTGGTCGGTAAATGCCTCGGCGTCAGCGCTCCAAAGTCCACGGTCGAACAGTGATTGTTGGCCGTTTCCGACCCGGTGATAGTTGAGGACCAGGACCCCAGACCACCGAATCGCGCGATCGAGGAAGAAGCGCAGTCCGCTCCGGCACAATAGGCGGGTCGCGATCGCTTTTTTCATTGGGTCAACTTGTCCTCATAGGCCGCTGCCCTTTACCGAAGACGCGCTCTGCGAGTTGACCCGAGCGGTGTATCGCCGCCCGCAGAGTCGGCCGCCAGATCCTGACCCCGACTAGCCGGTTCTCCCACGTCGCCAGCCGCTGCTTGTAGGAAGAAGTTCCGCGCAGAAAGTCGTACGCTGTTATACCCCGTTCCGTCAGCGTCCGCATCAATAGCAGATGCGTCAAGTTCCCGGGGCTTCTCAGGGGTCCGGAGGTCTCCCGCCGCACGCCTGACTGGTAGAAGTCGAATTTCTGCCCGGTTACGAACCCGTATAGAACGGCCACCGGGTCGCCCGCAAGTGAAAGTCGGGCGAGAATTGCCCGCCCACCCGGCAGCCACTCCGCAAGTAGGTTGCGGTGAAACTCGATGAACCGCGGCGCCGCGAATACTCCAGGTTTGCCGGCCAAGGTCCATCGTTCCTGGTGTAATTTAACCAAATGGTTGAATGCTCCGGCAGCGTGCTCTACACCTACTAGCTCGAAGCGCGCCCCGGCCCGCTCTCCCTCCCGCAAGAGCCGACGGGACTGCTGACGGACGTTCGATGAGAGACGCCCGAGGTACGCCTCAAATCCGTCCGTGAGATCTGCAATTGGGCAACTGCCCCGCGAGAAGGAACGAGCGTCGTGGGGTAAAGTGATTCCCCGCAACAGCGGGGAGTCTTCCATGAGGTCCAGGAATTCCAAGTGGTCCCAGTCCATTCGGCCCACTTCACCCCATATGACATTCGCGCAAACAGCTTCTTCTCCGGGTAGACACAGGAGGTTCAGGTAATCCGGGCAAGTTTCCTCATGCTCTTCCTCCCCTGTCGATACGAACCGAAGGTGACGTGTGCCGAGGGAACGCCCCACGCCACGGCCCACGTATAACGGGAGGGTCCCAATCAGCCGCGAGCCTCGCCAGACGGTCACAATCCGCAATCCTCCGGTCCCGTAGTGGGCGCCGAATACCCGCCACCAGCCCCTCAACCAATCAAAATCGAGGGGAATAGATGAATAAGGGCTCGACGCATAGAGAGCCTTCCAATCATTTCGGATCGCATCCCATTCCACCTCCTTCTTGATGACTCGGGTTGTTAGGCCTTCTGGTATGTCCACCATGTTGGTCTCTTTGCTCAAACGGTGCGAAACAGGGACGAGGCCGTGCGCTCCAACACGGTTCGCTTACAAAGGCAGCGCCAGCGGGCAAAAAGGGTCGTAAAAGCGACCTGGGCCGCCAGGGCAAACCCCCCTTTTTCAATGGCCCTCGCCGAGGCTAGGTTACACACATCAACATCAATGACAAATTCGGTCACCTTCTCAAGGCCGAGAACATGCCGCACGGCGAGCAGCAGGGATGGATAAAGCCTTCGCCCTCGATATTCTTCCAGAGTATGAAAGTTATACAGAAAGGCCCGCCCCGTAGCTTCGGCTAACTGTATAGGACCGACCTTTCGGTCTTGATACATGACCCAGCCGAAACTCACGACCCGACCGTCCATCAGCCAGCCAAAGAACTCGTCGCCGTGAGCGAAGCGCGGGGCCACCAGGTCAGTCGATTCCCCAGCCGCACACATGGCCTCCTGGGCCAAGTCATGATCGACAGCGGAGTCGGTACTTGCAACCCGGACCAAGGCGCAGCCTTCGGGCCAAGCCGGGCCGAGGTCGTTAGGAGGTGCCCGCAAGATCATCAAGCGGGTCCGCCTCGCGAGCCGCCGGAGTACACCCCTGAGGATTCGGGCTGCCCATGGTCTCCGCATTCTAAGACCAAATTCTCCTTGGCCGGGCCTCATGGTTTCCGTCAGCATGGGATTTCCTCGACGAAGTTGAGCGGCGCAAATTCCGTGTCCGATGCCTTTGGCGCCGTGCCGGCAGGACTGGTGATCGATTCAGCGGCTGGGGCTCCAGATTCGACAATTTGCAGACGGTCACTTAGACGCCCAGCTTGCTTCGACACGGCCGAGAACATTGTTGCTGGAGTCGACGCGCTCGGCCGCCATAGTTTCCTGCAAACCGGAAGAGACGCCAACCCGAGGTTGCCAGCCAAGTTCTTTTTCTGCCCGGCCACAATCAAACTGCATGCGAGCGAGCGCCGATTTGACCCGGTAAATGGAGAGCGGGACCGGGCGGTTTAAAACTTTGGACAAAACTTCAAAACCGAGCGCCAGACCATACACGATGACCAGCGGCACGCGGATAATCTTCGACTTCTTTGCGTTCTTCGAGATGTAGTGATGAACAACTTGGTTCTGGGTGACCTTAGTTCGATCGACAATGTGGAAGACACGGCCATCGAATTTGCTTGTTTCGGCGGCCAGGACGATGGCGTCGATCGCATCTTCTACATAAACTAAAGGCAGGTCGCGAGTGCCATCCCCGAGGATGACAAAGAAGTTTCCCATTTTCCGGGCGACTTCAGGAGTTAGCAGCGTCATCCCTGGACCGAAAACTCTTCCAGGGCGGAGCAACACCGCATGCAGTTGCCGATCTTGAACCGCATCGATCACAATTTTTTCGGCTGCGGTCTTCGCTTGAGTGTAGGCGCCCCGCTTTGCTGGGAATGGCTCAACCGGCCAATTCTCTGTTATCACGTCGCCGCGTTGCGCCATCGCTGCGTGCAGACAACTAAGAGAACTGATGTACACCAGACGCTGCACATCGTGGCGGAGCACACTATCCACAATATTTTGCGTGCCGCAGACGGTGCCACGCTCATGGTCATGCGCGCCTCCCTTCATGGCCGCACCCACGTGGTAAACAATTTCCGTACCCGCCACCGCTCGGTCAACCGCTGTAGGATCTCCCAGGTCGCCCAGGACAACTTCGACGTTGGCATCGTCCATGAACTCCGCCTCAGGCTTGCGTCGAACGAACAGGCGAACACGGTTCCCTTCTTTTAACAACCGTCGCGCCAGATGGCGCCCGATTAGTCCATTTGCGCCGGTTACCAAAATCTTGAAATGCTTCTCGTCTTCGAATTGTGCCTGAAACTTTATTTTCGCGGCATCCGCTTGCTGGGATACGCGGTTCGTCCAATAGACCGTGGAGCGCGCCCGCTCGATCGGCACCGGCATCGGTGCGCCCGTTTGCAGCGCACGATAAAACGTGGCAATCAGGGAATGCAGGCCGTCGTATTGGACGATTTTCTTGGCCGCGAAGCGAGCGACGTTTGCGGGAACCTGTCGACAGATGCTGAGTCCCTCGCTCATGGCCTGTAGGGCGCGTGCCGGAGCTTTCGGAAGCGGGAGTTGCCGGGTGTGAGTGACCCACATTGCGAAGAGGTTCGCGCGAAGCACGCCTTTCGTCCCTTGGACGACGAACCAGTTCTGCAGAGGGCGTACATTCCATGAAATCTGGATGTTCGCCGTGCCGCGTTGGCATTGCGCGGCCACGCGCCACTCATCGAACAGCAGGTTGGAGTCGCCTCCGTGTCCGCCATAGAAAGCTTTCGCGTCTTGAATGGGACCCAGGAAGGATTCGGCGAGATATAACGCATGTATACCCTGGTCCAGAAAAGGATATCCGCCATCCCGATAATGTATTGGAAGCGGTCCTCCCCGGTAAGGAGGATAGTCGCTACTGCGGAAGTAATCGAATGTAAGCGGAACTCCGATGGCGCCCGAACGGACCAGGTTCTGCGCTTTGGATACAAAGCGGTCGTACAGCAAGGAATGGTTGACGCAAACGGACTTTTGCGCGGCTCGAGCCGCGGCAGAAATGCGGTCGACCTCTTCCGCATTGATCGCCAGCGGTTTTTCCACCAACACGTGGCAGCCGCTCTTGAGAGCCGCAATCGCCAATTGCGCGTGAGTGTTGGGAGGAGTCAAAATATGAATTACGTCGACTCCCTCGTCCATCATAGCTTCCATCGTTGGGAAGACTTTCGGGATGCTGAATCGGGCAGACAGCGCTGTGGCGCGAGAGCTTACGACGTCAGTGATTCCCATAATCCGCGCGCTTGGGACACGCTGAATCGCACGGGCGTGAAATTCACTGATGTAGCCAGCTCCGACTAATCCGACCCGGAGATATGTATCTGGTGGCATGCAGATTCCCTTTCCAATTCAATGCGTGTCGCAATCAAGCTGTCCCATGTGAGCGAATCTCTTGGCTGAACTCTCACCGGCGGCTAACTGGACTACGATGCGAGCATTCGCGGCCCACGTATGGCGCTCGAAGACGGTGGCTTTTGCCCGAGCGCCGAGTTGCTTCCTGAGCGCTGAATCCTCGACGAGCCGCAGAAGGACCTTTCCTAGCGCGTTGTAATCCCCGTGAGGAAACAGCATCCCAGTAACATTGTCATCGATCACATCACGCATTGGGCCGAGATCAGGAGCTACGCAGGGCTTGCCCATGGCCATGAACTCAAACAGGGCAATCGGAGATCCGAAAGCGTTCGAGTCGGGCAGCACGCAAATATCCATCGCATCGATGTACCCGGGCACCTCATCGCGTGGCACTGGTCCGGGGAGAATGATGGCCCGTTCCATTCCCAGTCGAAAGGCAGTCTGTCTCAAGTTTTCCATCTCAGGGCCGTCGCCCACGAGCAATACTTTTATCTCCGGATGCAGGTCGCGGATGTTCTTCACCACCTTGATCAATACGTCCAGACGATCCCAGCGATAAAACAGTCCCACGTGACCGAGAACGATGGAGCCCTCGAGACCTAGGCGTGACCGAAGTGACTGCTCGGGTCTTGGGATTCGGAATCGATTTGCATCAATCGCGTTGGGCAAGACATGTACGCTTTCACTGCTGGCACCGCGCTTCCGAGCTTCGTCCGCGAGAACGCGGGAGACGCACAGAATATGGTGCGCTCGCGAGAATACCCATGCGTCGATCGTTCGCGCGAGGCGCTCCATGATCAAACCGCGGGCGCGCGTGAATCCCGCGAGTTCGTTCACTTCGAGCACGACTGGCCGCTTTAACCATTTCCCTAACAGCACGCCCATGAACATGAAGTAGGCGTGCCTTTCATAGAGAACGGCATCCGGTTGGCGCCACAATATGGGCAATAACCGAAACGGGACAAATAGGTTGTAGAGAAGCTCGAATACCTCAAAAACGAACTGCGGGCACTCGCAGCTTATGTATTTCCAAACTCGCTCGAGGCCGCGTGCGCGATCCGCTTTACGCAAAAATGGCATTATTCCAGCGGACTTGAGCGGATCTACGCCTGGAGGAGATACGATGGTCACTTCGTGGCCAGCTGCTTTCAAGGCCTCCACCAGGCTACGAATATGCATGGCTTGAGAGCTGCGGCCCATGGTGCGATGGTGGTAGATGAATTGCAAAGTTCGAGGCCTCGGGATAAAACCGAAACGGCAGCGGCGACTGCGGCGCGCTCGCGAAAACACGCAAGTATCAGCTGTGTAGCACCTGTGGGACGGATTCTCTTATGATCGGTTGAGCGGGTGCGGCATTCTACATAGAGTGCAGCGGTGGATTGTGAGAGACGCAACCATTGTAAAGGCTCATGTAATCATCGAGCATACGTTCCGGTCGAAAATATTGCTCGTAACAGTAGCTGGCCAGCTGGCCGAGCTTTGGCAATTCTTGTCTTCGAGCAATCGCGTCGGACAACGCGGCCGCCATGCCTTGAGGATCAGACGATGGCACGAGTGTGACGGCGGACGACAAACGCGCGATCTCGCCCATGCCTCCGACGTCGGTGACCACGGCTGGCAGCCCAACCGACATTGCTTCCAACAGAGATACAGGCAAACCTTCGGTTACGGAAGAACTGACAAATAGATCAGCCGCGAGCAGGAATGGAGAGACATCAGGCTGTTCACCGAAAAAAGTGACAGAGTCTTTCAGCCCGAGTTCATAGGTGAGCTCACGGAGACTGAGCTGAAGCGGCCCATCGCCAACTATCCACAGTTCGAGGTCCGGATGATGGGAGCGTGTGAGTGCGACCGCCCGCAACAGCGTGGCATGGTCCTTCAGCGGCGCTAAACGGCCAACATGAAGTAAGGTGAAACCTCTTTTGGTCCGCGGGACCGCTCGAACGTCGGCGGGGCAGGCGCCGTTATAGATGTGAATGATCCTGTCGCGGGCGGCGAACGGAGCCGCCAGCAAATTGGTCCGCGTGCCTTCGCATACTGCGACAATCCAATCACACCATCGTGAAGCGAGCGCAAATTTCAACTCACGACGAATTTGGTAAGGAGGCTTTACCAAGCCGTGCCTGGTTACTATGACGGTCCTCACTCCGGCACGACGCGCGGGAAAAGCGGCGATGATAGCTGCCGTAGCGTTGTGGCAATGTACGACGTCGGGGCGGGAGCGTCGAAACGATGTGTACAAGCTGCGCATCAAACGAAAAAACGCAGAAGGATGATGGAGAACTACCTCAAAGCCTTCGGCTCGCAGCCCTTCGCCAAGCACACCAACCTCATAAAGGCAGTGGACTGACGCGGTATGGCCCCGCTCGCGCTGCAATCGACACAGTGTGGCGGTTAGCTTTTCTGCTCCGCCCATTTCCATGCTGTCAACCACGTGGGCGACATGCAGGGGAACGGCTGGTTCAGCTTGTGCTCCAGCGATCGGCGCGGAACTCGCTACTTCCAGCATGCTACCCATCGGAGTGAATCCTCATGGAGTTCATCTTGCGACTTCTACAGCCACCGGTTGCGGAACCAGGAAATCAACCAAGCGGTTCAATGACGAACCGACTGGCGTTGGCAGCAAAGCGGAAAGCTGCAAGAGGCGCCGGCGATCATCCTTCTGCAGCACTACAAACAACCGGCTCGTGACCAGGAAAACAATCGCACCTGCGGGTACCGCAACACTCAACTTCATGACAGCGCTGAGCGGGATCGCCACAATGCCAAGGACAACGATGGCCATCGCAAGAGTGGCGGCCGCAAGCCTCAGCAGCACGGGCTTATCGACTCGTACGGGATACCGAACCAAGACACGACCCCAGATAGTTAATGCAGCGAATGATTGGGCGACACCATTTGCCCAGGCTGCACCGAGTGCGCCGTGACTGGGAATCAACGCTAGATCAAGGATCACGTTGATCGCCGCTGCCACGCAGCCCCACTTCAGGATGAACCCCAGGTCTTCGGTGGAATACAGTAGGGTCTGGGCGGGAGTCAGTATCGCCTTGGGGACACTGAGAAGGGCCACGACGATGAAGACTGGTATCGCCGGGAGGTACTGTGGCCCGTACATGACGCGCACAAAGGGACCGCCGATGCAGGCGACCCCGATCAAAATCGGAAGCGCACCCAAGAGGACATAGGTGGAAGCCTTCGAGGTCATCCTAAAGAGGCGGGCTTTATCGCGTCCGTACTCGGCCATCTGCGTGGCCGAGAGTGCATTGGCAAATGTCTGGGGGATCCGCATGAGACGGTCGGCCACACTGAAGCAAACCGAGAAAAAAGCCAGTTGACGGATATCGGGCTGGAGTAGTTTCAAGAAAACGATGTCGGACCGGTCCCAAATAACGATCTGCAAAATCATCAGACCCGTGCTCAGACCGGAGAAGGAAAACATTCGCTTGCGAATTTCTCGCGGCAAGGGGACCCGCGAGACAGTTCTCATTGACTTAAATACTGGAAGGATTTTTACCGCCAGCTCGGCGGTGCGATACAGCAAAACGCCCGAGGCAATGCCCACCAAGTTCCAACCGAGGAGGAGGCTTACAGCCACTGCGAGCACATAGACGATGGCTCCAACGAGCGCGCCACGCGTATTGAGTGCCGCATCCTCGACGGCGGAGTTCGCCTGCGAGGGCACAAACGTAATCATGTTGGGCACCATGCTTAAAACCAGCAAGACGGAACAGGAACGATAGGCTGGATCGACAAGGGTGAAAGCGGCGATCAAGCCGATGACCGTCAGAGCGAAGGCAATTACCGTTTGGGCCCAAAGGTTGTAAAAGAATACTGCGCGCGCAAGTTCCTTTTGGCCTCTACCGAGAAATTCGCCCATGTACTTGAAAGTTGTAAGCGGGATACCCAGCGAACCGACCGAGCAGGTAATGGACGTCAGCCAGAATATCAGATTGAAGTAGCCAAGCCGCGCCGGCCCGATGACGCGCGCAATAACGACCGTCGTCAGCAAGGTGCAGACGAGCGTAATCACGACCTCCAAGCCCATGAAGATAAAATTGCGACCGACAACCTTGGCATTACTGGACGTCGGCGCGGAAATGGTCACCGTTGCCAAGCTAACTTCCGGATTGGATAGAGTTGTCAAAATACCTGCGGGCTTCTAAGACCAGGGAATCAGAAGTTCGGAATAGCGAGAAACCGAATGAAACCAAACTCCACAGGGAGGGCGGATCAGATCTAAAACGATCCGTTCGGTTTAGAGAGGTGCTCACCTTCTGCGAGGCGAGGAGCTGGTTTAGGGCGTCCAGGCGATCACATTGCGGTTGCCCTTCTGTCCGTCCTTGATGATTGCAGATGACGTCAATGGAGATTCATCGGTCTCGGCAATGAGGAAGCTAAATGGTCTCAAGGACTGAAGGAATCTTAGACATTCCACCGGGTCGCGCTTGGTGCGCATGGCCACTCGGGGGTTGGCTTCTACAGTGATCACACACTTTCGAGCCGCCGCGATCGTCTGTCGAGCGCCTTTGAGCACCTCCAGTTCACCACCCTCTACGTCAATCTTTATGGCTACGTCGCCGCCCCGCACGCCACAACCATCGACGGTGACTACTTCCAGCGGGCCATCCCCGGGAACAAGGAAACGGGCGTGATCAGACTGGTCATAATCTGGAACTTCCAGGCGACCGGTGCCCCTGAAGCAACCGACTGCCTTGGTGATGGCTTTCGATGGAATCTGAAGTTGGGATAAATTTCGTTTCATGAATCCCGCTACGTCCGGATTCGGCTCGAAGGCAATGACTCGCGAGACTTGGGAGGTTTGCGAACAGACGAGCGCTGAGAACGTCCCAATGTCTGCTCCACAGTCGAATAAGACCACATCAAAGAGCGGTTCGAGCAAGCGGCAAAACGAATGAATCAGCGGTTTCTCATAGTCTTCCATGTCTCGCTGATCCCAACAGGTGTCGGCACGGAACAGAGGGACATGGAAGCTCACCCCGCGACCCAATTGATATTGCGCGACCACATTGAGCATACCCAATTGCCCGAAGATTCCCACGAGCCGGTTACCGCCGCGGATCCGCCAGCGGGTCATGGTTCTCGCGAGTCTCAAGAATAGCGGAGCCCGTGTAACAATTTTGGGGACCGAAGTTGTATTCGTGCCTGCCCGCGGTATCTGTTGAGACACGACAACACTCGACCGAATACGCGAACGCAAGCGGAGTGACGCCGGGGAATGTGGAAAGTTTTTCATCGGAAATACAATAGAAAGAACTTAGAACTTTTCGCGCGCTAAAAGCCTACTGTTGCATGAGCCCGGAAATAGTGACGGCCTCGCGATTCATACCTAGCGCGGCTTCGATCACGCGTGGCAATGCTTTTAGAGCGGCCTGGCTAATGCCGTGGTACAGAATGATGTCACCTGAGGTGAAAGAGGTGCGATCCAACTGCGCTTCCACTTCCCCTGTCGAAGCGCGGTAGTCCTTTAGGTCGACATTCCACATCACTACCTGCTGGCCAGCCGCCCAAGCGGGGATGAGGCTGCGCAGGGACAATTTGCCGTGAGGTGGACGGAAGAGCTTGCATTTCTCTCCGAGGATACGGTTTAGAACCCATCCCGTCATTCCTATCTCGCGAATGGCCCCAGACCAGGAAAGCCTGTGGAAGTATGGATGGCTATAAGAGTGGCTACCGACCTCGTGCCCCTCTTTCCTCATCCGCAACACGAGTTCCGGATACTGCTCGGCGGCGCCCCCGACTACAAAGAAAGTAGCTTTCACCGAGTGATCTCGAAAGAGGTCCAGCATGCGCGGAGTGTGAACCGGATCCGGCCCGTCATCGACGGTGATGGCAATCTGCGCTCGGTTCCGATTGCCATGCTCAAGTAGTTGCCTGTGTGGAATGGCACTGAACAGGGCTTTCTTAATCAGCGTGCGACCCTTTGCCGCGCGTCCATTCGCACTGGGCAAAACATTTTCACGCCATAAATAGGTCTCGCTATAGTGATTTGCAACTTGGGGGACGAAACAATGAGTGGGATTTCGCTTCGTCTGCCGAGACTGCTGATGTAATGCAACTTGTAATCCCTGCTTGTCGCCATGTCGTAGGAACTTGACTGTCGGCTGGTTTCGGAGAGCTTCCGGGATTCGGACGGCCGTCGTAATGATTGGAACACGCGAAGAGATGGCACGTAGCACGGAGAGCGGAACGCCATCCTGAAGCGAAACCAAGACATCGCATCGCTGAAGTAAGTCAGGCGTTGTCCATTCATCGGCCACCCACCTGACGTCGGACTGAACGTCCGGTGATTTCCCCTGAATGGCAGTCTTACAAGCGAGTTGTTGTGTATCGCTTGCGGCAAAGATGACCAGCCTGGCAGGTCGGCCGGTCTTGCGCAGATTCGAAAATGCAGCGAGCAGGTGATCGAAGCTGCCGTTGGAGTCTGGGCCCAGCGCAGCCCCTATCACAAACTCCTCCGAACTCGACCGTAACACCGTGCTTGAGGGTTGTGCCGGCTTCGTCGTCACCATCGGCGAAACTGGCTGGGTCACTCTGCCCTCTTCCAGTCCAGTACGGAACGCCGCAAACGACCGTTCGAATCCTTCAACCGTCGGCACCAACTGTTTCCACCCGATAGAATGTAGCTTGGAGTTGTCGAAACGATTTCCGCCCCACTGACTCGCCACCTTATAAGGTGTGAGGATTGCTGGCAATTGGCCCTTCGAATAGCGGTGGTACTGCGCGACCAGTGAAGAAAGTAGCTTCACGCCGAAGTAGGGCACGGAAACGGAGCGAATCTTCGTCACGTGTTTGCTATAGGCTCGCACGTATTCCCGACACGTCGGCAAGTCATCGTCATGCACATTGAAGACTTGACCCGCAGCGTGCTCATGGGTGCCGGCCGCGACCACAGCTTCCGCGCAATTGTCGACATAACTCACCGGAAGCAAATTGCTGCCACCGAAGTGCAGCAGCCAGTTGCCAATCGTCAAGCCCACGCGGTTGGAAAAGTGACCGCCGTCAGGCCCATAGATTACGCCTGGACGCAGAACCACCAACTCGAATCCCACACGTTTCTGATATTCCCAGAACAGTTGCTCTTGGCGCAGTTTGGAGTAGGAGTAATGATCACGCCACTCGGGATGGGGTTCGAGCACGGTGTGCTCGTTTACCTTGGCCCCGCGGCCGAGTCCAGCCACTCCGTATACACCGAATGAACTCACCAGAACAATGCGCATCGGCTTGCGATCCGCAACGGCATCCAGCAGATTTCTGGAGGCTACGACGGAATTGAGGAAAAGATCTGCGGCAGTTCCCTTCTTTCCAGCAGCGAGATGGAAAATCAACTGCACGCCATCCACGGCTCGAGCGGCGTCCTCTCGGTACCGGAGGTCCCCGACGGAATAGTCAAGACGTATTTGTGGATGTGGCCCCAGGAGCGTGTTCAACTTCGGAATATCTGTCCGCCGGCGCACATTGCAACGGATATCGGTATAACCGTGGTCGAGGAGCCGCTCGATCAGAGCTTTCCCCAGAAAACCGGCAGCGCCGGTAACGAGTATCCTCATGCCACTCGCACCGGATATATCTGTGCGGAAATTTCATCTATCATTTGCGATACGCGCAATATCTCTGCGTAGGGGATAGGCACGGGAGTGTCGTGTACGATGCTTTCGTAGAATAGCGAAAATAAGCGGCTCATCCCTGCAAAAAACTGAAAACGGGATCCGGCAAACTCGCGGGCATTGTTCGTCGCTTGGCCGAGAGACTGCCAGCTGGCCATGAAAGGCGGCAACAAGCGGCCCAATGCGCTGGGAACGGTTTGTCTTTTTTCGACCGACATGCTGCGGAGCGCGAAGTCAATGTGAGCTGTATTCTTTGTGCCGTACAGCCGCATAAAATGACCCACTGGCCGCGCGTGCGAGGAGAAAGTGACGTACGCGGACACGCCACCTGCGAGTATCATCACCCGCAGTTCGTCGAGAACCCCATCCGTGCGGTCATCCTTCAAACGCGACCGCTGGTAGGCACGGGCGATGATTTCCATCGGTTCGTTCGGAAGGAATGGCGTAATTTTGTTGATGGCATGATCGATGATATTTTGAAACAACTTGCCGGGCAATTGATGAACCCAATGACGATCGTCGGTGAGCAATGCCTGGGCAAATCCCCCGGCCAGGTCGTATCCGTAATAACTTTCGATATGTATGGGATCTCCTAAGTTCCCTTTGGCAACGAATTCCTTGAGGGCCAGAGCGGGCGTTTCAAAGTTGTACCAGTAATTGATGGTCATCTTTCGAGCGGTTTGTTGCAGGCACTCGATCAGGCGTTTCCCATCTGTTGCGTTCAAGGCCAGCGGCTTCTCAAGAAAAATGTGGCAACCAGCCTCGGCTGCCTTCCGTGCCAACGCCAAGTGAGAATGTGGTGGAGTGGCAATATGAATTACGTCGAGCCGGTGCTCGGAGAGCATGCGATCAAAATCGGTGTACTGATACGGTACGGAGTAGCGAAATGCCAGCTGTTCGGCCAAAATGGGCTCCAGGTCGCAAACCGCCAGCACACGTGCACAGCCGAGCTTCTGAATTTCCTCGATGTGACCGTCAGCGATCCTCCCACAGCCAACAATGCCAATATTCAGCATCAATTGCTTTCGATACCTGCGCCGACATGCTCCATCGGGCCGGTGTGCACGGCGACAAAGGGATCACCGCGCTGCCCGATGGCTTCAATCGCGAGATACATCTGCCACGCGGAGACGAAATGAATGGCGCACCCGCGCCGATCCGCTTCTTCCACCAATAGGTTGAATGCTGACTCCAGCACTTCGCGCAATAAGGCTGACGAGTTCCGCTCTTGAGCGCCATGCGTGAATAACTTGATGAAGGAATCGGTTCCAATCCTCGGAGCCAACTCCACCCAACGCCTGACGCGATAAGGTGTTGCCACGTTGCCATAGCGCAGTTCGCCTGTTTCGAGACGGGGCAGCAAACGGTCTCTCCAGCGCATTCCGAGAGGCCCAGGAATCATGAGTAGATCGCCTTGGACGCCGCCTCCGGGTGTAACAGGAACGCCATCGTCGTAGGACTTCGGCCGATCGGCGTCACCGTTGCAGTAGTAAATGGTATTCACCAAACGAGCTTGCGTGGGAGAATCCCCGGACGGCATCGTGAAATCGGCATAACAACCCAGATCTCGTAAGACTCGGATCTCACCGTTAAGGCCACAGCACCTGCCGTCTGGCCGCGAATTGTCCAAGGCCCAGTTTCCGTGGATGAATCCGAAAGTCAGCTTCCCATTGCGCTCGCGAAGCAGCCCATGCTCGCCGTGCAATACGCGGCAAAAACTGCTTATGCGGTCGACAAAGTTCTGGCGACCTTCGCCATCATGATGAAGGTGGACCTCCACGTCGGCTATCCCGTCGCGAACCATTTCCGCCAGAGGCTCTATCAAGGTCGGATGATATTCCTCTTCCGGAAAAAAGAACGTATATCGAGGTCCGTTGCCAACAGAATCCATCTTGCATCGCCTGGCAATCTGTGGCCAAGCTGCCCGCCAAAGAGCGACGCGTGACTGTGCAGCGCATAAATCAGCTTGCTGCCACTTAGGTTCATAATGGTCCGCCATGGTCACCCAAATACGCTCAAGCGGAGGCGCGGACCGCTGTGTCATCTGCCGCAGCCGCTGGCCGATGTAGGAAGGACCCCAGATGTGCGAATTGTGGATTAATCGCATGGTCGCTCGGTGAGTTTGATGCGGATCGAATCACCGGCTCAACACGGTCGCAGCCTTAGCCGCCATATGTCGTTTCTCTCTTCGTTGCTGCAACGCTAGGTCGCAGATGCGGAGCAATTCGTCCGCAGCTTCATCCCAACCCCTGCGGAATTGTTCCGAGATGGTGTGTTCATTCCAACGCCGCTCCATCGATTTTTCAATCGCACCGGCAAGTGCTCGCGAATCTCTTGGAGCAATTAAAATTCCGGAGTCTTCATTGACTAGCTCGAGGATGCCACCCACATTCGTGGCAATCACGGGGCGTCCGCAGCTGAGCGCTTCGATGACCACGTTCGGGAATCCCTCGTTATAGCTGGGCAGAGCCAGCACGTTGGCAGCCGCGAGCCAGTGGGCCACCTCCTGCGAAGAACGGGCGCCATTCAGAATGATTCGATCTTCCAGCGCAAGTTGTTTGGCTTTACTGCGCAAATGCCCGCCACACGGCCCATCTCCGACAAATGCCAGTCGCAGATTTCGGCGGCGATGCGCAAGCGACGCAAAGGCTGCGAGCAATTCCTCGATGCCTTTGGTGGTATCCAAACGCCCTACGAACAATACGAGTTCGGCCCTATCTTCTATGCCTAGCTGCGCGCGCGCCGCGCTCCGGTCGCGCAAATGAAACACGCTCGGGTTGCAGCCGTTCCGGAGCGTCCGGACCTTGGAGGCATGGACACCCATCTGGATGGCTCGCTGGCGCAGGTGCTCGCTCTTGGTTACAACGAATGTTGCCCGCTTCATCGCAAGTTTCGTCAACCATCTCGAAAGCGGGTCGACAAAGCGGTTCAAGTCTGAGCCAATGGAGCCGAGGACGGATGGAATGCCAAGCTTGCGGGCCACTCGGACGGTGGCGTAGCCCTCAGGATATAGCCAGAAGTTGCAAGCTACGTCCGGCATGGACTCGCGGAAATACGGCTCAAGGTAGTGCGCACAAACCAAACCGTTGATGCACCTCGTCAGGCCGGGTAAAGCCGGATACTCGAAGTACCGCGTATTCACACCAGGTGGAGAATAGGACAAGTCAGGATGGCGATGATCGAAGGTCGGCTGGAACCATTTCGGATAACGGGGGAACGGACAAATAACATTAACATCGGCGCGTTTTGAGAGTGCCAAAGCGATCTCGTACTCAGAATGTCCACGGTACGGTTGGGCGGGGATGGGAAAAATTGGTGTAACCAGGGTCACCTTTAGTCTCATCGCGTGATCCCCCGGGTTCGCAGTTGATCATGCAAGTGCAGGTTGAGCATTGTCGCGTTCCAATCCGTACCCTCCTGGCCATCGGTCCCATACGAAGCAGGTGCCCCAGAAGTCCAAATTTTCCAGAGTGGTCCTGGCGTGAACAGGAACTTGTAAAAACCCACTACTACCGCAGCATTCAGCATGCAGAAAGCGCTCGCCGGGGCAGCTATACGCGTAAGGATCGGAATGTTACGCGCGCTTCCCAAAGCGGCCAGGAGATAGAAGGCAATCTGCGACGCAAGTGCCCCCGTGTATAGAAAAGAATGGTTTGCCAACAGTGCGCTGCTGGCTAGCAGTATCACCAGCAAGAGTGGCACGAGCAGACGCATCAGCTTGTGCGAGATCAATTCGAACCGCAGCCGGTTCTGCCGCGACAGCAGCCACGGAGCGAGTTGTAAGAGTTGGAAGTTGCCCGCTAGCGTTCGGACCTTGCGATGAAATTCTCCGCGCAAACTCTTGGGCCAGATGTCATAGACTCGCGCTCGCAGGTCCAAAACCGACCGATAGCCCTGACGAATCACGCTCAGAGGCTGTAGCATATCGTCCAGAATAGTTCCATTCGGGAGAGCGCTCGCCAGTTTGCGGCGGATCGCATAGAACCCGCCGTATACTCCCAGCGGCGAATCGACCTTCGCCTCGCAATTGCGGATCCACTGCTCGTATCGCCAATAGAGGCCGGCAACTGCTTGGGCGCCCGGATCATGGCCATCATCGCGCAGCACTAACTCTCCGGTTACACATCCCACACGAGGATCTTCAAAGTTGCTGATCAACAGTTGCAAAGCGTTGCTTTCAATCCAGGGACGAATATCGAGGAATAGCAGGATTTCCCCCGTGGCACTCTCGATTCCCATATTCAAAGCCGCCGCCTTGCCCGAATGCTCGGGGCACCGAAAGCACTTGACGTGAGGATCTTGAAACTCCTTGAGAATATCGTCCGTGCCATCCGTCGATCCGTCGGATACGATCTCGATTTCCATGCGATCTTGCGGATAATCCAAGGAGAGCAGGTGAGCGACTTTCTGCCGTAGCAGCGCCGCGCCGTTGTGAACAGCAAGGATGATGCTCAAGGTGGGAAATATCGATCCTTGCTGCTGCGGGCGTGGCTGCAGGCGGCTGCGTAGGTACATCCAGAGCGGATATCCCGCATACGTATAGAGCATGAGGCCTGCAGCAAACCAGAATGCATAGGCATGAACGTGTGTACCACTCATCTCATCCTCCTGGTGTTGGGAGCGCACTACTTGCGGCAGAACAGCGCTCGAGCCGGGGGAGGCTGCTTGAGCTTGCTTGTCGGCGGATTTAATGAAATAACCTGCAGCTCGATCAGCATTGCGCTGTTCGCCGCGGGCGTGTCAAATCGATTGTGATTTTCAGTGTCGGAGACGAACAAGACCGTATATCAAAACGGTGAGCAAAACCTCGGCAGTTATGGTGGAGACGATCCAGTGTCCGCGAGCAGGCGACTTGCCGTCACCTTCGTGAAGCGCAATCGTCGCGGTGGCCAGTCCTAGAACCAGGTACATTGTGATTGTGTAGCTGCGGGATAAAAACCACGCGGTGGTCATAAACGAGACCAAAGCCAGGCGCATCGCCACAATCCATTGCTGTGGCACCCTCGGCGAAGGAACCGCTTCCATCTGCGTTTCGAACTCCGGAGCATTAGCGCTAACCATAGCGGGTAGTGCCGAGGACGCGTACTCGTATTTCAAAACGAGGAGGCCGCCGGAAGGTGCGGGGTTTAGAGCAAGTGTAGAGGTGCCGGTGATAGAGCTCATTTCAAAGAGGCGCAGTAAGCCAAAAAATCTGTCTGGCTGCCTTGTTTGTTTTTGCCCAACAATACGATTTAGGCCCGCGGTTGTGGTGACGAGTAATGCCATCCACAAGGTGCTTCCCAATAAACCGAGTTCGGCAAGACAAAGGACGAAGGAATTGTGCGCGGTGATCTCATACAAATCCGTGAAGCCATTGAATCCGATTCCGAATACCGGAGCGCTCTTGAACATTTCCAGACCATTGGCCCAGGCTTCCAACCGGTCGGCACCGTCAGCCGCCGAAATCCCGCGGCCCCCGGTGAAATCAAGCGCTATCATGCCAAGGATGAATACGGCAGCCAGCGCCGTCGACGCGGTTGTTCCTAATTTTTTCCGGGCGGCCATGAGCGCGACGGCGGTCAGCGCGATCAATCCGCCGCGCGAATGTGTCAGATAGGTGGTCCAGAGCAGCAAAACACCTGGCACGAGAACCACAAAGAAGTTGGCGACCACACGCCCCCGCTTCCAGGCGATGAAGGCCAGCGGAAGTGCGATTAAGAGAATCTGGGCGAGATCATTTGGGTCGCTTAAGAAGCCGGCACCGCGTATTCGCGTCAATTGACCAATCACCTGGTCCTGCGGAGAGGAGATATTGGTCAGTAGGACGAACATCTCGCCGTGATAGCCCGCGTAATACCCGCAGAGCGCCTCCACGGTGACAATCAGGCAGGATCCGACTGCTGCCAGGGCCACCATCTTCAGCCTTCGTATGGTGGTAACGTTTACGACGATGAAAAAAAAGACCGCGGCGCTCGGCAGAAACATGCGCCAACCTTCGATCACCCCGCCAAGCCACCCCTGAGCCACCTGCGAGAGAGCAATCGCTATAATGAAGCCGACCAACAAATAGGTTTGTACTGACGTTTTCCAATAGCTGTACCTCGCCATGCTAGGCAAGGAAGCCAGAGCGGTAATCCCGGCCAGGTACGTCACGACGTGATAGTTCGCCCACTCCTTTCCGAATTGCTCCGGGGAGATGATCGTGACTACGATATAGAGGATGGTGAGTGCGAACCCCATGGTCAGCCGGCTGATTCCATCGGCCCGTTCCGTCTCGCTAAACCTGCTCGGCTTACAACAATTTGTGCGGTGGAAAGCAAGGGTCTAGGAGAGAAGCGCGAGCAGGCGTCACTTGGCGCCACGTCCCACAAGCACAATCTTGATGGTATTCAAGAAGATCAGTAAATCTAGCCCCACGGACGTGTTCTTGATGTAGTAGAGGTCGTAGCGGAGTTTTTCCTTGGCGTCCTCGACCGAACTTCCATACTTATAAAGAATTTGTGCCCACCCGGTGATCCCCGGACGAACGGAGTGTCTCAAGTGGTAGTAGGGAATCTTCTCATTCAACGCGGCGACAAACTCAGGCCGCTCCGGACGTGGACCCACCAGGCTCATGTCGCCCTTCAGCACGTTTAATAGCTGCGGAATCTCATCGATGCGCGTCTTGCGAAGGAGTCTGCCCACCAGCGTGACTCTGGGATCATCGTCCTCCGCCCAGGTTGGCCCGGTATCCGCCTCGGCGTCGGAGCGCATCGTCCGGAATTTGTAGCAGCGAAAAACCCGATCGTCCCGCCCTACACGATTCTGCCAGTACAAAACTCGTCCTGGGGAGCTCAGCTTGATGGCTAAAATGACGAATGGAAGGAACGGCGCGCTGAGTAGCAATCCGACGATCGAAATCAGCACGGAAGCCGACCGCTTGTAAATTAGAAAGAGCCGTGACGCATGAAAGCCGGGTGAGAACAGCAGCCAGCTCAATCGGATGGATTCGATGGGAACTTTTCCGGTGATCGATTCGTAGACATCGTTGCCATCCTGCACTTGCACGCCCCGATTCTTGAGCGACAGCAACAAATCCACCGGCAGCTTCCCGCGGCGCTCCTCCATCGCCACGACGATCCGGTCGATCCCGCGCATAGGACGGCCGATTGCAAGATCCTCGCAGATGCTGGTCTCTGAGAGGGTGACCGGCAGTTCACTCATCGCGTGATTGCCAAAAGGGTTCCCGATGGCGCGCAGTTGTGCGCGGGCCGCAACACGAATTCCCAGCTCAGGCCGCATTTCGATTTCACGCAGTAAAGAATCCGCCAGCGAGCCCTCACCCAAAATGACCACCCGCTCAGCAAGCCTCTGCGTGCTATTGATGACCGCGAATAGCCTCCGCCAGAGAAGCAGCAGCAGTCCAACAAACAAAAAACCGAGGTGAAAGATTCCTCGGCCCAATTTCACTGGCGGGTACAGGTAATAGAGGAGACCCAAAGCGATGTACGCGACGCCCAGCACCTGGATGAGACGAACCAGCGCCTCGCGCCGATTGCTGACAATCGCGGAATCATAAAGATCGAAATAGTACATGCACGTCAGAAAGGCCACCGCCACGAATAGAATTTTCACAGAGCCGTACTGATACCTAAGCATCACCCTGGCTCCGCCGGGGCCGAGACGCGCCAGAGCGGACGCCACAAGCGCCAGTGTGATCAGGCAGGCTTCTGAAATTCCTAGTAGAAGCGTTCGCTTCGGGATGTACGCATTCAAGAAACGGATCAAGGAATACTCCATGTGATGGGGCGGACAAGCAGGAGACGAGGCTTCTCTGCCGAGCGAGCAACACTATTTCATTTCTGACCTCCATGGCGTCGCCGCCGGACAATAGCTCCCCCGACCAAAAGGGCGGCCCCGAATAACAGAGCCGTGGCCGGCTCCGGTACGGGGGCTGGCGCCTGATCGATGGGAGTCGCAGGAGGACTAAAAGCTTGGAGTGGATCCTGTTTCGGGCAACCCCAACCGAGCAGCGCCGCAGCAAGAGACAGTCCAAGAATCCATTTCCGAGGACGCATCCCCGATCCCTGCCCTAATGCGCTCCAGGGGAGAAGTGAAATAAAAAGCCGGTTTATATTTCTCATGGGCATACCATCCTTCTATCTTTCTCGAATGACTTAAAATAAATCGAGGCTGCACCGGGCTTTCCGCTGGACCTCGGGACATGGTCGAGCGTCGTCCCACCTCGAGAAAACTTTCCTGAGGAATAAGCGAAATGAACTTTCTGCTGACAGGAAGATCCAGCAAAGCAAGCCGTCAGTTGGGAAGGAATCCGTCAACCTGCGGATAGATGCGGTGCGCGAACTCCGCGGCGCGCGCTTGAGCGGCCACTTCTCCATCGACTGCAGTCGTCCAGATGCGGATTATCGCTCCGTCGGTGGGCCTGTTCTTTAATCCGTCGGAAATGAGCAGGAACTTAGCCAAGTATTCGCTCGCAATGATCCGTCCATGGGACTGGTACCAGTAGAGAACCATATCCCGCTTCGTTCCCTGGGCCACAAGGTATTCGTTCGCAACAACAGGAACCCCGCCCTCGGAACCGATCTGGACACGAGCAGAATGAACTGGCTCCCACCCCGAGCCGGGCAGACAATTCTTCGGAGAATGCATTCTGTCGCCGGAACGTTGATCTTTGTAATATCCAATATAGAGTTCCATCGGAGGCGTGGTTCCGAGATACACCCGATTGATATAGTCATCGGCACCGATGGCCTTGACGACTTCCCTCTCGAACGGACGATCCTCACCGTGTGACAGCCCGATAGCGGAGGGGAATTCACGCAACGGCTTTTGCAGCCCCGCAGCCTCCTTCGGCTTGAACCCATGCGTCGCGAAGATTCCTCCCACCAGCACCAGCGCGGCGACCGAGGCTCGTAGATACGTCATTCAATAAACCTCTGCGGGATTCTGATGTCCCAAGTGCCAGCCAAGAGTTTTATGGATGAGCAGGACCGAAAGAAAAGCCAGCGCGAAGAAACCAAGCCCGAGCACCAAGTGAACCACTCCGGAATCCACGCTCGGTCCGAAGAAGTAACTCAGCACACCCGTGGCCACCAGACGCAGACCGTTTGTCGCTATCGCGATGGGGACGCTCGCGAAAGCCAACACACTCCTTTTCCACGTACTCGGCTCTGCCAAATACCCGTAAGCAACGACCGCGGCGAGGAGAGAAAGCAGAGAGCGGATTCCGCTGCACGCTTCGACCACATTGAGCGTACAGTTCGGGAGAACCAGCAGATTCCCCTCACGCACGGTGTGAATCCCGAGCGCGACCAGACCGCTCGCCCCCAATCGTGAAGCCCACAATTGAAGCGGAAACGTCAATTGGTAATAAACGATGGCCGGCAACGGAATCATAAAGAGCAGATAGGCGATCGGAAACGAAATCGACCGCAGCGCCTGCCCACCGGCCAGAAACAGGATGATCCCGCAAATCAAGATCACCAAGGACAACCGCGCGATGAACAGCTCCGCACCGAGCATCCCAAGAACCCGCAGCCCGATCGCGAATAGCATGATAGGAAAACCGATGTTGTTGGCTCGGGAAGGCCGTACGCTCCATCGATCGCGCTCGCTCCACAAGACATAAACCGCAAACACCGGAACGAAAAAGCCGTGACCATAGTTCGGATCGTCCCACCACTGTCGCGCCAGGGCGCTGAGTACTGACGCGTACATGATTACCAGTAATCCCAATAGCGTCAGTGCGCCGAACCATGTACAGATCTGCGGCTTGTCCGCGGATCGGTTTTTCTCCCAAGTTAGGTTACCGAATTTCGGGGAGCTGTTGTCCATGCCGTAGACGAGCGCCTCATTCTCTTCGGAGACGGGATCGACGCGGCCCGTCCCACCTAACCACACGAGATAGTAAGCAAGCGGAAAAATTGAGTACACTGTCGAACTCGATTCCATCAGACCATGGAAAGCAATCCCAACTAAACCCCCCGCCACGGGTTGGACTCGCTACTCTCCGTGCCTCATCTGGGCTGTCTCTAAATCAAGGGCGTACTGCTAACGGAGGAGAGCCAAATGCGGGGAACGCGGCAATCTAACGATCCGCCCTTGCTATCATCGTTTCTTCAAACTCTTGTCTCCGTACTTTCGAGCGCCATAATATTGCCCGTCGTAGTCTAGCTGATCGAAATCAGATGCCTCATTCACAACCACACCGATCAACTTCGGATGGTCGAGCGATTGCAGCCCTTTCTTCAAGGCCTTGAGCGGCGCCACGCCCTCACGAACCACTAATAGCGTCCCATCCACCAATTTCGACCACAGGTTGGCATCGATCACCGGCAGCATGGGTGTGGAATCTACGACGATCCAATCAAACTGGCCGGCTAGCTCTCGGAAGGCTTCCGCAAGTTGCGCCGATCGCAGGATTTCCGAGGGCCGGTCGCAGGCCTTCCCCGCCGGCAGAAACCATAGCCCCGCGCCAGTGAACCGGAGCATATAGCGCCCCAGCTCCTGGTTCCGAACCGTCCACCAGTCGCTCAGCCCTTCGAGATCTTGCAGTCCGAACATCGATGCCAGTGTCGGTCTGTGCAAGTCTCCTTCAATCAGCAGTGTCTTGGAACCTGAATACTTGGCCAGCGTCGCCCCCAGATTCCCAGCCACGAAAGATTTTCCTTCGTTGATCACGCTGCTGGTCACTTGTAAAGATTTCAGCTCGTGTTGCCTGCGCATGTCGTCGAGCCGGACGGCAAGCGCTCGGAATTTCTCTGCGCCTAGACTATTGGGCTCAGTCCAGGCGACCAGACGGGATGCCGGCGGCGGTTGCACCATCACCGACCGAGCTTTCTCGCTCTCGCTCAGTTTCTTAGGATCGGCCACGCCTTTCAATCCTATTGCTTCCGGCATCGCACTGTTCCGCGCTTCCGCCGCGTCCGAGGGCTCAGCCTGCGGGACCGTGCCCGGCTGGCTTTGTCGAATTCTTGCTCTGCTAAATCCTTCAAACAATTGGCTCATTGGTTTCCATTCCTGATTCTCGGTTGCCTTTCCGGCATAAAACACCCCAGTTCATGAGGGAGAGCAGGTCGCTCGTGCGTCCACCGGGAAAGGGTTTCGCTAGAAGGCCGTGACTGCTAACTGCTACCACCACTCAACCGTGGTAATACGTGTAGAGGTTGCCGGTGAAAATCAACAAAGCCACCACCGTCACCGCGGCACATTCCATATACCGGGCGATAACACGAGAATGGTCCTCTTGAGGCGTGCTCAAGCGAGGTATTCCAACCAGCATGCGGGCAGGAAGAATTCCTTCCAGATCTTTTTCTTGCCGGAAGCGAATGTCGGTCAATTCAAGAAGAGCGGCAAGGCCCAAGCCGAGAACGGCTCCCAAAGCCAAACCGACGAGGCTGATTAGGAAACGATTCGGCGCCGAAGGCTTGTCCGGCAACTTTGGCGGATCGACGATATGAAACTGTTGACCCTGCTGTTGCTGTCCGAGGCTTGTGGCGAGCTGCGATTGCGTTTGCTTCTGGAGAAGCGAGTTGTAGTTGAATTTAGCCTCTTCATACCCGCGCGAGACCACGGTCAGCTCTTGCTCTGTTTCCGGAGTCAGATTCAGGCGACCCTGGTACAAGATCGTTTGCCCCTCAAGATCCTTCGCGTGCTGCTGCTCGTTCTGGATCTCCATTTGATTGGCCTTAAGCTGGCTCTGAAGCTGCATGATCGCGGTGGGTGCGCCGCGCTGCACCCCTTCTGCTGCGGAGAAATCGATTGCGTTTGTTGGCTTGCTGGTCTGCTGATGGGAAGCGATATCCGTTTCGTTCTGCTTCCTCAACGTCTCGGTCTTGGCGATCTCATCTTTGAGCGCCACGATGTCTGGATGGTCGTCCGTGTAGCGCGTACGCAGGTTCTGGATTTGAAGGCGCAGATCCTGGAGCACCTTGTCTAATGCTTGCGTTGAAATTACGTTGGAATCTCCACCCAGACTCGCTTGCGCCGATTGATATTGCTGCAGCAAGGATTCCAGATAGATCTTCTGCTGCTTCGAAGTGTCCAACGCATGTTGCGTGCTGGCCAGCTGTGCTTGCACCCCGGCCAGGATTTGCACGTTGCTTTGCAATTGCCCCGGCAGGTTTCCAGCATGTTTAGCCTTGAAGGCTGAGACCTGCGCTTCCTGTTCTTCCATCTTGACACGCGCATCCGTCAGTTTACTGTCAAGAAACGCCGTCGTATTTTCGGACAGTTGTCGCTGTGACCTCACATTCTCGTTTATGAACAAGGACGTCAGCTCACTGTTTACCTGCTGGGCCAGCTCGGGCGTATCAGCCGAGTAATGAATCTTAAAGGTGAAGAACTCTCCTCGATATCCTGGGGCCCCCACGAGTTCAATCTTAAGGTCGGCCCGCATTTGATCGACTGGATCTTTGGGTTTGAAGAAAGCGCTTATCCGCGGAGGCGCGGCATAGAGCTTAAAGCGCTCTATGATCGCCTGCAGGCTGGCATAGCTCAAAACCTTTTGCGTAGTGCTTTGCAAACGATTTTGGAGATTCACATTGACGTTCTCCATCACGTATAGGTCGGACACCTTTTCCTGTTCCGCGGAGATCAGCGCATCGGACGTGTAGCTAGTCGGCAAAGTCCAGCTCACTCCCCATACCCCCAGCCAGCACAGAAACAGGGGAAGCAATATCCACCAGCGCCGTCGCACTACAATGGCCAGATACTCTTCCCAGCCGCGCGGAACTCCCTCCTCTACTTTGTTAGACATCGCCAGCCTCTCTCGGTGAAAATCTTGTAATTGATCTATGAGACAAAGTTTCTGTAGCACGCATCTTTTCGGCTAACCGCCGTTATCGCGGCAAGCCAAAACGTTGCTCATCATTTCCGGTTAAACCGCTTGCGTGTGCTGGTCGTGCTTCGCGCTCCGGCTATCGGAATAAGATCGGTCGCAGGCCAAAATTGAAGCCTACGGAAAACTGGTGGCTAATGAAGTTGGTTGAACAATTCGGCGAAGTGCAACCGGCGGGGTTCGTGGCCTGCAGCCCTGCACCATAGGCCACAAATAAGCTCGTCCCGGGCCGCCACATTTGATGATTGACGCGAACCGCGGCATACCAGGAGTTGTAGTGTTCTAAACTAGAGTTCGTGGTATTGGGGATCAGGCTCCCATTGCTTGCGTAACCCAGCGAAGCCGAGAGTCGCCATCTCGGATTCAGTTTTCGCTCTACCGTCGCCTGTACCTGCCCCGTCTGCGCCCCGACCAGCACTCCGCTCCCTCCGGTCACCAGATGATCATAGCTAAGTGAAAGCGTCGTGCGGTCCCACTTATAATTCAACGCGCTATCGAGCGCCCAGGAGAGGTTGTTCGCGTAACCTGTAAACGCGCCTCGCAGCATGACCAGGCTCGGGCCGGCGGCAACTTGGAAACTCAGTTGTCCCGTCACATATCGCGCATACCCAAACTTCAACGCGTGGTACTCGATCGTCTGGGGAAACTCGGGATACCGGAAGTCATCGAAGGTGTAAATAACCGCGATCGTGCTCTGCGGGCTAACGGAGTAGTTGTAACCTGTTTGAAATAACGCGTCGGTGCTGTTGATTAAGCCCGCGCCAAAAAAATTCAGCGTCCCGTAGGAGCCGGAAGCAGTCCACGAAGCACGCGGGCTGACCTTGTATTCGATCTGCGAGACCAGCATATTACTCAATCGAGGCACCATAATCGTTGGAATCGTCTGGTTGGGACCCAGAATCGAACTCAGAGAGCCCCCGGGAGCGAACGGAGAATCGCCGCTGAGGAATTCGAGACCTCCGACGCCTCCAAATCCAAAAGGTGATTCCGAGAGAAAACTCACTTCGTCGCCCAGCAGGAGGGACCAGCGCTGCCATTTGTAGTTGTAAGAGAACTCCAGGTCTTGGATAGCCGAGTTTAAGTACGTTGAGAACATTCCGCCGCCCGAATAGTGCAGAACTAGTTCGGAGCGATTTGATACATGGTTCAAATCCAGCGTACCCAGCAGATAGTTGAAATCTGACGGCTGACCAAAGCCTGCCCCGGTGGAATTCGTACCCAACTGCGAGGTTGCGCTGAAACTCGGCGCCAGGAAATTGCCCGCACCCACAGCAGGACCGAGCGTCGGTTCCTGCACTCCACTCAGTGGCCGGTCGTTCCCCGCCGTCTGGACGTCACCCGTCGCCCCTAGAGGTGAGTTCAGGGCCAAGACGCTGGTGCTCCCCGCCGGCAGGGGTGCCAGATAAGGTGCGGCCGGTTGTTCGCGCGGATCGTCCTTGGCTGGACCGGTCTCTTGTGCCCAAGCTACGGGCGCAGCCAGAAACATCGCAAAGAGCACGCAACCCTGAATACGCATCAGTTTTACCATGGCTCGCCCTACGGGACGACAATCGTATCGCCGGGTTTCAGTTGAATATTCTGTTCGGCCTTGTGCCCGCTGGTCACTTCCTTATAGTTGACGACAAATATATGATCGGCGCCATTTCCCTTGCGCATCACGTGAATCTTCTTCACGTTGGCGTAAGGCGTAAATCCGCCGGCGATCGACAGGGCCTGCATCACGGTCATGTCGGGCACGAGCGGATAAGCTCCTCCGCGGTTTACTTGACCCAGAACGTAAATTCGCTGACTGCTCATCTGCGCCACGATTACCGTCACCTGCGGATGTACGATTGTCGCGCGCAACTTCTCCACGATTTCCGAACCAAGCTGCGTGGGCGTTAGACCCGCGGCCTGCAAGTCGTTTAGCAATGGCAGCGAAATCCTGCCATCTCTGCGCACCGGCACGGTGCGGGAGATCTCAGGCTCTTTCCATACGTCGATGGTAAGCACGTCCTCCGGGGCAATGGAGTAGTTCGGGTCGTCAGTTGCTGCCTTTGTGGGCTGCGAAATGACTTCACCCGCAGTCAGGGCCTTGGCGCTCTCGCTCTTGATATCCTTTCGCGCCTGTCCCTGTGCCCGCACGGAAACCGAAAACGACACAAGCAGCATTGCTGCCGTTACATACAACCACTTTTTCATGGCACCCTCGCTGGCAAGGCTCGCTCTGACTCGGAGCCTTGCGTCCCAACCTTCCTGATTCTCTTTCGCATTTCCGGGCTTCTCTTCTTTTAAGCTAATGCAATGGCTTTAGCTTCCCGGCTGTGCCGAGAACCCACTCCAGGTCCGCTGCTGGAATTTCTACTACGTGGGGCCTTTACTGCCTCAACCTGAAATGCGGCTACTTCGATGGACGCCGCGGTGCCCAATATCTCGACGGAGAGCACCAACCGAGAAATGTTCTTCTTCCGTACCAGAATCCCTTCGATTCCCGTCAAAGGCCCGCACTTGACCCTTACCCAGTTTCCGCATTTGAGGAAGGGATGAGCTTCCACGCGCGTACCGCTCTCAACGACCCGCCGAATCGCTTCAATTTCGATGTCCGGAATCGCGGCTGGCTGGCCTGCACTGGACACCAATCCATATACTCCCGGGGTTGTGAGGATCTGAAGGCGGCGCTCGATGCCCCCTTTCAAAAACACGTAACAGGGAAACAGGGGCAACGAGAGTGCTTTGCTGCGATCCTTCCAATTGTGGGTGGTGGCGTAAAGCGGTAGGAAGGTGCTAAATCCCTTGTTGGTGAGAATCTGATCCACCATCTTCTCATGCTGATGGCGAGTGTAGAGGGCATACCAGGGAACGTCACAAACCTGAATCTCCGTTGTGGTTAGTGCATCAAGCATGAAGCTCCGCACTGTGACTTACAGCCTAAGTTCCTGTAAGTCTTTAATTACATTCAACTTACTGCGGCCTCAGCTGTTTAGAACACTGCCTTGCTTGGCGCCGCCCGCAATTCTCTCGGCCGACTCAGGCTGCCAAATTCGCCCTGAGATCGGTGCTCGCTTTCCTGCATGACGATCTCTTCAGTATTCAACTGCAAAACCATCTGTCACCATGCCCCGCTCAGCGATGCACTGCTCGACCCGAAGAACCTCCCCCGCCACCTCAACGGGAAGGCGTCCGATTTCATCGGGGATTCCATCGAGATCAATTTTGAGTTTCAGACTCGCGCCAACCGGCGGACAACAAGATGAAGATGCAAAGACAAACGCGCCGTGCTCACTCAGGTCACGGCTGCGTCCTTCTCCCTGTCGCGGCTCCCCGTTTCCCGTCGTCCACCAAAATGTGACGGCTGTCTGCAGCAGGAACCGCAGCGTCGTTCTCGCCGGGCGTGTAAGATTCAACAAGCACCCCCACCACTCTCTCGAATTTCACAATAGCCAGGCCCGGGGGAACGGACAAGAGAAGGAAAGTCATCAAAATATTCTCCGAAACGTCTTGAGACGCCTACTCTCCAATCTAGGTACACATGTCTCTGTGCGCTTTTGTACATTCTTGTATCCGGACGCTTCATGGTCGGATTCCCGGCTAAAAGGGGCTTTGACAACCGCTCGAAGGATCGGAGGGACGCTCGAGAAAAACCAAGTCGCCGAGCTCGATACACTTTCAAATCGATAGAATTGGAGGTTCGGCAGAATTATAACCGTCAAAGTATTTCACGACGGTCGACACGGCCTTCAGTTTTAAACGAAATTCCCTACTGGCAATCGTTTGAGACTAGGAGGGAGATAAATGAAGTTCGCCCAGCAGGGCGCGCTGCTCAGGCTCGCCTGGAGGAAACAGGTTGATTCGCAACTCTCTGCAGCTCATCCATGCCAGCCAGCAAATCCTGCTGCTCCTGGGTTTCCCGTCGGTCGATCGCATAAAGAGCCAGCTCGAGTCGATTCGAAGTTCCTACTTTGTTGAAGATTCTGAACAAATAGTTGCGGACGGTGTGCTCGCTAAGCTTCAGTTCTTGGGAAATATCACGATTGGTCATGCCTTCCGCTACCAGATGGACGACCCCTTCTTCCCTTTTTGTCAGCAGCGCCGTCCCTCTCACAGAAATTGGCTTGGTTAACGGTGCCTGGCCCAGCGCTTCGATCACGAAGTGCAATTCCTTGCTGCTCGCCCACACTTGTCCTTTGTGTACCGCGTGGATACACTTGCACAGCCACTCAGACGATTGATCCCGAGAGAATACTCCGCAAGCTCCAGCCCGGAATGCTTCGACCACCATGGCAGGTTTGTTCGAATCAAGTATCATGATGACGCTGGGCTTGGAACGCGAAGCCAATATCTCTCGCGTCACTTGGAAACCCGCTAGGTCTTCGTTTTCGAGCCGAGCGCCGATGACTGCCACGTCCGCATCGTTCTCTACGAGCCCGTTGCGAATTCCAACCGCGTCGGTCGCGTACCCAACCACCCGGGTTCTATAACGACCTCGACGCACCGCCGCCGCAATCAATTGGCAGCTCAGTTGACTTCCGTCGGCGATGAACACCTTCACCGTGCTTGCGCGCCCTGAGGATTTTGACAATTCCTTGCTCCTTTGTGTTACGCCCGCCGGTCCCGGGCTTCCCCGTCAAGTTGCACCCTACTAAAGACTTAAACCCGCCACCCCGCACCCTTACGGTGGAGATTCTTGGCAAGCCGGCGTTTCGCGTTGTTCACGGACCAAACCGCCAAGTCTTCGAAACAACACTGCTCTTGACTAGGAGTGCAGCACCACATTATTGGTACTTTCGAGGAGTGTGCGCTGTCCTGTTTTGTACAACCCGGCCTTCTGCGCTGTTTTGCATACTCGTGCGGAATTCCTGGGCGCAAAAGTGAAGATGTGTGGATGGTCTTTCCATTAGAATCGAAAATCGAAAAAAACTCGAACATAGGCAACTGTCGGCGAACCCAATCGGTTTTTCTGCGCAAGCTTTAGGATCAATCTCGCATAACGGGAAAACGGAAAGTGAGAATCAAAAGCAGAGACGCAGCCTGCGCCGCGCATCGTACGACACCGTGCAGCACCTTTCCTCGCCGCTCAAAAATCGAGCGCAATTCTTTACGATCCGACGATCGGAAGCGGTACAAGAAATGCGCTTGGTATCCTCGGCCGCCACGCAGCCGCAACGCTCAGGCACTTCATCCCGTCTGGCGGATGTCTTACCCTTCGGGCTGTAAAGCCTCGGCGTCTGGAGGCCGGGGATATGAGCCGCATCGATCCGGAGCGCTCCCTCCCAACCGCTATATAGGGGTTCGAACCACATTATCTTCACATTCCAGCCAGAATTATGCTGTTGCCAAGACCGCTATATAGGTCTATAGTCGACGGCGTTTCGCATTTCCCGTCTCGAGGTGGTTCACATGACGATAAGTCTTTCTCCCCGTGTACTCAGACTAGTGCTTTCCCTCGTGCTTACGAGCCTGTTGCCTACGCTCCTTCTTACCCTTCCACTCAGCGCTGACGAACACAATCAGGATGAACATCACCACACCAAAATTGTTGGTGCATACTTCGAGGAATGGAGCATTTACTTTGCCGGCTACAACATCGCCAATCTCCAAGCGAATGGCGTTGCCGACCAACTCACTCACCTTACCTACGCCTTCGGTGATGCCACGCCGACCGGGTGTGCCATTGCTGACTCCTGGGCCGATTATCAATCCCCGTACCTTCCCAGCGTCAGTGGCGCCCCGTACACGGGCCCGCTCTACGGCAACTTCGCCGCACTCCAGCAGCTGAAGCAACTTCATCCTAATCTGAAGGTTCTGATTTCGCTTGCCGGCGCTCCCGCTTTCTCCGCCGCCGCAAGCACTGCCGCAGGCCGCCAAACCATGGTCGCGAACTGCATCGATCTCTTCATCAACGGCAATCTCGCCGCGGGCATTTCCGCCGCGGGCGTTTTCGACGGCATCGACGTCGATTGGGAATTCCCTGCCGCCTCCGACACACAGAACGCCACTCTCCTCTTGCAGGAATTCCGCAGGCAGCTCGACGTATTGGGCAAAACAAACAAAAAACACTACCTCCTCACCATGTTCGGTCCGGCGGGTCAGCAGAACTTTTCCAACATCGAGTTGGCCGAAGTTGCCAAGCAACTCGACTTCTACAATGTCCAGGGATATGATTTTCACGGAACGTGGGAGAGCTCGACCAATCACGCTTCTCCTCTGTTCGACGACGCGCAGGATCCCGTCCGCGACGAAAATTTCTTCATCGATTACACCATTAGCTCCTACCTCCGCGCTGGCGTGCCTCCACACCAACTGGTACTGGGTATTCCCACCTATGCTCGCGGCTGGACTGGCGTTCCCAGCACCAATAACGGCCTTTACCAGACCTCCACGGGCCCAGCTGCCTTTCCACCGGCGGACTACCTGCAGACTCCCGGGGTGATTACCTACCTCACTCTCACCGGCCTCACCGGGTTCACTCGTCATTTTGATTACCAAAGAATGGCGGTTTGGCTTTACGACCCCAACACGGAAACTTTTTGGTCCTACGACGATCCCGTCACTGTCTGGCTGAAGACCGGTTATGTGCGTGGACGTGTGCCGGGCGGCCTGGGTGGCGCCTTCGTATGGGCGCTCAAAGATGATGACGCCAACGGCAGCATAGTAAAAACCATGGCGGCAGGCCTGCACTGACCGAGCCGCGGCAGCCATTCACAGGAAATCTGCTCTTCACAGGGGCGCAGCACCACGGAGCCCCATGTTCAGGGAAATGTGGTTCGTCCCGGCGTCCCAGAATTAGATCTTGCAGCCAGCCAAAGGCTAACTCCTGGCAATTGAGTGGCGACAAATCTTGTTTCCAACAACCTTTCGTCCGTTCTTGCTGCGCCACTATTTGCCAGAAATGATTTATGCAACACGTCTCCCCCTTCCTGGCGACCCCCAACAACTGCGCGGGAATTGCCGTCAATCAGGACAACGACAGTCGGCAGGGATTCCCGCGGGCGCACATGCGGACTCTCTGGAGGCCCAAGCGATCGGTCCCCCTCGGAGTAGTCGTGCTCCGTATCTCGGGCCTGACGTATGGCCATTCCGGCACGCCATAAAAAGTCTTGGATTAAGACGAAGGATGATCTATCTTCTGTGCAGACCTTAGGCGTGTCGCGAGCTTTTGTCGGTTGCGCTGTTTGCTGCGGTACGCACAATTTGTTCCTGACGTCGCCAAGATGATTCGTCGAACTTTTCTAAGGTTCGGTGAGGGCCCCTGCCATGAAGCCTCCTTTTTTCGTTCCCGTCTTTTCAGCCGTGGTTCTGTGCACTTGGTCTTGTTTCGCTCCGGCTGCTCGGGGTGCCGATTTGTCCGACTCCTCTCAAAGCGCGTCTGCGGAGTCTCCGGAGTCGGGGACTCTCTCGATTCCGGGTCCGCTGCGCTCTTTTCTCCGTATGGCGGCCATCAGCCAGAAGATTTCGCCGGAAGAAGTCGCCCCCTTGCTGGCTCGCAACGTCTTCCAGCTGGGCTACGATGGTCGGCAACCCAAGCGTAATCCTACTGAATTCCTCCTTCTGCTGATCCGCTACGTGCAACAAGCCAGGGAGTTGTCGGCTCTCGCCGGGCCTGAAGGCGTCCTTCGTGTTTCTAATTGCGAGGATGCCAAGCCGCTGCTGAAGGTCTTGGGTTACCGTACTCGGGCCGATTGTGGAGAACACAACATTTACCTGCAGACGGACAACCCGCAAAGAGCGTTTCTAACCGTCGACTCCGGCTTCCCGCTTCCCCAGCTTGAGCAGAGCCTGCGTGACGCACAAACCTTCACTTACCCCTTCGGCAGCACCCGCGTGCCCGTATTGCTGGCGGACAGCGATTGGTCGAGAAAAGGAAACGCCAAGGATTGGGATCTGCTCGACGCGCTCCTGCACGATCCCGGGTTGGCCCGCTTTTACTTCGCCCTCGCGCGAATGGACTCGGAAACTCAAATTGCCTTGGGGCAAACCCAAGCCCTAAAGAAGATGATTCCGCTTGCTGCGATGCTGGATTTTTACGGGACTCACATCCGCATTCGATCCGGGCGCGTGCTCGTGCCTGGAGGACCGGCCGCGGAGGAGGGCTGGAAAGATCTGGTAGGCGCGGCCCCGGATGTTCCTGCGGAGTTCGTCCCGCGCCTGCTCGCTAAGGACAATGGCTGGCTGGCCGCTTACTTTGACTCCTTGTCCCGCGTTAGCCAGCAGCAGCAAATGTATTTCACCGAAGCCCACCAGTTGCGCCGCTACTACGAAGCCGTTCGCGGAAAAGACACCACGCCGAGCGCCGCAGCCGGCGTGTTTCGCCCGGACTCCGGCCTGCTGCTCCTGGTGAGTCGTGTCCGTTGGGAGCCCAACGGCGATCCCCACGTTCCTGGGAATCTCGATGCTTGGAGGAAGATTCTCCGCCAGAAGTACGATTCCAAGATGTTCCGCGACTGGGGCAAACGTTCCGCGCATCTGGACTCCCCCGGCCAACTGCTGGAAACCATGTTCGGGATTTCTCGCGTGCAATCAGACTCCGGACCTTTGCAAGCGTACCTGCTTTTGAGCGAGATGGACGCACGACGAGCTCAGGGACACCGCCTCAGTCCGGAAACAGTCGTCTTGTTGGCCGCCAAGTTCGCCGACTTCAGCGATCAGTATTTGATCTTCTCCGAATTCCCAGACTTGAGCGACGCCTCGATCAGCGGCTTTCTCTCCACTGCTGCAAGTCTCGGGAAAATTTCCAACACCAGTCTGCGAGGCAACGCCCTAGGAACCTTCCAGGCCACCCTGGGACTTTGGCAAGTTTTGGCCCGTCAGGGTCAAATCCCCAGGGCCGAGCTGAACGATTCCTGGCAGCATCTCATTAAGCCTTTCGGCGCCGTTGCTTCGACCACGCAGTTGTTCGATGCCGGCCGCAGCTCGCTGAGAGAACTGCTGCTGGTTGCGACCGGCAAGCCTAACGTCTCTCAGGACGAAATCGTCGGTTTGCTCACAGGCCCTCCGCAAATGACTCCCGAAGGCCGACGCATGCACCAGCTGTTGGCCGACAAGATTCGTTCGGTCTTGGATGACCAACGCCTGGTTTCTCTCGACACGCTATTGGCCCTAGGTGACGCACTGCATGATGTCGGTCACGTGAAGGACGCGGCAAATACTTTGCTTCCTCTGGCTAGAGAGCTCCGGGAATTTGAGATGCCGCAACCGATTTTCCATGCCGGTGAAAGAGATCAGTGGGCGGTGGGGATTTACAATAACCGTCACACGGAATTGCAGATGCGCACGGATTTGGCCAATGTTATTAGGTCGCCCGCATCTCCCGCGCAGCTGGCGGAGGCGCGCGGCCAGCTCGCTCCCTTTCTTCGCGACACCTTGGTAGGCCTCAACTATGCGTACTACGAGCCTCCGGGCGCTCAGATCCTTCACCACAACCCTCTTTTCGTTCGTTCGCATGACTTTTCTGGAGACACCTTCATAGGAATGGAACACGTCTGGCAAGCACCGCTGTTGTTCGGGGTCGGCTCCCCGGCAGGCGGCGGCGCGCATCTGGTCGGATCGCTGGCGGACCTGCCGTACGTGCTCGCCAGTGCGGAACAGGACTTCATTGCCCCGGAAAACGTGCAAGCCCTCATCTGGCGGGAAGTCGTGCCCGGCCTCTTGACCAATGCGATCGTGCCGCGATGGTGGGACATCAGCCGCAACGAACTTCACGCTGTCACTCTTTACCAGCGAGCAGGAGAAGAGCTCTTGGCCACCTCGGTACAAGACGAAGAGCTGCGGAACAACGTCATGAGAATTCTCGACGATCGCATGTCTCCGTATACCTCGGAACACCTTGAGCACGCTCTTCGTGCGGGAAATTTCGCGGACGTGCTTCCGCAGTTGATGCCCGCGGATACCTTTTATCTGGCGGCCGAGTATCGGCGAAGATTTCCTCGCGAGAGCGCTTCTTCCGGCTCAGCCGGCAAGGAGCTCGAGAGTCTTTTTCAGCTCGCCCCCGGCGATGTCAGTTGGGAGCGCCTTTCCCGCGACTTCGGAGTGCCTCACCCGATCTTAGAGCGAAGTTACGGCCGTGATCTCCCGAATCTAGCGCCCTTTCCGGCGTTCACCGGCTACAGCAGCCGTCTGCTGGCCGAGTCTTGGGATTCCAACAACTTGTACTGGGCTCGCCTCGCCGACGAACAAGGTTACTCGCCGGTGATGCTGAATCGTCTGGTTCCCGAGCTGACCCGCCGTATGGTTGAGAAGATTTTCGCCACCGACATGGAGGATTGGCCAGCGCTCCTGCGGGCCGCGAGAGAAACGGGCGACGAGTTTCGCAATGGCAAGATGGCTCCATTGTCCAACACTGCCCCGGCCACGGAGCCGTAGATTGCTCGCCTTGAGCCGATGGATTTAGCCAGTGGACAACCACGGACGGAACGGAGAACAGGTCAAAATGGGATACCGGATCATGCAAAAACAACTTTTGGTTCTCGCGCTCCCGCTTCTCCTCATTCTACTCTCGAGTCTCGGGACGTCGACGATAGCGCAGCAAAGCCAAAGTGGAACTCGCTTGCGCGTGGCCGTCGACCTCGTGCAGTTAAATATCGCCGTAACCGATAGCAAAGGCAACTACGTCACGGATCTTCGCCCCTCGGACTTCACCATCACCGAGGACGGCATTTCGGAGAAAATTGCCAATTTTGAAGAAGGTAACGGACCCACCCGCACCTTGGCCGACACGCCGGAAGAGACTGACGCGGGAGACTCGTCGGCGGCGCAAGCGCGTGCTCCATCTGGCGATGCGCCCCAAAACCTCAATGCCGCTCTCGCCGGGGCCGATGTTTTCATTCTGTTCGATACCAGCAACTATATGTACCGCGGCTTTGTCTTCGCGCAGGACGCAATCTCCGATTTCATTCGTTCTCTCGAGACCGTGGACAAGGTCGCTTTCTATTCCTACAGTCGCAACCTTTCCCGCGCCGCGCCCTTGACCGCCGACCGTGCCTGGGTGGTGCGCGGTGTGCGCACCACCGTCGCTGGAGACGACGCGGCGCTTTATAACTGCCTGTTGTTGACGGTCAAGGATGCCGCCCAGTACCCCGGCAGAAAGGTTGTTGTGGTCTTTTCCAACGGCCCCGACAACGCCAGCATGGTGCCTCCTGAGGACGTCACCGAGTTGGCCCAATCGGTTGGCATCCCCGTTTACATGATAAGCACCGCAGAAGCCAAGCTCGAGCCTGTCTCGACCGCCGTCTTTGAGCGCCTGAGCGCTGCGACCGGCGGCAAAGCGTATTTTGCGGGTAGTTGGCGGGACGAAAAAAAGGCGTTTGCTTCGATCCGCAATGACTTGGCACATCTCTATTTGCTCAGCTACTATCCAGTGCCGAATCCGAACCGCGGCTGGCGCACTATCACGGTGAAACTTGCCGGCGACCTCAAGAAGTACCACATCCGAACGCGCAACGGTTATCGTCCCCAGCCAGCCCGCTTATCCGCGGTCAGCGCCCCAGCCCCCTCGTCCGAATCGGTCCCGAACTGATCGCACTTCGGATGGAGAACAAAAGCGAGGTGCTGAAACGCAATAGCCGTGACCGCAGTTCGGCGTCCTGGGCCTGCCTGATAGAAGGAAACACTGCCCTCTACGTCATCGGTAGACATCGCGCGGCTAGCCGCGATCTATTTCCCCCAGCCTCGCTGGGGCCGGTTTTGCGGCTAAACAACCAAGTGAAGCTAATCAGGCCCACCGTAACTTCCCTCAACGGGTTTCACCATATACCGGCGACACGTTATGCGACGGCGCGGTCCTCACAATATCCGCTGTATCGGTAAATCAGCACGATTGGTTTGGACCTGGGCCATGGCTTTTCGTGCTACTGCGTTTTGGTTGAAGCAGCATGGCTACCTGGCTCGCAAGACAGTCGCCCAGGCTGAAAGACAGTCGCCGGATGGCTTCGCGATTTGTTATTGGTGAGGATGCAATCGAAGCCACTCTTCTAAGCTAGAAACGGTACGGAAGGTCCTGGAATTGAACTGCGACCCGACTGTCTGCCAGTAGATGGTTGCGCTATTTGTTAGACCGTCGAGACATAGACGCTTGTGAGAGTTGGTCCCCGCGTCGGGCAGGCGGTTCCTAAACCATAGGGCACTTCCGTCTTCGACTTCGTTAACTTCGATGAAGCCGTCCACGCGAGCGGCGACCTGAAATGCTTGAAGTCTTTCCATAGGTCTAGTGTACGCTCAGTGCCGGCCGGTTTGTAACTGAAGAGGTATATTTATTATTATAATAATCTAACAACGTCCGCATGGCGAGACCTTGGCCTAGTTCGCATTTCGCGATAGGACCAAAACCCGTCCGCGCGCTAATCAGGAGAGCGCCGGGCGAAACCGGCATGTTGTTGAGAAAGAACGGAGACAGCGACTCCATCTTGGCCCTGAGTCTTCGAGCTGACATCGCGAGGAGTCGCCCGAAGCGTAGACAGCCGTATCGGTGGGCCGGGCTATTGAGCTTCGAAAAACGCAAAATCAGGCATTGAGATTCTCAGTTGGTGAGAATCTCGTTAAGTATGCTGTCCCTCTAATCATTTATACTCGGACGTCCAGCGAGCGGTATGAGTGGAAACAATAAGTAAGCGATGGAGGAAAGGTAATGGAGTATCCGCAGTTTGGGTTGAGTGGGCAAGTGGCGTTGGTAACCGGAGCGGCGCGAGGGCTGGGACGGGCAATTTCACTGGCCTTGGCGCATGCAGGTGCGGACGTGGCGCTGGGTTTGCGCGATGTGAAGGCGGACTCGGGATTAGCTCGAGAGATAGGAAAGATGGGAAGAAAAGCCCTGCCTCTTCAGATGGACATGCGGATCATGGACCAGATTTCTTGCGCCGTGGACGAAACTGCGAAGGAGTTCGGTCGAATCGACATCCTGGTAAACAATGCTGGGATTGCGCCCGAAAGTCTGGCCGAGAATGTACGTGAGGAAGACTTTGACGAAACATTGGCCGTGAACTTGAAGGGAACATTTTTTGCAAGCCAGGCCGTAGGGCGGCTGATGATCCGCCAGAAGAGCGGGAAGATTATCAACATGAGCTCGCAGGCAGGGTTCGCGGCCTTGCCGACGGAATCGGTTTATTGCATGACCAAGGCAGGAATTGCGCATTTGACTAAATGTTTGGCGGTGGAATGGGGCAAGTACGGGATTACCGTGAACGCCGTGGCGCCGACATTCATCCGCACACCCGGAACGGAGAGTGCGCTCTCAGATGCGGCATTTCGCGCCGACACATTGGAACGGATTGCCGCGTTGCACCGTATCGGCGAGCCGATGGAAGTGGCGGGGGCGGTTGTGTTTCTGGCCTCCTCCGCCGCGTCCTTGATCACCGGCGAGACGATTTTGATTGATGGCGGGTGGACGGCCCGGTAAGCGCTTCACGCCCCATCTCGAACCATGTTACACAATTTGTTAGCGAACGCTCGGAATAGCCGCTTCATGCTCCGCCCAATGCGCGATCAGTTCACGAACCACCTTATCGCCGACCAGCTGCGCGGCCTCCAGCGCCGGGAAGTATGCGGAATAATTGCCGGAGACCATGGCTTTCAGACTGTCGGCAACAGTTGTGCCCGGCGGCTCGCGATCGTAGTTGCTCACCGCGCGAAGAACCAGCACGCGATTGAAGTCCACGCGCCCCGCTTGTGCCAAAAAAGTGAGCGCCTGCAACGTGCCGGTATCTTCCATCGCGCAGACCATGTAATTGCCTTTGCCTTCGGTGTAGTAGCGCGTCCATGCGTTCGCCCACTCATTCATTTTCGAACCATGCCAGAACGTGCTGGAGGAAAGTTGATCGCCCTTGGTTACAAACGGCGGCTTCAGCGCATTGGGAAAACCGGCGAAACGCGAGCGCGAAGCGCGCAGAGAATCGGAATCGGGAAGCGGGACATCTTGTGTGAGATGAAGCGCCCAGGCGACAAGGGCTGGATTCAGCGTGTAGACTTGGCCGAAATCAGTGTTGGTCGGTTCTTCGTAGGGCGTGCCCTTGCGCAGCGGAATATACCCGGTCGGCCAATTTCCCGGGATTTGGCGCGCGTCAATCTCATAGGCCAGGTCGCCGTCCACGACGTGGTCCGCCCAAACAGCGGATCCCAAAGAGACATCCGCGGGATCGCCTCCGCCAATCCCGGCGACAATCCAATACGACTTCGAAAAATCAAAGCGTGGGTCGAGACCGACCGCCATCACCGATGCCGCAGCCTTCGCGGTGCCGACGCCCGTCAAGATGCCAAGCACTCCTTCTTTGTTCAAGCGTGCATGATGGTAAGCCGACGGCACAGGAATAATCTCGTCGAGATGCTCCCGCTCAACCCAAAACTGGTACTCACCGGGCGTGTCCCCGGTGTCCTCGCCACGCTCAAACATAGTAACCACTACGACCTTGATGTGAATGGGTTTGCTGGGTGGCGTGGCTTGCGCAAGAAGCACTACGGGGAAAATCCCAAGAACAGCCCAAACCAGAATGCACCGCTTCGTGAGCCTCGTCATGAAATCCCCCAACTCTGATCGGGTTGCTCGGCCTGCTATGCTGTGCATGGCGCGAATGAGATTCTATATCACACTCTGTAGCTACCAGAATCCGCTCGTTCCGCGGGATTCTTCATGCCATCTAGATTTGCATTTTGTGCAGTAGCAACCACCAGCGCATTGGCTTATTTTGCTGTTGGAGCATCTGCCGCGATACTCGGTTCCGCTGCGGCCGATGTTGGAGTGCGTGGGGGTGGCGCCAAGCGCGGGATGTCAAAGACCTATCCGAGAGGTTTGTGCTTAAAATGGCGGACGCCGCTGCTGTATTCGGCTACGATGTGGCCGTTTCCGCGGAGCTTGTACTTATAGGTTGTCAGGCCTTCGATACCCATCGGACCTCGTGCATGTAGTTTGCCGTTGCTTATCCCCACCTCTGCGCCGAGGCCGTAACGGTAGCCATCCGCAAAACGGGTCGAAGCATTTTGGAACACGCCGGCGGCATCAACTTCCTGCAAAAAGCGTTCGGCGACCGCTTGATCTTCCGTAACAATGCATTCAGTGTGCCTCGAACCGTAGCAGTGAATATGTTCCAGGCCCTGCTCCAATGTATCCACAATTTTGACCGAGAGGATAAGGTCAGAGTATTCGGTCGACCAATCCTTTTCGATCGCGGGCACCAATTTTGCCTCGGGAAGCAGAGCCAGGACACGAGCACAGCCACGAACTTCCACATTTGCTCTTCTTAATTCTGCGACGACCCTTGGCAGAAATGCGGTGGCAATATCTTTATGCACAAGCAGTGTTTCGACGGAATTGCAAGCCGCAGGGTATTGAACTTTGGAGTCTAACGTGACTCTTACGGCTCTGCTCAGGTCCGCAGCTCGATCGACGAACACATGACAGATTCCCTCGCCGTGGCTGAGGATAGGGATACGACTGTTCTGCTCCATGAACGCAACGAACTCCTTCGAACCGCGCGGGATCAACAGGTCGACTTCGCGGTGGAGACGCAAGAGCTCCATCACATCCGAACGAGATTGCAATAGGTGGATGGACTCCTGAGGTACGTCGGAAAACCTGCAAAGCGTTTCTCGCCAGACAGCCACAATGCTTTCGTTGCTATTTGCGGCTTCGGCGCCACCTTTTAGCAGAACCGCGTTGCCGGACTTGAGCGCCAACGAAGCGATCTGCGGAACGACATCGGGCCGAGATTCAAATACCACTGCAATCACGCCAAGCGCGCAGGATTCTTTGTGCAAGATCAAGCCTTCGTCGAGCTCGGTGGCTGCCAGCCGTTTTCCCAGGGGATCGGGTAGGTTGGCGACTTCCCGGACGCGGGTGGCCATCTCGGCGATGCCACTCTCTTTGATGCATAGGCGTGAAAACAGGGCTTGGGTCATCTCTCCGGTAGAAAGGAGCTTCTCCGCGGCAGCGCAGTCCTGTGCATTGGCCGCCAGAATCCGCTCGCTATTTTTTTCGAGCGCGTCCGCAATTGCCAGGAGACTGGCCTTGCGCGTTTCACCGGAAAGAAATGCGAGTTCTCGGGATGCCTCCCGCGCAGAGTGCGCAATGGAAGTGACATCAGGGAGTGGTCTAGTGGGAGACATATTCATCAAGCTTTGGGATCCAGGAGAACAATGTTGTCGCGCGTGAACAGGACACCAGCGGTCGCGGCCGTCTCGCTAGCGCAGTTGGCAATTCCTCGTGCAAATTCGCTGCCCTCCACGTTCGCGATGCTTACTACATCCAGCAGACCAAATGGTTTTTCAATGCGAACGACGCCCGATGAGAGCAAACTGGCCTTGCCGCACGTTATGGCGCGCTGCGCGCCCGCGTCAACGACGACGCGGCCGCGAACCCCAGCCGCGTAGGCAAGCCAGCGGCGTTTGCCCTTCATTCGGTCGGAGGGTAGGAAAACAGTCCCTTCGGATTCTCCTCCAAAGATGCGCGAAAGTGTTTCTGGCCGACTTCCATTAGCGATCACGGCTACACCACCACAATTCATGGCAATTTCCGCTGCTTCAAGCTTGGTCACCATGCCGCCACGCCCAGATTGCGAAGGCCCGCTCGCGAGCGCTCTGAACTCGGGCGTCACCTTCGAAATCAGCGGGATCACTTGCGGGTGACTTCCTGATTCTGTGCGTTTGTGCTTCATGGAAGTCTCTGTATTCAAGAGACCATCGACATTGGTGAGAAGAATGAGCGCGTCTGCTTCCAGACCGCTCATGACAAGCGCCGCAAGCCGGTCATTATCACTAAAAGCCAGGGAACGAGGACTGTCGCCAACGGTCTCGAGTTCCGCTGTCGAAACCGTATCGTTTTCGTTCACAATGGGCAAAACACCAAATCCAATCAGTTTTTCCATCGTTCGGCGCAGGTTGGAATAGCGCTGCCAGTTGCTGAAATCTTCTTCCGTTAGCAGCACCTGAGCAATCTTCACGTCGTACGCACCAAACAGTCTCTTATAGGCTTCCATCAACAAGCTCTGACCAACGGCGGCGCAAGCCTGCTTGGTTACCATATCTTTCAGGCGAGAAGGGTGGAGTCCGAGCCATCCCCGGCCGAGCCCCACGGCGCCGGAAGAAACCAAGACGACTTGGCGGCGGTTCGTTTGGAGAGTCGCGATTGCGCTCACAATCGGCTCGATCCGCTCCAAGGAGAGTTCGCCATGGGAGCCCGTGACCGTGCTGGTACCCAACTTAATGACTACGCGTCTTGCTTGGCGCAAGAGGCCATTCCTGCGCTGGTCATCCTGATCTAGAGATTCGCTCATTTGGTTCCCGCTGAACCAATTAAGAGTACGACATTCACTGCGCTTATCGAAGCAGAGAGGGGAAACTCCGACCTGGCCTTGGATCCAGGTGTTTAATCGCGAGAGCGGAATATCGCGATTCTGTCTGCATCTAGCGCGCCGATGACGCTTAACCACTGCTCTTCGGCGACGAACCGCGTACACGGGCCAAACGTGCAGATTCGAATCTCTCGCTTAACGGCTTCATGTCGCAGCGAGTTCAGCACATCTCGTAAGATGGTGCCTATAAAGGGCGTATACAAATAGAATACGGTGCCGCCGGACAAGTCCGCCTCGCGCGCATCGACCTCGATAAACCTCACGTTGTTCAGGTTTAGCGACCGAGCGCTCTTCCGGGCGCAATCGACATAGGACGGCTCAAGTTCGATCCCAGTGCAACTGGCGCTGGTGCAAATGGAAGCCATCAAGGTAACGTGTCCCAGCCCGGACCCGAGATCGATCAAGAAGTCCCGTTCAGTCAGTGCTGTTCGGCCGATGAGATCAAAGATATGGCGCGCAGGCGTCGGCTGATAAGACACCATTTCGGACTCTAACTGGACGACCTCAGTCGACGGCTCTTCAAACTGCAAGACTCCGCTGATCAATTCGTCCAGATAATCATAGCCTCTGCAATTCATGAGGTTAGCAGCACCATTCCAATCGGGCATCCACTCAAGCAGCCTACCCCCGCCTGCGCCCCCCTGAATATCTTGACGGATGGCCTCGTAGAGTCTGAAATTAATTGACGCCAACTCAGCGTAAATGGCCCTCGCCCGGTGATGAAGGTCTGTTCCGATGGGTTGCCCATCCGGAAGGCAGGCATCCAGGTCATCGAGGGCCTCGACGCGTTGACGCAGATGCCGCGGTTCGTCCAGCGAACGATCTTGTTCCAAACGCCCAATGAGTCTCACCAGCGCATTCTCGATAGGCATTCGGTCACAGCCTGGTTCGCGCATGAATCTCGTCGTCTTCGCCACACATTCCAAAAAGGGACGCACTGAATATTCCATTGCAGCCCACTGAGGCGCAAGAGGCACGTTTTTGAAACTGCTAATTTTGTACTCCTACTTGCCAAGACCGTTGATCTCAGGAATTCAAATGCATCCTTGGACATTGCATATCGCTCGCTGATCCGCGGGCAAACCGAAAACATCTGCCTGATTCGAGGCCGTCAGCGGAAGCCAGCGCGATACACAATATCGTTCCCAGGATGTAGTGCCAATGTCGTCCGTCCGTGCCGCCCGCTGCGGCATCTGCGGCTAACTTTTTCAGGCCACCGCTCTACCCACAAAATACGATGTCTTATATGACTTGCGCTGTTAGGGCCTCCGGCCCGCGAAAGCTTGTGGAAACTGCCTTTTGCCGCCTCGCACAATCGCTAAGGCATTTTGAACAGATGGGATGGATTGTGTGCCTATCTCTGCTCGGCAGTTCTCGATTGAGGTGCTTGCGTAAGTCACGGTTATGTCGCGACTACCCCAGCTATGAAGTATTGCTTCACTTCTCGGAGAGCGGCTGAGGCAACTAGATGTACAATGCCGCCCGGAGGAACTCATGTTAACCGCCACTGCCAATCTGATTCTTCCGAGCACCACTACGGGCTCGTTTCCGCGACCGCGGTGGTTTGACACGAACATGTGGGGGCGCCCGCTCGATACCTGCATGCTCGATGTGCGCTTTCGCGAGAAGTTTCAAGACGCACTAGCGGTTGTGATCAGCGATCAGGAGCGCACTGGACTCGACATCCTTACGCACGGCGATTTTCATCTCGATGAGGATATGGCAGGCCGCGCGTGGCATCACTACCCCCTTCAGCGGTGGGCCGGCTTTGAAGGAGACTATTTGCAGCCTGAGAAGACAACGGCTCCCTGGCTTCACTATCCGCCCGGCACGCTACTGAACGAGATTTATACCGGCTGGAGATGGCCGCACGTTGTTGACAAGATCGAGCACAGGCCGCTCGACTATCCAAAATTGTGGCGGATGGCGCAGGGGAAGACTCCGAAGCCGGTCAAGTTTGGCACTTGCTGCTCGCAGGTGATGGCACTTTTCCTCGACATCCACACTCCCAAATACAAAGACAAGCGCCAAGTGATCTGGGATATGGCAGAAGCAATGAATAAGGAGTTGCTCGCGCTACGCGACGCTGGTTGTCGGTGCATCCAGATCGAAGAGCCGACATTCCACTTCATGGCGAACACCTACGGCAAAGACCACGAAGAGGTAAAGTTCATGATCGACGCGTTCAACCGCGAGGTCCAGGGGCTCGATGACGTCGAGCTATGGATTCACACCTGTTGGGGAAATCCAAACATGCAGCGCGTGATGGATGATACGAGCTACGCCAAGTCCATCGAAATCTATCTGGAGCGGTGCCGGGGCGACGTGTGGACACTTGAAATGAAGGATCGCAACCAGAAAGATCTCGAACTATTTGAGCCGTTCAAGCATGACCTGAAAAAGAAAATCGCTGTCGGCGCCGTCAGCCATCGCACGCTGCAGGCGGATCGGCCGGAAGACGTGGCGGGTGAGATCCGCAAGGCTCTGAAGTACATTCCGGCCGAGCGTTTGATAGTGTCGAGCGATTGTGGATTTGGCCGTCAGGGGTGCAACCGAGAGATCGCCTTTTACAAGGCGAGTGCGATCGCGCAGGGCTGCAATATCGTTCGGCGCGAGCTTGGGCTACCTGTGACCAATATACCGGCGGCTGATCCAAAATTACAAATAGACGTGGTGCCCGGGCGAGACGTCGCCTGAGTGACATTGAGCACTTCGTGGCACGCGACCGCGCGGGTCGCCACGGAAGACTTTGCCAGGGGCTGGCCTAAGCGAAAAGTTCCGGGTGCGGGACCGGCTCAGGGGGAAACTCGTTTGATCAAAAAAAGGTAAGAGCTTGGGCACCGAGCCACCGAAAATCAGCTCCTGTCGCAAGAACCAACGTCGCAAGGATGGATCATCCGAAAAAAGAGAAAGTCAAAATCACCTCCGCGGCTTGCGAGTGGTCCGCCCGCTAGAAACCAATTCGGCGGCACTTGTCTTCCATTGCGACTCCAGCTACAAAATCATCTACGCAGCAAAGTTACCTTCGGGGCTCGGGTCACTCGCCCTTAACCGCGGCGCTGGTTAAATTCCGGCTCCCGAGTACACTGCAAATAAGAACGCCCTGTGGAGTGTATACTGCTGGCGCGCCGGTAGTCTTTTCGATGCACTTAGGGAAAGGTTTATGAGATCCAAGTTGGAGGCTATTGCGGGCCCGATGAAAGGTGCCACGCTCTACCTCAGCGATGAGCTGTCGCTTGGAGAAAACTCGGACCACGGCGCCTCAATCGATTCGTCTCTCGGGAGCCCGCGGTGCCTGATCAAGCAGGAAAACGGAGTTTTCAGACTTTGCAGCTCGGAAAATCAGCCGAGCGTGTTGGTCAACCGTCAACCGGTGACCGATCGTGTGCTTCGCAACGGCGACCAAATCTCCATCGGCGAGTCAGTATTCCTCGTGGCTCTTCCCGAAGACGCCTCCGCCGCTTCCGACTCCGCGCAAAAAGCAGGGCCGGAACCGGGATCCGGCTCTGCGGTAATTTTCAACCTCGACGAGCTCCTTCCGTTTAAGGGGCTGCCTGCGGCCTCTCGCCTCGAGCCTCCGGACAGTGCCGAAAACGAAGTGTTCCTTCGTGCCTGCCGGGCGGTCAGCTCGATTCAGGATCTCGACGATCTGGAGCGCCGTCTGGTCAGCCTGATTTCAAACTGTGTGCCCGCGGAACGCGGCGTGATCCTGCTCAAGGGCCAAGTCGAGGGCGAATTTGCCGCGGTTACCGGCTGGGATAAACGATCGGACTCGGAACGTCCTGTCAAAGATAGCCGGCAAATTATCGATCGGGTTTTACGGGAAGGCGTGGCCATCCTCAGTAATCAAACTGCGGGGACGGTGGCGGGGCGAACAGAGAAAGACGCGAAGGCTTCGCCAGACGAATCCGGCGAATCACATGTGCGGACCATGCTGGCCGTCCCGCTGGAGGTCTTTGGCGTGGTTCGCGGTGTGATCTACGCAGACACCGCGGATCCTGCGGTGCGCTTTGGTGTGGAACAGCTACGGAGGCTGGCGGCGCTAGGAGGCCTGGCGGCGCTGGCTTTGGAAAATGCGCGCCGTTTGCGCTGGCTGGAGGTTGAGAACCGGCGGCTGCACGCGGAAATCGATCTGGAGCACCACATGGTCGGCAACAGCCCGCGGATGCGCGAGGTCCATCGCTTCATCTCCAAAGTCGGACCTATGGATGCCACCACCTTGATTTACGGGGAGAGCGGGACTGGAAAAGAGCTGGCTGCGCGCGCCATTCACGACAAAAGTCCGCGCGCCGCCAAACCTTTCGTAGCCATCAACTGCGCGGCATTGCCCGAAAACTTGCTGGAAAGCGAACTTTTTGGTTACGAGAAGGGTGCGTTCACCGGTGCCGTGGCGCAGAAAAAAGGCCGCTTAGAGATCGCCGAAGGTGGCACAGTCTTCCTGGATGAAATTGGCGATATCCCGCTCACGTTGCAACCCAAACTCCTCCGCGTCTTGCAGCAGCGCGAACTGGATCGTCTGGGCGGCACGCGCACGATTCCGGTAAATGTTCGCATTATCGCAGCCACCAACTGCAACCTCGCAGACGCCGTTCGGGACAAAACGTTCCGGCAAGACCTGTACTACCGCTTGAACGTCGTATCGCTCAACTTGCCGCCCTTGCGCGAGCGCCGCGACGATATTCTGCAACTCGCCGATTACTTTCTCAAAAGATTCGCCGCCAGAGCCAGCCGTCAGATCGTCGGATTTTCGCAGGAAGCCCGGGTATGCCTCGAGCGCTACGACTGGCCAGGGAACATTCGCGAACTCGAAAATGCACTGGAGCGGGCGGTAGCGCTGGGATCCGACGAACTTATCGTCCCTGAGGACCTGCCAGAGCCGTTGCTGGAAAAGGCCGGGTCCAGCAAAGTAGGTGGATATCATGAGGCGGTGGCCGACGCGAAACGGCGCCTGATCACCAAAGCGATCCAGGAAAACGGCGGAAATTATACCCGTGCCGCTAAAGCGCTGGGACTGCAACCCACTTATCTGCACCGCTTGATGCGCAATCTCAACCTGAAAGCAGAAAGCATCCGTCAAAGCTAAGCCAAAAATCCAAAGAGAATTGCGATGGCAAGGCTGTTCCGGTCGCGGCGGGCCGCCGGCCCGTCGCTAAGTCGGCCGTTTC
>Ga0210398_10000390_pt1 | contig 51547 bp, 37 predicted proteins | sample IncBWC4OmetaG_FD_161047 | JGI IMG/M metagenome (GOLD analysis project Ga0210398, IMG submission 161047) | Forest soil microbial communities from Barre Woods Harvard Forest LTER site, Petersham, Massachusetts, United States - Inc-BW-C-4-O | ecosystem: Environmental > Terrestrial > Soil >...
CCGCCGCATCAGCCAACCTTCAAAATCTTCGGCGTGGGATTGGCGCTGGGGCTGTGGCTGTATTCCGGGTATGAACAACTTTCGACCGTAGCGGAGGAAGTGGAGAACCCACGGCGGAACTATCCGGGCGCCCTGGCGGTGGTGGTGCCGATTTCCATTGCTGCCTACTTTCTGCCGACGTTCGCCGGCTTGGCTTCGGCTGGAGCATGGCAGAATTGGCACACCGGATTTTTTTCGGACGCAGCCAAGCTGATCGGCGGACCGTGGCTGGGTACATGGATGACGCTGGCAGCGATGGTCGCGAACGTCGCGCTGCTCAACAGCACCGTGCTAACCACGACGCGCATGCCGTTTGCCATGGCGGAAGATGGATATCTTCCCGCCGCCCTCACACGCCGGCATTCGAGGTATGGCACGCCCTGGCCGGCCATTGTCGTGTCGGCGGTCATTTACGCTGCGCTTGCCTGGCAGAGCCTTGGTCAGCTCATCTCGGTATACATCTGGCTGCGTTCGGCGACCACGGTGCTCACGGTTCTATCGGCCTGGAAACTCCGCCCGAACCGGGCGGAGACGCCACGTGCCTTGGCCATTCCTGGCGGGCGAGCGGGATTGCTTTATGTGGTGGCTGCGCCGGTGGTGATGGCGTTGGTTGCCCTGTTGGGAAGTGACCGCTTCGCTTTGATCGGTGGCGTGATCGCGATGCTGCTGGGACCGTGTGTTTATTTCGCGGTACGACCCCGGTAACGATTCGCTCGCCTTTCAAGCAGGGAATGGTTGGGGGTGTCGGTGTAATCAGGTTCCGAGCAGGGCACGAACCGAAGATCTGCGTCCTCGGCCAGGGTGATGAACTCGGATGGCAGCCAAAAAGATATCGCGTTGTCGGGACCTAGGACGGCCGGCTGTCCATTAAGCGCCACCAAATCATTCTCCGCAGCATTCCGAACCGCGTTCTCGGGCCGTGTTCGCGGTGTAAATAGCCAGGCGTTTCCCGCCGGGCGGCAAAGTCCGGAGTTGGATCGAGCGGCTCGACGAACGGAGTTTCTCCCCGGAACATGCACGCGGCCGGGCTTGGCGACATGGCAGATCTCGCGCGAACTCGTGGGAATTTCTCCCTCGCGACCAGCAACCCGCAGTTCGAGACGATCACAGAAGCACATTCATGGGCAAGAGGAAGTTGATGAGTGAACCCTGGTTTTGCCTCCAGGCCGAACCGGCGCAACCCGGCAACCGCTTCCTCAGTGGCAGGCCAGTCGACGGCAGTCGTGTGTCCCCAAGCGCCAAATCATGCACGTCGCTCGCGTGCTTCGCAGTTTCGCGGCAATATTTTACGTAGTCGTCGGAGCGGGAGGTCGTTGCGGGTGAATTCGGTTGGTCAATGCCTGGGATGAGTGGATTCTAGCTTACCCAGTCCAGGAGCTTGTACCAAATTCCCGCGAAGGGCAGAAACCACGGCTTCCCGTGGTAGAGGCCGAGCGGCAACCCGGGAAACGGAATGCCGACGAATGGGTTCTCGGGGGTGTCGCCCGAAATGAGTTCCGCGATCTTCTGGCCTTGATAGGTAGCCATAGCCACGCCGTGTCCGGCGTACCCGACCGCGTAATAGATGCCGTCGATCTGGCCGGCATGGGGCATGATATCGAAAGCGAAATCGAGCGTGCCGCCCCAGACATACTCAACTTTGGTGTCGCGCAGTTGAGGATAGACGTCGAGCATGCCGCGGCGCAGAATTTCAGCGCTCCGACGGATCGTCTGGTCGCTTTCCGGGAAGAATGCCGCGCGTCCGCCAAACAACATGCGACGGTCGGGAGTAAGCCTGTAATAGTAAAGATAATGCTTCGAGTCGTAGATCATGCGATTGCGCGGGCTTAGTTCGTTCGCCAGCTCTTCCCGCAAAACCTCGGTTGTAATGATGAATGAGCCGACCGGAATAATTTTCCCCTGCAAAGCCGGGGTAGCTCGGCCGGTATACCCACTGGTGCCGACGAAAACTTCGCGCGCCCACAGCGGCCCCCGCGGGGTGACCATCTTCCATCCCGATTCGCCCTGCCGGGATTCGCGTTCGAGGCTTTGCACACGGGTGTGCTCAAAGATTCCCGCGCCCGCTCTCAGTGCGGCCTCGCCCAAACCTGCGACATACCGTGCGGGGTTCAATCCGGCGCTGACTTCATCGACCATGCCGCCGTAGTAAATGGTCGATCCAATCTCCGCCTTCAATTCGTTTCTCTCGACCACCCGCAGTTGGTGGTTGAATTCGCGCGCGATCAGTTCAGCCTGCCGTGCGTAGTCGTCAAAATGCTTTTGCTTGCAGGCTACTTCGAGGTGGCCACACCGCGAGAAATCGCAATCGATGGCTTCTTCGCGGACAATCCGTTCCACACAATCGATGGTTGCCAGCGATGCTCGATACATCCGTTCGGTCAGCTCCCGTCCATATCTGGCGATGAGCTTGTTCACCCCAAGCTTCAGCCCGGTCAACACCATGCCGCCATTGCGAGAACTGGCGCCCCAGCCAATCGTTTCACTTTCGAGCACAGCTACGTTTGCGCCGCGCTTGGCCAGCGTGCGGGCGGCGGAAAGGCCAGTGAAACCCGCCCCGATAACGGCGACATCCACGCCCTGGGGAAGACGGGCGGCCTTCGGTTTCGGAAATTCGGCAGTCCTGAGCCAATAGTTTTGTTCCTCGAGTGCCATGTTTGTCTTTATGATGGATTTTCCCTGAGCGCAGGTGAAGCACCACCATCCAATATCGCGCTTCTAGCGAACAACTCCCGCCAATGATGTCATCGGCAGGCGGCGTCGGAAGCGGGTGCCGGATCTCATCACCCGCCAGTAGCCGAGGGTCTTTCAACCCAGGTTTCACTTGCCTGGCGTGTCGAGCCCTTTCCGGGTGCCGATTCGCGGTCGACGACCAGAACGTTCGGGCAGCCGTTCGCCGGAACGACCCAGCATTCTAGCGCACCGGCAACGTTGTTCTGCATTCCTTTAGAGCCAGATAGACAACTTGAGCCTCACTCGCCCCGAATGGACATGTACGGTGGGCGAATCGATGCACGATGATTGACGACCTCGGTAACTTGCCCAGGTTACCCGGGATGCCTAGTCTGGATTAGGATGCGCTTACGTTGTCTCTTATTTTCGTCCCACGAGGAGATGGTCCAGCCGATCTGGCAGGTTCTGACTGATCTCGGGATCGAGGGAGAATACTGCCGCAACGCCGTAGATGCAGTCGAGAGAGTTACCACTCAGTTGTTCCAAATCGTGATCACCGATTGGGAGGATCAGCCGGAGGCGACGTTCCTGTTAAAGACGGCGAGGGATCAAAGAGCGGCGCAGCGTCCGTTGACTTTGGCCATCGTGAGCGATGATGCCAGGCCCGAGGCGCTGCAGGCGGGAGCCAACTCGGTTTTATTGAGGCCGATTCGCGTAGAGCAGGTTCGGGACACGTTGGGCACGGCGTGCGAGTTGCTTCGCTCAAAGATGCCTGCCGTCACACCGCAAGCGGCTGAGACTTCCAGTGCAGCGCAAGTGGCGGCAGGTAATGCGATGGCTGCATCCGCAGGGGCGGCATCGGTTTCGTCGCCGGCAGCGTGGCAATCGGCCACCACTGCGCCGGGGGCGCAATCGGACACGGAATCCAATGTTCAGAAATCGCTGGACCAAGCCGCAGCCTCCCAGCTGGAAGCTTCCATTGAGCTTGGAGCGATGGCTTCTGCCGTGATGGAGTCTCCGGCCGCCGAGCCGACCGATCCGCAAGCGGCGCTCACCGGCTGGGCATCGTTGCAGGCCCGGCTGACCAGGTCCGCACCACCCCCTTCCTCCGATGCTTCTCCGAAAAACGAGTTGTTTTCGTACGGGAACCGGGAGGGAGCGTCGGCCTCCCCAGCAGAGGATACAAATCCGCCCACCCGGCAAGCCCAACGGGAAGCGCGTCGCGAAGCTGCACTTTTCGCCTACATCGCGGGCGAAACCGAGGAAGAAACCGAGCCAGCTCATGCAGTTAGCCGGCTACCCAAACTTCTCCTGGCCGGCCTGCTGGCGGCCGCCTGTGCGGGCGTGGTGGCTGTGCCTCGAGCCCGCCAAGCTTTGCCAATTCTCTATCGCAGTGCCCTGCGCGCAGGGGGTAGCTGGCTGAATCCACCACCCGCACAACTACCGCAGGCGGTGCCGCAGCACGAAAGCTTTGGTGAGGCCGGGGAGGAATACAAGCTTCCCATCGCAGCCAACATACCGGACGCCACCACCGACCCCTCACAGATTCGCGTGCTTCCGGTGATCGACCCCACTGCGAAGTCGGCAAAGCCGAACGATTCGAACAGCGTGCAAGTGGTTGCAGGCGAGAGCGGGAACACCCCCACGGATCAGTCTCAGGTTGACCCCGCCGGGAACGGGCAGGTGGAGGCTGTGGAAAGCCCAATCCAGGGACAGACGGCGAGCCCTGAAACCGCGGCAGCGGGTGCGACCGTTCGACCGCCCAGCGACATCGCTCCGCCGATTCAGTCGCAACCGAATTCCACCCCCGTGCCAGCGGCCACTCCTCAACCAGGCGTACCCATCAACCCAACGCCGGTACCGATTTCCGCGCCCCCGCATCCGGTTGCGGCGGCCAGCACTTCGGCCATTCCATCAAGTCTGAGGTCGCAGATCGCCTCCATGACCCCGGAAGCCAGCGGGGCAAAGCCGGTGGAAGCGGCCATGTCATCGATTGAGCCGGTGAAGCTCGCGGAATCTGCGGCGTGGGACCTGCTGGCGCAGAAGGTTGACCCCGAATATCCGGACGCGGCGAAGCCGGGCAAGCAGCTTGGCAGCGTAGTCTTGCAAGTGCTCATCGGGCGCGACGGCACGGTCGAGGATGCCAAGTTTCTGCAAGGATCGCTGGTGTTCGCGCGGGCGGCCATCGATGCCGTGAAACAGTGGCGCTTCAAACCTTATTCTTTGAATGGCCGAGCGGTTTCGGTGCAGAGTTCGATCACGCTGAATTTCAAGCCGCCAGCGTAGGCCGCTGGTAACAAACTCTCGCCTGGAGCGTCTCATTACCTGAGGAAACCTGGCTTCCGGGGAAGGTACGGCGACCAGAGGAATCAAGGGCAGCCGGCAGTCGAAAAACGGCATCTAGCGGATATAATGGGAGCAGGTCGGTTGGGAAGTAACTCCTTTTCCAGAAACGAAAAATTCGATGTCCATGAAAACTAAAGCTGCGATTTTACTGTCGTCCTTCGCCCTGTTGTTGTTTGTCGTCGTGGGTTCCCTGGGCGGCGTGCATGCCTCCTCAAACGACGGTTCTTACCGGCAGATGCAGGTCTATAGCGAGGTCCTCTCGCGCGTACAGACCGAGTACGTGGAAGATCCGAACATTCCCCGAGTGACGGATGGGGCGTTGCATGGACTGGTCGAATCGCTGGATGCAAACTCCAGCTATCTGACCCCGGCGGCCTATAAAGCCTTGAAGGCCCATAAGTCGGAAGCCAAGGGAGAAATCGGGGCAACCGTCTCGAAGCGGTTTGGCTACGCCGACGTAGTCTCGGTGCTGCCCGGCTCCCCGGCAGATAAGGCGGGAATCGAAGCAACCGACATCTTCGAATCGATCGAGGGCCAGAGTACGCGCGACATGTCGTTGCCCGAGATTCGCGATGCGCTTGCCGGCACGGCCGGCTCCACCGTGAATCTTTCGGTGGTAAGGGCTCGCAAAGCGGAGCCGCAGAAGATGGTGATCACGCGCGACCTGATCAGCATTCCTCCGGTCTCGGACAAGATGCTCGAAGATGGCATCGGCTACGTGAAAGTGGATGCCTTGACTAAGGGCAAGGCGCAGGAGGTCGCGGCAAAGATTAAGACCTTGGAAAAATCCGGAGCGAAGAAGCTGATCCTGGATTTACGGAACACCTCTGAGGGAGAAGAGAGCGAAGGCGTCGCCACCGCGAATCTTTTTCTGAACCATGGCACCATCACCTACTTGCAGGGCCAGAAGTTTCCGCGAGAGGCATTCAATGCGGATCCGGCTAAAGCTGTGACCTCCCTTCCTGTCGCCGTTTTGGTAAACAAGGGGACCGCCGGGGCGGCCGAGATTGTGGCCGCAGCGATTCTGGAGAATGCCAGGGGCGACGTGGTCGGCGACAAAACCTTTGGCGACGGATCGGTGCAGAAAACCATTGACCTGCCGGATGGAGGAGCTCTGATTCTCTCCGTGGCGAAATACTATTCGCCCAGTGGGAAGGCGATTCAGGACAACTCGGTAACGCCCAACGTGCTGGTGGCAGACGACACGGATAACGCGATCTCTGATGACGAGGACCAGGAGCCGACCGCGGCCGAGCCAGATGACAAACCTAAGAACTCGCCGGATGATCAACTGCACAAGGCTGTCGAAGTGTTGAAGAGCCGATCCAGCTAGCTGGGCTTGGGATTTCTTGCGCCTTCCATCGCGCACCGCAAGGTGCGCGATTCCTTTTTGTCCGCAGCAGCGACCACTTCGGTCTCGCCTTTGCGACTACCGGGGCAATTGACGCCCTGCTATCCTGAACCTATCTCGCCATGAGGTCTCTTTACGAAGATCTTCCGCCGGTAGAAATTGCCGGGCGGAAGTTGGTGGGCCGGGTATTATTTGGCCTGATGGTGCTGGTTTCCGCCTTGGTGGGAGCGACCGCGGGACTGCTGCTCGTCTACACCACAGACCTGCCTCAAGTCGAAGCACTGGAAGCGTACCGGCCGAGCTCGATCACGGAATTGTTTGACGACCACGGCCGGGTGATCGGATCGTTTGCCCTGCAACGGCGAGTGGTGGTTGGATACGACGATTTTCCGCCGGTGTTGCGGGAAGCCTTGGTGTCCATCGAAGACAAGGACTTCTACCGGCACTCGGGAATTAATTTCTGGCGCATTATCGGAGCGGCCTACCGCGATATCGAGTCTGGCGGCAGAGTTCAGGGGGCATCCACCTTGACCATGCAATTGGCGCGCAACCTGTTTCTTTCGCCCGACCGCTCGTTCCATCGCAAGGTGCAGGAGGCGATGCTGGCCATTCAGATCGAGCGGCGTTTCACCAAGCCCCAGATATTCACCCTGTACGCCAATCAGATCTTTCTGGGCCACGGGGTATACGGCTTTGAGGCGGCATCGGAGTTTTACTTCAGCAAACCAGCTCGAAAGCTTACGCTCACCGAAGCGACACTGCTGGCAGGTCTACCCAAGGGGCCGGTAGTCTATTCGCCGATCAATCATCCCGATCGAGCCATGAAGCGTCGAAATCTGGTGATCAACGCCATGCTCGAAGACGGAAAGATTACAGCTGCTCAGGCGGCCGAAGCCCGCGTGGCGCCGGTGGCTCTGCATCTGCTGCATGATCCCAACTCGCTGGCTCCATACTTTGTGGAAGAGATACGGCGATACCTGGAGAACAAGTACGGGGCCGACCAGGTGCACGAAGGCGGATTGAGAGTTTATACCTCGTTGGACGTCGATATGCAGAAGTCGGCGAACCGGGCGGTCTTGGACGGGTTGGCCGCCTACGAACGCCGCCATGGGTGGAAGGGGCATCTGGACAACGTGGTCGCCGACGGAAACGCGCTCGACAAGTACGAGCATCCCGATTGGGAGGATGAACCGGAAGTGAATGGATACGTTCACGCGCTGGTGACTTCCTCCGGAGTCGGGATCGCAACCTTGAAGTTTGGACGCTACTCCGCCGCCATCGGGCAAGCCGACGTAGCTTGGACGAAGAGCAAGATCCAGGACTTGCTGCAGGCCGGGGATATCTGCTATGTAAGAATCATTTCGCTGAGTCCGAATGGCGCAGCGCGCGTGAGTTTGGAACAGAATTCCGGCGCGCAGGGAGGTTTGGTAGCGATTGACAATACCACCGGCGGAATCAAAGCCATGGTCGGCGGACGGGACTTCAGTGAATCGAAATTCGACCGCGTAACCCAAGCGTTACGACAAGTGGGGTCATCCTTCAAACCCTACGTCTACACCACCGTGATCGAGAAGGGTGGAAGCCCCGACGATACAATCTTGGATGAGCCGGTCACCTTCGACACTGGGTCCGGCCCTTATTCGCCGCATAACTACGACGAAAAATTTGAAGGCATCATCACCTTGCGGCGCGCTCTGGCGCAGTCTCGCAATATTCCAGCCCTGAAGCTGGCCAGCAAGGTCGGCATCAGGAGTGTGATTGAAACCGCCGAGCGCTTCGGAATCACCGCCAAGCTTCCACCCTACCTGCCGGTAGCGCTCGGCTCAGCGGAAATCACTCTGATGGAACAGACTTCGGCATACAGCGTTTTCCCCAACGACGGCGTGCGGGTCACGCCACGTTACATCACCAAGGTGACTGACTACGAAGGTCGGGTGATGGAAGAGGACTATCCGGAGGTGAAAGATGTGATCAGCGCACGGACCGCGAGAATCATGACCGCCATGCTGCGCGAGGTCGTGCTGCACGGAACCGGAGTTGCGGCGGCGAAAATGCCCTTTCCGGTGGCGGGAAAAACGGGCACGACCAATGATTTTACCGACGCCTGGTTTGTGGGATTTTCACCGATCATGACTTGCGGCGTCTGGGTGGGCTTCGACGAAAAGAAAACCCTCGGAGCCAAAGAAACAGGCGCGCATGCCGCCCTGCCGATTTGGATGAACTTCATGACCGATGCCATGGGGGGAAAAGATCCCGGCCAGTTTCAGCCCTCGCCGGAGATGCCCAGCCCGGTCGCGCAAAAAGTGGATACGCCTGATACCCTGCCAGGGGCAGATGAAACGCACTAAACGGATTCCGGCGGCAGAGCCTGCGATCAGGACCTTGCGATGAAGTCTTTTCTCCGCTTTGCGATACTGGCGCTGACCCTGGTGTTAGTAGCCCTGGGATCGGCGTTGACCGCAATGCGGTTTGCAATTCACGGACAAGAAGTAGAAGTGCCGGCACTCGTGGGGCTCTCGCCAGTCGACGCCGGGCGTTTGGTTTCGGGCCTCGGACTGCAACTGGAGGTCGAACGCCAGTACTATAGCCCGCAAATTGCCGAGGGGCGAATCATGTCACAGCTGCCTCTGCCGGGAGCGAAGGTACGCCGGGGATGGCAGGTGCGCGTGGCGCAGAGCCTGGGACCACAGCGCGTGGCAATTCCGGATGTCACCAAACAAAGCGAGCGTGCGGCTGAGTGGAATATCCGTCGGCGTGGCCTGGACCTAGCCTCGACCGCCGAGATGCAGTTGCCCGGAATACCTGCCGATCAAGTGCTGGCGCAGAGCCCTCCGCCGAATGCCAGTCAGGTGGCAGCCCCCAAGACCAGCTTGCTGGTCACTTCGGCGCCCGATCCACCAGCGTATGTGATGCCGACTTTTGTCGGACAACCCTTGGGTAGCGCGAGCCGCACCCTTCAGGACGCAGGCTTCAAACTGGGAAATGTCACCGTTGCTCCGGCGCCGGCGATCACGACAGCCGACAATCCAGCGCCGCCCACCTTTAGCGCGCCGCCTGAACCATCGCCAGCCAGCCTCATCGTGGTACAGAATCCTCCCGCAGGACAGAAAGTCCTGGCGGGCGCGGTGGTGAACTTTGAAGTACGCTGAGGCGGATTAAACTCCGAGTTGATCCGGCACACTCAGATCCGTTCCAAGATGGCGGCGAAGAATCCATCGCAGGGATGAACCCCGGGCAAGGTCCGGAGATAGGGGCCACGCGTAAGCGAAGAAATGTTCGTCCACACCAGCTCTCCACCTTGCTGCAGATGCTGAAGCTCGACGCCACAGTCCACCACCCGAAATCCTGAGGTCTCCGCCAGAGCGCCCTCAACGACCTCTTCGTTCTCTTCTCGCTCGAGCGAACAGGTGGAATAAATCACACGGCCTCCGGCCGCGACCTGATCCGTAGCCGCGCGGAGAATGCCGCGCTGGCGAACCTCAAAGTCGGGCAAATCTTCAGGCGTAAGCCGCCACTTGATTTCCGGATTTCGGGACAAAGTGCCGGTGCCCGAGCAAGGCACATCCGCGAGCACGCGATCGAAGGTTACCACGAACGGCAGATTCCGCGCGTCGGCGGCGACTACGTTGATGTTGCTTACGCCGGCCTGAACCCTCGCGTCGGGCGCGCGCACGAGTCTCCGCAGCAGCCGGGCGCGATGCGGGTAGAGCTCGGCGGCAACGATGTCGGCGTCGCGATTACCATCATAGATGGCCAGAGTCTTGCCGCCCGGCGCCGCGCAACAATCGAGCACGCGCCCACCTCGCCCCACCAGAGCGGCGACCAGCTGGGAAGCTTCGTCCTGAATAACACACAGGCCCTCTCGGAAAGCGGACGTTCGTGTAATGTCTCCCTGCCGAACTTGGCGGGCCGAGGCGAGAAAAGCTCCGGGAGCCAACTCGATTCCTTCGCGGCGGAGCTGTTGTTCTGCTTCCGGCTGACGAAGACGAATCGCCGTCACCGGTACTCGTTGATCGTATCGGCAAACCGCGCGCGCCGCCTCCAGTCCATAGGCCTCGATCCAGCGTTCGACGAGCCATAGTGGATGGGCACTGCCGGCGGCAAGCGCCTCGGCAGAGTCACCGTGGATGGCAGGCGGAACTCGTTCGACGCCCGGAGAGAGTCCGCCTATCAGCTTGCGCAAGACGGCATTGACGAATGGCGCAGCCGAACGTTTTCGCGCCCGTTTGACGAGCTCCACACTCTCATGAATGGCGGCACGCGCGGGTACGCGGCTGAGCCAGCGGAATTGGTAAACTGCCAAGCGCAGTGCGATAAGGATTTCCAGATCCAGTCTCGAGAGTCGCTCGACAGAGGCTTCAGCGATTTGAGTGTCAAGCAGCGATCTCCAGCGTAGGACGCCCATCACGAGTTCGGTGGTCAGGGAGTGATCGATCGTAGTAAGCGAGGAGTAAGTTCGGGAATGAAGTAATTCCGCCGCGTAGCTAGACTCGCGTTCGAGGCGAAGCAGGATGTCGAAGGCGGCAGCGCGGGCGGGAGACACCGCGGATCGCGAGGGCTGAGTCTTCGGTTTCACTATGGCCAGTATGAAGGAAGCGGGGTTTGAGGGGAAGAAATTCGCCCGCCTCTACGAGCCCAGTCTCTCGCCCGGTAGTGGGCGATAGCCGCGAATAAAATCCGCGCCCGACGTCCGCTTCTTGCCTTCCAACTGCAGGTCTAGAATCTCGATCGCCGTGCCCTCTCGGCATCCAGCCAGTAGACGATTGCCTTCCACCTTCAGTTCAGAGGAAGGCAGTGCACGATCAAACAAAGCGGCTTGCCATACTTGTAGATTCTTGCCGCGAAATTTCGAGTGCGCCCCCGGCCAGGGCTGAAAACCACGCAGTCGGTTCAGAATCTCCATGGCAGGGCGGGAGAAATCGATCAGCCCATCCTCTTTTTTCAGGATCGGTGCGAGGGTGGCTTGGGAGGGATCTTGCGGATGCGGACGAACCGTGCCCGTCTCGATACCCTCGAGGGTCGTAATCATCAAATCTGCTCCGACAGCTGCCAACTTCGGCGCCAGGGTCTCCGCTGTGTCGGCGGGCGCGATGGGAAGTTCCTCCTGCAAAAGCACGTCCCCGGTATCGAGCCCGGCATCAATCTTCATGGTAGTGACGCCAGTGATGGTCTCGCCCCCTGCGATCGCCCACTGTATGGGCGCGGCACCACGATATTTTGGCAAGAGCGAAGCGTGCAGGTTGATGTTGCCGAGCGCAGGGAGATCGAGCATCCACTGGGGAATGATGCGGCCGTAGCCGACCACGATGATGGCGTCGGGTTTTAGATCGGTGAGCTGACCGCGGAAGTCGTCATGGTTCTTGATTCTTTCCGGCTGCGTGATCGGTAGTCCTCGTTGCACGGCGCGTTGCTTCACGGGAGAAGCGACGAGCTCGAGACCCCGTCCTTTGGGCCGATCAGGCTGCGTAACCACAAGAGACACTTCGAATCCAGCCTCGACCAGTCGGTCGAGGGTGGGTACCGCAAAACCAGGCGTACCGCAAAAGACCAGCTTAAGGGATCGAATCATCGACACCTTGAGTATTGACGGAATCTCTCAATCACTCAATGGCTACCATTCTCCCGCTTTGACCAGCTTACGAATCTTACGCTTGATCAAGTCGCGTTTGAGGGCGCTAATGTGGCTGATGTAAAGCTTGCCGTTCAGATGATCGGTCTCGTGCTGGAAGGCTCGAGCCAGTAAATCGTCCCCGGTCTTCTCGAAAACCTCTCCCGTCAAATCCTGGGCGCGGATCGTGACCAGTTGGGCGCGGCTCACATTTTCACGGAAGTCGGGGATACTCAAGCATCCTTCACTCTGCGCGTGGCGGCCCTCTTTATGGATAATTTCCGGATTAATGAGCACAAGTTTGGCCTCCGGATCCTCCTTGAAGGTCACGTCCACCACCGCGATACGCCGCGAGATTCCGATTTGCGGCGCTGCCAGGCCCACCCCCCGGGCTGCATACATGGACTCGAACATGTCCTCGACCAGCTTCTTCAATTCTTCGTCGAAGACAGTAACTTTTTCGGCGGGCTTGTCGAGAACAGGATTTCCGAACTTCACGATGGGATAAATCATCAGTAACTTTCCAGTTGCTGGCGGTAACCCTGAAAATTGCGCAAGGTTTCTCCCATGGAGTCGCCGCCAAATTTCTCCAGCGCGCAGCGCGCCAGCGTAAGTGCAACCATAGCCTCGGCTGCGACTCCGGCGGCCGGCACCACACAAACGTCGGAGCGCTCGTAAGCAGCGCGTACCGGTTCGCGCGTGGCAAAATCGACCGACTGGAGCGGGCGCCGCAGCGTCGAGATCGGCTTGAGGTAGCCACGCACGCGGATTTCTTCTCCGTTGGAAACGCCCCCTTCAATTCCTCCGGCGTTGTTTCGGGTGCGGGTAAAGGCGGTAAACGCCGTCGGCTCGCCGTAACCGATTTCGTCATGTACGGCGGACCCGGGAGAAGCGGCAGCCGCCACGCCAGAACCGATTTCAACCGCCTTCACCGCTTGCAAAGACATGACCGCGCCGGCCAGCAAAGCATCCAGGCGCTCGTCCCACTGCGCGTAAGTGCCAAGCCCGGGAGGAACACCATGGCCGACCACCTCGAAGACTCCGCCCAACGAATCCCCGGTCTTAAGTATCTTGTCGACTTCCTCTTTCATGCCCTGCTCAATTTCCGGATCAGCACAATTCAGCAGGATTTCCTCCTGCTGGTAAAGCGCGTTGATCTGCTCCCAAGAAACTCCTTTCTGAACAGTGACATGGCCGACTGCAACCACGTGGCTGAGAACGTTCATGCCAAGCTCGCGCAAAAAAGCTTTGGCGATTGCTCCCACCGCGACTCGAGCCGCCGACTCCCGAGCGGAGGCGCGCTCCAGGACATACCGAGCCTCAGGAAAATTGTATTTGAGAGCCCCGGCCAGGTCGGCGTGTCCAGGCCGGGGAGACGCTACCCGCTTGTGATGCACGGGATCGCCTGCGCCAACGGGCAAGGAGTCCTGCCAATTTTTCCAGTCTTTATTCTGGAGTTGGATAGAAATCGGCGAACCGATCGTCATCCCGTGCCGCACGCCGGAGAGGATGTGCGCGGCATCCCGTTCAATCTTCATGCGCCCGCCACGGCCATAGCCCTGCTGGCGCCGCCAGAGTTCGCGGTCCACAGCCCCCTGGTCCACCCTCAGCCCGGCCGGCACGCCCGAGAGGAATGCAACCAGAGCTTCCCCGTGAGATTCTCCGGCTGTAAAGTAGCGCAGCATAAGTGGTCGATTCTACCTGATACGACGCCCCTCGGTTGCCCCCGGGGAAAGAAGTTGGGTGGTTGCGCGGGCAGAGGAGGTGGAGAGTTTCATTTTCAGGTGCACAACCAGAGGAATGATTGTTACAATCACTATTCGGTATTTGAGCGTTCTGCTGGTAACGCCATTTTTCGTAGTCCGTGTCACTTCGCAAGTTCTCTGGCCACAATAAACCAGGAGGAACTGTGTGCCCCCCGCACAGATGCTAAACTATACATCGGGTAGGAAGATTCGCTGTCTGCTCGCGCATGACCATGTTCTTTTACGGCAAGGTCTGAGGCGTTTGCTGGAAGACGAACCTGATTTCGAGGTCGCGGGCGAGGCCGGGGATGCGATCGAATGCCTGCGAAAGATCTTCGCCACCAGGCCGGATGTGGTTATCGCGGAGATCAACACTTTCGGACTTTCAGTCGCGGAGGCGGAACTGCTGGTCACGCGCGAATCTGCGCACACCAAACTGGTGCTCTTGAACGAGCAAGAACAGTCCGGTTCCGCATTCGACGACCCGAAAACGGCTATCGAATGTCCGGCGGCCCGCCAAACCTCTGTGGAACAGCTGGTTAAGATGGTTCGGAGCGTCTGCCGCCCGGAAGATTCGGAACCCCACCTCGCAAATGAATTACCTCACGCCGCCGAATCGGCCCCGCCCGAGGAAAGGGCGCTGACGACTCGGGAACGACAAGTCTTAAAGTTGCTGGCGGAAGGGAAAACGGTCCGCGGAGCGGCAACAGATTTGGGATTGAGCAGCAAGACCGTTGATGCGCACAAATTCAATCTGATGCGAAAGCTGGGCATCCATAACAAGGCCGAACTGGTGATGTGGGCAATTCAGAAGCGGGTCGTGAAGGTTCCTGCCTGAGTCCGCTGCTTAAGCCCTCAAGGCCGGGACTGAGCAGACGCGCAGGCTAGTTCGGCGAGGCTTCGAACTTCCAGGTCGGGATTTGCCTTCGCCATCTTTACCGGACCTACGCCCTGTCTCGCCGATGGCCGGTTCACCCAAACCGTCGCTAGACCGAGCGCTTGAGCCGGGAGGACGTCGTGATAGAGGCTCTGCCCCACGTGCAGCACTTGGTGCACGGGAACGCCGATTCGACGTAACGCGAGCTCGAAAATCTTCAGTGACGGCTTGTAGGCTCGTGCCTGTTGCGCCGTGATGACCTGGCTGAACTCCACTTCCAGTTTGGGGCGAGTGGTAGCGAAAAGATCGTCATCTACGTTGGAAATGATAGCCAGCCGGAAGCGACTCTCGAGTTCACCAAGCGCGTCGACGGTATCAGGCCAAGGCTTCCAGTCTTCGAGCGACTCAGGCAGTAAATGGCATTCCCGGTGGGTGGGCGTGAAGCCAAACTGTTTTCCAAATTGCCGGACCACTGACTCCAGTACTTCCCGGTAGCAGCCATACTCCCCTTGCTCAGCCCTGGCTTCAAAGTCGCCATAAAGCTTGAGGATCGTCCGATCGTCGGTATCCTTGCCGTGTTCGGCAAGAATCGAGTGCAGGCAGCGGAGAATTCCCTGTTCCCAATGGATGAGAGTTCCGTAGCAGTCGAAAGTAAGAACTTGGAATCGGCGGAAGTCGAGCATTCTGTGATGGCAACCTTCAGGGACAGTGCCTAAGACTCAAACCCGGGCAGGGTGGGAGCCCTCTCGCGGGATTCACCCATCGGCTCCGTTTCCGGTTCAGGAGCGGATGAAGAATCTTCTGAAGAAGTTTTAACCTTGGGCGCAAGAAATTTCGCGCTGTTCAGAAGCGGGCGCCCGAGCGAAGCGTTGTAGTTGGTCCATGGGCTTTCAAGATCGGCTTCCCGCTCAAACTGCGCGCGCATCGCTTCCATCTTCGAATCCAGGTCGTCCATGTAGTGAATAAGGAGCGCTTCCGGAAACATGGGCAGCTTGGGAGAGCCGAATTCGTATTCCCCGTGGTGGCTGATGATGAGGTGCTCGAGCAGAGTCTTCAGTTCATCGGGGAAATCCGGAACCAGCGCCAGCTTGGCCTGCAACATCTCCAGTTCGATGATCATGTGCCCCAGTAGCTGTCCCCGAGTGGTGTAGGAAAACGACCGGTTGTAGGTAAGCTCGTGAATCTTCCCGATGTCATGCAGAAAAACGCCTGTCAGCACCAAGTCGCGATTCACCTGCGGATAGTTTCGGCCAACCAGGTCGCAAGACCGGAACAGGGAGACAACGTGGTCGAGCAATCCGCCGATATAGGCGTGATGCAGGGTCTTGGCGGCGGGAGCGTTGCGATAGGCCGCGGCGATCTCCGGGTCACACATGAAGGCTTGGACCAGCGCCTTCAGGTGAGGATTCTGAAAGGTGGCGACAAAGTCGGTAAGTGTCTGCCAGAGTTCGTCGATGTTTCTGGGGGTCTTCGGAAGATAATCCGCGAATTCGATTTCGGAGTCGCCCAGTTTGCGCAGCTTGTGGATGGTGAGTTGGAAACGGTTCTTGTATTTGTTGACCAGGCCTTTGATCTTGAGGAAATCGTCCTGCTCGAAGATGTTGAGGACCTCTTCGACGTTGTCCCACATCTTGGCTTCCAGCTGCCCGCTGCGGTCGCCGAGGGTTAACGCGAGATAGGGCTCACCCGTTTTCTTAGGCTTGATTTGCTTGGAGACCACGACAAAACTGGAAGTGATGATCTTGTTTTCGTGGCGCGTACACTCGCTGATGTAGAAGTCCTTCATTCTCTCCATGCGTAGAAACTCGAAACCGTCGTAAGCTAGAAATCACCACAGCGCTGAAGCCGGGACGCCGGCTCGCGCGTGTCATTTTTAGAGCGCCCCCCTAGAGCACGCCGAGGACTTTCTTTTTCTTTTTCTTGAGATTCTTGGCGTCATTCTCCTTGGCAGCTGAGGTTTCAACCGGCTTGGTCTCATTGGGGCTGGCGCCCGAATCCGTGTACCCCTCTTTAACGTCAATGTAGGCCTCTTCGCGCAACTTGGTGAGATACGCGCGTAGCGCCGGCTGCAGCTTCTCGTAGTAGAGAGCGTCCATGATCTTGGGCTCGACATCTTTCATAGCAGGAATACCGGCCATCTGGTGTTCGCTGACCTTCAAGATTACGTAGCCTTGTTTGGTGCGGATCACGTCCGTAACTTCGCCGGCCTTCATGGCGAAGGTTTTGTCCTCAAGTTCTTTGGCGAGCGTTCCGCGCTTGAACACGCCGAGATCTCCACCTTGCCCCGCCGAAGGACCCACGGAATTCTTCTTGGCCACATCGTCAAAGCTGGCGCCGCCACGGATCTGCTTGAGCAGGTCGTTGGCCTTGGATTCGGCGGCAGCCAGCGCCGCAGCCTCCGCCGCCTGCTTGGCCGCAGCGTCATTTGCGGGGTCCGGACTCTTGGCACTTTCGCCGGCGGCGGCGCCGGGGTCGGCTGCAGCATTTCCCGCTGGATTAGAAACCGGCTTGTCCACCGCTTTCTCCGGAGCGATCAGAATCTCGCTCAACCGGATCTGCTCCGGTTGCGCCATTTCATTCTTGTGCTCGTCGTAGAATTTCTGCTGCTCTTCGGTGGGGATATTCAGGTGAGAGCCAACCTCCTCGCCAATCACCTTCTGGGTAATGATCTGATTGCGCATGTTTTGCTTGAAATCTTCGTAGGAAATGCCCTGCGCGGTTGCAGCCTTTTCCAAGTCCTCCATGGTTTCCAGCTTCATCTCCTTGCGCATCTGGTCGAGACGCTTAATCAACTCGGTGTCCCCCGTAAATCCCAGGTCCTTGCCTTTTTCGAGAAGCAGTTGCTGGTCGATGAGGTCACGCAGGATGTCTTTTTCGCGCTCGCCGAACACTTTATCCGCGTTCGTCGGATCCTGCTGTTTCACGTCATCTTTGAGCTGGTCTTTGCTGCGGACGAACTCCGACTCAGTAATAATCTGGCTGTTCACGCGCGCGACAATTTCTTCCACCACTTGCCCGGCAGCGAAAGCTGGCAGCAGGGACATACCAACGAGGATCAGAAGTGTTCTTTTCATAGGATTTTCGGTGGGCCGCCACGCTGCCTGGGCTTGCGGGCGATAGTGGGATACGGCCTTTTCGGTATTTTACTACTTCCCGCCCAGATTCGAAGCGGTCCGACCCCAGGTTCCCCAGGTTTAGAGGCGGGACGATTTGCTCGGTTCGCGGGATCCAGGTTAGGGATTGCGCACAAACCCCAGAACGCTCATATCCTCTGCCACCATCGGTTCACGGGTGAACTCGCCCACCGCCTTCAAAATGGACCCGCACCAGGCTTGGGCGTTCTGCGTAGTCTGGGTCAAAAGCAGCTGCTTCACCCGTTCCAAGCCAAATTCTTCGCCGTCGCTCTTGCGTTGGCCTTCCACCACCCCACGCGAAACTACAAGAAGAACCGCGCCTTTCGCCAGGCCGACGGTGGGAGACTCGCAGGTGGCGTGGGAGAACAGTCCGAGCGGCAAATTTGTAGAACCGAGTTCCACAGCGCCGGCACCATCGCGCAGCAGCGCCGGCGTGTGACCGGCGTTGGTGTAGCACAGGGTGCCGAATTTCTCGTTATAGCAGCCAATGAACGCCGGGCATGAGCAGACGCCATTGGCCGCGTCCATCAAGCTGCGGTTGAGGCGAAGACACAATTCCGTCATGGCGTGCGCTTCGTTGAAGTCAGGCTGCGAAAAAAGTTCGGCGCCGAGGGTGCGGAACGTGCTCTGCGCGGCGGAAAGGATTGCCTGGTTGCTTTCCCGCCGCCCCGCCACGTCGAGCAGTCCAAATAAGATGCGTTCCGGGCTGACTCGCAAAGAGTCGTGGAAATCTCCGGCGACCTGTTTACCATAAGTGGAGGCGGCAATGTCCGCACCCTGAATCTTCGGAAACCCGTTCGCGGCGGGTTCCAGGGATGGCTGAGGATCGGGCACACGAGGCTGGGATAGAGCGCACATTGGGGGCGGAAAGGCCAAGCTGAAACTAGCACAAGAGATGACCGCGGGCAAACCGGCGTTGCCCGCGCCTGGGGAGGCCCTTGCTAGTCGCCGTATTTGTCGCCAAGATATTTGGCCAGATCAGACTCGAGTTGGCCGTAATCGCAGTGAACGGTGGCGCGCAGTGCGGCTTCGGTGGAACTGCCTTCGCTCAGGCGTTTGAGAATCCTCTGGATGTCGCCCATACCATAAGAATCATTGATGTAGGAGACTGCTGCCAGTGATTCCGCATAAGCCAGGTAAGCCTGAACGCCCGAAAAGCGCATGAAGCTGCCTTCCAGAACATTCAGCGGGATGTTTTGCTGCGCCTTGAAAAGCCGCGCCAACTGACGCCCATCGCTGCCTAAAGACTTCGGCTCGAGAAATTGCGCGATTCCTTCGTGCAGCCAGGGAGGACATCGGCCCGCGGAAAGCTGGTTGATGAAAGAGTGAGCCAGTTCGTGCTTCAGAACCCGCGCCAACTCGGGAGTCATCGAACTCAGACCACTGACCGGGATGCGGAGTTTGCCATCGTTGAGGGCTCCCGACCATGACGGGGCACGGGTAACGTCAAAGAAAGCTTGTTCGGTGTAGAGCGTGACCAGAATATTGTCGTGCGGCGGCGTGCCCAGATCGCGGGACAGGTCATCGTAGTCCGACTCGAGCGCGGTCAGGATTTGCCCACGGAACGCTTCCGAAGTCTGCTTACCCTCATAGTGCAGGACGAAGTGGCTGCTTTCGCGCTGCGCAAAATCGGTCTCCACGTTCTGTTCGCGCTGCGCTTTTTCCAGGTATTGCTGAACGGCTGGATCGGGCCGCAGTTCGAGAGAATGCTTCCATGAGGCGACAGCGTCCTTGGTGCGGTCGGAAGCCTGCTGCGCATAGCCCAGCACCGTGTAGGCATCAGGCGAATCTGGCGCCGCGTTCACCGCCCGTTGAGCATAGGGCAGGGCCTGCGAAGGATTGCCGGTGCGTACCAGCAGGGCTGCATAGTAAATCAGGACGGTAGAATTTTCCGGCTGAAAGCGGAGAGCACTGTCGAAATAGCGCCGGGCTTGGTCGCTGTTGCCGTGGTCGAACTCAAACTTGCCGGCAATAAAATCCGCTGTCGCGCTCAACTCGGCATTTCCCTTGCCTTCAAGTTTGGCAAGAGCGTCGGTATCAACCTTGCCATCCTTAACGATCACCTTGGGAAGGTCGCCCTCGTTCGCCAGGCTGTCGGCCGGGGTGAAACTGATCAGGGCTCCTGCACTCTGGGCGCCACCGGAGCCGGAGGAAGAGGCGCTGGCTGCGATGCCGCCAGCCTCCACTCGTTCCACAGAACTCTTGGGAATGGCATAAGTGTCGTCGCCGATATCGTATTCGTAGCGGGTGCCATTTTCCCGGACGTGATCGGCGAGGATCGTGCGGCCGTTCTTTAGATGGATCGTGTCCGCCGATGCCGCAACCGGGATCAACCCCAGGCACACGATTGCGAAGGTAGTGACACGAAGGCCCATTCAAGCGCATTCTAGCAATTGTGGGCACTCACCCCTACATAACCAAGGTACTGTCGGTGCCATGCCGGATTGGCATCCCGCTGGTCATAGCCTTAGGCGTCGCCATTTTGCCGGGTGCTCGCGCAGCCATTGCTCAGTCGCCCTCCACCCCGACGCACGCACCCGGAGTGGCAGAGTCGGCCTATCTGCAGCTGAGCAGTGTCGGCCTCGATACGGGGCGAGTTTTTCGAGTACGCGACGGTTCGCTGGATCGTCCTTCGATCCACATCACCCTGGAAGATGGCACCATCGCCTTCACGCGAGACGTATTGGGCAGGATCACGGGAGCGTTTTTCGAGGGTGATGGCGAAGTGCTGCTGGTTCCTCCCAACGAAGTGGAACGAAAATCCATGAGCCTGTTCACCGGGATGGCGATCCTCGAAGAGCGCTTTTCCACTGCCTACTTTCGCTTCAACGACGACACCGGACGAGAGCTGCACTCTGGCCTCCGGGCGCCCGAGGATGCGGAGGGCTTCGTCACCCGGTGGGATGAAACCGCACGCAGCCTGGCCCAGGTGGATGCCATGAGATTGCTGGCAAGCTTCAGCGACGCGCTTCCCGAGTCCGGTCCTCTCGCCAGGGATTCCTCACACCCGAGCGCATCAGATCCTGCGGACCGCATGCTGCACGCCCGGCTGCAAGGAAACACACTCGGCGTCTTTGATGTCCTCTATGATTCGGCCGCCGGAGAACAAGTGGAGGCGGGCCAGGCCAAAACCGCCGGGGATGGAACGATCTACTACGATGTCTGGAGCTCGTTTTCGATCGAGGATACTGGTTCGGCACGTTCCGCCCTCCGGCAAACTCAAGAGGCAGTGCCAGCCGAAACAGCGACCCGCGAAGACCCGATCTTCGTGCGTAGTTACATCATCAACGCCCAGGTGAAGCCGCCCAAGGAACTCGACGCAGAGGTAGAGCTCGATCTCGAGGTGTTGCACGATGGCTCACGTTTCCTGGTGTTCGAATTGTCACGCTTCCTGAAGATTCAAAGCGTGGAAGCGGACAGACGCACCCTGGAATTCATTCAGAATCCGGCAGTAGAGGGCACCGGCTTGGCCCGCAGTGGCAACGACATGGTGGCGTTAATTCTGCCCCAGCCGGTACGAAAAGGACAAAAGATCAGATTACATTTTGTTTACGGTGGAGAAGTGTTGGCCGAAGCCGGGAAAGGCCTTCTGTACGTCGGCGCGCGCGGGAACTGGTATCCCAATCGGGGGCTGGCCATGTCCGATTTCGATCTCACTTTTCATTATCCTCCCGGATGGACGCTGGTCGCGACGGGCAGGCCGAAGCCCGTGGCACAAGCTCCATCCCAATCGGTGCGGGACGGCACACAGACCGCCGAAGGTTTCCAGGCAGCGCGCTGGGTTTCAGAACGGCCGCTCCCCGTCGCCGGATTCGATCTGGGCAAGTATGTTCGAGCCACCGCGAAAGCTGGCGATATCGATGTCGACACCTACGCCACGATCGGCGTAGAACGTGACTTCCCCAATCCTCCTCCGTCACAGGACGAGTCCCCCCTGGGGCGATCGCCCGGCAAGATCCCTCTGCCATCGATGGTAGGGGCCGCACCCTCTCCGGCGAGAAACGCGATGTCCGTGGCAGAATCCAGCGCTCGGGCGATTCATTACTACGCCGAGCGGTTCGGTCCCTTCCCGTATAGCAAGCTGGCTTTGACCCAATTGCCTGGGCGGGAGAGTCAAGGCTGGCCGGGATTGATCTTCCTTTCCTCCTACGCTTTTCTAACCCAACAAGAGCGCCAGGAGCTCCACCTGGGCGCCGCGCATGAATTAATGGATCAACAGGTTCCCGCGCACGAGGCGGCGCACCAGTGGTGGGGCGACCTGGTTACGTGGGCGACTTATCGCGACCAATGGTTTTCCGAGGGTCTGGCGAATTACTCCGCGTTGATGATACTCCAGGAGAAGAATCCGGCAGGCTTCCGGCAGGTCATGGAAAAATATCGGGATGACTTGATGGAGAAAGACAAAGACGGCAATGTGCGCCGAGAGGCTGGACCCGTAACGCTGGGCAGCCGGTTGCTGTCGTCTCATTTTCCCGCGGGCTATGAAGCCATCAGCTACGGTCGAGGCACTTGGCTTTTCCACATGCTGCGTTCCATGTTGCAGGACGGCGCAACCGAAGCGAGACGAAACGATCCAAATCACAATACCGTGGAGGATCCCTTCGTGCATTCTCTCCGCAAATTTCGCGAGCGCTATGAAGGGAAAGCCATCACCACCCGCGAACTTCTGCAAGTTTTTGCGGAAGATTTACCACCGTCGTTGCGCTATGAAGGAAAAGCTTCGCTGGACTGGTTCCTGGAGGGTTGGGTGAACGGCACGTCGCTGCCGAAGCTGGAATTGCAGAGCGTCAAGTTCGCCGCGAAAGCAAACGGCGTGGCCGTGACCGGCCTCATACGGCAAAAAGATGCCGGAGATAATCTGGTGACCTCGGTCCCGATCTACGCCGTATCTGGCGGAACTCAAGTTCTGTTGGGCCGAGTGTTCGCCGATGGCCCGGAAACTTCGTTTCACTTGTCTGCACCGCCGGGAACCCACAAGCTGCTGCTCGATCCCTACGGAACCATCCTCACCGCTCCCAAGTAGAGATCCCCTCAGGCTGAGAAAGTGACTCCCGCCGCCCGCGCCCCGAATTGGAACCGGGTTGCTTTGAGCGCCCCGAAAATGGCGGTCTGTTCCAGGAACTGGCTGCGCAACCACGGCGTTGCGCACGGTCAAATGACGGCCTTTCTATTACGGGGAGTTCAGTGCTCGAGCAATTCGAAAAATGGCAGCTGATCTGCTGTAGAGGAGATGCGGTCGAGGAGTGAAATATCTGGATTCCGCACCGATCACAAAAAATGTTTGCGTTCGGCGATGGCAGGTGTGTAACCTCGCAACGGAGCATCCAGCTATGTGTTTTTCAGCCACAGCGAACTTTGTGGGCAGCGGCGTGCTGGGCGCGGTCGGCGTCGTTACCTTGACGAGGGTAAAGCACCGGCGTGAAGTGCTTTTCGCCACGTTGCCCATACTCTTCGCCATTCATCAGTTCATTGAAGGCTTTGTCTGGCTGGGATTGGACGGCATTCTTTCGCCTGCCGTGACGCACGACATGGGCGCGGCCTTCATGCTCTACGCCCAGGGACTTTTGCCGTTCCTGCTTCCGCTAAGCGTCTTTCTGTTCGAGCCTAACCAGGAGAGCCGCCAGCGCATGCTGCCATTTCTGGTGCTCGGTGGAGCGACGACGCTCTACATCCTGTGGGCGCTAACCGCGTACCCGTTGCAGCTTTACCTACGGGGAAACAGCATCGTCTACATCAATCAAGCGACCAACAACACTGCGGTTGGAGTGCTCTACGTCATTGCAACTTGCGGATCGTTATTTTTTTCGAAGATCAGAATGATGGTCCTGTTCGGTGGGGCCAACCTGGTGATTCTCCTGGCGGTCATGGGGGTCAAACGCTACGCGTTCACTTCGCTGTGGTGCGCCTACGCCGCGGTCGCGAGCGTGATCATCCTCGCCTACTTCTGGAGCAGCCACAAAGACCGCCCGTTCCTCTATGCGCAAGCCAGAGCGACTTGAAGCTCCATAGAATGGAGAGCACATGAGAACCAGAATGGCCGCGATCTTGTTGTGCGCTGTGTCGGTGCTGAGCACCTTTCTTCAGACCGCCATTGCGCAGACCGAGGTTCGACAGAGCACGAAAGACGGATTTTTCAAAACTTCCGACGGCGTCCGGATTCACTACGTTGAAGCGGGCAGCGGCCGCCCAATCGTTTTCATTCCCGGCTGGACCATGCCGACATGGATCTGGCAAAAGCAAATCGACGAGTTCTCGAAGCACTACCACATCGTCGCCGTCGATCCGCGTTCGCAGGGCGAGAGCGACAAGCCGCCTTACGGCCATCTGCCCGAAACTCGCTCCCGGGACTACAAAGAGCTGGTCGATCAGCTTGCCCTGAAGAAGCCGGTCCTGGTTGGCTGGTCGATGGCGTGCGGCGAGCTCATCAAGTATGCCGAACAATTCGGCAGCGATAACGTTGCCGGGTTCGTCTTGGTCGACGGTTTTGTAACCGACAAGCCCAGCGATCTGTTCGGCCCCATCTCGGGATGGATGAACCAACTCCAGCTGGATCGCCAGAAACAGGCCGACGGTTTCGTCCGCAGCATGTTCAAGAAGCCGCAATCCGAGGATTACCTGAAGCGCGTCATCGATGCGTCCACCCAGGTTCCCGCCGATACCGCGGTTCTCCTGATTTACGACATGATCGCGGTAAGGGATTTCTCACCCGGACTCGCCCGGATGAATCGCCCGGTGCTCTTCACCTATCAACCTGAATCGCAACAGAGCGCCGACTACCTGAAATTAAAGCTCGGCGATAAACTCCGCCTGCAGCTCTTCGATGGCGACGGTCACGCACTGTTCGTGGATGACCCGGTGAAGTTCAACCACGTGGTGGAAGATTTCATCCAAAGCCTTCCCCGGTAACGGTCCAAACATTCGCCTCGGGACGGCGCGGAAAAAAGTGACAGACTCGGCGTCACGCCGCCACCCCCAAGTTCAAACTCCCCGCCCGGTCTCTGCAAAAAGCACAGAGACCAGGACGGGGCGCCGGGGGGGTTCGAACCCTCCCGGTCAATTACTCTCGGAGCCACGGTCCAGAGATAATCGAGCGATCGCGTCAACTAAGGATCGCGAGAACAATGACCCTCCGGACCCAACTTCGATGAAGTCGCTGCTCATTCCGGCCATCTGGATTGTGGCGGTTGCGATCCTGTTGCACACGGGCCTGGTCACACCCAACGCCGCGCTCATCACCTTCGCCTTGTACGCGGCGTTGATCGCCGGACTTCTGGTTGCCTGGCGATTCCACTCCAGCCGAATCTTTTTTGCGTTGCTGGTTCTCTTCCTCGCCGAACGCGCACTTTCCTATTTTCCTTCAGGACACGCCGCCAGCAGCGCGACAGGAAACATCGCCGTGGCAGCAGTTGGATTACTGTTACCGCTGACTTTTGTGCTGCTCTCGGTGACGCAAGAAAAGGGATTCACCTTCTCGAACGTCGCGCCTCCCGCCTTGCTGCTATTCGTCGAGTCGGTGGTGGTGGCTGTGCTGTGCCGGCCTGACGCCGTGGCGACGACGGCGCGGCATGCATTGCACCATCCTCCGACTGTGCAGCCTTTGCCGTTCGCCACTGTATTCGCTTTCGCGCTCGCGGGAGTCGTGCTTCTCATTCGATTCCTGCTTTTCCGAAAACCAGCGGAGAGTGGACTGCTGTGGGCCTTGGCCGCCTCATTCCTGGCACTCCGCTTCGGAGGCGCGGGACGCATCCCCTCCGCTTACTTCGCCACTGCAGCTTTCATACTGGCAGTCTCCATGGTTGAGACTTCCTACCTGCTCGCGTATCACGACGAACTGACCGCGCTACCTTCGCGGCGCGCTTTTCACGAGGCTCTGCTTCGCCTGCAAACGTCTTACTCGATCGCGATGGTCGACATCGATCACTTCAAACGATGCAACGATACTTACGGCCACGACACGGGAGATCAGGTGCTGCGTATGGTCGCGTCACGGCTTGCGCGCGTGTCGGGGGGAGGACAAGCCTATCGTTGCGGCGGTGAAGAATTTGCCATCATCTTCCCCGGCAAAGCCACCGCAGACGTGTTGGATCATCTGGAACAGTTGCGCGCCCACATTGAAGCCAGCAGCTTTCGACTTCGGGGCACCGACCGCAGACAGGATGCGCGCGGTCCGGACCGCCGTAATCCGCGGGCGCGTAGCCACACCCCAGCCGGCCTCGCGCTCCGGCAGCGGGCACGCAGCCCGGCGCCCACCGAACTTTCGGTTACGGCGAGCATCGGAGTGGCCAGCTCCAGCAACGGGAGTTTTTCGATTGACGAGGTGGTCGAAGCAGCCGATAAGGCACTCTACCGCGCCAAAGCTGGAGGCCGCAACCGGATCGAGACAGCTTGCTCTCCGCGGCGGCGAAGCCGCAGCAAAGCCGCGGGCGGCTAGGTGGTCTACAGATATCGGGACACGTCTCGGCGAAGTGGCGACGCCAATCAACGGAGGAACGTCGAGCCCGGACCATCCCTTCAGGGCGGGAACGGTGACGGTGCCGGGCTCGTGCGTTTTCGCAAGCACCACAGGCCGTGCGGTCAGCCCGCAGTAGTAGGTGGGATAGAGTTTCTCCGTCCACTCCCCGCGCAGGCCGGACACTTCAATCGGATAAACGCAATGCCCTCGGACCCACCACTGCTGTCCACGGGCTTAGCAACATATCCGGTACCGCCGCAACGCGGGCAGTCCATCGGATCCACTTATCCCCCTAAGTTGCCATTGAGTTTTTCACCAAACTTGGTTGGCCGCGCGAAAAAGTGAATTGTGTTACGAAACCCGAACATGCTCGCAGGTTCGACTCCCCGGATAGGGCGCGAGGACAAGTTAATTCCTGGCAGAGACCAAGCGCGGGAACCGCGCAAACTTTTCAAAGCACAGCCGAACACCGTCGCCGGCTCTTCCAGGCATCGGGCTAAGTGCCAGCGATCAGGTCCACCCCGAGCGTAGCGAGCGTGATGTCCTCATTCGAAGACAAGCCGCTTACCGCGACAGATCCAACCACCTCGCCATCTTTCCAGACCGGAATTCCACCGCCCCAGCCGACATATTTCGGATCGCCGTAGTAGGCGATGTCGTGGCCTTTTTCCGGATGCCGGACCTTGTCGCCGATGTCTTTGGTGGGCTTGCGCTCACGGGCGGCGGTCCACGCTTTATTCATGGCGACAACGATGGACGAGACGGGGGCGCCATCCATGCGGGCGAAGCAGAGGAGGTCGCCGTGGGAATCTGCGACAGCGACGACTACAGGCTTTTGCAATTGCGAAGCTTTTTCGACGATGAGGTCGAGGGCGCGGCGGGCTTCGGAGTAGTCGAGGGTGTGGAGGGTTCGCATGGATGACAAGAATACAACGGTTGGATGAGCGGGGCGCAACTCAGGCAAGCCAACAACTCGTTTGAGGGGAAAAATGTAGGCGGGAAAGTTTACTTTCCCGCCTACCGATGTTCCCGCTTAAGTTCAGAAAATGAACTTCAATCCGAACTGGACGATGCGGAAGGTGCTATTCACCGTGTTGGTGACCGCTCCAAAGGTTGAGCTGGTTTCAACTGAGTTAGGCGGCCCGAACTGAGGGTGATTGAACAGATCGAAGAACTCGGCGCGGAACTCCATGTTTAGCCGCTCCATGATCGTCGTCCTCTTGAACACCGCGAAGTCGAAATTAACAACTCCTTGCTGGCGCATGGATGCATCCACGCGCGGTTCGTTGCCAAAGGTCCAAGGGTTGTTCGGAGTCGCATCTGAGCCTCCAAAGTTTCCGCTGGGCGCGGTAAAGCAAGCGGTGTTGAACCAGGTAGTCTGTTCCTTGTGGAGAGAACTCCCACCCACGCTTTTATCGCACCCTGGTACGTAATCGGGCCGAAGAGTACCGATCCCCAGGCCTGCTTCGGTGAGGGCATCACCGCCACCCCAACTTACCTTCACCGGGAAGCCGCGCTGGAATGTGCTGATACCATCGAAGCCCCAGCCGGAGACTGCCGCATTGGCAAAGCCACTCACGTTGGAAAGGAACTTCTTGCCGTGTCCAAAAGGCAGATCAAGCACGTAACTGACCACCAGGCGCTGCGGAATATCTTGCGAGGAGAGAGACCGTTCTCCCGCGAGGTTGTTCCAATCCTGGACCGCTCCCACTCCGCCTGTTGTCCCACCTTCTAACCATGAGGTCAGGGTGTCCGTGTTCGACATCAGTTTGGAGTTCGTGTAGGAGACCAGCACGGTTCCGCCGCCCTGGAAGCGACGGGTTACGGTTGCCTGCAAGGCGTTGTAACTACTTTCGCAGCAACCGAAAGCGTTCAGGTTGAGACCGGAATACTGTGGGTAGGGCCGGTTGAGTTGGCCGTTGATTAGGTTCCCTGGTCCCAGCGCGCCCGGTAGGTTTTGGCTGAATGGGTAGGCACCGGTGAAGGGCTGGGCAACGGTTACGGCAGCTTCGCCGCCAGCAGCATATTGACTGGCCGATTGTGTGATGAAGCTGTCCGGGATTTGATTAATGTTGGTGTTCGATTGCTCCAGGTGCACGCCGTGCGAACCGGCAAAAGCAACGTCTGCGAAGAAGCCAGCCGGCAATTGGCGCTGGATGTCAAAATTGTACTGTTCGAGATACCCGTACTTCTGAACTGTGTAACCGGTATCGGAGAAGTTGTTCTGCGTCAGGGCGTACTGCGAGACATTTGGCTGTGGGTTACGGCCGGCCACCGCTGTAATGTTGTTCGCGCCTACCGTTGGAACCCCGCCGACATACGACCCCTGATTAAACGGCCCTGCGCCAGCGCAGACCAGCGTGCCACCGCCGAGCGTGGGCTCAGCGCAGGTGTTGGCGTTGAGCGAGGCAGCGGGAGAGACACCGTGGTTGTTGGTGTTGTAGAAATTCGAGGTAGCGGCGTTAAGGATGTCGTTGTAGGGGTTGGCGTTGAACGACACGTAATTGGGGATGAAGAAAATCCCGTAGCCACCACGAATCACAGTTTTGGAGTCCACAGCGTAGGCGAATCCAAGTCGCGGCAACACTTCCTTATAGGAGAGCGGCAGGTTATTCCGGCTGGTGTTAGCACCATTGCCAACCAGAAAGACATCGCCCGGGCAAGCACTTCCCGCCACCCCGCCGCATCCGGTCACGGAAGAGTTCGTTACGGAGGGGTTAAAGTAGCTCATCTTGTCGTAGCGTTCCGACCATGGGCCTTGCAGTTCGTAACGAACGCCCAAGTTCAAGGTTAGCTTGGGGGTCGCATGCCAGGTATCACCAAAGTAAAAGGCGCGGTAAGTCTGTTTGCCGGAAATCGGCCCTGAAATAACCAGTGAACCGGTGGTCTGGTTGCCGAACGCGGCGCCTACTCCGTTGCCGTAGCCGAGAAGGAAGTCGGCGAAATCTTCGCCGTTACCCGCGCCAGCACCCTGCACGTTGCCCGTCCCCACAGTGCCGGGTACGGCCGAGGTCCATGACCCGGCGAAGGAAATCAACCCTCCGCCCGTGTTGGTTTGCAGGTAGTCATCGTAACCCTCTTCGAGTTGCAGGCCCCAAACGAAATTGTGGTGGCCGCGGATCATGGTTACCTGGGGCGAAACATTGAACTGAGTATTGAGGTCGTCGATCGAGCTTTGCCCCTGGCTGCAACTCACCAGGGAATCATTCTGGGCAAAGCAAGGAGTTAACGGTGTGCGCTCAATGGACGGCACTAAAGCGTTGTAGGCGGCCGGCCAGCCTTCCTGGGTTACATCGAAATCGTCATTGACGGGGGCTCGCAGATAGTGGAACCGGCTGATGCTGGCGTTAAGATTGAAGATGGTGTTGGAGCTGATGGCAAAGTTATATCCGAGGGCCACGCTCTTGCTGTTTGTTTTTTCCGCACAACGGTCTACGCAGAGGCCGGTTTTGAAAGGATCCTGGGACAGGCTGAGCAGCTTCCAATAGGTGAAGCGGCCGAAAAGAGTCTGCCGACTGCTGATCGTTTGGTCGGCACGGGCCACATACTCGTCCGTATCCCCGCCGGTACTGCCCGACTGGAGAAAGTTAAGAACGGTTCCGTTGGTGGTCGGATCGGCGATTAGCTTATTCAAGAGGAAGGCGGAGGTTGGATTGATCTGATTGCCGACGCCCGGGGCATTCGTCTGGCAATATGTCGTGAGATCCGCGATGCAGTTGAAGGGGAACGGCGAACGTGTCGACGTAAGCGAGGTCGCGGTCAGCGGGTTGTAGATCTGGTGGACGGTGCCGCCGCCGTCATTGCAAAGCCCGGCTCCGTTGAAGCCGCTGAGGCAAAGGTCGGAGAAGTCGCCCTGTCGCTCCTGCAGGGTGGGAACCGTGGTATTGAACGGCGTACCCTGCCGCAGGCGGAACCCTTCATAACTGCCGAAGACGAAAGTCTTGTTCTTGATAATCGCTCCGCCAACCGCGGCGCCAAACTGGTTCTGGACGAACGGAACCGGAGTGTTCGCAGTGCCGGCGTCGAGTTCCTCAACCTTGTTGAAAAATTCGTTGGTGTTCAGAGCTTTATTACGCAGATATTCGTAACCTTCGCCGTGCCAGGTGTTGGTTCCACTCTTGGTGGCCATGTTGATTACCCCGCCGGCAAACTTACCCCACTCCGGACCGAGGTTGTTATCCTGAACCTTAAATTCCGAAATCGAGTCCTGGGTCGGAACCAGGAACGGCAGGTTGATGTAGCCGATGTTCAGGGGTTGACCATCTAGGTACTCCGCGCCCTCATTTGCGAAGGCGCCGCCAATCTGGTAGTTGGCGAAGTCGAAAGGATTCTTGCCCACGACGTTCCCTTGCGTGCTGCCTTGCGGGATTACCGAAGGAGTGATCGTCGTGAGGTTGAAGATGTTGCGACCGTTCAGCGGCAGCTCATTGGCTTCGCGCTGATCGACCACGGTTCCGAGCGAGGAACTCTCGGTCTGCAGCAGCGGAGTTTCCGACGTCACTTCGACGACCTGGCTGACTTCGCCGACCTGCAGCGCGGCATCGACCCGCGTGCTCTGCTGCACATCCACCGTGACATCATTGCGAACAAAGTGCTTGAACCCCTGCTTTTCCACGTCAATCTTGTACGTGCCAGGCAATAAATTCACGAAAGTAAAGAGCCCGTCACTGCCGCTGGATTGGGTGCGCTTTTCCGACGTGCCGACATTGGTCAGGGTCACGTTAGCATCCGCAATTGAAGCTCCCGATGCATCGGTGACCGCGCCGGCGATCGAGCCGTATGTGTTCTGGCCGTAAAGAGAGAGGGTGGCCGAAAGAAACAAGCCTATCGACAAAAACAGGACCCACAGAATGCGACGTGGCATAGATGGCTCTTTCCGGTGCAGAATTTCCTGGAATGTTATCCGCGCCCCGGATTCTTGAATACCTGCACAACCGTTGTCAAGAATAAAATGCATGATTCCCATTTGGATAATCGTTAACCCTCCGAATTGGTGGTATGCTTCCCGGTCATGCCCGCGACCATGATGGACATCGCGAGGGACCTCAAGGTCTCAGTGGTGACGGTCTCGAAAGTCCTGCGAAACCAAGGCCGAATCAGCGAGGCAACGCGCAAGCGGGTGCTACGGCGCGCCAAAGAGCTCCATTATCAGATGAATTGGGTGGCACGAAGTCTGGTCACCCGGCGTACCTACACCATTGGGTTGCTCCTGCCGGAATTCGCCCATCCCTTCTTCGCCGAGATTGCGCGCGCCGTGGCTCGGACGGTGCGGCCACACGGCTATCATGTTGTAATCTCATCGTTTGAGGAGAATCCTGAGTTGGAGGCGAGCGAAGCCGAATCCCTGCTGGCTCGCCAAGTGGATGGATTAATTATCGCTTCCTCCCAGCCCCCGCGACATCTGACGATGTTCAAGAAGGTGCAAGAGAGGAGCACGCCGTATGTTCTGATCGACCGTCCTATCCGTGGTTTGCAGGCGTGCTTTGTGGGAGTGGACAACCGGGCGATCGGCAAGTTGGCAACCGAGCATTTGATCGAGCGCGGGTGCAGCCGCATCGGCCACCTGCGCGGTCCCGAAGTGGGAATCGGCAACGAAAGATTCGAAGGCTATCGCCGAGCGATATCGAAAGCTGGACTTCGCTGCGATTCCCGCTACGTCGTCGCCGGTGGCCACGGCGACGACACCGGATACGAGGGTATGCGGAGTCTGCTCGAGGTTCGCCCGCTCCTGGATGGAGTCTTCTGCTACAACGATCCGGTCGCTATCGGAGCGATGAGGGCGATTCTAGAGGCGGGACTGAAGCTGCCCGGTGACGTTGCCGTGGTCGGGGCCGGCAATGTTCACTACTCCGACGTGCTGGCTGTGCCGCTGACTACGATCGACCAGGGAACCTGCAAAATCGGAATCATGGCGGCAGAACTTCTGATCGCCAGGATCGGATCGAAGCGCTCCATGCGGCCGCAAAAGATACTGATTCCGCCCAAACTCGTGGAACGGGAATCGACGCGGCGGTAGGCATAAGGGCTCACCGGCCGAGCTGGTTTACTACTATGGTTCGCGTCGCTGGAAACGCAGGCATGGGGAATAACGCTGGGCCGATTGTGCGGAGCGCGAGCGAACGCGATATCCTGCTCGACTGAAGGACCTTTCAAGTTGCTGACCTCTTGGTTGCGCGTATCTTGTATTTTGGCCTTGGTGCTGGCGGGGGAAAGCCCCGCGTCTCCGGTTTTCGACGTCATAGTGCCACGCGGCCTTGATTTCACCCTGCAGAATTCTCCTACTCCGCAAAAATATCTGATCGAAACCATGCCCGGGGGCGTAGCGCTGCTCGACTACAACCACGACGGACTGCTGGACATTTTTTTCGTGAACGGCGGGCATGTCAGCAGCCCGATGCAGACTCCGGAGAATTTCGATCGTCACGATTCGAAGTATTGGAATCGCCTGTACCGCCAGAATAAAGATGGGAGTTTTACCGATGTGACGGAGCAAGCGGGACTGGCAAATGTCGCTAACGGGAACTACGGCATGGGAGTTGCCGTAGGCGACTACGATAACGACGGCTACCCCGATCTTTATGTCACGAATTACGGAAAGAACATTCTGTATCACAACAACGGAGATGGGACTTTCACCGATGTCACGGAGAAAGCGGGAGTTGCTGGGGGTGGTTGGTCGGAATCAGCCGGATTTGTTGACTACGATAACGACGGGAAGCTCGATCTTTTCGTGACCCGTTACATGGATTGGGATGCAAAACATAATAAAGATTGTGGCGGCAACTACCATACTTATTGTCCGCCGGAAGAGTTCCCTGCTACCACCAACATTCTTTATCACAACAACGGCGATGGAACCTTCACCGATGTGAGCCAGCGCTCCGGCATCGCGGCCAAGAAGGGACGGGCGTTGGGAGTAGGATTCGCGGACTATGATGGCGACGGATTCACTGACATATTTATAGCCAACGATGGGATGCAGCAGTATCTGTATCACAACAATGGAAACGGCACTTTCAGCGAAGTTGGGCTCGAAGCGGGCGCGGCGCTTTCCGAGGACGGGCGGCGGATGTCGGGCATGGGTGTAGTTTTTCAAGACTACGATAACGATAGCCGGCCCGACATTATGGTGACTTTGCTGCCGCGGGAGATTTACGGCGTCTACCACAACGATGGCGATGGTGCGTTCACCTACCGCAGTCTCGAGACCGGACTGGGAACGCTCACGAGTGGAAGTTCAGGCTGGAGCTTTGGCCTGGAGGACTTCGACAATGACGGATGGAAAGATCTGTTCGTCGCGCAAGCGCATGTGTTGGACAACGTCGAGGAAATCGATCCTTCTCTTCACTATCTTCAGTTACCGCTGCTGGCCTTGAATCACAATGGACGATTCGAGAGCGTCAATTCAGGAAGTACGGTGCCGGTGGCCGCGCGTGGAGCCGCGTTCGGCGACCTTAATAATGATGGCTGGCAGGATGTGGTGGTAACCACTCTGGGCGGCCATCCCCAGGTGTTTATGAATCGCGGTGGCAAGGCGCACTGGCTCACCATTACTCTGCGTGGCACGCGCAGCAACCGGGATGGATTCGGCGCGAAGGTGCGGGTGAATGGACAGACACGATTTGCGACGTCCACCTGCGGCTACCTTTCAGCCAGCGACAAACGTCTGCATTTCGGGCTAGGCACGGCGGACAAGGCGAAAGTGGACGTCGCCTGGCCCTCGGGCCTACACCAAACCTTGAACGATGTTCACGCCGACCAGTTCCTAGAGGTGCGTGAACCGGAGAAGCCGTGATCCGCGTAACCTTATTATCCCTATTATCCCTTTGGTTGGCCTGGCAGACCGCTTCCCCGCAGGCGGCCGAGCACATGCAAGCGGGAATTGCGGCTGATAAGGAGCGGAAGTTCGACGTCGCTGTCACCGAGTTTAGGAAGGTGACGGAACTGGATCCCGCATTCGCGGACGGTTTCATCAGCCTGGGCCAGGCTTACATGGAGAACGGGGACTACGGGTCTGCCATTCCGCCGCTCAAGCATGCATTGGAAATAAACTCAGATTCAATCCCGGCTCACCAGTTGCTCGGCTACGCGCTGCTCTCGCAAGGTTACGCGGGTGAGGCGATTCCACACTTGCAGCGCGCACCGGACAAAACCGCGCTGGGCATCGCGCAAATTCAAGCCGGACAACTCCCGGAGGCGGTAACAAACCTGCAAGCTTCCCTGGCCGCACGGCCCAATGATCCCGATCTTCTTTATTACCTTGGCCGGGCCAGTGGTCTGCTGGCGAAGCAATCGGTTGACACCTTGCTGGCCGCGTATCCTGACTCGGCGCGCGCACACCAGGCCATGGCGGAAAACTACTTCGTGCTGCGCCGCATGCAGGATGCGGAAAAGGAATATCGAGAAGCGTTGCGCCTGCGCCCGGCTCTGCCCGAAGCGCACCTGGCACTCGGCGAGGTGTACGCTGGCGCGTTCCAATGGCCCAAGGCGGAAGAAGAATTTCGAATCCAAGCGAAGCTGCAGCCCGGAAACGCCGAAGCGGCTTATCGACTGGGAGATGCGTTATTGGAACAAGGGAAAGCGCACGAAGCGCGGGCGGAACTGTTGCGCGCCGATCGCTTGCTGCCGGATATGCCGGAGACGCTCTACTCATTAGGGAAAGCAGCTTCGCTCGAGGGTGACGCCCCTGCTGCGGAGAAAGCCTGGACCAAGCTTCTCTCGATCGAAAAGCAGAGTGCGCTGGCGGCGCAAGCGCACTTCGGACTGGCGGGAATCTATCGCAAACAGGGAAAGACAGCTGAGGCAACGCGCGAGATGCAGGAGTTTGAAAAGTTGCAGAACAGTTCTGCTCAGCCGCAACCTGCTGGACAACCAGACTCACCGCACTGAGATTTTTGCTCATCACTTGAGACAGGAGCGCTCTAATATGAAACTGTCGTGCTGGCTTCGCCATTTGTCTGTCACTTTTTTCTGTTCTCTCTGCAACCTGCTCTTATTTTGTATGACCGTGGCACCACTGCATGCAGCCGAGCCTTCTTCGCGAACTATCGATTCCGGATGGCAGTTCCGGGCCGTTGCCAATACTGATCGAGCCGACGTGAAGCAATGGCATCCCGCGCAGGTTCCAGGAGTAGTTCAAACCGACCTACTGAATAGCAAGCTCATTTCCGATCCGTTCGATCGCGACAATGAATTCCGTCTGCAGTGGATTGGCCTGGCGGACTGGGAATATCAAACTACATTCCAGGTTGATGCAAGCACTCTCAGCCGTGAACACGTCGAACTGCTGTTCGAAGGGTTGGATACATTTGCTGACGTCTACCTGAATGACCAGTCAATTCTTCAAGCCGACAATATGTTCCGGCGCTGGCGCATCGCAGCAAAAACGATCTTGAAGTCTGGGCCGAACACGCTTCGGATCGTATTTCATTCGGCCGTTGAGAAGATGATCCCCTACGCCAAGTCGCAGCCATTCATTTTGCCCTCGATCTCGACTCACAATTACGGAAACGAAGAGGACATTGCCACCGCTCCGTACACGCGCAAAGCCCCTTATAACTATGGATGGGATTGGGGACCGCGCTTTATGACGGAAGGTATTTGGCAGCCGGTGCGGCTTGAAGCCTGGGACGCGCTGCGCATCGACAACTTCCATATCCACCAGCACAGCATCACTGCGGACTTAGCCAACGTTACGGCGGAGCTCGATATCGACGCGAGCAAGCCCGCAACTGCAACTCTCACCTTGGCCCACGATGAGCTATCTGGACCGCAAAATTCCGACGGCACCCAGACGCTGCAACTCAATGCCGGCATCAATCATGTTTCGTTTCCCTTGCGCATGGTTTCGCCGAAGCTCTGGTATCCGGTGGGATATGGCGCGCAGAACCGCTACAAGTTTTCTGCTGCGATCCGCATCGGCAAGGAAGCGGCAGCTCATGCGGAAACCAAGACGGGATTGCGTTCCGTGGAACTGCGCCGCGTTCCCGATCAATGGGGCAAGAGTTTCGAGTTCGTCGTGAACGGTATTTCAGTATTCGGAAAAGGCGCGGACGTGATTCCGTTCGACAGTTTTCCGAACCGCGTGACTCCGGAAATTCATCGCAATATTCTCGCAGACGCACGGGACGCACACATGAACATGGTGCGTGAGTGGGGCGGCGGTTACTACGAATCCGATGATTTCTACGATATCTGCGACGAGCTCGGCATTATGGTTTGGCAGGAGTTTATGTTCGGCGGCGACATGGTTCCCGGCGATGTTGCTTTTCAGGAAAATGTCCGGCAAGAAGCTATCGATCAAATCAAGCGCCTGCGCGATCATCCCAGCATCGTGATCTGGTGCGGTAATAATGAAGTTGAAACCGGCTGGTACCACTGGGGCGACCGCCAGGAATTCAAAGAGTCGATCTCTCCCGTAGCGCGCGACCGCGTGTGGCAAGATTACGTGATCCTGTTTTCCGACATCCTGCGGAGCACGGTCATGCAGTACGCCGATCCTGTTCCTTACACGCCCAGTTCTCCCAGCGCCAATTTCGAAGAGATCCCTGACAATCAGCACAACGGCGACATGCATTACTGGGCGGTGTGGCATCAGCAGGCGCCGGCACAAGATTACACCAAACAATTTCCGCGCTTCATGTCGGAGTACGGATTTCAGTCATTTCCCGAGATACGCACGATCCACGCCTTCGCGAACAAGCCTGAAGACTTCGACATTCGGTCGACCGTCATGCAGGCGCACCAGAAGAATAAAGGTGGAAACGAGCGCATCCTTACTTACATGCTGCGCGAATACCGCGAGCCCAAGGATTTCGCTTCGTTCGTGTATCTGAGCCAGGTGCAGCAGGCGGAGATCATCAAGATCGGCGCCGAGCATTTGCGCAGACAGCGGCCGCGCACCATGGGCTCGCTCTACTGGCAGCTGAATGATTGCTGGCCGGTGGCTTCGTGGGCGAGCATCGATTACTACGGCCGCTGGAAAGCCCTACAGTATTATGCGCGCCGCTTTTACGATGACGTGCTGATCTCACCTTTTTTGCATGACGATAAGGTGGACGTATACGTGGTATCGGACAAACTGCAGCCGCTTTCCGGCACGATCCACATGCGCCTGCTGGATTATTCGGGGAATTCTCTGCTTGACGAGACCAAGGACGTTCAGGTGCCCGCACAATCGAATACAATCTATTTCACGGTCGAGAAAGCCTCGTTAGCGGAAAAAGCCGACTTGCATCGAAGCTTCCTTGTATTCGACCTGGAAGTCGCTGGGAAAAGAGTATCGCGAAACTTGATCTTCTTTAACGTGACACACGATCTGGATTTGCCAGTCTCGCCCAAGATCGAAACAGCGCTGGACAAAACCGGAGAGGATTACACGGTTACGATTCAATCTCCAAAGCTAGCCCGCAGCGTTTATCTATCTTTCGCGGATCTCGACGTTCAAAGCTCGGACAATTACTTCGATCTGCTTCCGGCTGAGCCAGTCACGTTACATCTGAAGTCTTCTGCAACGCTGGAGCAGATCAAAGGTGCGCTGAAAATAATGTCCTTGACAGACGCTTTTAACTCGAATTGAAGCGCTACATACGCCAAGCTTCGGGGAAATGGCTGGTATAGTCGAAAACCAACATGCCTTTCATGGAGGCGCGATTGACCAGCAGCGACATGGATGCGGGCTCTCGCGACGATTCCTGGTGTTCGGCCCCGAGCTGTGATTTCTCAGAAGCCAATGTTGTCCAAGGCATTTAGAATGGCCGATCTAACATCTCAACAGAAAAGCTGATGTCGGTCTCAGTGGCTTTTCAGTAGGCCCGCGCATCTTCCTGCGAAACCCACGTCACCGGCTTGTTTCCCCCTCCTTCGGGGATAGCTTCCATGTTGAAGCCAGGAAGGATAGAAGGCTGATGACGGTCTTCCCATGATTAGGATTCATGATCGCCGCTTGCACCACCAAGCTCAATGCGCTTGTTGGGTGGGCGCCTTCATCAAGTCAACAAACATCTTATTGAACCTCGCAAGATCCAAATCCATCTGGATTTCGACCATCCGCTCTCCCAGCGCTGGCTTGTCTTTATCCGTCCACGTCAGCGTATCTCCGTAGCCCGCACCATGGTCGATATTCACACTCATGTAGAGATTTTCTTTTCTGGTGATCAGCGTGGGATCAATCCAGGCAGCAGCGGCCAGTTCGTCCCACATATAGAAACCGCCCTGGTCCTTCATAAAATACTTCACCACGTATTGCGCGGCTGGACTATCGCTCTTGCCGATCTCTGCCACCATGGCGTCGGTAATTTTAGTTTTGACTGAAATATCGACCGGTGTGCCGACGATCTTCCTCCACGGAGCCGCTAACACGCTCTTCGCTGCCTCAGCATCGAACCAGAAATTGAATTCATGTCGTGGGTCGCTTTTGAACTCCGGATCATTGGTCTGGGGATTCAAGCTGCCGCCCATAAAAACCAAGCCTGCAGCCAGTTCGGCAAAATGGGAATCGATTGCATTGGCCAGCGCAAGATTCGTCATGGGACCACCCTCATATATGGTCACCTCACTCGGATACTTGTGCACCATGCGAATCAGGAAGTGAGCCGCGTCCTCATTGGCCGGCTTTGTCGTGGGCTCGCCTTCGAGGAGTTTGGGAATCAGGTCATGCTCGTGCCACCAGCGATCATCCCAGGCGCCGGCGAATGCAACCTTTCCGTACGCCGCCTGCCACAACTGGGCTTCCCTGCGGCGATGCACCAGAGGAAACACGGCTCCGGGCACCACCGGAATATCAGTGCGGCCAATGAGCTCTAGGAGACGAAGAGTATGAGCTACCTCTTCGTCACGCCACTGGTTACCGCTGACCACGGTAATCCCAAGGACTTCGACGTCCGGAGCTTGAATCAGGGTCAATAGCGTTTGCATATTGCTGCCGCCCGGTCCCGAACAATCCTGGTTGATGATGACCTTCCGGCGTGCTTGCGCCATCACGAAGCTGTTCACAATCAACAGGGAAAAAATGATGAGCGGTATTTTTGAATTCCTCATTAGAATCAGAAACCTTTGCCAGGCATATTCAGTCTCGACTGTCTCGCGCCTCGCTTTTTGTGACCTTAATATGAAGAGGAAACGGAAGCGAGATCCTAAGAAAGAATCTTCGCACAGGTTCCCCTTATAAATCGCTCAAAAGTTCAACTTCAGGGCGAACTGCATCACACGCGGATTGTTTACCGTCGTGTTGACCACCCCGAAAGTGGAGGGACGCGCTCGTGGGTGGTATCAAGATCGGAGTTGGCGCTCCGAACTGCAGATGGTTAAAACGTGAAGAATTCCGCCCGGAAATCAAGACCCATCTCTTCTCTGTAGGGCAATATAAAGTGTTTGATCAGTGCGAAGTTCGTGTTGATGAAATCAGGACCGTAGTTGGGGTCAATCCGCCACTCATACAAAATTTCGTGGACTGATTTAAAGTTGAGGGCACTTCGGCGTAGCTGTCGCGGGCGGATGCCAAATTTACTCCCTGAATGCCCAGCTTCGCGGATTCGCAAGAGGCATTACCATAGGGCAAAATGAAACTGAAAATCGGATTGAAACCGACTTGGAACTGATTGATCGTCCGGTCAGAGAATATGTGGGTTTCCGAGATCGCCGCGTTTCGTCCATGGTTGGGAAATATGCCGGTGGTGAAACCATCGCATCCTCGCGTTTCTTCGATCTGTTTGATTGGACGTTTGTCGGGCTAAAGAAGCAGCTTTCGGTAAGCGAACACCGGCACGATGCGAATTCCGGCCACCGCCTCCGAGAGAACGCCAGTTTCAGTATTACATCTTGCATGATGGAGTTCTAACGTTGACAGCGCCCCGAATTGCCGTTGTCGGAAGTTACGCCACAGGTCTGACGATGAGAGTCGACCGCCTACCCAACCCCGGCGAAACCCTCTTGGGAAAAGGATACCGGGTCGACTTTGGAGGAAAAGGGTCCAACCAGGCTGTAGGATGCGCGCGGCTCGGAGCTAAGCTAAACTTCGTCACCAAAATCGGACAAGATCATTTCGGGGACATGGCATTGGGCCTCTATCGTGACGAAGGCATCGACGTGGCCTCCGTGATCCAGGTTCGTGATGAAGCCACCGGCGTGGGCTTCATCATTGTGGATGCCGAGGGGAACAACTGCATCACTGTTGATCCCGGCGCGAACAATTTGTTGATGGCGGAAGAAGTCTCAAAATGTCTGGATCCGTTGACTTTTGAAGCAGTGCTTACGCAGCTTGAAATTCCAGTAGCGGCGGCTGGGGCGGCAATGGCACGGGGCCGCGAAAAGGGCGCGGTGACGATTCTGAACCCGGCCCCGGTTCGGGCTCTGCCGCAATCAGTGTTGCGCCTGATCGACATTCTCACGCCGAATCTAAGCGAAGCCAAGGTTCTGATGGGACGAAGGCCGGACGTCTCGATTCGGCCCGAGACTGTGGCCCGGGAACTCATTCAGAGCGGGGTAAAAAATATCGTGATGACATTGGGGGAACAGGGAGCACTGCTCATGACGGCAACCTCAGCGGTGCACATTCCGGCGATTCGAGTTTCCGCTACCGATACCACCGGCGCAGGAGATGCCTTCAATGCCGGATTAGCAGTAGCTTTGGCATCGGGTGCGACCCTGGAAGACGCTGCACGTTTTGCGGTGGTGACCGGAGGCCTTGCGGTCACCCGTGAAGGCGTAATTCCTTCACTGCCACGGCGCGAGGAAGTCTCGCAGTTTTATCGGCAGCAAAATCAACCTGCGCCGAAGTGGCTGCGATAGGAAGTCATAGGGAATTGGGAAGATAAATATGCAGCTATTTCTTGGCTTTCTGCTGGTGCTCCTGGCAGCCCTTCTGCAAGGAACCTTCGTTTTTCCCATGGCGATGGTGAAAGAGTGGTCGTGGGAGCACACCTGGGCCACCTTTTCTGTGCTGGGCATGTTTTTTCTGAACTGGATCATCGTTCTTCTGCTGGTTCCAAATATCTTCTTGGTGTATGTGTCTTCTCCCGCACATGATCTTGCCGTGCTGGCCTTGTTTGGGATGGGTTGGGGCGTAGGCGCAGTCCTGTTTGGTCTGGGAATGGAGAAACTCGGGATGGCTCTGGGGTATCCGATCATTATGGGGTTGATTGCCGGTCTTGGCGCAATGATTCCCTTGCTGGTTTTCTCTCCGCCAATTCCGTTCGCCCCAAAAGCATTGGTATTGCTGGGAACGGCCCTCGTGATCTTCGGCATTGTCGTGTGTTCGATCGGAGGCTCACTCAAAACTCTTTCCGGCGACAAAGATTCAGAAATCGATTCAAGTTCTTTCAAGAGCGGGCTGGTCATAGCAATTCTCGCTGGCATGTTTTCGTGCCTGCCCAATGTTGGTGTAGCTTATGCCGGAAATATAATCAGCACCGCAGCGAAACTGGGAATTTCGTCATCGTCTTCGGCAAATACTGTCTGGGCGCTGCTTTTTGCCTTCGGATGTATTGTGAATTTGACGTATTGCCTGTATTTAATGATTAGCCGAAAGACCTTGGGCCGGTATTTTAGAGGAGCTACGCCCCGGAATCTGGGACTGACTGCGCTCATGGCAGCGATGTGGATTGGCAGCTTCTATTTCTATGGCGCAGGGGCCGCGAGACTCGGCCGTTTGGGTATTGTGGTGGGCTGGCCGCTCTTTATTTCTCTTTCCATCGCGGTGGGCAACGTTTGGGGGTTGTGGAGAGGAGAATGGAAAGGATCGTCACGAAAAGCGCGCAGATTCTTGAATCAGGGCCTCGCGATCCTAATGCTCGCCATCGTGACCTTGGCCGTCAGTAATTCGTTTCAGTAGTGCACGTGCACCACGGGACGCTCGGCCTTAGAATTGATATTGGATCGATTCGAGTCGCAGGGCGGATTGATCTGTATAGGGAAAACATGTCGCACGCATCCGAGTTCCTATTCACAGCACAGCCGCGGTCACGCTGGATGCGATTCGACACAGCCCAGCTACTCAAGCGCTTTTTTTTCTGCGAGCGCTCCCTTTTGGTAAGCGAGGCCGCGTGGATTCCAGAAATTGCCTCCTTGGAAATCAAGAGCAGCCTGGCTCGCTATATTTGGCAAAGCGCGGAAAATGCAAATGCTTTGCGCCAACGTGTTTTCGAACTTCGTTTTCCCAGTCGCCTGCTGGAGGAAGAAGGCACTGATCATGCTCTGATCTATCTCTTTAACGCAGTCAAGGATTCGCCTTCTGTGCCGGCCTTCCTGCTAAGCGTCGGAAAGGTTTTATTGCCGGCTTTGCGTGACGCGTATCGATCGTATCTGGACGCCTCTGATCTGATCGCGGACGGCCCCACACACCGATTTCTGTCTTTAGCGCTTGCCGAGAAGACGGAGCAGATCAGCGCTTTCGAACTGTGGATTCGATCGGCTCTATCGCAGAATCCTGAAACCGATGCAGTCGCATGGGCTGATGAAGTGGCACAGCGGCTTTCTGCAACAGGGGGAGTAGGGGTTGGACCCTCGGGTTCTACGTTGGCCATCCATCCCTTACCCGGAGCCAAAGCGTATTCCATTCCTGTACATCCTGCGCGAGATCAGCGGTTTTGGCCATGCCGGTTCTATTGGCCTGACATTGTCGATCCGTCTTACGCTTATGGCACGGGAATGCAATTGCAGTTGCGTTCCGCCATCAGCCATGTAAACGAAGTTTGGGCGATCGAGGCGGGCGGTGTAATCCTAAGCGCTTTTGCTGACGTGCTTCCGTGGGAATGGATTCACAACTCCGCGCGGTGGACCTATGACGAGTCGAGGCATTGCCGCATGGGTTACGAGCGGCTGATGGGGTGGGGGCTCGATCTGGCTGAGATTCCCCTGGGTACTTACATTTATGAGAGTGCTACAAGCGGGAACGCAAGTGACGTTCCTACCAACCTGCTTGGAACGCTCTTCTTTTTCGAAACCAAGAATATCCGGCACAAACCGGAACGCACCCGTCTGTTCCATTCCTATGGCGACAGGATGAGTGAACATGACATGGATTTCGATTGGGCCGACGAAACCCTCCACGCCAGCTATGGCAAGCGTTGGCTGAAGGAATTGCTGGCAGTTCGCGGACGAGATCCGTCGGCTTATGATGAAGTCCGCCAGAACTGTGAAAAACTGGTGAATGATTATGTGGGCACCGCGACATTGGCGGAGATCTCCGACCTCAAGCGAATCGCCGACCAACTTCTGCATAGAGCTTCAACAGCGTGTCGCGAGCGGATTTAGACTCTGCCCCCTCGCTGGGGGCAGCGAAGATTGCGAAATTCCTCCGCCAAGGCGCAACGAATGCTGGACGCCGGGATAGCGGTGCCGCGCATCATGCAAAATCTGCGGTTGGAAAACCATGTCGACGTTCCTGCGCTACACCTTAACGGGACGCAACGCGCTGCGGCCGGAGCTAGTGCGTCGCAGCGCGACCTGCGATTAAGTACTCCGAAGACCCGCAGACCTCCGGTAACGGCGGCGATCTTGGTACCATAGCTGAATCTGGCCTTAGAGCAACCGATCGTTTAGGACGGCGATCGCAATCGCTTCCTTGTGGACGTCCAGCGCGCGCGATGCGGTTTCGAAGCTCAAGCCGGGGCAATACAGCCCTATTGTTGGCGTCACCGATGCTGCGACCAAGCAGATATTGGAGTTTCGTATCGTGAAGCTCCTGTCGAAGGAACCTGCCGGACAACGTGAGCTGTCTGATCCGCGCGTTCAGCAGGCCATCCGTTCACAACTTCGCAATCAACGCGAGCAATTGCTGAAGGCGGCATACTACGAGATCTTGAGGAATGACGCCAACGTCAAGAACTTCTACGCGAAGCAGGTCTTGGACAGCAACGGGCCGGAGAAATAAACAGCGGTGCCCCTAATTGCTGTAACCAGCGTTTACGCTCACCGAGAATCGGCCCGATCTTGGGTCAAGGGGTCGAAACGCGCTATCGGGATATTTCACCGACTGACCCAGAGCTAATGCGATGTGACCCTTCGGCAAGCATGGCCATGCTGGCTTGGCTGGACGATTACGCTACATCTTCAACAATCTTGCCGGATGCAGTCTCGGCCGGATAGTTGAAGAAGAGTTGATTGCCGTCGGGATCATCGACCACCAGCAGCCGGTAGCCCCACGAACCCTCCTTGACCGGAGCGCCCTTGGCCTCGAGTTCCGCGCGCAGCGCGTCCAACGCGGCGACCGCGGCCTCGCGCGTCTCCGTCTCGACGTTCAGGGAAATGAACATCAGCCCTTTGCCAATTTTCTCCGGCCACGTGTTGGCCAGGATAAGAGCGCAGCCCTGCCGATCGACCTGTGCGACGTACGCTCTACCGTCCTCGTCGTAGCGCCAGGCGTTCGTGAAGCCAAGCCGGTTAACGTAAAAGAGGATCGAGGCCTCAACATCCTTTACGTGCAAGACGGGGCGCGCGAACCAGTCTGTCATAGGCAATATGTCCTCGGAATGAACATAGATTTCTCGCAAGCATCGCACAGTGCTGGCAACTGTCAAGAACAGACTGGTTTCGCCAACAACGGATCCGAGACTAGAATGTGATGCTCTGGAAGAGAGCGGATCATGTTTGAACGCTATACTGAAAAAGCCCGGCGCGTCATTTTCTTTGCGCGCTACGAAGCCAGTCAATTCGGCTCCCCATATATCGAGACCGAACACCTACTTCTCGGACTCCTACGCGAAGACAGGGCCCTTACGAATCGCTTCCTGCGCTCCCACGCCTCAGTCGAGTCCATCCGCAAACAGATCGAGGGCCATACCACTGCACGAGAAAAGACCTCCACCTCGGTCGACCTTCCTCTCAGCAACGAGTCCGAACGGGTGCTGGCCTATGCTGGCGAAGAGGCGGAGCGCCTAGCCAACAAGCATATTGGTACGGAGCACCTGCTGCTTGGACTGTTGCACGAGGAAGGATGCTACCCCGCGCAGATTCTGATGGAACGGGGCTTGCGGCTGAGTGAGGTTCGAGAGGAACTCGGACGACAGCCGCACGATGTGGCGCTCGGGCAAAAACGACCTTCCGTGTTCGATGAACTCCGCCTTTATGTCAGCGATCTGGTGGACCAAACTCAGCCGGTGATTGGGCGCGAAAAGGAACTTGATCGTCTCATAGAGCTTCTGTGCCTCTTCAATGGTAAGAATCCTCTTTTAGTGGGAGAGCCGGGAGTCGGCAAGAGAACCATCGTCGGCGGATTGGCTCGGCGCATTGCGGATGGCAATATTCCTAAATCGCTCGCGGAAAAAGCCATTCTCGCCCTCGATCTACCTCCTTTTCGAGTACTGGAAAAGGATGGTTCATGGCAAGAGAGACTGGATCGTGCCCTGGTAGCGGCGGCAGAGGATGGAAAAATCTTTTTTGTGAACCGAATGCATGACCGGCCTGGGGGAATTTCCCCGGTAGCGTCGACTCACGTCACCGACGTGCTGCTGCGACCGATCATGGCGGGCAAGATTCAGTGCATCGCAACCTCCACACCCGCGACATTCGCCAAGTTGCAGGCAGACAGACACTGGCTCGCTGAATACTTCGAGCCCATCGAGGTCGCTGCACCCAATGACGACGCCGCGATCAAAGTACTGCAAGGCATCAAGGGGGCTTACGAGACATTCCACAATGTTTCTTATACCGACGAAGCCGTTGCACATGCCGTCCTTTGTGCCAAAAAGTACATCAAGAACAAGAGTTTGCCTGGTACAGCCGTCGATGTCATCGATGCGGCGGGTGCGGCTGCCCAACTTGAGCAGGGCTCTTTCCCAGAGGAGGTTGTCGAGGTTCAGAAACGCATTCGTTTCATCGTGCAACGAATGGAGGCTTCCATCGCGAATCACGAATTTGAGAAAGCTCGCTTTTATTCACAGGAAGAACGTAAGGAACGTGACAATTTGAAACAGTTGCGCGAGAAATACAAGCTCGACAACAATCCGGCCTTGAACATTAGCCGAGAAGAGATTGAAATAGCTGTCAGCAAGCTGGTTGGCAATTCCGGCGACGTAGGTGCGATGACCAATTAGAGCAGTTTGATTTATCAGCCGAGGACGGTGGGGTGGTTGGCGAAAAATCTCATAGAAGCGCGTTTTGACCCCTGACCGAGAGTCGGCCGATTCTCGGTGAGCGTAACCGACTGTTTGCTCCAATCATTACGCTCCCAGCAGCACACAACGCGTGTTCCTGCATCTCACAACTATGTGCAGAGTTAGCTTTTGGGCATTGCAAGTCCCGCTTCTAATCCTGCCCGCAGCAGCGCAGCAGATTTCCGCGAGCGCCGTTCTCGTCCCCGTGCCAACATTAGTAATGGATGACGGAAAGACTGTCTTCGGCCTGCGCGCGGAGGATTTCATTATCGAGGACGATGGAATCCCGCAAGTCGTTCATCTCGATGAAACGGCTGAATCAAAGCCTGTTTCGCTGATGGTTGCGGTGCAGAGCGGTCGCAGGGCAAAGCGGGAGTTCGGCCGGATTATTGGGCTCCCCGCCGTGCTTGATCCGATTTTGAACCAGCCAAACCGCGAGGCAGCTGTGCTTATCTTTGACAGCAAGCTAAGCCTAGCACAGGACTTCACGAACAATGCCGATGCGGTCGAAGGGGATCTCAAAAGTATCGAAGCCGGTGATGGAGGAGCAACTGTTCTCGACGCCATCGCATACTCCGCCCGATTATTGGCAAAAAGGTCCGGAGATCGCAATCGCGTGCTCCTGCTCATTAGTGAGACTCGTGATCACGGCAGCCATTTTGCAAAGCTGGACGAAGTCGTGCGGCTGATTGGAGAAAACAATATTTCAGTCTATGCACTTCTTTTCTCGCCGTACCAGTCGCAGCAATTAGATGTGCTGCGCGGTACGAATAAAGATGAATGGCGGCCATACGTGAACATCCTTGAGAAACTTGCTGCCATTCGACAGGCCATGAGAAAAAATATCCCAGAGACGCTTGCCGAACTGAGTGGAGGAGAGTACACAGTTTTTCATACACAGAAGACATTTGAGGCAGACATGATCGGTCTTGCCAATAATCTGCACAGCAGGTATGCGCTGAGTTTTGAGCCAAAACATCCACACCTCGGCCTTCACGAGATTCGAGTACGCTTGGGAGATCCTTTGAAGAAGGCGACCGTCCTATACCGGACTAGCTATTGGGTACGAGGAGATGAGGAACAATAGAGCGCTCTAACGCGCTACCAACCGCAACTGTTGTTAAATCTTAGGTCCCTATCGCAAATGCGTCGGCGCCGTGCGGCCGGGTTAGTCCACAAGTGGGTTGTAGCGTGACCAAGCACATCTCTTCCGGCAGTGCTGTTGCCAGTGAGACTGCTGCAACGTTGTACCCAATCCGCGCCTTCAGCGTGGAAGGCCTTCCATTCAATCTTTGCTTTGCGCAGAGCGGGGCCGGATTACCTCGCGGGCGAACAGGTCAAGGTTCAACGCCCCGCCTTCGGTGTTCTGAAACATCCAAACCCTGTCAGGATTCTTGCCACGCCATAACGCCAACAGACCGCGCACAGGTTGAATGATGGGGATGGAGCGGACAGACTTCTTACTCTTTGGTGGGCCTACAATGCCGCGGCGAACGTGGATGAACTCACCATCAACATCTGACCACTGAAGGCCCCAAATTTCCCCCTTTCGCATGCCGGCAAAGAAGGAAAGAGCCATCACCAATTGAGCGTCAACGCGGTCGACCAACGCGGTGATGACGTTTTCCATCTCTTCAAGCGTGTAAGATTTAGTGTCACCGTGGCCCAACGTCTTGCCTAGCACCTTCGCATCTCTGATGGGGTTTGTTTCGCAGTGGCCGGAAGCAACCGCGTGAGCGAAGATCGCAGAGGCCAGCCATTTGATGCTGTTCAACGTGCGCGGCCTGAGCGTCTTTGCCAGGCCGGTGAGGAAGTCAGACATCATGTGAGTTTTGTAGTCGGAGAGGATCACTGTGCCGAAGTGTGATTTCAGGTGTTGGTTCCACATCTGTTTCTAACCGTGGATTGTGGCAGGCTTCAGGTTGTCTGCTGATTCGATGAAGGGCAAGTACACGGCTTCCCAGAAAGCAACGACACCCAATGGCCCTGTGTTCGCGGCTCCAATGTTAACGTGGTCGCGCAAGTACTCATCGCGGAGTTGTTTTGACGTGGGATTTCTTCTGCTGATCGTCGCAGAGCCGGTGAGACTTCAGTTTGCGCTGCCCGTTCTCAGTGATATAGTACGAGACATGCTAGGCACCAAGTCTTTTCCGCAGGTATCCTTCTTGGTAGCGTCCCATGATGTTGGCCCTCGAACCAACATCTTACCAAATGTGGGATTGTGGGATACGGTGGAATAGGCGAAATTGGCAACTGGTTGTAAATAAAGGCCGGAGAGGTGGCAGAGTGGCCGAATGCGGCGGTTTGCTAAACCGTTGTACGGGCTAACACCTGTACCCAGGGTTCGAATCCCTGCCTCTCCGCCAGTTCACTCATTAGGTAGGCACTTGCCGATTCTTACTGAACAGAACCCTTAGCCTTGACGTCCCCATCTGGAGCACAATAAGGCCGAGAACTGTTTCATTGCTGCGATCGCATCGGGCGAAGCTGAGCCCGACGCGGAACAAGAAGTGGAAATACCTCTCCGGTTTCGGCTTTGCGAGAACTGCTACTCGCACCCCTGTCGCTGTAAGATTTATCGGACCGGTATCGTAAATAGCTCTTGCGTGCGCGAGCAGTCACGTCCGTGCCATCAAAGGCGATGGCGGGACAATCCGGCTCTCATAAAGTTCTTGGCGGAACTGTAAGACATTTTGTACACCGTTCCTTACGATTAGCCCGACAATTCGCGAACGGCTCCGGAATCTGGCATTCTGAAAATCATCGGGGAGTGATGTCCTCATCAGAGATCCCCGCCACTTGCGGATGAGCCCGAGCCGCAGGCCATCGAAGTGCCCATGGTCGAGTGAGCGGAACGTCGTAGCTGGGTCGAACCTGCGTTTTATCGCCAGTGGAGGCCGCGGCCCGCACGGCGAAAGAACATGGTGGGAGACTGCCATGCGATTCTTCGGGCATTGATCCGGATTTGCGGATTGGCTACCCAGTGGACCGGATCTGGGCGCGGCCACCCTCCGCAACAACGGATAACTGTTAGTGATGGCTTAGCCCGCCCACCGATGCGCTGTCAGCGAGTTTTTGCTGCGGACGGGAAAAACTAAAGTTGGCGTGGTAGTCTGAGTGTTGCGTAATCCCTGCCACTGCCGAGGTTCTCTCGGCCATACGGATGGTCCCAATGAAACTCACTGATAAATTCTTTACCTCTATTCTCGTACTTCTCGTACTAATGTTTGTCTCGCTAGTATCCGTGATGGTGCCGCAAGATTCATTCCAAACTCAATCCGACGCTCACGGTATCCAGGTTGCGAACATGGACCGCTCGGTGAAACCGGGCGACAACTTCTATCTTTATGCCAACGGCGATTGGATCAAGAAAACAGAAATTCCCAGCGACCGTTACTACGTAGGAGTATTCTCGATTCTCGACGACCTCGCTAATAAACGGACCGCTGATTTGATTCAGGAAGCCGCAAAAGCCAATGTGGCCTCAGGATCGCCGCAGCACAAAATCGCTGATCTGTACAACTCCTACATGGATGAGAAAGCGATTGAGGCGAACGACCTTGCGCCCATCAAGCCGCATCTCGACAAAATCGCGGCGATCCGAAACAAAAAAGAATTGGCCTTCGCTCTGGGCGCGAGCATGCGGGCTGATGTCGACGCGCTCAACAAGACCAACTATCACACTCCGAATCTGTTCGGATTATGGGCTGCGCCTGACTTCAACGACTCGGCGCACTACACGGCCTATCTGCTGCAGGGCGGATTGCAGCTTCCGGATCGCGAGTATTACGTCTCCAACAGCGAACAGATGAAAAAGACTCGCGAGGAATATCAGAAACACGTGGTGGCGATACTGAGACTGGCCGGATTCAGCGATACCGACGCGCGCGCCGAACGGATTGTGGAATTGGAACACGAGATTGCCGAGAAGCACACCACCCTTGCCGACGATCAGGACATTCATAAGGCAAATAATCCTTGGAACCAATCGGATTTTGAGACAAAGGCACCGGGGCTGGATTGGAACGAATTCTTCCGCGGCGCAGACCTTGCAGAACAAAAAAAGTTCATCGTTTGGCAGCCGACGGCTTTTGCCGGCGAGTCGCAACTGGTCGCCTCCGAGTTACTCGATACCTGGAAAGACTGGCTATCATTCCATCTGATCGAGTTTTACGCCGGAGTTCTGCCAAAAGCGCTCAGCGATCAGCGGTTCGCATTTTTTGGCAACACGCTTTTGGGAGTGCCGGAGCAGCGTCCGCGATGGCAGCGTGGCGTCTTCATTGTGAACGATTTACTGGGCGACGACGTCGGCCGCATCTACGCGCAAAAGTATTTTCCTCCAGAGGCCAAAGCGCAAGGTGAGGCAATGGTGCGCAACATTGTGGAGGCGTTCCGCAAACGCATCGATGCGCTGACCTGGATGAATCCCGCCACCAAGGCCGAGGCCAAAGCCAAGCTCAGTTCGCTTTATGTGGGCATTGGCTATCCCGAAACCTGGCACGACTATTCCGGACTCGAAATCAAGCCCGACGACATTTTTGGCAACATCTGGCGCGGCTCACTGTTTGACTATCATTACGCTCTCAGCCGGCTCGGTAAGGATGTCAACCCTAAAGAATGGTCGATGACTCCGCAAACGGTAAACGCGGTTAATTTGCCGCTGCAGAATGCGCTCAACTTTCCAGCCGCGATTCTGCAGCCGCCGTTCTTCGATCCGAAAGCGCCGTCAGTTGTGAACTACGGCGCGATAGGATCGATTATTGGGCACGAAGTCAGCCACACCTTCGACACGGAAGGCAGCACGTTCGACTCAAGGGGTGCGCTGCGCAATTGGTGGACACCTGAAGACCTGAAGCATTTCGAGGAAGCTACTGCCAGACTCGTGGCCCAATACGATACGTACAAACCCTTTCCCGATGTGCACGTCAACGGCAAGCAAACAATTGCGGAAAATATCGCCGATCTAGGCGGCATCTTGGCTTCGTATGACGGCTACCGCGCTTCGCTGGGCGGCAAAGAAGGTGCGGAGCAGGATGGGTTTACCGGCGATCAACAGTTCTTCATCGCCTTCGGTCAGAACTGGGCATCCGCGGCTCGCCCCGCAGCTCTTCGGGAGCATGTGCTCACCGACGAGCATTCGCCCCCCGAATATCGAGCCGACACTGTGCGCAACGTCGACGCCTGGTATGCGGCGTTCAATGTGAAGCCCGGAGAGGCGCTGTATCTCTCGCCGCA